>Ga0307477_10002113_pt1 | contig 15673 bp, 14 predicted proteins | sample atmos_gasesECM2C_FD_203316 | JGI IMG/M metagenome (GOLD analysis project Ga0307477, IMG submission 203316) | Hardwood forest soil microbial communities from Morgan-Monroe State Forest, Indiana, United States - atmos_gasesECM2C_515 | ecosystem: Environmental > Terrestrial > Soil > Temperate...
CTATTGCAGCCCCCGAAGTAACTTCTGCTATCCGCAAAGTCCACGATTTTCTTACCGTCGGTGCAGCCGCACCTCTCCAGGAGGCTGGAGCGGTTGCTTTGAAATTCCCGGCCGCTTACTACGAGATTCTTGCCAGAGAATATCTCGCGCGGCGCGATCGTTTGCTCGGAATCCTCAACGGCGCGGGCTTCCGCTGCTTCAAGCCGCATGGCGCTTATTACATAATGACCGACATTTCTGCGTTCGGCTTTCCGGACGACCTCGCCTTCGCAAAATTTCTGGTGAAGGAAATCGGCGTCGCCGCCGTCCCGGGGTCGAGTTTCTACCAGAATCCCGCCGATGGCCGCACCCATCTCCGCTTCACCTTTTGCAAGACGGAAAAAACCTTTCAAGCCGCCGCCGAGCGATTGGCGAAGCTCAAACCGGGCAACAGCGCCGCTCGGAAATAAATCAGCGCACCTATGTTAGAATTCGCGAGATTTTCTTCTCAGGAGACCGCCGCATGGCCATGGAATTTGATCTGATACCCGCGAGAACACGGCTGACCGCAAACGGCGAAGGCGAACCGCGCGACATCAGCGCCAGTCAGACCCGCACGTTCCTCTGCTCCATGGACATCACTGGCCAATTGGAGCAGGAATCCGTGGACATCTCCATCTGGGGCTCCGCCGACGGCCAGGATTGGGGAAAATTTCCGCTCCTGAAAATGCCGCAGCGTTTTTATCGCGGAGAAACCCGGCAAGTCCTGGATATGTCCATGCAGTCGAAGGTGCGCTTTATCCGCGCCAAATGGGAGTTGACGCGCTGGGGCCGAGTCGCGCCGCACCCGGTATTCGTTCTCGGTTTTCATCTCAGCGAAGTCCCGGCCTTCGCGCACAAGACCGCTTAGTTCCCGGAATCCTTCATGAAGCCCGCGAAAACCGAATCAACTAAGTGCATTCGCAGGCGATCCGCACAGCGCTTTTCTGGCTTGCCGTTGTTCGACATTGCTTACGGGCCAGATCCTGACCTTGATGAATCACACGGCACGGCGCGCGGAATCATCGCCATCGGTGACGAAGCGCACGGCTGGTTGGCGTTGGGTGGTTCGGCGCGGGGATACATCGCATTGGGTGGAAGCGCTCGAGGCCTGATCGCGCTTGGCGGAAAAGCTGTCGGCGTTATCGCTCTAGGCGGATTGTCGATCGGCGTGATTGCGCTGGGCGGTCTTGCGGTGGGAGCGGTTGCGGTCGGCGGGTTCGCTGCTGGAGCCGTCGCCGTCGGGCGCCGCGCGCTGGGTTTGTTGGCGGTGGATGCTCCGCGCCGCCGCGCGAAACTTCGCGGCTAACACCCTTCACAATTCAAATGATTGCAATTGCGCCGGAATCGTCACCGGCCACCCATGCTGGCTCACGATCGCGTCGCGCAGCGAATTCAGCGCCGGTGGCTCGCCGTGAACCATGAAAGTCTGCTTCGGCGCCGTCTGAAATCCTGACAGCCAGCGCAGGAGCTCGCTTTTTCCCGCATGCGCCGACAGTTGTCCAATAGTCGCAATATCCGCGCGCACCGTCACCTGCTGCCCGAATAGAGTTACAGTCTTTGCACCATCCTGCAGCGCCCGACCTCGTGTTCCTTGTGCTTGATATCCCACCAGCAGAACCGTGTTTCGTGAATCCGGCAGCCGCTGCGCCAGATGATGCAGCACGCGCCCGCCCGTGGCCATGCCGCTGGCAGAAACGATGATGCATGGCGAATTCACTGCATTGATTTTCTTCGAGTCGTCCGGCGTGCGCATCATGTGGACTTCATGCACATTCAACGGATCACGGTCGCCGCTGTCTTCTTCCTTCACGAATTCCGGTTTGTGATCCTCCCGGTGCCGCAGGTAAAAATCCGTTACGCTGATGGCCATCGGGCTGTCCATGTACACGGGCAGGATCGGAATTCGCCGCTGGTCTTCGAGCTCGCGCAAGAAATACATGATCTGCTGCGTGCGATCCACGGCGAACGCCGGAATCACCACCACTCCGCCGCGTGTCGCCGTCCGCCCAATCACGTCAGCCAGCGCATCAGCCACCGATCCGGCCGGGTGATCCCGGTCACCGTAAGTCGCTTCGCAGAGCAGATAATCCGCGCGCGTGGGCGCTTCCGGATCCTTCAGGATTGGCTGCCCGTAACGGCCCAGATCACCGGAAAAAACTAGCAGCGTCTGTTTGTCGCTTTCCGTGATGGTCAGTTCCAGCCAAGTGGAGCCCAGAATGTGACCCGGATCGTGTGGAAGCACGGAAAATTCCGGGCTGATCGTAAACGGTGCGGCCCGCGGAATCTCTTTGAATTGCCGGAGTGCGGCCTGTGCTTCTGCCACGGTGTAGAACGGCAGCGGCGGATTGTGTTGGCTGTAGCCTTTCTTGGCAATGAATTGTGCATCCTCCTCTTGCAGGTGCGCGGAATCCGGCAGCAGCAGATTGCACAATTCGATTGTGGCCGCGTTCGCGTAAATTGGCCCGCGAAATCCATTGCGTACGATTCGCGGGATATACCCGGTGTGGTCGATGTGCGCGTGCGTCAGCAACAGCCAATCGATGCTCGCAGGATCCACCGACAGGTTCTGCCAGTTCCGTTGCTCGAGCTCCTTGCTCCCTTCAAACAGTCCGCAATCCACCAGCAGCCGTTTGCCACCCGCTTCCACCAGGTACTTCGATCCCGTAACCGTGCCCGCCGCGCCCAGAAAAGTTATTTTTGCCATAGGCCGCGTATTGTAAATCGAATCTGGCTAAACACTCCCGCCCTTTCTCCGGTCGCAGTTCAGTGCTTGACCGCGCAGTAGTCCTGCCATACGCTCTCGGGTTCCATACCCATTCAGGATTCGGAAACAGAGGAGCGGGGAACTATGAAAATTATTTTGAGCGTTCTTGTCGGCTTGCTTTTAGCTGCTGCTGCCGCCGCGCAGGATCTCCCCTCGAGCTCGCTCACGCGTGGGACCTGGGACCTCGGCCTGTTCGCAAGTGGCGGCACTGGCCTCGGCAAATCCGACGACACGCAATTTTTCAATGCCGGTGGCCGCGTTGGCCGTGTTTTCACTGGCGAACATCTATCCGGCTGGGCACGCGGCAATTTCGAATGGGCCATTGATCTGATGCCCGCCTATATCGTGTTTCCGCCAGCAAATGCGGTGTACGGCGGCAGCTTCAAGCCGGTAATTTGGCAGTGGAATTTCACCGGCGGCAAGAAAATTGCTCCCTATGTTGCAGCAGCCGGCGGCGTCGTTTTCAGTCGTAGCAATGTTCCCCCCGGCGATACCTCCACTGTTAATTTCACCACCCAGGGCGTCATCGGCGCGCACATCTTCACGCGCGAGAGCCGCGCCCTCCAACTCGAAGGCGCCTTCGGTCACCTCTCGAGCGCCAGCCTCGGTAACCACAATCCCGGTTACAACGCTTTCTTCACCTTTACCATCGGCTACACCTGGTACAAGACGGCGCACTGATTCTTAAATCTCCTACTTTTGGATCGAAGCCTCGAATCAGGAGCGAGCAACTATGAGAAAACAAATCCTGTTCCTCTTGCTGGCAGCGCTCGTCATCGCAGGCTGCTCCGCGCGAGCGGAAAAACCTGCAAGTCCGTGGACGCTCATCAAAGAATCCGAAAGCATCGTCACGGACGCAAAACTGCGCGACCAGATTTTCCGCGCGCTCGATGCCGCGGAGCACGCCGGAACCAGCCCGACCATCTCTCATTTCCCGGTTCGCGCCGCGACCATAGTCGAGAAGGACGGCCAGGAGCGCGTCGTACTCGGCGGCAACACTGAGTACGAAGTCCCCGAAGCCATCCACGGCGAATCATCCATGCTGAATCATGTCACCGCGCTTTACGGTGCAGACACCACCCGCAATGCAGTCCATTTTGTCGCTTTCTACGGCCAGACGTGCGGAGGTAGCGGAAGCTGCGGCGATTGTCGCGATTACCAGATCGCATCCACCGATTACGAGCATCTGCTCATCGCTTGTGGGCAGGCCTCTGACCACACTGTCCGCGTCCATCGCTTTATGGACCAGCTCATCTGCGAGAAGAATTTTCCGGAGGTGGATGCGACAAAAATTCCGCTTAGCGCACTGGAGCTCGCGCGCCTCCTAAAATCCGCGCAGGAAGCGCGTTTGGGGGGCGTCACATTGTTCACTTCTGAACGTCACACCGGCGCCGCGGGATTGTCTCTCACGGGAAAAACCTATCGTGCCGCTGGAGCCGACGATGCAGCGTTTCACTACCGTTATCCCATCGGCGGTGTGCTACAGCAGGCCGCCACCGAGCGCGATTACTTCATGCGCGCGATAGTCGTGGCCGGTGCGCCGGGAAAGTGGCCGGTAATAAATTATCGCGACCACCAGTACGGCTACGAGTTCAGCAGCTTCAATCTCAGCGAAGGAAAACCATCCATCGCCCTGATCCTCACCAACGGAGAAGGGAAGTACCGTCTGACCACTTTCGAGGATGCACTTCCGCATCCCTTCAGCATCGCCAGATTCAAGCCGCAAGCCATCAGCGAATTCTTGAAGGCCCACAAGTCAGCGAATTAATCCTGTGCGGAACTCCGCCCGGGCCAGCAGAGTTGCAATCCGAATCCTTCCACCTCCTAGCGAGAACCTGGTGAAGTCTAAACTAGCAGTACTAGCCCACCAAAAGGCCTCCTATCATCAGCGCTCATCTCCTTTCTTAAAGTTTTCCTCAGCCTTCCTGGAGGAAATTCTTGACTTCGCAAGATGCCGCGGTTAAGAGTCCAACTCAGCGGGCTTCACTGACGTTCGTCATCTCAGGCTCCGCGCCGAAGTTCGCAAAATCTCGAGGGGGGAATCCACACAAGGAGGTATTCATGTTTGGACGCAGCACAAAGAAAAGCATTCGACACTGGACTCGGGCAGGAGTCCTCTGGCTTGTCATCCTGGCCTTCATTTTTTCACCTGCTTCCGTTGTAGTGAAGGCAGCAGGTGACGGCGGAGACGGTGACGGACGGTTCCGTCATGTATTTGTCATCATGATGGAGAACACCGGCTTCGATACTTTGATCGGCAATCCCAACGCTCCCTTCACCAACTATCTGGCAGCTACAGCGGGCCTGGCCAGCAATTACTTCGGCGTTACCCACCCCAGCCAGCCTAACTACATCGCGGCCACTTCCGGTTCAACCAACGGCGTGCCCAACGACAATGACATCACTTTAGACGTCCCCAACATCGTCGATCAGCTTGAGTCTCACCATAAAACTTGGAAAGCCTACATGCAGTCTTTCGCTCTGTGTAATGGCAACTTCCTCGCGCACGCATGTGGGAACCAACTGTACGAGCGCAAGCACAATCCCTTCGTGTCCTATCAGGACGTCCAGTCAAGCCCGGCTCGCTTGGACAACATCGTTGATTTCACTCAATTCGCAACCGATCTGGCCAACGACACGGTGCCCGATTATTCCTGGATCAGCCCTGACCAGTGCAACGACATGCACGGGCGGGGCGGCGGAGGTCCGACTGATCCTTGCGACTTCTCTCAGATTCAACCACTGATTGCGGCGGGCGACCTGTTTCTATCTAAAGCAGTCGCCGCAATCGTGAACTCAAAAGCCTGGCGCGGAAATTCCGTCATCTTCATCACTTGGGATGAAAGCGACTTTACCAACTCCGGGCCTTTCGGTTTTGGCGATACCAGTGGCTGCTGCGACGCCAATCCGGGCGGCGGACACGTCGTCACCCTGGTTTATTCTCACAACGTTCATCACCCCCGCACCTCCGATGATGCGGCCAATCATTACTCGATGCTCGCTACCATTCAGGACGCTTGGAATCTTGGCTGTCTCGGTTTCACCTGCGACAGGAAAAATGTGCGCCCAATGAATGACCTGGTCAAAGGCGAAGATTAGCTGCGCTGTGCCGGAGGTCTGCGTGGCACAGGCTCCATAAGAACGGTTCTGTTCTACCGCTCCCCCGGTTGCGGCAGGCATCTCTTGTCCGCAACCGGGGGAGTTTCGCGCTCACAATCGGAATCGTTCGTTTGACGCCTCAAGTCGCATGGTGCTATAAAAGTTGTAAGAAGTTTCCGCATTCCGTGGGGCCGTAGCGCAGTTGGGAGCGCGCCTCGATGGCATCGAGGAGGTCGCGGGTTCGAACCCCGCCGGCTCCACCAGAATTTTATTTATCCTCAGTTTTCAAGTTCACTAATTCAGTCGTTTTATTTGTACATCGTCGCCCGCAGCAACCTATAGAAAAATAGTGGCTTACGCTGGCTTCAAACCCTAATTTCGCTAGTACCTTAGTCATATTTGTCTTCTCTGAATTTCTGCTATCCTTGCAACATAGCGCGGCGAATTGGTGTCTAACTTAGCAGGGATAGACCCCAAAGGAGACGCGCGTTAGGGAATGTCCGACCTGGCACAATCATTGCCGTGGGGCCGTGACGAAGCCGATCTGGTCACCGAGCTGCAAGCCGGATCCGATGCGGCATTCGACTGGCTCGTCACTTACTATCACGCGGGTGTGTTCAACCTCGTGTACGGCATTCTGGCGCACCCTGCCGACGCGGCCGACGTCACCCAGGAAGTTTTTCTGCGTGCCTTTCGCGGCATTCGCGGTTTCCGCCGCGGCAGTTCGCTGAAGACTTGGCTGTATCGCATCTCCGTGCGACAGGCGCTCAACCATCGCCGTTGGTTCTGGCGCCATCACCGCCAGCAGATTTCCATCGACGCCGAAGTGGAAGGAAAAAATCCGGCGATCGAATTGCGTGACCAGGAAGCCACGCCTCTCGAACAATTCGAAGCGCACGAGACGCAGGCGACCGTCCGCCAGGGTTTGGCGCAGGTGCCGCCACTCTTCCGCAGCGCGGTAATCCTGCGGGATCTCGAGGGGCTTTCCTACGAAGAGGTAGCCGAAGTGCTTGAAGTTTCCGTTGGTACAGTGAAGTCGCGCATCTTACGCGGGCGACGCCTCCTGAAAGAGGCTCTCGATCCGCTCTTGCATGTCTCGACGGTACAAACGCCCTCAAGAGTTCCTACGCAGAACGAACACCACGTGCCACGCCTTCGCGCTGCCACTCGCCGCGCTTCTGCCCCACCTGTCGCGGCTCGCCCCACAATCTTCGAAGCAGCAAGGACACAAGGAGGTGGCCGATGAATTGCCGCCAAGCGGAACGCCGCCTTCCCGGATATCTCGACGGCGCCATCAGCGCGCGTGATCATGCTCGCCTGCGTGAGCATCTCACTTCTTGCGACAATTGCCGCGAGCAACTCGAAAGCTACCACCGGCTGTCTGCACATCTCGCGCAATTGGAGGCGATCGTGCCTCCGCTGGATCTAGCCTGGCGAATTCGCGCTCAGGCTTCGCAAGCCCAGCCTCCATGGGCTGTCTTGCGCCGCCTGTGGACGCGCGCTACGCTGGTGTTTGAAGACATCCTTGAGCCACTGGCCGTCCCGGCCACAGGCGGGATCCTGACGGCTCTCGTTATCTTCGTGCTCCTGGTACAAAATATTGTTGTCGGCATGCCGCTGGGCGGAATTGTCCCCAATGATCTGCCCATCAATACAATTCAACCCGCGCGTCTTGAGAGTCTCGCTCCGTTCCCTGTTTCTGGCGCACTCACGCGCGAGGGCCGTCCGGATCCCGGAGTGCTGCTTGTGGAAGCCACACTCAATTCACAGGGGCAGGTTGTCTATTTCAAGGTTCTCTCCGGGCCCAGCAGCCCGGATGTTGAGCGTCAGTTGGACCAGGTCTTCCTTTTCTCCCGTTTCCGCCCGCAATTCAGCTTCGGCCGGCCAACGGATGGGGGTCGCGTGATGCTTACCTTCAGCGAGGTGCGCGTCCGCGGGTAGCTGTTCCGCCGTAAATTCTTTATCCTGCAGGTGAGTTTCCTGTGTTGCCTTGACTCCGCCGAAGTCGCCCATTAGAGTCTGTGCGCACGCGTGGACAGCCTCAGAGAGCCCGCTTGTTGCTCGGGCCGAATCGTAGCGAATTCAGGAGTTTGCTCATCCGAAAGTTTTTGAAGACGTTTCCCTTTATCTCGTTCATCGCCCCTCTGTTTCTGCCGCTACCCGCGACACTGGTCCACGCGCAAGATAAGCCGGCCGCGCGGATCAATTCCAGCGGCATCAGCGTCGAACCCAACGCCCAGTTGTTCGCCACCATGTGCGCGCTCGATGCCGCCGGCTTCGCCGCGGACGAAAGCACGCTTGCTGAAACGCCTTCCCGCCTATCGCTGCGAGCGGACTTGCTCAAGATGCAAGGCCCGGCAACGGAAGCTCTCCGCCAGTTCTATCGCGATCACGTGCTGGGCGATCCCGGTGAAACTCTTTCACGGTACGTCGCTTTCGCTCTCCTCGCCGGCCCGCCGCCTGACTTCCGCTTTCAGGTGAAACGCGAGGTGTTGCCCCCTGACGTTCTTGCCATCGAAGAGTTCCAGCAGCTTCTCGTCAATTTTTATCGTGAAGCGCAGCTCGAAAAGCGCTGGGCCACCATCGAACCCGAATACGCTCGCGCCGCCGCCCGCTACCAATCGCCGGTGCGGCGTATCGTTACCGTCACAAACGCATATTTGCGCGAGGTCCTCAAGCCCGCCTACGCGCGCACATTCACGGTGTACGTCGAGCCGCTCGTCGGCAACCGCACGATTTTCCGCAACAATGGCGATTACTATGGCATCGTCGTTGGCGCAGGCGCGCAAGTGCCGGTTGATGAAATCCAGCACGCCTATTTGCATTTTATGCTCGACCCGCTGCCTCTCCGTCACCGCAAGCAAATCGAGTCCAAGAGTGCGCTCCTGAACATCGCCGCCCGCGCCCCGCGCCTGCCTGTGCAATATCAAACGGATTTTTTCGCGCTTACAGACGAATGCCTGATCAAAGCCGTCGAACTCCGCTTGCGCCGTCTCTCCCCGCCTCAACTCGAAGCCGCGCTGGCCGATGCCGATCAATCTGGATTTGTTCTGGTGCGCCCGCTGGTCGGCCAATTGCAGAAATTTGAAAAAGCGGAGCCTGCGATGTCGTATTATTTCCCCGACCTGATCGCCGGCATTGATGTCGCCGTCGAGCAGAAGCGTTTGAAGAAAATCAGTTATGCTGCTGCCACACCGGGCGCGGATCCGAAGCAGGATTCTGCGGCATCGAAGGCCCCGGGTTCTGAGTTGAACAGCTTGCTCGCGGAAGGGAATCGCCAAATCGCCGCCCAGGATGCGCCCGCGGCCGAGGCTACTTTTGAAAAGATTCTGGCCAAGTACCCGGACGATTCGCGCGCGATCTATGGCCTGGCCATCGCTTCCGTGCTCAACGGCAAGGCCGGCCGCGCGCGCGAGCTTTTCGAAAGTTTGGTCGCCGACCCTGCTGCGGCATCGTCCGCCGCAAAGAAACGGGGAGGCACGGCAGACCCGTCTATCCTGGCCTGGTCGCACGTGTATCTTGGCCGAATTGACGATCTCGAAGGCGAGCGCGACCTCGCTGTGACTGAATATCGCGCAGCGCTGGCAGTCGGGGGCGCGCCCGAAGCTGCGTACTTTGCGGCAAGACGGGGCGTGGAAGAAAAGTACAATGCGCCCGCGCATGAAAATAGTGACCAGGGCAGCAGCAAGCCGAACGGACCGCAATAACCCTGAGACCGCTCTCACACGCGTGCTCGGGGATAACCTAATAAGGAAGGTGAGGCAGATGATCGTTACATCACTCCGCAATCGAATCCGGATCCTAGGAATACTGCTCGTCGGCAGCCTGGCCCTCACGCCCGGACTGTTCGCCCAGCAAGCACAAAAGCCGAAAGCGGACGCTGCGGCAAAACCGCCCGCTTCTGATACTTCCTCCGTCGACCCAGAAGAACAGAAGGCCTACAAAACCTTTTATGACATCAAGCCGGACTCTCCGGACCAGCAGATAAAAGTCGGTGAAGCCTTCCTCCAAAAATATCCCAACAGCGTGTACGCCGAATCCGTTTATTCGCGCTTGGTCGCGGCCTACAACGAAAAACAGGATATGCCCAAACTTTTTGCCGCCGCTGATAAAGCCCTGGCCTTGAATCCGAAGGATGTTTTTGTGCTTGTACTCGTCGGCTGGGTCATTCCGCATGATTACAATCCGAACGACATGGACGCGGACAGGCGCCTCGACAAGGCTGAATCCTACGAGAAGCAGGCTCTCGAGCTCCTACCCACCATGCCCAAGCCTGAAGGAATCAGCGATGATCAATTTGCTAAGACCAAAGCCGCCGCGGAATCTCAGGCTCACAGCGCCTTGGGCCTGGTTTATTTCCGCCGGCAGGATTATGCGAATTCTGTCACCGAGACACAGAAGGCGCTCACGGGCCAGACGAATCCCGACCCGGTGGATTACTTCGTCCTGGGCATGGGGCAGTTCGGACTGAAACATTTTGGCGAGGCCGCGGATGCTTTCCATAAATGCGCGCAGATTCCCGGCGGCATGCAGGACCGCTGCAAGACCAGGGAATCAGACGCAAAGAAACAGGCCGCAGCGCAGCCCAAGTAAGCATCGAGGCCATCGAACCATGACCGAAGAGGAGCGCGGAGAATTAGAGGCTATCCTCGGTCACCATTTCCAGCATGCCGACAGCCTCGATCGGGCGCTGACCCATCGTTCTCACCGGCAAAGCAACAGCGGCATTGACAATGAGCGCCTGGAATTCCTGGGGGATCGCGTCCTGGGTCTGGTCGCCAGCGAACGTCTCTGCCACACTTTCCCTGAGTGGGACTCGGGCAAACTGTCGAAAGGCCTCGCGCGTTTAGTCAGCGCTTCTTCGATCCATGCTGCCTCAAAACGCTTGAAGCTTGGCAGTCACCTGCGCCTCGGGCCGGGCGAAGAAAAGACCGGTGGCCGTGAAAAGAAGCGCCTTCTCGCCGACGCGTACGAAGCAATCGTTGGCGCCATCTATCTCGACGCCGGCCTCGCTGCCGCCGCATCCTTCCTCGAGCGCACTCTGCTCACTCCCGCGCTCGCGGCACATGTCGAGGGCCTTGAGCGGCCCGACCATAAATCAGCGCTTCAGGAATGGCTGCAGCAGCGCGGCCTCGGCCCGGCCGAGTATCGCCTCCACAATGAGACCGGCCCCGATCATCAGAAAACTTTTGAAGTCGAGGTTTGGCTTGGCCGCCAGATGCTTGCGGGCTCCGCAGGCCGCAGTAAAAAGGAAGCGGAACAAGCCGCGGCAGTCCTGGCTCTCGAAGCCCTCATAGCCGCACCACCGGATGCTTAAAGGATGCCCATGGATTTAGAAGCCACATCCGCGGACGCTGTCCAGGCGCCTGCGCTCGAGCATCACGAAGCGCACAAGAGCACCTTTGCGGAATATGTCGAGTCGCTTCTGGTCACCGTGCTTCTCGCTCTTTTCGGCACTACCTTTATCGTTCAGGCTTTTAAAATTCCTTCGCAATCGATGGAGCCGACGCTTCTAGTGGGCGATCATCTGCTGGTGAACAAATTCATTTTTGAAGGTCGTGGCGCGTGGTACGAGAAAATTCTTCCCTACCGCGCAGTTCATCGCGGCGACATCATCGTCTTCAAATTTCCCTTCGACGATCATCCGCACTATGTAAAACGTGTTATCGGTTTGCCGGGCGACCGCATTCGCATCGTCAAACAGCAAGTTTACGTCAACGGCCAGCCGCTGGCGGAACCCTACGTGGTCCACGACCCTGCCACCCAGGATTCCTTTGGCGACGATTTCCCGCCCACAGATCAATATTTCATCGAAGTGGGTCTGCGCCCGGAATGGGCCGAAACTATTCTGGGGAATGTCAGCCACGGCGAGCTCATCGTCCTCGCCAATCACTATTTTGTCATGGGGGATAATCGTGACCGCAGTTGGGACAGCCGCTACTGGGGCTTCGTGGACCGCGATGCCATCATGGGCCGCCCCATGCTCATCTACTGGTCCGTCCTGGCTACTTCAGGCGATTACAGCGACCGCGGCATCACCGGAACTCTACGCGGCATCGGCGACTCCCTCCTCCATCTCCCCACGCGCACTCGCTGGCGCCGCATGTTCCGCTTTGTTCATTAATGTCCGGCGCCCTGCCCGGGCACCACAATAATGTAAGCGTCCGGCTGCCCCGCTCTGATCAAATGCGGCATATTCGCAGCAGGCGCCGGTTCCCCAATGTCCTTGTCCGTCGCATACGGCGCATAAAACATCAAATGCGGTGGCACATGCACCACCACATTTTTCTCAGCAATATAAATGTAAACAGAAGGCGACATCATATACACGATGCCGGGCTTTCGTGGCGCCAGGAATTTCCCGGACTTATAACCCGCCTCGATGATCGCACTGATTTGCTCCTCAGTTCTCCCCTCCGCCCGCAACTCCTCGGCCAAAATTCTGGTCGGCAACGTCGTGGCGCTTCCTTCGGCGTCAAAGCAGGTGGGCTCCGAATTCAGCGGAGTCTGCCGGTCCACGAAGCAGGAAAACCCGTTCGTGCCCTCGCGCACCTTCAAGTAGCCGGTCCGCTCGAGAATGTACACCGTCGCCTTTCCGGAAATTTCCGGCGGCGCCGCGCTCTCCGCCAGCTTGATTTTTTCCCCGCGCGACAGTGCGAAATCATAGGCAGCCTTCGGCTTTTCTTTCTCAGCCTTTGCCGGCGCACTCGAATTTGCCATCGACAGCACTACACCCAGAATAATCACGCGCATCCTTTTCCTCCGCAGCGCGGCCCTTCGCTACCGCGCCATCTTCACTACTGTTCGTTCTTTAGTCGCGGTGGAGTCTCCAAACGCGATGTTGCCGAAAATCGCGCATCGTCCTACACCGGGCAAGCGTCGCCAAAATAGACGCGAGCCGCTTCCCTGAGTAAGCAAGTCGATCTTCCAGCACCTTCACTCCTCCGAGAACAAGTCGCTTGCGAAATCATGCAGTGATGCTTACGCTCGTTAGCCTGAAGGCTCTCCAAAGCCGCGGCCAGCGCCCGGGAGACGCAAATTTAGATTGGCCAATCTCGTTTCAGAAACCGTGATGGCCCCGCAGCCGCTCGAAGCGGCAATCGCGCGGCAGTCCGCTTGGAAACGGTGGCCAAAGTGGATTCTTCTGCTGGTCCTGTTTTTCTGGGTCGCGGACACCAGCATATCGCTGCTCATCCGCCACAGCCGCCTGCAAAGAAAAATCACCGCCCGCCTCGAATCCGCCTTCGGTCGTCCCGTTGAAGTCGCCCGTTACGACTTTAGCCTCTGGGGCTGGCCCACCCTTGCAGCGCACTCCATCACCGTCGGTGAAGATTCGCGTTTCGGCCACGAATATTTTCTGCGCGCGGAGACTCTCACCATGCGTCTCCGCTGGCTCAGCCTGTTGCGTGGCCGCCTGGATTTTGGCACCTTCTCGCTCGGCCGCCCCAGTCTCAACCTGGTGCGCGACTCAAATGGCGATTGGAACCTCGCCGAATGGCTCCCACGCCCGGCCGTCCCTGCAGGTGTCTCGCCCATTGGCCCACCCCTGCCTCCTTCTTCTCCGCTGCGTTTCACACGCATCGAGGTGGACTCCGGCCGCATCAATTTCAAACGCGGCGACGACAAGTTGCCCTTCGCATTTATCGGCGTGAAGGGTTTTCTTCAGCCGGAAACTCCCGGCCGCTGGCAATTTGACTTGCAAGCCATTCCTATGCGCGCCGCCGTAATCCCCCAACAGGCCGGCACCCTGCATCTCAGCGGACACGTTGGCGGCACCTCCTCACGCCTGCGTCCCGCCGCGCTTGATCTTTCCTGGACTGGCGCATCCCTCCCCGACGTGCTGCGCCTCGCGCGTAATTACGACTACGGCCTCCGCGGCACGCTCGCGCTCATGCTCCACGCCCAGACCGATGCCAGCGACTGGCTCGTGCAGGGCAGAGCCGAACTCCGCCAACTTCATCGCTGGGATCTTTCTTTGCATCCCAACGATCCGGCCATAAATCTCACCGCGAAAATGCATTGGAATCCGATCTCTCCGTCCATTTGGTTCGAGGAAGCCACCCTGGAAGCCCCGCATTCAAATGCTCGCGCAATAGGCACAATCTCGTGGGGGCAAAGCAGCGTGTTCACGAAGCGGTCCGTGGCGTCCTTCGGACTGGAGGTGCGCTCCGCCGTTATCGATCTCAACGACGTGCTTGCCTGGGTGCGAGCATTTCATTCCGGCGTGGCCGATGATGTACTCGTAAGCGGAGTCGTCGAAGGAAAAGGTTTTCTCACCGGCTGGCCCCTTCAAGTAGGGAACGCCTATCTCCACAACTTGGGGACTGAGCTCACCACATCTCGCCTGCGCGCTCCGGTGCATCTAAGCGAACTTGAGTTGCATCTCGATCATGGATTGGATTTCTTGGACCCTCTCACACTTTCCTTCGGCGCTGGTGGCGGGACCATCCACCTCGAGGCCACGCGCAAGCCGCGTTCGAATGACCCGGCAACCATGCACCTTTCGGGAAACCTGCCACAGGTTAGAAACTTGATCGCCACTGCCGGCGCTCTGGGATGGAATTTTTCGCGCGGATGGGAAGTAGCAGGCCCGGTTCACTTCGATTTGCATTGGGCCAGTGGGATACTGCCCTGGAAAGCGCAACCTGTAGGAAGCATTGACTGGGGCACTGGCGCGCAAGGCGTCTCGCTCGTCGCGCCGTTCCTGAATCTTCCGATCGAACAGATTCGTGCCCGTGCCGACTGGAAACCCGGCGCCCGTCATATTGCGCTCTCATCCGCGCAGGCTTTCGGCGCTCGCTGGGCCGGAACACTCGACCGTCGCGATGCCGATCCTGAATGGAATTTTGCGCTTTCAGCGGATCATCTGGCGACCGCCGATCTTGATCGCTGGCTCAACCCGCGCTGGCGCCAGAGTTTTCTCGATCGCATGCTCCCGTTCCTGAATTCGCCATCACCCATCAATGCAGTCCCCGAAACTCTTCGCGCCGGCGGTAAATTAGCAGTGGATCAATTCACGCTGGCCCCATTCGCCGTCCATCGTCTTCAGGGAGAAGTAAAACTGGCAGGTCGCCGCATAGAATTTCTTAATGCTCATGCGCAATTTTACGGCGGCGAGCTGGCAGGTTCCTTTGAGGCTTCTGTAGCCGCTACTCCCGCGTATCGCCTAAATCTCAATTTCTCCCGTGTGGATTTGCAAGCGCTCTCTGGCGCTACGCAAAACCTGGCCGGCCTCTTCTCCGGCGCCGCCTCCGGGCAGCTCATCTTGAGCGCGCGCGGCGCAAATCGCGCCGACCTGCTCGCTTCGCTCGAGTGCCAGGGCGCCGCTCGCGTCAGCGGTGCGGAACTTCACAACCTGGCCTTGCTTGAACCCCCCCGCGCCGAAGCCTCTGCAGCGTTCACCTGCGCCGCGAAAAAGATTCAGTTTCAAGAGTTGGCGTTGCTCGGCCCCGCCTCGGAGTTGGGCGGCTCGGGATCAATTGATTTCAGCCGCAACTTGGACTTTCGCCTCGGAGTCTTCTCCGCCACCGGCAGGCCGCATACTGTGCGCGCAGCGGACGCGCCACTAGCCGCCTACCGCATCACCGGCCCGCTGGCTTCCCCGCAAATCGCTCGCACAACCGCGCGCACGGCACGTCCTTGAGGCCACCCTCTCTCCGTTTCACCATCGTCACCACCCTCACGTTGATCGCTCTCTCCTGCGCTTTCGCCGCCGACCAGCGCGTCCGCCTCCTTCCCAAATTCAACTCCGGCGAACTCCTCCGCTATGAAATCTCTACCCGCATGAGC
>Ga0307477_10002114_pt1 | contig 15671 bp, 12 predicted proteins | sample atmos_gasesECM2C_FD_203316 | JGI IMG/M metagenome (GOLD analysis project Ga0307477, IMG submission 203316) | Hardwood forest soil microbial communities from Morgan-Monroe State Forest, Indiana, United States - atmos_gasesECM2C_515 | ecosystem: Environmental > Terrestrial > Soil > Temperate...
GACCTGGACCCCTCGCCCATACGAGCCGAGGGAGGCGAAGGGGGGGAGGGCGGCCTCGTCCCTCGCCTCACCCCTCATCCCTCGGAGGAGGAGGCAAGGCCCTGACTCCGCTGCCCTGTAACCGGAGCCCTACCCGGCCCGTCTGACGGAGTGTTGGCAAGCACTGGCGCCTCGGACCCTTCAAACCAGAGGCACGAGCGCCAGAAGAGCAAAGTCGATGCAACTCCGGATTGGCCTGGAGCGTATATATACATAAGGAGACCGCATGAGAGCACCGAGAGACAAGTCCCTGACCACCCTTGGCCTGCTGGCGCTGGCCGCGACCCTGGTCCTGCTCGCCGTACCGGCGCTGACCCTGGCGGAGAACGCCGCGCAGGCCGGGCAAGCCGCCGCCGGGACCGCCGGGTCACACGAGGCGATGTTCGAGATGCACCTGCAGAAGATGGCGCAGAAGCTGAACCTCACGGAGGAGCAGCAGGCCTCCGCGAAGCAGCTGTTCCAGGACCTGAAGGCCAAGGTCGCGCCGCTACACCAGGCGCAGCAGGCGCTGCACACCCAGTTGAAGTCCGCGCTGGCCGCCCCGAACCCCGACGCCGCCACCGTGGGCCAGGTGGTCATCCAGATGCACCAGAACCGCGCGCAGCTGAAGCCGGTGATGCAGGCCTTCCACCAGCAGCTCGAGGCGTTGCTCACCCCGGACCAGCTCGCGAAGTTCAAGCAGATGCAGGCTTCTCATCCCGCCTTCGGGCACCACCGGGGCGTTGTCACAGACCCGTCCCAGTAGCGCTCCCGCCCCGTCTCCGCAGTCGCATCCCCCCCTCCCCTCCCGCGGCCGCAAGTCGGGGAGAGGAGGGGGCCCCCGCCTTCCTGCCCGGCCCCCGCTGGCCCGGCCGGCGCGGCGTTGAATTCTTCCAGAAGGCATCCACTGCCGCGGGATCGTTCGGATCATAAGGGCAGTCCGGATCATGGACCCGGTCCGGCGCTCTCGCGATCGCCGCCTCGACCTCGTCAGGGCTCGTGGGAAAGGACTTTGAAGTAGGTCCGGGCTTCATACTTGGTTGCCTCAAGCGCCGTCGATGCCAGAGCGCCAGCCGGCAACTCGGACGTTTACGGCAGGCGGCGATGATCTACCGCGGCTTGTACAGCGCCGCGTCCAGCACGGACCAGATGTGGACGACCCAGCCGAGCAGGAAGAACCAGAGCGCTCCGGCGAGGAGGAACTGGATGATGGCCATCACCAGCCTGCCTTGCAGGAGCTGGCCGAGGCCCGGGATGAAGAAGCTGGCAAGAGCCGCGATGACGTTGCCCGTCGAACCCTGTCCGGCCATCTCCCCTCCTCCGCGGCCAGCCGGCCGCAGCCTGCCGCCGCCGGCCGCTTGGCGCCGCCGCCGGTGACCGAGTCCGCGCTCGACTCTAGCAAAATGCGCACCGGCCGCCGGCGGGGTCGCGGGCCAGTCCTGATCTACCACCCCGGCGGCGCCCCGTGCAGGGTGTCCTCGGCACCTGCGGCGCCCTTGAGTGCCCTCGCGCGCCCTCCGGCCTCTTCGGGCGCCGTCGGTGCCGGCGGCGTGCTCAGCCGGCGCTCGCCGGAGGTCCCGGAGCGCCGGCAACTGCCGCGGCGGGGAGCTCCGCGGTCGGCTGGAAGCGCGGCGGCAGCCGGTGCCGGGTGGCCTGCTCGAAGGCATAGGCCAGGCGGATCAGCGTCGGCTCGCTCCAGGCGGCGCCGATGAACGAGAGGCCGACCGGCAGCCCGAAGACCTGCCCCGCCGGCACCGTGATGCTGGGGTAGCCGGCCACCGCCGCCGGGGTCGAGCTGCCGCCCGAGGGCGCGTCGCCGTTGACCAGGTCGATCAGCCAGGGCGTGCCGCCGGTCGGGGCGACGATGGCGTCGAGCCGATGCCGGGCGAGGGTGGCGTCGATGCCGCGGCGGCGCGCCAGCAGGCGGCAGCGGGCCAGCGCCTTGCGGTAGGCGGGATCGGCCAGCGTGCCCTTGGCCTGCGCCCGTTCCAGCAGCTCCTGGCCGAAGAACGGCATCTCGGCCGTGCGGTGGCGCTCGTTGAAGGCGATCAGCTCGGCCAGGCTGCGGACCGGCGCCCCCGCGAGGCGTTGGCCAGCGGCGCCGGCGGCACCGGCAGCTCCGGCGGACAGGTCGGCGAGGTAGGCGTCGAGGTCGGCCTTGAACTCGTAGAGCAGCACCTCGAGCTCGGGGCGCTCGAGCTGGCCGGCGGTCACGACGTCGGCGGGATCGACGATCACCGCTCCCTGGCGGCGCATCTCGGCGATGGCCTCCTCGATCAGCGGGGTGCCGGCGCTCGGCTCGAAGAGGTGCGCGCGAGCGACGCCGAGCCGCGCGCCCTTCAGCCCATCGGCGCGCAGGAAGGGAGTGTAGTCGTCCAGACCATGGCCGCGCGCGGCCGCGGTCGCCGGATCGCCGGGGTCGGCGCGGCCGCCGCCGGCCATCGCGCCGAGCAGGATCGCGGCGTCGGCGACGGTGCGCGCCAGCGGTCCCGCGGTGTCCTGGCTGTGCGCGATCGGCACGATCCCCGAGCGGCTGAGCAGGCCGACCGTCGGCTTGATGCCGACCAGCGCGCAGTGGCCGGCCGGCGAGACGATCGAGCCGTCGGTCTCGGTGCCGACCGCCGCGGCGCAGAGATTGGCAGCCGCGGCCGCCGCCGAGCCGGAGCTCGAGCCCGAGGGCGAACGGTCGAGCGCGTAGGGATTACAGCATTGCCCGCCGCGGGCGCTCCAGCCGCTGGACGAGCGGGTCGAGCGGAAGTTGGCCCACTCCGACATGTTGGTCTTGCCGAGCAGCACGGCTCCCGCCTCGCGCAGCCGCCGCACCACCCAGGCGTCGCGCGCCGGCACCGAGCCGGCCAGCGCCAGGGAGCCGGCGGTGGTGGTCATGAGGTCATGGGTGGCGATGTTGTCCTTGAGCAGGATGGGGATGCCATGCAGCGGTCCGCGCGCGCCCTTCGCCCGCCGCTCGGCGTCGAGGGCGTCGGCGACGGCCAGCGCCTCGGGGTTGATCTCGAGCAGCGCCCGCAGCTCGGGACCGCGCCGGTCGAGCGCCGCGATGCGCGCCAGGTAAGCCTCCACCAGTCCCCGCGACGTCCGCCGCCCGGCCACGAGAGACGCCTGCAGCTCGGCGATGGTGGCCTCCGCCAGCTCGAACTCCTCCGCGGCCGCCGGCGCAGCGGGCGCGGGTGGCGGCACCGGGGGCTGCGGCGCCGGCGCGGCAGCGCCGCTCTCCAAGCCGCCGCCGAAGAGCGGCGCCGGCACCGCCAGCGCGGCACCGCCCAGCAAAGCGCCGCCCAGGAACGCTCGGCGGCTCGTCCTCACGGCGACTTCCGACTCTTCGTCCACGGCGGCCCTCCGCGCAGCGGCGCCTTCACAGCTGGCGCAGCCGCATCTTGACCTGGGCGCCACTCCGCTCTGCGACCGGAGTCTAACGCGTCAAGCTTGCATCGCGATCACGTCCGGGTGAGAAGGCCAGCCACCTGGGATGCCGGATTTTCCGACCAGTGCACTAGACTACTCGCCGGCCTCGCCGGCCGTCGCCGTGCACCCGCCATGACCACGGTCCCTGCCCAGCCCTTCGCCGGCCCGCTCCTGACCCACCGCGCGCATCGGCCGGCAGCCGGGCGGCGCTCTTCCGGGGCCCGCACCGCCGCCACCGCCGCCATGACGGCGGCCGCCGCCCGGACGCTGGCCGCCGCCCGGAGACTGGCCGCCGCGGCACTGACGCTGGCGGCGGGGGCCGCCGTGCTGGCGCCGGCGGCGGCCGGGGCGCAGGACCTCGCGGCGTTCGCGGCCCACACCACGGTCCACGTGGTGGCCAACGGCTGGACCTTCATCCTGGTCGAGCGGCCGGTCGCGCCGGTGTTCTCGTTCTGCACCATCGCCGACGTCGGCTCGGCGCAAGAGGTGCCGGGGATCACCGGGCTGGCGCACATGTTCGAGCACATGGCGTTCAAGGGCACCGACCGGATCGGCACCCGCGACCCCGTGGGCGAGAAGCGGGCCATGGACGCCCTCGAGGCTGCCTACCAGGCCTACCAGCGCGAGCGCCTGGCGCCGCATGCCGACCCCGGGAAGGTGGCCGCGCTGCTCGCCGACTGGAAGCGCCTCGAGGCCGAGGCCGACCGCTTCGTGGTCAAGAACGAGCTCGACGAGATCCTGTCGCGGGCCGGCGCGGTCGGCGTCAATGCGACGACCGGCGCCGACGAGACCCAGTACTTCTACTCGCTGCCGGCCAACGCGATCGAGCTCTTCGTGGACCTCGAGTCGGAGAGGTTCTGGCACCCGGTCTTCCGCGAGTTCTACGAGGAACGCGACGTCGTGCAGGAGGAGCGCCGCATGCGCGTCGACGGCGAGCCGCTGGGCAGGCTCTCCGAGCTGCTGGTCGAGACCGCCTTCGCCGCCCACCCCTATCACCAGCCGACGATCGGCTACATGAGCGACCTCGAGGCCATCACGCGCACCGACGCCGAGGCCTTCTTCCGCGAGCACTACGTGCCGGCCGGCATGGTCACCGCCATCGTCGGCGACATCCATCCGGCGACGCTCGTCCCGTTGCTCGACGCGCGCTTCGGCCGCATCCCGGCGCGGCCGCCGGCGCCGCCGCTGCGCACCGTCGAGCCGCCGCAGACCGCCGCCAAGAGCGTCACGCTCGTGGACCCGGCGCAGCCGCAGCTGCTCATCTCCTATCACCGCCCCGCGGTCACCGATCGCGACGACCCGGTCTTCGAGGCCATCGACGACGTCCTCACCGGCGGCCGCTCGTCGCGCCTCTACCGCACGCTGGTGCGCGATCAGAAGCTGGCGGTCGAGGTGGAGTCGTTCTCCGGCATGCCGGGCGAGAAGTATCCGAATCTATGGACGGTCGCGGCTGCCCCGGCGATCGGCGTCGCCGCCGACCAGGTGCTGGCGGCGATCGACCGCGAGCTCGAGCGGCTGGGGCGCCAGGACGTCTCCGACGCCGAGCTGGCCAAGTTCAGGGCGCGGGCGCGCGCCGCGCTGGTGCGCACGCTGGGCAGCAACCAGGGGCTGGCCACCGCCCTCGCGCACTACCAGACCCTCTACGGCGACTGGCGCGAGCTGTTCCGCGAGCTCGACCGTTTCGACCGCGTCACCAAGGCCGACATCCGCCGCGTCGCGAACGCCACGCTGACGCCGGCCAATCGGACCGTGGCGACCCTGGTCACCGAGGCCGCGACCGCACCCACACCGCCCCGGCCGCCGGCTGCTCCGCGCGGCGATGCGCCGCAGCCGCCAGGCAACCCGCCGGGAGAACGCTGATGCGCCGCTTCGACAGGCTCCGGGTCTGCACGTGGCCAGCGGTACTGGCGGCCCTCGCCGCACTGGCGCCCATGCGGGCCGTCGTGGCGGCTCCGGCCGCCGAGGTGGCGCCAGCTCCGGCCGCCGAGGTGGCGCCGGCTCCGGCCGCTGCCGCTGCGCCCATCCCGGCCGCCACGCCCGCCGCGGCCGCCATGCCCGCCGCGGCCGCCGCGGCCGCCGCGGCCGTCGCCCTGCCGCCGCCGCCACCGCGCTTCGAGATCCCGCGGCCCGAGCGGGTGACGCTCGACAACGGGATGGTCGTGATGCTGCTCGAGGACCACGAGCTGCCGCTGGTCGCCGTCACCGCCCTCATCCGCACCGGCTCGCGGCTCGACCCGCCGGCCAAGCTCGGCCTGGCCGCGCTCGCGGGGGAGCTGCTAAGGACGGGCGGCATCGCGCGCGTCGCGCGCATCGCGGGAGAGGGTGACCCCCGCATCGCGCCGGGGAGCGGCCTCTCCGGCGACGCCCTGGACGACCTGCTGGAATCGCGCGCCGCCGAGATGGAGGTCGCGATCGGCGAGAGCTCGGGCAGTGCCAACCTCGGCTGCCTCGCGGAGGACTTCGCCAGCCTGCTGCCGCTCTTCGCCGCCATGCTGCGCCATCCGGCCTTCGACGCCGCCAGGCTCGACCTGGCGCGGGACCTCGCCAAGTCACGCCTGGAGCGCGAGAACGACGACCCCGACACCGTGCTCGGGCGCGAGCTCGCCCGGCTGGTCTACGGCCCCGACTCGGCCTACGGCCGCACGCCCAGCTTCGCCACGCTGGACGCCGTCACGCGCGCCGACCTCGTCGCCTGGCACGAGCGCCAGGTCCAGCCGCAGAGCATCGTGCTCGGGCTGGTGGGCGACTTCCGCACCGCCGCGGCGCTCGCCGCGGTGCGCGCCGCCTTCGCCGACTGGCCGCGGGGCACCTCCCAGCCTCCCGGCGGCGACGCCTTCCCCTATCGCCGCCAGCCGAACCCCGGCCTGTTCGTGATCGACAAGCGCGACATGAGCCAGTCCGAGGTGGCGATGGCCCACCTGGGGGTGATCAAGAACGATCCGGACTTCTACGCGTTGCAGGTGCTCAACGACGTGCTGTCCGGTTCTTTCGCCTCGCGGCTGGTGAGCGACGTGCGCACCGCGAAGGGGCTCGCCTACGAGGTCGAGGGACGGGTCGGCAGCGACTGGGACCATCCCGGCATCGCCGCGCTCAGTCTCTCGACCAAGGCGCAGACCACCGCGGCCGGCATCGCCGCGCTGCTCGCCGAGGCGCGCGACCTCACCGCCAAGCCGATCACCGACGAGGAGGTGGCGCGGGCCAAGCAGAGCATTCTCGCCTCGTTCGTCTTCCATTCGGATTCGCGCGCCAAGGTGCTCGAGCAGCAGGTCGTCTTCGAGCTCTACGGCTATCCGTCCGACTGGCTGGAGCGATACCGTGCGGCGATCGAGGCGGTCACCACCGACGCCGTGCGGCAGGTCGCAGCCCGCCACGTGCATCCCGACCAGTTCACGATCCTCGTCGTCGGCCCCGCGGAAACGAAGGACCCCTCGCTCGCGCCGTTCGGCAAGGTCACCCCGATAGCGCTGCCCGACGTCGCCGGCGGCCGGCAACGTTAGCGCGGTGCGCACGGGCTCGGCCGCCGCTGCCATCGGCCGCAGGCCCGGATCGCGCCCGACCTTCGTCCTTCTCGCCGGCGGTGCCGGCGATCCTGGTGTAGCGCAGTGCTCAGCGAGAGCTGCCCGCTTAATCATTTCATTTCAGTTACTTACCAACGCGCCATTCCGGCATGATTCTTGCTAGAAATCTGCTCGCGAAGTGAACACTCCGCCCGCAGGACAGGGCGGACGACAGTCAGGTACGGACGGAGCCTTCTCTCACTTCAGGAGGTTACGGCCGTGATCGCATCATCCCGTCACGCAGTACGGATTTGCCGCCAGAGTGCCGACCTGCGAGGGCCCTCTGGCAGTCCTCCGAGGATCGCCGCCGTGGCGATTCTCGGCACCCTGCTCGCACTCGCGGGCGCCGCGGCCGCCACCGCGCAGGCAAGCGGTGCGAGCGACGCCTTCGGGCTGTCCGCCACCATCCACGCCGGTCCCGTTGCGGCGATCGTCCAACCCACCCCCGCGGCGAGCGGGCAAGCGCCGCCGGCCTACGACCGCCACGGCGCGGTCGCCACGGCCAGCGTTTCAGCGCCCGGCCTCGGCACGCTGGCGACGACCGGCGTCCTGCAGGTGAGCGCCGCCTCGACGCTCCCCTCTCCCACAGCCGGCAGCGCCGCGGCCACTCTGGACAATCTCGGACTGGTGGCGGCCACCGCCGTGCGCCTTGACGCCGACACCGTGGCGTCCACCGCTTCCGCCGGCGGCGCCTGCGGCGGCGCGCTCGACGCCGTCGGAACCACGACGATCGAGCACGGCAGGCTCACCGTGTCGATGCCGGTGCCGACGGTGGTGGATCTCGCGGCGCAACCCGCGCCGAACACCACGGTCTTCAACCAGCTCGGCGTGCGCGTCGTGCTCAACGAGCAGGTGGCGTCGCCGGGCGCGACGAGCGCCAGCATCTCGGTCAACGCCGTCCACGTCTACCTGACCAACGCCGCGCTGCTCGGCAATCTGCTCAATGGCGACGTCATCGTGTCGCACGCCGCCGCATCTCTCGCATGCGCCCAGGGCGCCAGCGCCGATCTCAGCCTGACTCTCCACGGCAACCCGGTCTTCGCCGTGCCCGGGAAGCCTCTGACCGTCACCGCCAGGGTCCACAACAGCGGCCCGGACACGGCGATCGGCGCCGTGTTGCAGCTCACACTACCCCGAGAGCTGATCGCTGGCCGCATCCGCGCGAGCCAAGGGTCGTGCAGCGGCAACGGTTCGGTCATCACCTGCAACCTTGGCGACCTGGGAGCCGGCGCGACCGTGCCCGTAACCCTCAACACGCAGGTGTCCAGAGACGCCTGCGGCACGTTCGCCGTGCAGGGGGAGGTAAGGAGCGAGACGCCCGACCCCACTCCCGGCGACAACTCGGCGACTCTCATGATCAAGGTCAACGAGGTGTGCCGGGGGTGCACCTCGACGGCTTCGGCGCTGCTCCTCGACGGCGGCCGCTTCCGGGTCGAGGTCGAGTTCCGCAGTCCGGCGACCCAGCTGCTGACCACGGCTCAGGCGGTGCAGCTGAGCGACGAGTCAGGCTTCTTCTGGTTCTTCGAGCCCGGCAAGCCGGAGATCTTCACCAAGGTGCTCGACGGCTGCGGCCAAGCGGATCAGGTATCGGTCCTCAGCGGCGGCGTGACCGACCTCGAGGTGGTCGAGCGCGTCACCGATCTCGCCACCGGCGCGGTCTGGGAGAAGCGGAACCCGGGCGGACAACTGTTCACCGCGCAGAGCGATAGCAAAGCCTTCCTCTGCCGTCCGTAACCGCGGCAGGCCGCTGCGGGCCCGGGCTCTGCCAGGGCCCGCAGCGGGCTGGCAAGCCGCGAGGCAAAGCTCTCCAAACCCCACGCGCCAGAGGTTTCGGCGCGGCATGGATCTTGCGACTTGATCGATTGAATCGCTCATGGTGCGGCGTCACCCGCCGTGCCGCAAGGCAGGGAACCACGACACCTATAGGAGAACAACATGAAGATGGAGTCCCTGAAAGATCTCTACCTCGAACAGCTCCGCGATCTCTTCGACGCCGAGACCCAGCTGATCGATGCGTTGCCGAAGATGGCCGAGGCGGCACATCACACCGACCTCAAGAATGCGTTCAATCAGCATCTCCGCCAGACCCGCGAGCACGTCACCCGCCTCCAGCGGTTGTTCAGCGCGCTCGGCGAGAGGCCGGAGGGCCAGACCTGCCACGGGATGAAAGGCCTGATCAAGGAAGGCCAGGAGATGGTCAAGGCGAAGGGCGATCCCGACGTGATCGATGCCGGGCTGATCGCCGCCGCGCAGCGCGTCGAGCATTACGAGATTGCCGCCTACGGCACCGTCCGCGCCTACGCGGAGATCCTCGGCGGCGAGGAGGCCGTGAAGGTGCTCGAGAAGACCCTCCAGGAAGAGGAAGAGACCGACGACAAGCTCACCGAGCTTGCCGAGAGCCAGATCAACGTCGAAGCGGAAGTGGCGATGCGGCGCTGATCGATCGCGTCGACGGCACCGACTGCGTCGACCGTACCGATCGCGTCGATCGCACCGCTCGGAGATTGGCCCCGAGCGCTACCGCTGGATCCCGAGGTCTCCTGCGGCGCTCCGGAAGGTTCCGGGGCGCCCTTTTTTTTCCGCTCGCGGTGGCCGTCGGCGCGCCCGGCGGCAACCCGCGGAGCAGGGCCAGCGTCAGCGCTTCGAGCTCGGGCAGGCTCCCGGGTGGAGGAAGTCGCCGCACCGCGCCGCCGGCCTGCAGGCGCCCGTCGAGGAACGCCGCGATGACCGCCGGGTGCACGTAGTACTTGCGGCAGGTGGCGGGCCGGTTGCCCAGCTGGCCGGCGACGCGCTTGACGGCCTCGACGATCGCCCGCCTGGCCTCGCGCTCGCGGTTGGCGGCGCGTGCGGAGGGGGGGGCCCCGGCCTCGCGTTCCTCGTCTTCTTCTTCTTCGCCGTCCTGGGCGGCGGGGCGGACGGCGCCGGCGGCGCATAGCGCCGCGAGCGCCAGCACGGTGCCGCCCCAGGTGCGGAAGTCCTTGGCGGTGAAGTCCTCGCCGGTGACGTCCCGCAGGTACTCGTTGACGTCGGCGGAGTCCACCGCTTGGCGCTCCCCGGACTCGTCGACGTACTGGAACAGCTCGTGTCCCGGCAGCTCGCGGCAGGCCCGCACCACCCGCGCCAGCCGCCGGTCCGAGATGGCCACCTCGTGCTCCCTGCCGCTCTTGCCGCGGAAGCGGAAGCGCAGGGTGGCGCCGGCGATGTCGACATGGCGCGAGCGCATGGTGGTGAGGCCGAACGACTCGTTCTCCCGCGCATACTCCTCGTTGCCGACCCGGATCAGCGTCGTCCCGAGCAGCTTGACCACCGCCGCCAGGACCTTCTCGCGCGGCAGCCCAGGCAGCGCCAGGTCGCTGTCGAGCCGAGTGCGCAGCCGCGGCAGCGCCTCGCCGAACGCGACCATGCGGCCGAACTTGGTCTCGTCACGCACCGCCCGCCAGTCGGGATGGTAGCGGTACTGCTTGCGGCCGCGGGCATCGCGCCCGGTGGCCTGCAGGTGACCGTTGGCCAGCGGGCAGATCCACACCTCGGTCCAGGCGGGCGGGACGGCGAGGGCATCGATCCGCCGCCGCTCCCGCGCGTCGCGCAGCGGCTGGCCGGCGGGATCGAGATAGCGGAAGCCCGTGCCCCGGCGGCGCCGGCGGATCCCGGGCCTGGCGTCGGTGACATGCCGCAGGCCGGCCAGGCGAGCGCTGAGCACGGGATCGGCGGCGACCGCCTGGGGATCGTCGACCGGCTCGCGTGCCAAGGATTCCAGCATGATTCGGGCTGCCTTGTAAGACCTGCATGCCGGCGCTCTACCGCCGAACCGCAGGCGATCCACCGGCGATCCGATCGCTCGGCCAGGGTCCCTCGCCCTACGGTCCGGCGCCGGCGCCCTGACCTGTGCATCCCCCATGCCGGACCAGGGATCTCCGGCCGCCGGCGGGATGGTGGCTCCGTTTCCCTACCTCCTGGGGCGATGGCGAGAGGCCGGAGTCCTCCGCCCCCGCGGCCCCGACCCCTCTCCCCCAAGGAACGCAGGGGCAACGGAGCCACCACGCCGCCGGCAGGCCGTGGCCGCGGCCCTCACTCCCCAATGGCACGGACCCTGCACCCACCGCCCCCGCACGGGAGGTCTCCACGAGCACAGGCCGGCAACTTTCTTCAGCGTCCTGTTACGTCCGGCGGTGCCGGCGTGGAGGCGAGGAGCGACGAGGTGCCGGCGGACGACGTATCCTGGTGGATGCGCGCCCGGTTGCCCGGGATGCATCTCGCCGGACAGCCTTCCCGACACCGGAGGGAGCGCATGGCAGTGACGAGGACCGGATGGCGCCCGACGACCGGATGGCGCTGACGAGGACCGGATGGCGCTGACGAGGACCGCATGACAGTGACGAGGATCGAATGGCAGTGACGACGACGCCACCGAGCCCCGACGCCTTGATGGCGACCGAGCCGATCCCGGTACCGGTCCTGGGGCACGCGTTGCTGCCGGGGATCGTGCTGCTGGAAGCGCGCGGCGGCGGCGCCGGCGCCGGCGCCGGCGAGCCTCGAGCCGACGACCGCGCACTGGCCCTCCTCGGCTGCCGCGACGGCGCCGAGCTCGCGGCGCGCTGGCCGGCCATCCGGCAGCGCCTGGCGGCCGGGGGCCTGCGCCTGGAGGACCCGGCCGGGACCGCCGCGGCTCCCGGGGCGCTCGGCATCGGCGGCGGCTCCGGGACCCCGGATGCAGCCGGCATCCTCGGCGCCCCCGGCATGTCCGACGTCGAGCTGCCCCCGGACCTCGCCGGCGGGCGCCGGGTCCGGGTCTCACCGGTGTACATGGACCGCGCGCCTGCCACCGTCGCCGCCGCTGCCGCCGCGACCACCACCGCCCACGGCTCGACTGCCACCACCGCCCCCGCCGCCGGGGACCTGGCCGCGGCCGGCGACAGCCGCCCGGCCGCACCTGCCGCGCTGCTGCTGCAGGACGCCGAGCTCGCGACGGCGCTCGAGAGCGACCTGCGGGCGGCGGCGCAGATGCGTTCGCTGGCGCAGATCACGCCGGCCGTGGCGCACGACCTGCGGGCGCCGATCAACGCCATGGTGCTGAACCTCGAGGTGCTGAAGGAGACGCTCGCTCCCCCGCCGGGCTCCCTCTCCGGGAACCCGGCGCATCCGGCGGGGGGCCTCGCCCATCCGGCGCCATCTCCCTACGGGCCGCAACCCGGACCGGCGCAGCGCCCGGGGAGCGCCGGCCGCGATCCGCGCGACCGCCAGCAGCGCTACCTCGCGGTGCTGCGCGAAGAGCTGGCGCGGCTCCACCAGTCGCTCGAGCTGTTCCTCGCCCACGTCTCGCCCCGCGGCGAGCGGCAGGAGACCCTGGACTGGCGCGGGCCGGCGCAGGACCTCGCCGCCCTGCTGCGCCCGCCGGCCCGCAAGCAGCAAGCCCAGATCGAGCTGCTGCTGCCGGATGCCGCGGTGCCGATCGTCACCCAGCGGTACCTGCTGCGGCAGGCGTTGCTCCACTTCGGCCTGGCCATCCTCGAGCGGGTGCCGCGCGACGGCACGCTCGAGATCCGCCTCGAGCGCCTGCCGGCGCGGGCGCGCCTGCGCATCGCCGCCGGCGCCCGGCCCGGCATGGCGGCCGCGCAGCAGGCCATCGCCGTACCGGCCACCGCGCCCGCCGCCACCGCCCCACCCGCCGTGCCCGCCGGACCCTCCGCCTCAGCCGCGCCCGCCGCCACCGCCGCCGCACCCGCCGCCGCCCTGCGGCCGCCCGCGCCGCGCTTCTCCGCCGCCGGCACCGACGCGCGCGAGCAGGTGGCGCACGCCATCGTCGCCGCGTTCGGCGGCACCTCGTGGCCGGCCGACCCGGATGGCGATTTGGCGTTTGAGATAGAGTTCCCCCTGGCAGAATCGCACTGAGGTCAAGATGCCCCACGCGCTCGCGGTCGACGACGATCCGAACTTCCTCTCCGCGCTGGCCGAGCTGATCGAAGGCCAGGGCTTCACCACGAACACCGCGCTGAACCTCCGCGACGCCCGCGTCCAGCTGAGCCACCGCTCCCCGGACGTGGCGCTGGTCGATCTCTACCTCCCCGACGGCAGCGGCATCGATCTGCTGAAGGACCTCGAGAGCGGCGCCGCCACCGAGGTGGTGCTGATGACCGGCCATGCCGACGTCGAGAGCGCCGTCCAGGCGCTGCGCCTGGGCGCCAGCGACTACCTCACCAAGCCGCTCGACATCGGCCACCTGAAGAGCATCCTGGCGAACGTCGCGAACATGCAGCCCGGTGTCGGCGCGGCGGGCGCGGCCGGCGAGGCCGAGAGCGGCCGCGAAGGCGACGGGCGCGAGGAGGGCGCCTCCCAGGAGGTGGGGCGCCTCGGCCTGCTGCTCGGCGCGTCCGAGCCGATGTTGCTGACCTACGAGATGATGAACCGGGTGGCGCCGACCGACGCCACCGTCCTGCTGGTCGGCGAGAGCGGCACCGGCAAGGACCTGGCGGCGACCACGCTGCACCTGCTGAGCCGGCGCGCCAAGGCCCCCTTCCTGCCCCTGAACTGCGGCGCCATCTCCCCCACCCTGATCGAGAGCGAGCTCTTCGGCCACGAGCGCGGCAGCTTCACCGGCGCCCAGCACCGCCACAAGGGCTACTTCGAGCGTGCCCACGGCGGCACCTTGTTCCTCGACGAGATCAGCGAGATGCCGATCGAGCTGCAGGTCAAGCTGCTGCGGGTGCTCGAGACCGGCACCCTGGCGCGCATCGGCGGCGACCAGCAGGTTGCCGTCGACGTGCGGGTGATCGCCGCCACGAACCGCGATCCGCACCGCGCGGTGGCCGACGGCAAGCTGCGCGAGGACCTGCTCTACCGGCTGCAGGTCTTCCCCATCCAGATGCCGCCGCTCTCCGAGCGCAGCGGCGACGTCGACCTGCTCGCCACCTACTTCCTCGACCAGCTGAACGAGCGCCAGGGCACCGGCAAGCGCTTCGCGGCCGAGGCGCTCGAGCGGCTGCGGAATCATTCCTGGCCCGGCAACGTCCGCGAGCTGAAGAACGTCATCCACCGCGCCTTCATCATGGCCGACGAGGAGATCACCTCGCGCAGCCTGCCGCGCGAGGTCGGCGGCGAAGCCGGGGCGGCGCGCAGCCTGCACTTCCAGGTCGGCGCCTCGATCGCGGACGTCGAGCACCGCCTCATCGTGGCGACCCTCGATGCCTATGCCGGCAACAAGCGGAAGACCGCCGAGGTCCTTGGGGTGAGCCTGAAGACGTTGTACAATCGCCTCAACACGTACCGCGTGAGTGAGGCCTAGACGCCCGAGAGAAGCCCGACCCCCAGAGACGCTCCCAGACCCTTCGCAGGGCGAGCCGCGGCTCCGCCGTCGCCGCCCTGCCGGCGCACCGGCGGTTCAGGCACCACTCGCCGGCCCGGCATCGCGGCACCCCGGCAATCACTGCAGCGCGCCCTGCGGACGAAGGGACGAATCGGCGGCCCCACTTGAGGAGCCGTTCGGGAGAGTGTATACTCCCCGATCGTCCAGGGACTTGGGACGGTCTTGGACAGGAGGCTGTGGCACAAAACCTGCTTTGTTCGATGTGGGGGTCCCGAGTCCAGCCCCACCGGCATCATGGAAGGTCGCGACGCTTGCTGCCGCGATCGCTCGACCCGGTCAGGACATGAGGCGTGACGGAAGAGGATGCAGATGCTGCTGATGCCGCGGATGCTGGACGAGATGCTGGACGTAGAGAACGCGCCACGATGGAAAGCCACAGCCACCGTAACGCCCGCGAAGCCTTCGGCGTCTTTCGTGCGCCCACGTTGACCCTCGCCATGCTGGCACGAATCACCGTCGCATCGGCGGGAATGTTGGGAGCTCTGAGCGGCTTTGCCGCCTGCAGGACCGCCGAGGAGGCGCGCACGTATGCGACCGACTCGAGCATTACCTCGGCGGTCAAGGCCAAGCTGGCCGCCGACGGCGACCTCAACGCTGCCGAGGTTGCCAAGTTCGTGGTGACCGCCAAGGAAGGCGTGGTAACTCTGAAGGGGCGGGTAAAGACCGACCTCGCCCGCGAGAGGGCAGAGCGCGACGCGCGCGAGACGGACGGCGTGCGGCGGGTCATCGACCTGGTCAAGGTGGGCGATCTGCCGTAAATCGCCCTGTCATCTTCAATCCAGTTACATGTCAGAAGGGAGACAAACCATCATGAAGAAGTCGCTCGTTTACCTGTCCTTGACGTGCTTGCTGGTCGGCCTGCTGAGCCTGGTCGGCTGCAAGAAGGAGGAGACCACGGAGGAGACGACTCCGCCGAGCACCTCCACGACCACCACCACCGAGACCACCAGCTCCGACATGGGTACCGGTGGCGCGATGGGCAGTGACATGGGCACGGGGTCCTCCTCGATGGGCACCGACAACATGGGCACTGGCACCACCCCGCCGCCCGCCAAGTAACCGGCGTCTCGGAGCTGCATTTGCGAAGGGCGCTCGCGCGGCGGGCGTCCTTTTTTTTTGCTCTTCTCGCTTTTTTTCCTGGGGCACCGTGGGCTGCGACAGACGGTGGCTTCCTGGGAGGCGCGCTGCCCTGAGAAGGTCCGAGGGGTTGCCTCCGGGCGCCCTTCCGGACGGGCCGCGGGCAGCGGATCTCGGCCCCCGGACTCGCTATGGGCGAGGCCCGCGCAGTGTCCTCCACCGGCTCGGATCAGGCCTCG
>Ga0307477_10002115_pt1 | contig 15661 bp, 21 predicted proteins | sample atmos_gasesECM2C_FD_203316 | JGI IMG/M metagenome (GOLD analysis project Ga0307477, IMG submission 203316) | Hardwood forest soil microbial communities from Morgan-Monroe State Forest, Indiana, United States - atmos_gasesECM2C_515 | ecosystem: Environmental > Terrestrial > Soil > Temperate...
GAAACGCGCCTCAAGCAAGAGGGAAAACTGCAAATCATGTCCGACAAATTGAAGGGCTTTGGCGACCTAAGCTGACATAACTTATTGAAAACAAGCTGTTTATTAATTTTAACGGCCCCTCTTGTGTTCCCCGCCGCACCTATTTACCCTATTTGTGTCGTAGAAAGCCCAGATTTCGCCGTGAGCCGTTGCCAAAACGGTCTAGCTTTTCCCCGGGGGCTCGGACGGAATCCGCAAGTGAAACTCAATGGCCACCCAGCGCCACAACCTTCAAGGATCGGTGAGCACCATGCCAGCCCGTACATCTGCAGTCCGCAACGATTACCGCTGCTCCATCGAGCGCAATCAAGCCGGGAAATATTGCGTGCGCATCCGCGTGCGCTACCCCCGCCACGCCTGGCTCCTCGGCGTCTTTTACCTGGCCTCCAATTTCGATAAAGCCATGAAAAAGCTCGAGGAATCCGTCGATTTCCTCCAGCGCCACGAGGAAAAGCTCTGGTTCTGGGGCGTCGATCGCGCTGAAGACATGGGCTTCTCCGCCGAATTCCTGCGCGAAGCGGGCCTCCGGCTCGACCGCCGCATCGAATTTCCCCCCAAAGGTGCCAACCTCGCCCTCGCCCCGGAGCGCAACGTCCCCGCCTTCGTCCTCGGCCCAGTCCGCCGCGGCCTCGCGGAATCCATGGAAGCCTCCCGCCCCGTCTACGCTGGCGACTAATTTGGAGTGCGGCGGTCTTGCCGCCGCTTTAACGGTTGTCAGCTTGCAACCTCGTACTCGCTCTGCACCAAGCCGCTCGGATAGTGGCGTGTCACCACGTGACGGAGCTGAATGTCGTGCGGTAGCTTGCCGAACAGAGGAACTCCCTCGCCAATGAGCACAGGCACGCGAGTGATGATAAGCCGCTGAATTGCCCCCGCGCGCAGGAACCGTTGAATCGTGATCCCGCCGTCGACGTAGAGGTTGTGGACGCCACGAGTTGCGAGTTGCGCAACGATCTCCGCCGGAGACCCGGCCATCTGCTCAACAACGCCACCGATGGCCTTCGACAAATCGAGGGGGCGGCTGCTCAGCACCACCACGCGTTTGTCGCCGTATGGCCAAGCCCCAAAAGTCAGAACCTTCTCGAAGGTCTTGCGGCCGATCACAATCGCGTCAACGCTGGCTATAAACTCATTGTAGCCATGAGGTTCGCCGCCGCCCTCGGGCAGAAAGTCCAGATCGTCGTTCGGTCGCGCAATGAAGCCGTCGACGGTGGTGCCGATAAAGACGGATGCCGTCATCGCAGCCTCCTCACTGTAGAGGCCGGGCTTTGTCCCGGCTAGCGAGCAAAAGCGAGCGCCCTGCTTTGGCCTGGGGGGTGAAAGCCCCTGACTTTAGTTCATCCTGAGCCTCGAAGGGTCAGGGGAGCGGCGCTTTCAAGCGCCTCGAATGCAATCGCACTCCAAGAGCGGGCTTTAGCCCTGGTCCTATCGCTGACTCGGAGGTTCCCGTCAGCGTTACTTCCCCCGCAAAATCACTTCGCCCTGCCCAACCATCTGGTCATTCAGCCACACCCTGTACTTGTAGGTCCCGTCCTTGGTCCCCACCCGCGTCGGCCCGCTCAAGAGGCGCATCCCCGCCGGCGCCTGAAACACGTTCGACGAAAACGGGCAGCGGTTGACATCAAACTCCACCCGCATGTTCCCCGCATCCGAAATCCACGAAACCTGGTCGCCCGCATCCAGCACCACCGCCTGCGGGATCAACCCCACCAACACCGGCCGCTCAGCCATTTCCCCTCACGCTTTCCATTTTCACTTCAAACCCGCCTCAAACTCCCGCGCCAACTTCTTCGGCGCCGCGTTGCACCAAGCCGCCGTCATCGCAGGCTTCAATATCGCCTTCGTCGCCGCGCGCAGCCGCACGCTAGTCGCGCCGCCGCGTCCCCATCCGCCCTTCACTGGCTCGAACACCTCCGGCTCGGCCCCCACAAACTCCTCCTGCTGCTCCGAAGTCAGCTTCACCATCCCCCATTTCTCTCCATGTGACAGCGTCGCGAAGATCTTCCCGCCCCGCACTCGAAAATCCGGATGATCCATGTGCGAACTCTCGTACGCCTCCGGAAAGCTCAAAGCCAACCGCCGAAACTGTTCCGCCGTCACAACCATCCCCCAACGCGCCCGCAAGATAACACGTCCACTGTGTGTGAGGCTCACTCGAGCAAGTCCGCCAGCAAGGAGTTCGGCGACGCTGCGAACGGATTCGTCACCGTTACGCCGTTCCACGTAAACCCTTCCTGCAAATCCTCAGATAGCAACAGCCGGCAGCCTCCCCCGCTCGCTGCGGCCAGAACGACCCCATCCCAGAAGCTGAACCGATGGGTAACGGCTAGCTCAACCGCCGCGACCAATACATCCTCGGAAGTTTCGATCAACGTATACGCGTCGCGCCAAGCCAGGACCGCGGTTCGCGCTTGGGCGGGAGTGTGCTTCAGCTTTCGCACCAGGACTTGAAATAGTTCACCGAGCGTCTGTACCGGAAGAAAAACACCTCCGATCGGCAACCGTTCGATCAACTGCAGAGCTTGCGCTTTCTTTTCGGCACCATTCACGCCTTCCGCGTACGCCAGAATGTTTGTGTCCAGCGCAATTCTCATTCGTCCTCGTACAATTCGTCTCGCGTCCAGCGCTTGCGCGCCTTATCGTCATGGGCGGCGGGTTGCGATTTCAGCCGGGACAGCAGAGCCGACCGAGCCGCAGCTGCATTGCGTCCGTCTGTGGTTGCGGGTATGAGCTTTGCGACTGGCCGGCCGTGTGACGTAACGACATAACTCTCCCCCTTCCGCACCCCCCTGAGAAGGTCGGAGAATCGGCGGTTGGCATCAGCAGCGGAAACAGTCTTTTCCATAGCGTCCTCGGAAGTAGTGATTTTACCTACTATCACCTAAGTGCGGGGCGGTACGCAACCCCGAAAAATCCTGGAAAGAAACCCGCACGATGGGGGCCCCCCTCCCCCCCGGGTTTTGCGTAAGTGTTCATTCTAAAGGTAGTTAAAGTGGTTTGTTTTGATACACTTTTGCAAGTGTTGATTCTAAAGGTACTTATAGAGGAAGGGTGCCGGAGCCGCTCGCTCTGCGTTCGATGGGCGTTCGGGGTACCCCACCCCGGGTGTTTTGCGAAAAGAGGCTGCAAGTGATTGATTCTAAAGAACGGGAGTGCGGGAAAGAGTGCCAAGAGGCTGCAAGAGTGTGATAGCGAAGGGCTTAGCTTGGCGAGAGGGTGTGGAGGGAGGGTTAGCTGTCGAGATAACATGTTGGACGTTATCATATCGGTATACCGGCTGTCAAGCAATTTCTTAGTTCAATGGTTTGAATGGGATAGAAGGAAAATTCAAAAAGCGCGCCTTCGCAAAAACCGCAAAGGGATGCGGCACCCAAACTCAACCACCTCTCGGCCACCCGCCCCGTGGTAGAATCGGCCATACAGGGGAACCCTCAGCAATGTACGCCCAGCCCAGCACACCGGCGCCTCCGAATGAGTGGTTCGTATTGGTCGTAGTGGTTGTGATTGTCGCTTACGTTGGCTACCGTATCTACAGCGCCATCCTCAACCAAATGGCCAAGAATGCCAAAAACAAGCGCATTATCAAGAATGAAGTTACGCAGTGGACGGGCCGAGAATACCGCCGAAGCAAGCGACACTGAATTTTCCTAGCTTATGTCGGCATTCGAGAGCGTATACAAGATAGGCAAAGAGTGGCAATCTCTGCCGTTGTCCACGGAGTTGAAGTATCGGGATGCATTTGTCACATTTCTTCGTGGACATTTGAAAAATGCGAAGAGGATTGAACCTGAGTATCGGCATCTTGGGACCACTACCGACATCTATGTTGAACAGTCAGGATTCCTATTTTCGTCGGCAGTTTTCATCGAACTGAAGAGGAACTTTGTCTCCAAAGCACAACTTGACCGCTTGGTAGGCCAGATCGAATCATTGGAACCAAAGAAAAACTCCATCATTGTCATTCTATGCGGAGAAACGAATCCCGTGCTTGTAGCGCGTTTGAAAGAAAAGTATAAGTGCGAGGAAGGAAACTACGCAGTGATTTCTAACGTCCGAGTAATTGTGAAAGAGCACGCGAAGAAGTGAAGGGAGCTATTGTGTCCAGTCTTCCTTCTGGTTTAGGCACACTGCTTCACTGGAACACGTTTAGCGCGAAGTGACGGCGGGGGTCGGAATGTTCTGTCCAGCCTGCGGCAAGCAAGTTGACGAAAGCGATGCTTTCTGCCGAGCCTGTGGAAAATCCACCGGGCCTGCCCCTCCGGTTGCCAGCGTTCAATCGGCGTCACCTACACAAGTCCAAGTCAAAAACGTATACGCAGGCAAAAAACAACAACTAGTGGGCGGGATTATTTTCGTGATCGGCCTGTTTGTGATGATAGGTTCCTGCGCGGAAGCGTCACCGGACAACGCAGGCACAGGCTGGGCTTGGACGTGGCTTGTCCCGCTTTTCGGACTCCTGCGCTGGCTGTCGGGCGGAATCAAGCATTGGTGGCACAACTAATCCCTGTAGACTTCACCCGGAGGGAAACATGCCCCGCAAGCCCCGGAAGAAAAAGAAGCGTAAATACATCCAGCCGGAAACCATTGGAGTACAAACGAAAGTTCAATGGGGCAAGAAGGGCGGTCCCCTCAGAGTCACTGTCTTAATTCCGCGCAAACACTTGGAGAAGCGATTCGCCAAGGAACACAAGGCGAAATGACGTAAGGAGGGGGATGGAGGTAGCGGTGGGACTCGAACCCACTAAACTGGTTTTGCAGACCACTCAATTCATCGCGTATCCCGTAGCCTTCCACGCCTCGACTCCGCCTTTCAGCACCGTGACGTTCGTAAAGCCCTGCTCTTGGTATTTCGCTGCCTGACCGACAGCGCTCGCTTCGCCCGGTCACGCTCAATAGAAGATGATTTCTTGCGTCTTTGGCAGTGAGGCCGCGCGGGGCTGGAACTTGGTGAACGATATAGACCCCTCCAGATTAAACATCCGACATTTGGCCTCGTCCTCGTAGGCGCAGACTAGCAGGGCTTGCTTTGCGTTTGTTTTTGCGTGCGCTTGTTGCACGCTGATTCGTTTGATGTCTGCCATCTGTCCTCCTCAGGGAATTGTGAGCCGGATCGCGGGGAATGACTGCGTAAGCTTTGATTGTAGGGGCTGCGCCGGAATGGTGCAAATGGCTCTAGACCACACAAACAATCTCTGTTATAAACAAACTGAGAGTCGTCGAGCAGGAAAGCAATGGAGGCCCCAAGCTTGGGTCGCCTTCACTCACCTGAACTCGATTAGGCTCCTCAGGTTAAAAACTCAATCAGAACGTAGGTCGTTCTGGCCTCTCCAAAAGAGGTCAGATGAGGCAAATGTTAAGTCGTTGCGCAGGTCCCCCAGGAGGTTGGGCCTGCTCGGACACAACGACTTTGGGTAGTTGATAGACTGCAGAGCAGATTGCATTAGGCGCAATCCATGAGCCGCTAACCGAGGGCGAGCTTAATGGAGGTCTGTTTACGCCGATGCGACGCTTCACACCTTGGCTCTTCGCCGCAGCTATTACGCTCGCCTGTTTGTTACCGAATCCAGAATCTCTCGTCCATGTCTTGGAGCGCGTCGGCTTAGTCACGCTGGTCATTCGCGGACTGATGGGTCACTACCAAGATTTCTCCGAGACGCTGAATGGTGGGAAGCGGAGGCGGTGAGAAATGTGCCGCCTGTGTTCTAGTGAGGGAAAAGAGTGTCTTTGCCCGCCTCAATGGATCGTGCGGGCCTCGAATGTAAACTGGCCGCTTACAGATTCTAAGGGCCTGCGTTGTGGAGAGACCCGAAGGGGTGGTGAGTTAGTCGCCCTTTGTGCAGATTGTCTCGTAAAGTGCTGGTACGAAACTAATCTCGTAATTAGAACATATCGATGATCATTCGGAGGCGAAAAAGGACTTGAAATGAGAAAGCTTGCGGTCGCGGTGGTCTTGTGTGGCGTTGGGCTACTCGTCTACGGCCTCTTGAGTTTTCGCGCGGCGGGCAGTAACCCCGATATGCTATCAGGATGGGTCATAGCGTATGATGTCGCGGCCCGCCTAGAAGCAGCAATCGGGGCTGTGCTCTTTGCGGCGGGCTGGCTGCTCTGGAAGTCAAATAAACAGGGTGGTTAAGGGCATCCGACAAGCCCGCATCGAGCCGTTTTGGTGTACGACTGGTGTAGAAATCACCGTTTCTATAGGATTCATAAGGATTGTAACGATGTGGAATCAATAACTTACGTGTTTTCAACCCCAATACGCTTTTAGAATGAACACCTATGCAAAACCGGGGGGAGGGGGGTAGATGACACAGAAGCGACTCGCACCATCGCGCGGCAAGAGAGCCGGAAAGGGCGTCAAGCCTACGCCGGACAGTCGTCCCGATTTCTCAGATATTCCGGAGTCCACCGATGCCGAGCTGCAACGCGCCCGCCGCGTTGGCCGCGGCAAGGCTAATCGCAGCAAGCTGCGCTGACCTGAGGACTAGATGCACGAATCCATACTTCGCGATTTCTTACTCGGCAGGGTTGATGCAACAGTCTTGTCAAAGGACATCCGAGAATCAGTCGCGGCTATATCGCCGCCCGGAGCTCCGTACTCCAAAACGTCGAACGGGATCGTCAAAATGGATTCTCAATTCGATCTGTCGCGTAAACATCTTCTGATTCTCTGCGATGCGTTCCTGTTGGGAGACCTGTCAGGCATTGACCTCGAGTGCATCGCTTTCGCGTTGATTGCTTGGGAGAAGTTCACCTGGGGCGGAGACGATGACAATACTTTGATCGAGATCATTAACGATTGGGCCGCTCCTGAAATCAATTACCCGCTAAACGTCGAGAACATCGGGCGGTGTCGCAGATGGCTCGATGGCACCGAGAGATATCCGGATCGGGCCGGGGTGGCTTCGTGAAGACGTGCGGGAACGCGAATCCGGAAAGCAGATCCCTCACACCGTTCACAGACTGCGCGAGCGGGTTCGGGATGACAAATTGGGAATCGGTAGCCGGGCAGCCAAATTGTCGGTTGCGCGGGTGTCGGGGAATGAGCAAAAATTGCGCTCTGCGGGTATCCTATTCTTTGCGACTTGGCAAAGCTGGGTTCCGTGCTTCCCCCGGTGAGTGCTAAGCCCTCTCAGTCAGAGCGAAAACGCAGTCAGAAGGCACATAGTCATGACGCAGCACATCGATACTCAACCGATAGGGGAACTCAATCCTCCTAATCGACTCATGCTTACTCCGGGTCCGTCTTCGATGGACCCGCGCGTTTACCGCGCGCTCGCCGCGCCCCTAGTCGGCCATCTCGATCCGTGGTTCAAGGGCTGCATGGACGATACGCAGGTGCTGCTGCGGCAGATTTTCCAGACGGAGAACCGGCTGACCATGCCGCTTTCCGCTTCCGGTTCGGGTGGAATCGAAGCTTCGGTGGTGAACAGCTTGGAAGAAGGCGACGAAGCCATCATTTGCGTGAACGGCGTTTTTTCCGAGCGCATGGCGGTGATTGCCTCGCACACGGCGGCGAAAGTGACCAAAGTCGAAGCGCCGTATGGGAAGGCCGTAGACGCCGAAGATGTGCGGCGCGCGGGCAAGGGCAGGAAAATCAAGATCGTCGGGTTTGCGCAGGGCGAAACTTCTTCCGGCGTGCTGACGCAGATCGAGCCGTTCCGCAAAGTTGCGGACGAACTCGGCGCGCTGCTGGTGGTCGACACCGTGGCCTCTCTGGCGGCCGTGCCCCTGCATGTGGACCGCGAGCGCGTGGATATTTGCTTCAGCGGCACGCAGAAAGCGATCAGCGCGCCGCCGGGAATGTCGCCCATTACGGTGAGTCCGCGAGCCGAAGAATCTTTTCGCAATCGCAAGACCAAGGTGCAGAGCTGGTATTTCGATCTCAGCACGGCCATGAATTATTGGGGCAAGGAGCGGCTGTATCATCACACGCCGCCTGTCTCGTTAATTTACGCGCTGCGCGAAGCGATGCGCATCGTGGTGGAAGAAGGCTTGGAAGCGCGCTGGGAGCGACATCGCGTGAATCAACTCGCGCTGATTGCGGGGCTCGAAGCCGTGGGGCTGGAGCTGCTGGTGAAAAAGCCGGCGGATCGCTTGCCCACGGTGACGGCGGTGATGATTCCCGACGGAATCGATGACGCGAAAGTGCGCAACCAACTGCTCGATGAATTCAACATCGAGATTGCCGGCGGGCTTGGACCGCTGAAGGCGAAGATCTGGCGCATCGGTTTGATGGGCCACTGCAGCCAGAAGCCGTATGTGCTACTGTTCCTCGCCGCGCTGGGGAAAGTCCTGCTCGACCAGGGGTTCCGCTTGCCAACCGGCGCGGGAGTCGCCGCCGCGGTGCACAGTTACGCGCACGCGCGCAGCGAAGCGGTCGCCGTCAGCCGATAGAAGGCCGGCGAAGAGAGATTTCATCGCTCGCAAAAAGCGCGAGGCGATGGGGCGGCGGTTCTCCCTGCGCGGGCCGACCTTCCGCGGGAGCGGAAGGGCAGAAAAAGTCGGCCCGCTTCGCTCGGAATGACGGGTTTTTAGATGGGTTCATGGGAGAAAAGCAGGTCCCTCACACCGCTCGCGACAAATTTCAGTCTAAAGGCGCGAGCGGGTTCGGGATGACAGCAGTTGCAAAGGAGAATTCGTGACGTCACGTCCGGTTCTAGCCAATAGCGGCGAAATGAGCACGTTTGTTGGCGATTTTGAAGTGACATCCAAGCTGACCGGCAACGTATTCCACTGCAAGTTTTCACACATGTGGAATGGCATTGCCACGCGCCACGCGGACACCATCGACACGAAATTTTTTGTCGACGGCAAAGCCATCGTCCTCGGCTTGGCCCATACGGCCTTCGTGAAATTCCGCGAGCGCACTGGCCGTGATTTGACCGACCGCGAAGCCAGCTTTATTGCCGCGGAATATTTGCGCGAGCGGCTCGAAGAAGAAGACGAGCGCCCGCTCTACGATATGTCCGAAGCGGATGTGCTGCGCCTAATCAATCAGATCGGAATCAAGTAGCTAGAGCGGACAGCCAAAAATGGCTGTCCCACATGTCCGAAGGCGGATGTGCTGCGCCTGATCAATCAAATTGGCATCAAGTAGCTTCGGAAAGGCGGACAGCCAGAAATGGCTGTCCCACAAAGAAGTTGGCTGTGCCACTTGGAGTGGAGATTCAGTCGCCGGGCTCGGCTCGGAAAGATTCGAGGCACTGATGCTGGAGTCCGTCGCGGCGAATGAAGTGAATCACTAAAAACATCAGCAGGCCGCCGCACACCATCACCGCGACTGCGATTTGCAAACCAAATTGCATGTCGTGAAGATCGGAAATCCTGCCCACCAACTGCGGGCCAAATCCCCCGACAAGCTGCGTGACAAACATGTACACGCCGATGGAAGTGGCGTGCGCGCGCCGCGGCATCATATCGTGAATCACCGCAGTGACCGGCCCGTGATACCAAGACATGAAGAAAGCCGCCAGCGCGAGCGCGGCGAGCACGAGCATTTGGTCATCGGTTTGGATGGCCAAAAGAACGAAGGGAGCGGCGAGAAGAAACGCGACAGCAATGGCGATAATGCGTCCGAAAGCGAAACGCCGCTGCAAGCGGTCCGCGACAAAGCCGCCGAAAAGCACTCCGCAAAGGCTGCACACTAAGCCGATCACCGCGAGAGAGACGGAAGCCTGGCGCAGGCTGAAATCTTTGTAGGTGACGGCGAAATCGACGCCCCAGGTAAGAATCGAGACGCTGGAAAAGGTGATGCAGGCGCCGCCCGCGATCATGGCGAGAAATGCGGGAACGGTGAGTAGCTTTCGAATCGGGCAGACTTCGGAGGATGGGCCGCGCGGGGGCTCTTGCAGAGACATGACGGCGATCACCGGAACAAGGCCCGCGGCGGCGATTGCAAAAAGAGCGTACTGCCAGCCGAAACGGGGACCGATGATACCGCCGAAAGCCTGGCCGGCAGCGCCGCCCAAAAGCATGCCGCTGGCGAAAATGGCTTGCGCAGACGCGCGCTTTTCGACGGGGAACGCTCCGGAAATCATCGATTGCGCGGCGGGGGCATAGGCGGCTTCACCCATACCGACGAAGGAGCGCGCGATCAGCAAGAACATAAAACTAGCGGCGAAGCCGCCCGCGAGAGTCGCGAGGCTCCAGCAAGCAATTCCGAAAGCGATGATGGCTTTACGGCTGAAGCGGTCGGCGAGGAATCCGAAGGGGATGCTGCCAACGGCGAGAACGAGCAGCAGCCAGGTTTGCAGGGAGCCGAGCTGCGCGTCGGTGACACCTAGATGGACGCGCAGCATGGGAATCAGCGGGATGAAGACCCAGCGGGCGGCGAAGTTGACAAAGTTGACGAGAACAAGTACAGCAAGGAGACGGATTTGGTAGGAGCTGAGCGGAATGGATTTCGATGACACTCTGAGTTGGCTCCGTCGGCAAGGCGAAACGTCTGGGGCATCCGCGGGATGGCCAAGGGGTAAGGCCTTGCGGGTTCAGCGTCCGCTCTATCCTACATTGATTATATACCGCGCATGACGCCAACCAATTTCCCAACGAAGACCACTAGTGACCGGTTGACTACCGTACTTTCGTACGGGGCGCTGCTGCTGCTGATTTACCTGGTGTTTCGAATCGTCGAGCCGTTTCTGGAGCCGCTGGCGTGGTCAGGAGTGCTGGCGGTTTTTTTCTATCCTGCGCACAAACGAATCATACGGCGGCTGCGGCCGAATCGCGCGGCGCTGGTGAGCACGCTGGGCGTAACGCTGCTGCTGATTGTGCCGGCGCTGGTGGTGCTGGTTTATACGGCGCGGCAGGCCATCGACGCCACGGCGCAATTGCAGGCCACGCTGATGGATCCGGAGAAGGCTTTGCCTACGCATGCGCTGGCTTGGATCCGGCATCAGCTTCCGCACGCCTGGCAGGGTACGGATTTTTCCGGACCGCTGCGCCAGGGCGCGGAAAGAATCGCGACGTTTCTGGCATCGCGATTGGCGGGGCTGGTGAGAAACCTGTTCAACTTTCTTGTGGATTTGTTCATCGTGATTTTCGCGCTGTTTTTCATGTTCCGGGACGGTGACGAAATCGTGCGCGGGGCCGGCCATTTGCTGCCGTTTGACGAAGGGATTCAGGAGGAGATGCTGCGGGAGTCGCGCGATTTGATTTTCGCGAGCGTGGCGGTGGCGCTGGTGATTGCGGTGCTGCAAGGAGTGTTGGGAGGGCTGGCGTTTACGGTGGGAGGGATTTCTTCGCCGATTTTCTGGGCGGTGTTGATTGCGTTTTTCTCGCTGGTGCCGGTGGTGGGCTCGGCGCTGATTTGGGTGCCGGGGGCGCTGTTTCTGGCGTTCAGCGGGCATTGGGGCCGGGCGCTTGTGGTGGTCGTGATTTGCGGCGGGGTCGCGGGGGTGGCCGACAATATTGTGCGGCCGCTGCTGTTGCGCAACCGAACGCATTTAAATGAACTGCTACTGTTCCTGGGCGTTCTGGGAGGACTGCAAGTATTCGGGCTGCTGGGTTTAGTGATTGGCCCGACGATTGTGGCGGCGGCGATGGGAGTGTTTCGCGTGTACGTGGAGCACCGCGACAGGGAGGCCGCGCTTCCTACGTAACAGACCGGTCAATTTTACGTGCGGGGTAATGGGCGTGTGCTAGAGTACCCGCCTCAGATGAGTGCCAACGGCTACAAGCCCGCTGCGGTGCATCCGGAATTGCCGCCGGAGAAATTGCGATGGAGGTGTGAGCCGGCGCGCTTGCCGTTCGAAACGACAGCGCAAGCCGAGCTGCGCGAAGGGTTCATCGGACAGGAACGAGCGCTGCGCGCGCTGAAGATGGGCGTGGAGCTCTCCGCGCCGGGGTACAACGTGTTCGTGTGCGGACTGGCGGGGACGAGCCGCGGCGGGACTATCGCGCATATGATCGAAGAGCTGCACCCGCAAACCAAGCCTTCGCTGGACCGCTGCTACGTCAACAATTTCAAGATTACGGACCGGCCGAGACTGCTTTCGCTGCCGCGCGGGCAGGCGAACGGCTTCAAGAAGGACATGCAGGCGGGGATTGATTTCCTGCGGCGGCGGATTCCGCAGGTGTTCGAAGGCGAACCGTTCCAACGGCAGAAGGGAAGAATTGTTGAGCGGTTCACGGTGCGGGAAAAAGAGTTGATGGACGATTTCACGCGACGGATTGCGCGCGAACAGTTTGCGCTGGGGCACATGCAGGTGGGCGCGGTGGCGTTGCCGGAGATTTTTCCGGTGCTCGAAGGGCAGATGGTGCCGATCGAAGATATTTCGAAAATGGTGCACGAGGGCAAACTGGATTCGCCCGTAGCGGAGGAGATCGAGCGGAAGTACGAACAGTTCCGGCAAGAGTTCACGGTGGTTTACCGGAAGACGCTCACGCTGTCGCGGGAGTTGGCGAGCGAGCTGAGTTATCTGGAGCAGGAAGCGGCGTCGGTTCTGGTGGATGGAGTCATCGAGGAGCTGAAGGAAAAATATCCGGGCGCAAGCGTGTCTGAGTATCTGGAAGAGGTGCGGCACCACCTGCTGGACAACCTCGATCCTTTCAAGGAGCGCGAAGGGGAGGCGGAGCAGGAGGGACCTGAGCCGCCGCCGGACGGCGCGCCGAAACCGCCGGGCGCGCCGGATCGCGATCCCTTCCGCGTTTATGGAGTAAATGTGATTTTGGCGCACGGGGATGAGGATGGCTCGCCGGTGATTTTCGAGACCACGCCAACGTACGCGAATTTGTTTGGGACCATCCAGCGGGCGTACGACACCCGAGGCGGGTGGACCAGCGACTTCATGGATCTACGCGGCGGGTCGCTGCTGCGCGCGGACGGCGGGTTTTTGATCATGTATTCGCTAGAGGCGTTGTCCGAGGTGGGCGTGTGGCGGGCGCTGAAGCGCACGCTAAATCACAACCGGCTGGAGATTCAGCCGCTGGAGATGTTTTATCCGTTCGGGGGGAGCGCGCTGAAGCCGGAAGCGGTCGAAATCAATGTGAAAGTGATTTTGATTGGCGACCGGCAATTGTACGAATTGTTGTACGAGTATGAAGAGGACTTTCGCAAGATTTTCAAGGTGCGCGTGGAGTTTGACGAAGAGATGCACATGAGCGACGGCGTGATCGCGGAATACGCGGGGCGATTGCGCGCGCTGTGCGAGAAGGAAGGGCTTTCGCCGCTGGACCGCGGGGCGTTTGCGGCGATTTTGGAGTATGGCGTGCGGCAGGCTGGGCGGCGGAACAAAGTCACCGCGCGGTTTGTGGACATCGCGGATTTGGCGCGCGAGGCGCATTACGCCGCGGCGGCGGCGGGGGAAACCGTGGTGCGCGCGGCGCATGTGCGTTTGGCGCTTTCGGCGAAGATGGAGCGGCACAACCTGATCGAGACGCGTATCCGGGAGATGATCGAAGAGGGAACGCTGCTGGTGGACCTGGAGGGAAGGCGCATCGGACAGGTGAATGGGCTGAGCGTGCTGGAGATTGGCGGGTATGCGTTCGGCAAGCCGGTGCGCATTACTTCGACGGCGGCGCTGGGGAAAGCGGGCGTCATTAATATTGAGCGGGAATCGAACCTGAGCGGGCGGTTTCACGATAAGGGCGTGCACATTATTTCGGGATATTTGCGCAGCCGGTTTGCGCAGGACAAACCGCTGTCGCTGGCGGCGAGCATCTGCTTCGAGCAGTCGTATTCGGGAGTGGATGGCGACAGCGCGAGCTCGACGGAGATTTATGCGCTGATTTCGGCGCTGGCGGAATTGCCGCTGCGGCAGGACATTGCGGTAACCGGGTCGATGAACCAGCAGGGAGATATTCAGGCGATTGGCGGGGTGAACGAGAAGATCGAGGGATTTTTCGATGTGTGCCGGATTGCGGGGCTGAGCGGGACGCAAGGCGTGATGATACCGGCGTCGAACGTCGAGGATTTGATGTTGCGAGACGATTTGCTGGAGGCGGTGGCGGCGGGGAAGTTTCATATCTGGCCGGTGGCGAAGGTCGAAGACGGAATTGAGATTTTGACGGGGATGACGGCGGGATGCTGCAACGGGGATGGGAGTTTTCAGAGCGGCACGGTGTTTGCGAAGGTGAATGATCGGCTGAGCAAGATGGCGCAGATTATGAAGGGGTTTGAATAGTCGAAAGTCGAAAGTCGAAAGAAAGTCCTCTCCAACTGATCGCCGATTATTTCGTGGTTGGGGGAAAAAAAACCCGTTAGAACGCATCTTAAATCGAGCCGAGAAGGGGCGCAGCAGTGCTGCGCCCCTACGAAGGTGCTTGCCTCAGTTCGGGGCAGGGGCGGGGGCGAGGTAGGCTTGGCGGTGGTCTACCTGATGCGAGGAGTTTTTTGTTTTGACTTTGAGGGAGTGGAGTTGGCCGTCGGCGGCGGGCGGGGCGAAGGCTAGGCTGTATTCGTGGCGGATTAGCTGCGCGATTTCGGCGTAGGCGCGATTGAATTCGTCGGCGTTTTTGGGGAAGTAAACGCGGCCGCCGGTGGCTGCGGAGAGTTGCTGCAGGGACTTATCTGCTTTGCGAAAGCCTTCGTTGACTGAATCCCGCTCGGCGGTGTTCGGCGCAGCGTGCTTCTTGCCTTTAACGGGTTTGCGGAAATCGCCGGAGAGAGAAACGGCGAGGATACGCACGTCGGACGTTTGCAATTTTTGCTGGACGATTTGCCAGGTTTCCGAGGGTGAGGTGTCGACGCCAGTGGAGAGCAGGACGATGGTTTTCTTTCCGGGCAGCGGCGTCATCCAGTCGAGCGTGGCGGCTACGCTGGCGGAGAGGTTGAGTTCGGCGAAGCCCAGGTTGAAATTGAGATTTTGAAGGGCAATGCGCGCGGCAGCTTTGTCGGGCGTGAAACCGAGAATGAGCTGGGGAGCGTTGGAGTAGGCCGCGACGGCTACGCGATCGGCGGGAGAGATGCTGGTGAGCAGCGTGTCGGCGGCGTGAAAATGGCCCTGGCCGAGGAAGTAGACGGCTGGGCCGGATTCGATGAGGAGGAGAAGCTGCGCGGGTTCTTCGATGGGAAGGAAATCGGTGATGGGTTGCTCGACGCCGTTGTCGAAGAGTTGGAAGTCTTCACGGCGGAGGCGTTCGATGAAGTGGCCGGTGGTGTCGGTAACGGTGACGCCGACGGTGACGCGGTTGACGGTGACGCGGATGGGTGGGGCGGGTTCCTGGGATTGGGCGTAGCTTGGAGTTAGGAGAAGAAAGAGCAGTAGCAGGAATTTATGCTGTTTGCGTCGCACGCGTCGCGTAACTCCGAAGAAAAGGATAAGAGATTTTCCTCAGCTGCTGAAGCCGGTCGAGAGCGAGCCTCAATGTCGGAGCTAAAGGTCCGACCCCCAAAGTGCAGCCAGGATTGGCTGTCCTACTGTTACTCGAGCCATTCGTCGAAGTGGATGCCTTTGGAATCTTTCCAGGAGGCACCGGCCAGAAAGTGGAGATGACGGACGAAGACTTGGGGATCGATGTTGAGCATCCATTCGGCTTCGCCAGGTGGTGGTTGCGGAGCGGCGGTGGCGCTTTTTCTCGCGGAGGCGGTCGAGGCTTTTTTGGCTTGTTCGATCCAGCGCGTCTTGAGGGCTTGGTAGTCAATTTTTTGCAGATTTACGAAGGCGAGACCGCTTAGCGC
>Ga0307477_10002116_pt1 | contig 15649 bp, 20 predicted proteins | sample atmos_gasesECM2C_FD_203316 | JGI IMG/M metagenome (GOLD analysis project Ga0307477, IMG submission 203316) | Hardwood forest soil microbial communities from Morgan-Monroe State Forest, Indiana, United States - atmos_gasesECM2C_515 | ecosystem: Environmental > Terrestrial > Soil > Temperate...
TGCCGGTTGAGGTGAAAGATTCACCGCAAGCCGGAGAGACGAGGTTTTCGTTCACGGACCTCAGCAATGGCGCGCCAGCTCAGCGCGACTACGTGATGCACCAGACGATCGTCCGCCGCGTGAAGCAAGCCGGCGAAACGAAACCTCGAAAGCCGCGAAAGCACACGCGTTAATCAACGCGTTCCATCGAATATGATTCCGCATCACACTCGCGTGCAGATGCGATAAATTTATGAGCGCATGCCCCTTCGCCCTTGGTGTGGTGCTACCGCTGGTCTTCTCACAATCATCGCCATTACATCTCTTGCCGGATGCTCGCAAACCTCGACGGAAGCAAAATCGCCAACACCGGCGCCGCCGGTTTTGGAATTCGTCGCTCAATTCGGTGTGAGAGGCGGAGGCCCCGGGCAACTCTCGGAACCCGTAAGCATCGCGACCGATCCTCTCAGCAACGTATACATCGCAGATGCGGGTAGCCAATTCATTCACAAGTTCGACTGGCAGGGAACGCCGCTGCTCTCCTTCCAGGAGGACGCGCTCAAACACCCGCAATGGATCGCGGTTGACAGCGACGGCGACATTTATGTTTCGGACCCGGTTCGCGCAAGCGTGTTTGTGATTTATCCGGGCGGGGAAAAGGATATTCACCGCGAATTACACTTGAGGACTCGACCCGGCAAGGAAGGATTCGTCAGCGTGGCGGCGGGCAGCGATGATTCAATCTATGTGCTGAATTCAGGAAGCGGAAAGCTGGACACGTACTCGCCTCGCTTCCGGCTCATGCAGTCCTGGGAGCCGGCGTCGGGTTCCGGAAATCATGCGGGGCCGGTGGTGATGGGACCGGATGGGAATCTCTATATATTCGACGAGCATGGAAGCCGAATCATGCGGTTCACCGATGGCGGCCAGCTCGTCTCTGAAATCAAGCTTGCCGCGGGCGGAACAGGCGGGCGGCTCAGCTCTCAGTTCGCGGTCTCAAAGACGAGCATTTTTGCGATGGACGCAGACGGACGCGTGGCGCACGTCTGGAGGATTGACGGGAAGCCGATGTTCGATCAGGACCTCGCTCCGCAACTGGGTCAGGCATTCCGGCCGCCGCCAGCGCTTGCGGTAAGCCCACGCGGAGAATTGCTGGTTCTCGATCAACCCCTGGCGCGAGTACTCCGCTATCGAGCGAATTTCTGACTGGTATTCGCGCTACTTCCGAGCCATCTTCTCGGTCATGAAGAGAAGCAGCTGACGATCACGCGGATCCATCCGTCCTACCAGATCCTGCACGCGGAGCATGAATCGCGACCATTTTCCCGAACTGGCCCAATCCTTCTCTGCCGATTTTTTAGAGAAGGCGCCCGGCAGGGCGGGCGGCTTGTCGCTGTCATAGAACAACTGGTACAGCGGAATGTCGAGGGCTCGCGCCAGTTTTTCCAGCGTCTCGATGGCCGGAACAGTATGGCCGTTCTCAACGCGAGAAATGTAGCAGCGAAGCAGACCGGTGCGCTGTTCGATGTCACCTTGCGAGAGGTTCTTCTCTTCCCGAATGGCTCTGAGCCTATTACCGATCATCATGGCGTTATGTTCCCCCGTAGCGTTTTTAGATGGAATTTCTGTTTATGTCAATCCCGTTCCGTTCTCCACTTTTGAGCCTCCTGCAGTTCCTTCTGGAGACGCTTTTTCTCGGTGATGTCGCTGGCCAGGCCGGCGATACGCGCAATCCGTCCCGCTTCATCCCGAACGATATAACCGCGATCCCAGATGTGCCGGATCTCGCCATCGGGGCGAACGATGCGATATTCGGCATCATAGCGGCTCCCACTGATTTCCTGGTCGAAAAAGGTGAGAGCGCGCTCATGATCCTCTGGATGAACGGCGTCGAGCCAGGAATGGGGATCGGAGTACATAGTGCTGCAGGGACGCCCCCAAACCGCTTCGTAGGCCGGGCTGATGTATAAGAGGCGCATGTTCGTAATATCCATGAGCCAGAAGACATCGGAAATCGTCGCTGCGAGTTGCTCGAACCGAGCGTTGCTTTCGCGAAGTTCATTCTCGGCAACCATCCGTTCGACGACTTCGGCTTGAAGAGTCTCGATGGTAGCAGTCAAATCACGCGTTTTTCCGTCAACTGTCGCGTGAAGAATACTTTGCAAGCCAAGTAAGCCCTCTTGGACACGCCGGCGTTCGGACAAAGTGGCGGCAATAGCGAGGGTCGCTGTGCCCGTGACCCCGACGAAGGCGGCGAGAATCATCAAGGAGAGGTTAGAGTCAGGGCTGACAAAGGGGCCGAATCCACGAAACGTGCCCCAAATAGCTAGGCCAAACATCAGGAGGATGGTTCCGGCAGCTTCCAGCTGACAGAATCGAAAGCCTGCCCAAACCAAGAATGGAATGCATACCCACTCCTGCAAGAGCTGCTTCTGGTGAACGAAGGAGGAAAAAGGTCCAAAAATAGTTAAGCAGACCGCGATCAAACTGACGAGCATCACGGAGAGTTCCAGGGTCTCCCGTTTGTCCAACCGATGATGGGAGGAGCCAAAGATCAGTATGAGAAACGGCGCGAAAAGAAGGGCTCCGATTCCATCTCCGACGCCCCAGGTGAGCCACATAATCGCTTTCTGAGGGCCTTGTGAGAATCCGGCTGGGTACAGATAGCCGATGCAGATCGTAGCGGCGATGGCGGGACTGACGACACAGGCGAATAGGACGAATTTGAAGACGCCATGCGCGGTGTCAAACGCCTTGACTCCCCGGGAAAACCTGTTGACCAGATACGCGCCGGCAAGTACGGAAACGGTTTCGCCGATGGAGATGGCTATGGAAGCCTTCAGGGGCGTCGAGGCCGATTCGCAAATCAAGAATGCGGCGATGAAAATCGCGGGCCAGACACGATAGCCGAGAAGAATCAAAGCCGCGAGTGCGACGCCTGTGGGTGGCCAAATCGGAGAGACGGGAGGATGGAGATCGGTAATCCTTAGTCCGAGTTGTCCTGCAAGAAAGACACCTGCAAGGACGAGAAGGGATTGAGCGAGATCCTTACGGGAGTTCGGAAAGGTTACCGCGGCCCTCAAATGTTTAAGGACTGTTTGTGTGGAGATCATTGCGATCCGCCTCCGCGAATCGTTCCGCCAGTTTCTCGATGGGGACGAGGCCGGCAGCCAGGACACCAAGCCACGCCAAAAAAGCCAGCGCGAGAATCGCGGGATACCCTAGCCTGCGCGAAGGGCGGTGTCAAGTTAGCGCGCACGACACCAGTAACCGGAAGATGACCGAAGGTCGTTTGATTGCGCCCGAGAGAGATGAGAACGGCGCTTCGAGAAATGGTTCTGTTGAGATAACATCCGGCTGAGGTGAACGGATATGGCATTGCTGCTGACGGAAAATGACGTGAGAGGGCTTCTGACGATGCCTGCGGCGATTGCGGCAGTGGAAGAGTCGTTCCGGAGGCTCGCATGCGGAAACGCGATCGTGCACTCCCGTCAGAGGTTGCACATTCCAGGCAAAAGCTATCTGCACTACATGGCCGCAGCGGATGCGACGGGCGGATACATGGGGTTGAAGATTTATTCGAGCGCGAAGGAAGGGCTGCGCTTCATCGTGCCGCTGTTCAATGTGACGACGGGTGATCTGGCAGCGGTGATCGAAGCGGATTTTCTGGGGCAAATGCGTACCGGAGCGGCGAGCGGAGTTGCGACTCGGTTGATGGCGAGCGAGGATGCGCGCTTCGTGGGAATTATTGGAACGGGATTGCAGGCGCGAACGCAACTGGAGGCGATTGCAGCGGTCCGCAAGCTGGGAGAAGTGCGCGTCTGCGGGAGAGACGCGAACCGGCGCGAGAAGTTCGTGGCGGAGATGGCGGCGCGGTTGAAAGTGCCGGTGAGGTCAGCGGCTAATGCGGAAGAAGCGGTTCGCGACGCGGATATCGTGATTACTTCGACGACGTCCATAAATCCTGTTGTGGAAGGGCGATGGCTGAAAAAGGGGACGCATATCAACGCGATCGGAGCGAATTTCCCGCAGAAACGAGAGTTGGATGCGGAGGCTGTGGAGCACTGTGACGTGATTGCCGTCGATTCGCGAGAGCAATCGAAGCTGGAATCGGGCGATCTGATTCAAGTTTTTGGCCAGGACGACAAGCGCTGGAGCCGCGTGGCAGAGATGGCGGATATCGTGGCGGGCAAGACGCCGGGCCGGACGAATCCCGAACAGATTACGCTATTCAAATCGAACGGAATTGCGATTGAGGATATCGTTGTGGCGGGGCAAATCTACGAGCTTGCCCGCCAAAGAAAAATAGGAAGGGAAATTCCAATGTGGGAGAAGGATGCTCGGTTCGGGGAAGCGCGAGGCGCCTAAACCCGGACGCCGCGAAGGCGCTTCTTGAGAGCGTCCCTGAGCCTGAGGCGCGTGTCTTCGGGAAGCGGAGCGGGTTCGGAATTGCAATAGATCTGGATCGTCTGCTTGGTCGTGTCCACCACCACTTTGCAATCCTCGCAATGCTCGAGGTGCTTTTCGATAGAGGCTTTCAGCGAGGAGTCCAGCGCTTCGTCGAGGTAGTTCGAAAGTTCTTTTACGATGTTCCTGCAATTCACGAATTTTCACTCCGTTTAAAAAACCGATTCAATTTCTGCCGCAGTTTCAATCGAGCTCGAAGGAGTCTCGATTTCACCGCGGGAACTGAGAGGCCCAAAGCTTCTGCCGTTTCCTCAGTGGACAATTCTTCGATGTCGCGAAGTTGGAAAACGACTCGAAAACTTGGGTCGAGTTCAGAAATTGTTGTGTTCAAAATGTTCGAAAGTTCTGATTGCTCGTAGCGGTCTTCGGGCGAGGGGCCCCAGTCTTCCACGTCGCGGGGAATCAGTTCTTCGCCGGTGTCGATTTCGTCGTCGAGCGACACCTGATTGGGGCGGCGCTTGCGCAGTTTCATCAGCGCCTGGTTCACGGCGATGCGGACGAGCCAGGTGTAGAAGCGCGAATTGCCCTGAAATTCGCCGAGGTGCTCGAAGGCTTTCAGGAAAGATTCCTGCATCGAGTCTTCGGCGTCTTCGCGGTTCTGGGTGATATTTTGCGCGAGGCGAAAAATCTTTCGCTCGTAGCGGCCTACGAGGGTCTCGAAGGCGGAGATGTCGCCAGCTTTGGCGGCCGCGACAAGGACGGGTTCGTCGTCTTTGACGACCGTGGAGGGCAGCGGGTGCGCTGGGGGCTCGACGGGATTCATTTTGGGTGCGCTCATCGTGCGATTCCGATCCTAGGGCTATCGTGAAGAGAAAGGGTAGCACACATTTTAAGAGCGCTAGTGGCTGATACGGTCGACACTATCACAATGGATTAGACGAGTAACAAGCCTCCCGGATGCATGAATTTAGGACGGCCAGGAAGGAATTGGGCGAAGCGGCCGGCTCTTGACAGGGCCCGGGCGGTCTCGTATGCTGTATTTTCGAACGAACGTTCGACAAGTAAACCGACTTTCTGGATGCCAAAAGCTCGCAATCATCCGCGCGTTTCACTTTCCAAGCAACAGCTTATTTTGCGTCATGCCGCGCAGGTATTCTGCGAAAAAGGGTATGAAGGCGCTTCGATTCGCGACATCTCCAGATCGAGTGGCATTTCGCTTGCGGGAATGTATTACTACATAAAGAGCAAACAGGAGCTTCTCTATCTTATTCAGCTTTTCACATTTAAGACGATCGTGGCGCGGCTGGAGAAGCGACTGAGGGGCTTAAGCGACCCCGTCGAAAAATTGCGGGCGCTGGTGCAGAATCATCTGGATTACTTTTTGCGTCACCCGGTGGAGATGAAGGTGCTGACGCACGAGGACGAAGCGCTCGAAGGGGAGTATCGTAAGGAAGTGCTGGAGATCAAGCGGCGTTATTATTCGATAGCGCTGGGAATTTTTGAAGAGATGCGCAAGAGCGGGATTGCACGCCGGATGAATTCGCGAGTCGCAGTCTTGTCGCTTTTCGGGATGATGAACTGGATTCATACCTGGCACCGGCCTGAGACGGACCCGCAAGCGGATTCGCTGGCTGAGACGATTGCCGGGATGTTTTTGCATGGAGTGATGGCTGAGGGGCGCGAGATACCGGAGCTTAAGCCGGCGCGCGTGGCGCGCAACGGAATGGAAGTGGCGGGGCGAGTGGCGGGTTAATTTCGATTTCAGTTTCGATTTCAGTTTCGATTTCAATTCGACGGAATAGAAAACGGAGAAAATAAATAATGGCGACAACGACGTTGGTAGAGCAAAAGCATCTGATCAAGTATGAGAATGACGGCGGCCTGGCCATCATTCAGATGGACGATGCGCCGGCGAACACTTACACGTACGAGATGATGCAGCAGCTTGATACCGCGATTTTGCGGGCGCGGATGGATGAGAGCGTGCACGTGATTGTGCTGCGCGGGGCGGGCGAGAAATTCTTCTCCGCGGGCGCGAGCATTCCGATGCTGACAAAGGCGGATCCCACATTTAAGTATTATTTCTGCCTGCATGCCAACGAGACGCTGTCGCGCCTGGAGCAGACGCCGAAACTCGTTATTGCGGGTTTGAACGGCCACACGGTAGGCGGTGGCCTGGAGATCGCGATGGCTTGCGATATCCGCATCGCGAAAAAGGAAGGCGGCAAGATCGGGCTACCGGAGGTGAATCTTGGCGTGCTTCCGGGCACGGGCGGCACGCAGCGAATTTCACGCATTATCGGACGGGCGCGGGCGATCGAGCTGATGGCCACTGGGCGCACGTTCAGCTTCGAAGAGGCGCTTGAATTCGGCTTGATTCACTACATCTACGAGCGTGAATCATTCTGGGATGATGTCGTTGCGTACGCGCGGCAGTTCTGTCCGCCGAACAAGGCTTCGCGCGCCGTGGGACGCATCAAGCGAGCGGTCGTCACCGGCTCTGAAGTCGGCTTTGGCGAAGCGCTTGGAATTGAACGCGAACTGCAGCAACTTCTTTTCACTAGCGAGGATGCCAAGGAAGGGTTGAAGGCTTACGTGGAGAAGCGTCAGCCGGAGTTCAAAGGAAAGTAAAGCAGTAGAGCTCGAGCTTCACGCAGAAAATTGCGTGGCGGTGAATTCTCAAGGGGCGAATGAGGACACTACCCGATTATCTTCGCAAGGGAATGAAGCTGATTCTGGTGGGAGCAAATCCCGGCGACCGCTCCGCGCGCGTTGGACATTACTATGCCGGGCGCTCCAATCAGTTCTGGTCGATCATGTACGAATCGGGCGTGCTGCCGGAGCCGATCGGATATGAAGACGACCGGCGCTGCCTCGAATTCGGGATCGGCATGACTGATCTCGTGAAGCGGCCGACGCGCGGAATCGAAGAGATCGAGCGGCAGGAATTCGCGGAAGGCCGCGTGCTTCTCGCGCAAAAGCTCGAGGAGATGCGGCCTCGCGTGATCGCGTTCAACGGCAAAACCGTCTACGAGAAATTCACCGGGCGACCGTGCAAGCTCGGCCTGCAGAAAGAAAAATTGTACGACGCGCAGGTTTTCGTCCTGCCTTCGACAAGCGGGCAGAACGCCGGAACCGAGCGCGCAGTAAAGACCCGATATTTTAAGCAACTGGCTGCGCTGCTGAAGAGTCTGAAGGATTAGAGGACAACTAGAGGTAACCGCAATGGCTGAAGCCACCAAGCAAGCCACCCCAGGAGTACAGAAAGGGAACCAGTCGCAAGTGGTGCTCGAAGAGCGCAGAGGCAATGTTGCCGTCATACGGCTGAATCGCCCGGACAAACTGAACGCGCTCAATATCGAGCTGGGCCGCGGCCTTGTTCACGCGCTATTGCACGCCTCGCAGGATAATTCGGTAAGAGCGGTCGTGTTGACGGGCGCAGGGCGCGGCTTCTGCGCTGGTGGCGACCTGGAGCTGATACGCGATCTTCGAAAGCGCAACGCGAGCGATGAGTTGAAAGTGTTGCTGGAAACGGGCAAGGAAATGTGTCTTGCGATCGCCACGATGACGAAACCCGTGATTGCGGCCGTGAATGGACCGGCGGCAGGCGGCGGAATGAACCTTGCGCTCGCAGCGGACATGCGGATTGCGTCGGATCAGGCCAGCTTCGCCGAATCTTTCGCCAAGGTTGGGCTCTACCCGGATTTCGGCGGGACTTATTTTCTGCCGCGCATCGTGGGGCCGGCGCTTTCTGCCGAGCTCTTTTACACGGCGGAGACGCTTTCTGCCGAGGACGCGCTGCGGTTGGGAATCGTGAACCGCGTTTTTTCCGCCGACAAGTTTGAGGAAGAAACGCAGAAAATTGTGGATGTACTGGCAGGAGCGCCCACCGTTGCACTACGCGACGTGAAACGCACCATCGTAGGCGATGACAGAAAAAATCTGGAATCGAAGCTCGATGAGGAAATTCGGCTCCAGATTCACTGCTTCCAGTCCGAGGATTGCCTGGAAGGCCTGAACGCCTTCTTCGAAAAACGAAAACCGAATTTCAAAGGGCACTAGCCTGCGATTGGGTGAGCGGGAAATTTTGATAGCGAAATTATTGAGGAGACTTCAATGCCTGCAGCACGGATCGGCACTTTTGATGATTGGGTAGACCTGTTTCGCGTATGGCGAAATGATATCGGCGTGAACTATCCTGAAATTGAGAATTATCAATTCGAAGCGAAATTTGGCCCGACGCGTTCGAATGAAATCGAATTCGGCGCTTTCAAAGGCCGCCCGAAATGGCAGCGAGTACTGCAGATTCCGGACCAGCGAATCCGCGACGGCCTGATGAACCTGATCGTCTACCAGGGCGATACGGAGTTCGCTTCGGTTGAACAGCAAAGGCGCCTTTTCGCGCATTCACCGAGCGAACACGATCGCAAATCTCTCTGCCGCGTGGTGACGGAAGAAATGCGCCACGGCTGGCAGATGTGCCATCTGCTGATCAATCATTTTGGCTACAGTGGAAAAGTGGAAGCGCAGAAGATGCTCGAGCGGCGCGCTTTTGAACAGAAGCGCCTGCTAGGCGCGTTTAATCAAATCGTGGACAACTGGCTCGACTTTTTCACCTACACCGATTTCGTCGATCGCGATGGAAAATTCCAGCTCACGATGCTGAGCTATTCGGGCTTTGAGCCGCTCGCGCAGTCGATGAATCCTATGCTGCGCGAAGAATCTTTCCATCTGGGCACGGGGCATGACGGACTGAAGCGAATCGTGAAAGCCGGCGTTGTGCCGCTGAATATCGTCCAGAAATATATCAACAAGTGGATTCCCGTCAGCTACGACCTCTTCGGCGTCGATTCCTCGAGCTCCGCGCACTGGTTCTATGTGTGGGGCTTGAAAGGCCGCTACGACGAAGCTCAAACCCATAAGGAAGCCGACCTCGGCCACATGAACGAGCACAACCGCCAGCTCTACTATCTCGAGTGCGAGAAATTGATCGAACAGATCAACCGGCACGTTCCCGCCGGCAAGCCGCCGCTGTATGTCCCGGATATGAAGTTCAATCGGCATATCGGCGAATTTGCGGACCAGCCATACAGCGTCACCGGTGAACTGCTGAGTCCCGAGAAATTCGCGGAGCACATGAAAGAGATGATTCCTCAACCTGAGGACATCAAACTCATCAACGAAATTCAGGTCACCGAGCCGAAGTGGGTCGAGCAGAAGGGGAGCATGGAATAACGTGCGCGCTCGCACGGACGCGGAAAGCGCTGCACGCGGTTTTACCTTCAGCGAATTGATGGTGGCTGCGGCGGCGCGGGAAATCCGCGACGGTGAGCTGGTGTTCGTGGGAATGCGGCTGCCAATGCTGGCATTCCTTGTGGCGCGTCGCACGCACGCTCCGCGCGCGATCGGCCTCTTCGAAAACGGAATCATCCGCGAGACTCCTTCCAAAGAACTTCTTTACACAATGGGCGATCCGCCGAATCTCCGCACCGCCACGCAGTGCGGACAGATGCTCGACGTGATGGGCCCCTTGCAGCAGGGCCGTGTGGATATGGGTTTCCTGGGCGCCGCGGAAGTCGACCGGTTCGGCAATCTGAACAGCACGTGGGGACATCGCAATCGCGAAATGCAGCGATTGCCTGGATCGGGAGGCGCGTGCGACATTGCGTGCCTCGCGAAACGTACCGTCGTTCTGCTTGTTCACGAGCGCGGACGCTTGACTGAGCGCGTGAGCCATATCACGTCGCCGGGTTACGGCCTCGGCAATGGCTGGCGACACGCACAGGGTCTTCCGCTGTTGTCAGGTCCATCAGCCATCATCACGACGATGGGTGTGCTTCGATTCGGAACGGATGGTGAAGCGTATCTCGCTTCTGTTCACCCGGGAGTTAGCGTCGAAGAGGTACTCGAAAATACGGGTTGGACGTTGCGCGTGGCTGATGAGCTGGTAGAAACGCAGGCACCGAGCGGTGCGGAGCTCGATGTGATGCGAGAGATTGATCCGAATCATTTCTGGACGCGGTAACTCGGAATTGAATTTCCATCTGGAGACGATGGCTGGCGAATCAAAATTGACGACGATGCATGACGCCATAGCGCGGCATGTGCCGTCCGGCTCGATGGTTCTGCTCGGAGCGCAGCTCGAGCAGATGATTCCATTCGCGGCGGGACACGAATTGATTCGGCAGAGCCGGCGCGACCTCACAATTGTTGGTCCGATCTCCGATATTTTGTTTGACCAGCTGATCGGCGCGGGTTGCGTCTCCCGGGTGATGGCCGCATGGGTGGGAAATGTTTCCGCGGGCGTGGGATATTGTTTTCGCCGGGCGGTGGAGCAGGGGATTCCCCGGCGTCTCGAAACAGTCGATTACTCGAATTTCACGCTGGCACTCGCATTGCACGCGGCCGCGCTGGGCGTGCCGTTCATGCCCACCTATGCCACTCTTGGCAGCGATCTGCTGAAGAAGAATGGAAACTTGCGCGAATTTCCTTCTCCCGTGAGCGAAGAAAAATTGGTTGCCGTTCGCGCGCTGCGGCCGGACGTCGCGATCATCAACGTGCAGCGCGCTGATGCGCAAGGAAACACGCACGTCTGGGGAAGCTTGGGTGTCGCGATTGACGGAGCGCGCGCGTCTCGGAGCGTCATTATTGTCGCGGAAGAAATTGTCGAGCCCGAGGTGATTGCGTCGGACCCCAATCGTACTTTGATCCCAGGATTCATGGTGTCGGCCGTCGTCCATGAGCCGGGCGGCGCGCATCCTTCGCCCGTTCAAGGTTACTATGGTCGCGACCACGCATTCTTCAGCGAGTATCACGATCAAACGAAGCGAACAGAAGATTTCGAGAACTGGTTGTCAAGGTGGGTTTTGCAGGTGCACGACAGGCACGAATACACGGAAAGGCTCAGCGCGGAAAGATATGACGCGCTTCGTGTGCGCGAACATGCGCTGTCTGCCCCCGCTGATTACGGATACTGATGGCTGACGATCTCTTCGCCAACATCGAAATCACGCCGCGCGAAGTGAAGAGCATGCTGGAGCGTGGCGATAAATTTCTATTTGTAGATGTGCGCGAAAAATGGGAGTTCGAAACTTCCTGGATCGAGGGCGCTGTGCTCGTCCCGATGCGCGAAATTCCCTCCAACCTGGCGAAATTTGAAGAGGCCGACAACATTGTCCTGTTCTGTCATCATGGTATCCGCAGCCTCGACGCTGCGGCGTGGCTGCGCTCGCAAGACGTAAACGGCGCGAAATCGATGGCAGGTGGAATCGACCGTTGGTCCGCTGAAATCGATCCCACAATTCCTCGATATTAGGAGTGTTTATGAGTCCCGTAAAACGCCCGCAATCGAAGCCGCGCACGAAGGCCAAGAGAAAGGTGAAGTTTCTCTACAAATCCAGTTGCACCTCGTGCCGCAAGGCGAAGACTCGGCTGCAACGCAAGGGCGTGCTGCTGGATTTTCGAGATTTAGTCAAGCATCGGCTCACCGCTGCTGAGATTGAAACGCTGATCGGCCGCCGCGATCATCGCAAGTTCCTGAGCTCCCGCAACCCGCTGTACCGCCGAAAGAATATGAAGAAGAAGCCGCCGTCTCGCGCCCAGGCGATTCGAATGATGGCCAAAGACCCGAATCTGATTCGGCGCCCGGTGATTGTGGCCGGCGGCCGCGTGGTGATCGGATTCGATGAAGACGGAATCGCCAGGTTGTAGACTCTTCTGCGGATGCTTCTTTTTGATCTTGGGAGTCCACTTGCCTCCGGTTATAGACATCCACATTCACATCACGCCGATGGAGGGTTTCAATCCCGAGGCTCACGAACTCGTTCGGCGCGGGCGGAAGGATTTTGAGGACGCCATCCGGTTTGCGGCAAGCCCGAGCGAATTCCTTAAATTCATGGACGATGCGGAAATCGAGCGCGCCGGACTGATTAACTACGTCAGCCCAGATGTGATTGGCTTTACCTCGGAAGTGAACGAATGGGTTGCGCGTTATTGTGCTGCTGATCCCCAGCGTCTCCTGGCATTCGGCTCCGTCCATCCTAGATATGTGAGCGATCCGGGCGCGGAAGTGGATCGTCTGAACAAAATCGGAATTCGCGCGCTGAAAGTGCATCCGTCGCACCAGCTTTTTGCTCCGAATGACTACCGGAATGGGCTTGGTCCGCTCCGGGGAATGTACGAAAGGGCGCAGGCAAATCGCATGCCTGTGATGATTCACACGGGGACTTCGATTTTTCTCGGTGCTCGGAATGCTTACGCGCAGCCAATGCTCGCCGACGATGTTGGGGTGGATTTTCCCGACCTCGTCGTGATACTCGCGCATGGTGGCCGCCCCCTCTGGATGAACGAAGCGTTCTTTCTCGTTCGCCGGCACCCGAACATGTACATGGATATTTCCGGGATTCCGCCGCAGAAATTGATGGAATATTTTCCGCGGATCGAGGAGATCGCCGATAAAGTGCTGTTCGGAACCGATTGGCCGGGCCCAGGTGTTCCTGACGTGATTGGTAATATTGCAAAATTTCGCGCTTTGCCGATTTCGGCTGCGGCGCAACAGAAAATCCTTTACGACAACGCGGCACGGCTTTTTCCTGTGCGGGCTTAGTCGCTGGATTGAAGATGCAGATCGAGACAATCGGAGTAATTGGCGCAAACGCGATAGGGCGTGAAATTGCGCTCGCAGCTTTGCTCGGAGGTTACCGGGTGGTTCTGGAGGATGTGTCGCGCGAAATGCTCGAGAAGGGAATCGCGCACATCGAACAATCGCTCGATGTGCGCATCGCTCAGGGCCGGCTATCACAGCAAAAGCGCGAATCAGCGATCGCTCGATTCTCCAGTGCCAGCCGAGCCGACGAGGTTTGCCGCGTTGCCGATATGTTGATCGAGACGGTCCCTGATGAGATGGAAGTGAAGCTCGAAATCTTCACGATCTTCGATAAATTTGCCAAGCCCGACGCGGTTCTGGCAAGCAACACGTCGCTATCGATCACGGAGATTGCCTCGATTACCTTTCGCACTGAGGATTGCATAGGAATGCGCTTCGCTAATCCTGGACCAAAAATCACACGAGTGGAACTCGTTCGCGGAGCAGACACGTCGGACGCGACCGTCGCGGCGTGCTCTGAGGCAGCCCGGCGGATGGGCATGGAAGTCGCCATTATCCACGAATCGGCTCAACCATCCGCGACCGACGAGTTTGCGGCTCTTCGCGCGAAGGCCGAGATCGAATGAACTCCGCTCATCGCATCGAGATCTTGCAAGGCGATCTAACAGAGATGACTACGGATGCGATCGTCAATGCCGCGAACAACGACCTGCAGCTCGGCGGGGGAGTGGCTGGTGCGATCCGACGGAAAGGAGGCCCGAAAATTCAGGCTGAGTGCGATGTAATCGGCACAATTCCTGTTGGCGGCGCGGCCGTCACCACGGGTGGAGAACTTAAGGCGCGCTATGTAATCCACGCTGCCAGTATGGAATTAGGCGGCAGCACTGATGCGCTATCGCTGCGCAGTTCCACGGCTCACTCATTGCGAATCGCAGCGCAAAAGAAGCTAAAGACGATCGCGTTCCCCGCGGTCGGAACAGGCATCGCCGGCTTTCCAATGCGCGAATGCGCGGAAATTATGCTGCGCGAGGTGGCTAAGCACTTCGAAGGCCCTACATCTTTGGAAAAAGTATCGTTCGTGCTCTTCGATAAAGACGCGCGCGACACATTTCAGCGTGCTTTTGATGAGATGAATGGCCAGGGAGCAGCCGCGCTGTGACGCCCGAAGACGAAATGCTCTCAAAAGTGCGGCACGAACTCACGAAATACGAGCATCCGCTGTTCGATTTTGAGGCTCGTAGCGCAAAAGAATCGGTGGAAGTGCTCATTCGCTTCAAGCCCTCGCAACCAGAAGTCCACGAATATACGATTCAACTACGCCCGCGCGAGATCGAGCATTCCCAATTCCCCTGGACTTTCCAAAAACATCTCTACGACTGCCTGCACGACTATGTGATCGAAATGTTCACCCGCAATCCGCAGCGGGAGAACTAGCCGCGTGCGTTCCCTTCGCACGCCGCTCGCCGCAATTCTCGCCGAGCGGATCGAATCGCGGGGCCGAATCACGTTTGCCGAATACATGGATGCCTGTCTGTATCATCCCGAGCACGGTTATTACACGAAGGCCGATCAAAGCGAACGCCGCGACTACATCACGAGCGTCGACGTGACTCCGGTGTTTGGCCGTTTGCTCACGCGCCAGTTTCACGAAATGTGGACTGTGCTCGGCCGGCCGCAGCCGTTCATGTTGGTGGAAGCTGGCGCCGGCACTGGACGCCTGGCGAAGCAGATTCTGGACTGCGCGCGCGAGTCATTCGGCGAGTTCTACTCGGCCACACGGTATGTCGGTGTCGAACGATCGGCCGCGCGCCGAACAGCGCAGATACCGAATCTCGAAGATCACATTGCAAGCGGGCAATTTTGTTCCAGCGACGAACTGCCGGCTGAAATCCCGGACGGGTGCATATTCTCAAACGAATTGTTCGACGCGTTTGCAGTGCACCGCGTTCAGCGCGCCAACGAAGAGTTGCGAGAGATTTACGTCACGCTTGCAAAGACCGAATTCCGAGAGGAGCTCGACCCACTCTCGTCCATCGGAATCGCCGAATATTTCGAAGCCCAGGGCATTACTCTACGCGAGGGGCAAATGGCCGAGGTGAATCTATCCGCGTGCAATTGGATCGAAGATGCGGCGCGACGGCTAAATCGCGGATTCGTCCTCACCATCGATTACGGTGACGAAGCGCAGCGACTTTACGACGAGCGCCACATGCGCGGAACCCTACTCGCATACGATCGGCATCGCGTGGGTGAAGATTTTTACCGTTCCCCCGGCGCGCAAGATCTCACAGCGCACGTAAATTTCACGGTGCTCGATCTGTGGGGCGCGCGCGACGGTCTCACTCCTGTAGGATTCACATCGCAAACGAATCTTCTGCTGGCCCTCGCCCGGCACTCGAATTTTGCTGACCTTGAAAGTGCCGGAGCAAACGAGCACGAAAAAATGGCAGCTCGATCCCAATTCAAGACGCTGATCCACCCCGAAGGAATGGGCGAAACATTCAAAGTGCTTATTCAACAGAAGGGAATTGACTCAGCGAACCTGGCAGGCTTCCAACCACTCTAAAATTACCGCGAGAACTCGACGCGAGCCAGCTAATCGCTTGAAGGCCGCTTCTTAAGCACCGGCCGGTCGCCGCCGGAATTCCCCGATTGCGA
>Ga0307477_10002117_pt1 | contig 15638 bp, 15 predicted proteins | sample atmos_gasesECM2C_FD_203316 | JGI IMG/M metagenome (GOLD analysis project Ga0307477, IMG submission 203316) | Hardwood forest soil microbial communities from Morgan-Monroe State Forest, Indiana, United States - atmos_gasesECM2C_515 | ecosystem: Environmental > Terrestrial > Soil > Temperate...
GCTGAAATTGCGAAAAATCAACATCCTCGGGCGGAATGTATTGAACGGGCGGATACGCCGCTTCGCGTAGCGTCAGGGCATTGCGGGTATCCGCCACGATCCGGCGGCCCGCGACGTACACGACAACGCGAGCGGGATTACGCTCGATGGAAATCGGATGATCTGGACCTGGAAGCTTGACCTGCTTTTCTTTCATGTTTCAGTCTCCGTTTGTACTTATCAGCCCCTTCGCCGCCGCGTTAGAGCTTCGACCCTCCGTCGACTCAGCTGCCACTACAGAGTTGAAGCAAGCGACTCCGATCGCTGTTCATAAAACGGATAATCGGTGTAGCCGTGAGCGTCGAAGGTGTAAAACGTGTCCCGGTCGTAAGCATTCAGAGGCAGCCCGAGCCGGATGCGCTTTGGCAAGTCAGGATTCGCGACGAAATGCCGTCCGAAGGCGACCAAATCCGCGTCACCCTCTTGAACAGCAGCCTCGGCAGTGTCCGGTTCAAAACCCCCCGCCGCAATAATCTTTCCCGTGAAAACTTTTCGCAGCCTCGCGGTCGCAATGTGCCCTTGGCCCTCGGCGATCAGCACGTTCCCTTTGATGCGCGGTTCGATGATGTGCAAGTAAGCGAGTCCAAAGCGGTTTAGTTGTTTTGCGACGTAGTCAAACAGCGCGATCGGATTGCTATCCGATACCCCATTCCAAGTTCCGCTGGGCGCGATGCGCACCGCGACACGGTTGCCGCCCCACACCGAAACCAGTGCTTCAACCACTTGCAGCAGGAACCGGGATCGATTTTCGAACGAACCACCATACATATCGGTTCGCTTGTTGATGCCATCCTGCAGAAATTGATCGGGCAGGTAGCCATTACCCGCGTGAAGCTCAACGCCGTCAAAACCGGCAGCCTTTGCGCGCTCGGCCGCTCCGCGATAATCCTCGACGATGCTTGGGATTTCCCTGATGTCAAGCGCACGGTGAGGCGAAGGCTGCTGCCATCCGTGAGGCGTAGACTCTTTTATCGTTGGATCCTGCCAATACTCTGGGTTGACCGAAGAACTGACAGGGGTTGTGCCGTTCGTCGAGTCCACATGCGAGGCACGCCCTGTGTGCCAGAGTTGGGAGAACATGTATCCACGCTTCGCGTGAACGGCGTTCGTGATTCTCTCCCACCCCGCAACCTGCTCGTCCGAATACAAGCCGGGGGCTCCGAACCATCCTCCGCCTGAAATCGAAATCGAAGTGGCTTCAGAAACTATGAGTCCGCCGTCCGAAGCCCGTTGCGAATAGTATTCGAGCATCAGGTTGCCCGGAATATTCCCCGGCTGAACGGACCGCGAGCGTGTGAGCGGAGCCATCGCCACGCGGTGCTCTAACTGCATGGGTCCGACTTGAATCGGTGTAAACAGCTTTCGTATGGCCAATTTTTTCATGGATTTCGGTTCCCTCAGACTCCTTCTACTAACGTGACGCGATACGTCGCGCCTTTGAAACGATGCTCCCGCGCCTTACGATAGGGCGGACCGTTGTACCAAGCCTTCGCCGCATCAGTCCTGGAATTAGTGAGCCAGCTTTCCTCCATCCACCGGGATAGAGGAGCCAGTCATGTACGAAGCGTTTGCCGAACCCACGAAGGCGATCACGTGAGCAATCTCCTCCGGTGTTGCCAGGCGCTTGAGGGGTACTGTCGAGACGAGCGCCGCCTTATTTTCATCGGTGTTGGTGAAGCGCGTGAGCATGCCTGTATCCGTAGTGCCCACAGCGATTACGTTTACGCGAACTCCTGTCCCCGCGACTTCCAGTGCAGCGGATTTTGTCAGCCCCTCCACTGCATGTTTGCTGGCCACATAAACGGACGCCCCAGCAGCACCGACACTTCCATAGGTCGACGAAATATTGACGATGCTTCCGCTTCCCTGGGGCAGCATCACCCGCAGTTCGTGCTTCATGCTCAACAGCACACCAAGTACGTTGGTATCAAACGTAGCCGCGTAGCTCTCTGCGGTCTGTTCTGTCACGGGACCCGGCGATCCTTCCGTCCCGGCATTATTGACTGCGATGTCCAGGCGGCCAAAGCGCGCGACAGTCTTGTCGATGAGTGCCCGGATATCATCGTCGTGTCGAACGTCGGCTCTTACGAATTCCGCTTCTGCGCCAAGGTCGCGTAGTTCCTTCTCGAGCTTCTTGCCTTCCTGCTCGCGACGGCCGGAGACAACGACGCGAGCGCCCTCTCTAGCGAAGGCGATCGCAGTGGCGCGACCGATGCCTGTCAGGGCGCCGGTAATTAAGACAACTGGTGAACTCATAGCAACTTCCTCCTTGATCTGGGGCCCATGCAGGTTAGGTATGACTTGAGATCCGCTAAAGGCTGCTTTCGGGACTGCTCAGAACAGTCCGTTGGATGTGCCAGTCAGGCATTGGTAGCGCTGTTTGAGCATACTTTGTTAGGCTGGCATCGATGCCTGACAAGCATGGGAGTGGAGAATGGAATTACGACATCTTCGCTATTTCGTCGCGGTCGCGGAGGCAGGAAGTCTGACGGTAGCAGCAGAGCAGAGGCTGCACACTTCACAACCTTCCTTGAGCCGGCAGATTCGGGATCTTGAGGACGAGGTCGGCGCGCAACTTCTGACGCGCCGCGCTCGCGGTATCGAACTGACACCGGCAGGCCGAACCTTTCTCGATCACGCGCGCTTGGTGCTATCGCAGGTAGACGCGGCAAGCGAAGCTGCTCGCCGGATCGCTTATCCTGGCAAGCCATGCTTCACGATGGGATTTTTGACTGGGCACGAATTGAAGTGGATGCCCGAAGCCTTGCGGATCTTACGCGACGAACTGCCTAACATCGACGTAATGGTATCGAGTCAATACTCTCCCTTGCTTGCAGATGGTCTATCAAAAGGAAAAATCGATGCGGCGTTTCTTCGCCGGGAGAGAGGTATGCCAGAGCTGGCGTACCGTATTCTTGTCAAGGAGCCCTTGATGGTGGTTTTGCCCAGTGACCACCGTCTCGCGGCCCTGAAAGCCATCAGTCCGAAGGATCTGGTAGGCGAAACATTCGTGATTGTGTCGAACACGGCTCCTGTACTGCGGGCGGTCATCGACAGGTACCTGAAGCGCTCCGGAATCGATATCACGCCGGCTCACGAGGCGGACCACCTCGCCATGGGAATGTCCTTAATAGCGTCGACAGGCGGCGTAGGGTTGCTTCCCGCCTACGCGCAAAACTTTCTCCCTTCGTCGGTAACGAGTCGCCCTCTCAAGGGAGACACGCCAACTGTCGATCTGGTCTTCGGCTACAAAAAGTCGAACCACTCTCACGTCCTAAAGCTTTTGCTTTCAAGATTGGACGAGCTGGTCGCTCGTGCGTCAAATAGGATCCGATAAGACTCCAAACAGTGAGTTGGCGTAGCAAAACTCCTTTCTTTAGGGTGCGAGATTATCGGAGCGCTGGGCGAATTCGCGGCAAGATTGCTGCGATTGGCGGCGACCGTAGGAAGCACCGCACGTGACTAAGTAACGCGCGCCAGAATGTAACCGTGGACCGATGCGGGGCATCCTTGATCGTAGGAACACAATCAATAACAAAAAATATCAGGGACCATGAGCACCGCAACCTCACCGTCAGGCGGTAGAAAGATGAGACCTAGCGGTCTCACACAGCAGCACGACGAGTCCGCGGAGACAGGTGGCGGGATCGGGAGCACGGACTCGGAAATCGCAGCCGCATCGCCCCTTGCCATGCGGTACGAAACATTTGTACGGGTGTCCCGAGCCATCGGTGCGCATCGCGACCTTAAAGAACTTTTTGGCATCCTGGCGGACGAGCTGCATAGCGTAGTGCAGTTTGACGTCATCGGGGTGTCTCTTCGTGACCAAGAGTCCGACACGTTTAGCAATTATTTCATCGACATGACGAGCCGATCAGAGCTTGTTCCCGAAGAAAAGCTTGCACCTGAGGAGACACTTGCGTTAGCGGTTTACGAGTGTCAAGAACCCTTACAGAGGTCGACGGACGAAATGGAGCCGCGCTATAGCCGGCTGCAAGGAATCTTGAGAAGGCTCCATATTCGCTCCACCTGTGCGTTTCCATTGACGACTGCGCACCGCAGATTGGGAGCAATCACTTTCTGTAGCAGGCAGGTCAAGACCTACTCGCCAAACGATATCCGGTTCGTGTCCCAAGTGGCGGATTACATCGCGCTAGCGTTCGACGACGCGCTGAATTTTGCGGCGTTGCGCAGAGCGTCCGAGGAACTGCAGAGCAAAAACGACCGGCTCCGGCTGCTCCTCGACGTCACGAATCAGGTTATCTCGAATTTGGAGTTCCGCGATCTCCTACGTGCCATCTCGCAGGACGTCCGGCGCGTTATGCAGTGCGACTACGCCGGCTTATCTCTTCCGGACGCGGAAAACAAACTGCTGCGACTCTATGCATTTGACTTTCCGGAAGGAAAAGGCTTCTTGCAGGAAGACCTGGTCTATTCGATCGAGGGATCGCCGTCTGGCACGGCGTTTCGAACCATGAAGGCTCTGACGCTCCAGAGGCCCTTCAGCGGTTGGCTCCATTACCCAATCGTCCAGATCGCGGTTCGCGAAGGTTTGAATTCCTTCTGTTTTTTGCCGCTAATGAGCCGCAACCGCGCGGTTGGCACCTTGGTTCTCGGCCGACTTCGAGACGACGCCTTCAGTCAGGCCGATATCGGTTTTCTTAGCCAGGTTGCAAACCAGATCGCCCTCGCCGTCGAGAATGCACTGGTCTACCGCGAGATTCGGGAATTGAAAGAGCAGCTCTCGAAAGAAAAACTCTATCTGGAAGATGAAATCCGTACGGAGATGAATTTTGCGCAAATCATTGGAAACAGCGCCTCCCTACGGAAGGTCCTTAAGCGAGTGGAAGTTGTAGCGCCGACGGACTCGACCGTGCTGATTTATGGGGAGACAGGCACCGGAAAGGAACTGATCGCGCGGGGCATTCATGACTTGAGCCCACGGCGCGCGAAGCCCTTCGTTAAGCTCAATTGCGCAGCCATTCCGACCGGCTTACTGGAAAGCGAGCTGTTCGGACACGAGAAGGGCGCATTTACCGGAGCGATCGCGCAACGCATCGGCCGCTTCGAAGTCGCCGATGGCGGCACGATTTTCCTCGACGAAATAGGGGAAATCCCTCTCGAATTGCAAACCAAACTGCTCCGCGTGTTGCAAGAGCGCGAGTTCGAGCGGCTGGGAAGCTCGCGCACGATTCGAACAGATGCGCGTTTGATAGCCGCGACGAACCGCGATTTAGAAGGAATGGTGAGCGAGCAGAAGTTCCGATCCGATCTGTTTTTTCGCTTGGATGTCTTTCCTGTCCACGTTCCAGCCTTGCGGGAACGCGATGGAGATATTCCACTGCTCGTGCGGCACTTCACGCAGCAGTTTTCCCGACGTATGAAAAGGGTCATAGAAACGATTCCATCAGCGGCAATGGATGCGCTGTGCCGATATCACTGGCCGGGGAACATACGCGAACTTCAGAATGTAATCGAGCGCGCCGTAATTGTCTCGACAGGTTCTGACCTAAGTATCGATGTTGGCGATCTTAGATTTCCCCAGCGGCGCCCACCGATGCAAGAGTCAACTTCTCCGAAATCGACAAATGGCGCTCTTCATGACGTTTTGGAGGAAACGGAACGTCAACAGATTCTCAAAGCTCTCAAGCAATGCGAGTGGATTGTCGCAGGTCCCAGCGGAGCAGCGGCACGTCTTGGAATGAAGCGATCCACGCTCCAAAAACGAATGCATAAGCTCGGAATTGTGCGCGGCTCTGGGTAGTCGCCTCGCCGGTTTTTCCTTCAAGCCTGTCCGAAATATTTATCGCCTTCAGCTCTCTTTTTCTGTGCTCCGAAACGGGCAGCCCGCCACGCCGGTGGCGGTGCCACGGTGGCAGCTCCGCCTCGCACGAATACATTTTCAGGCTTCTATCAGGTAGTGAATCCGTGCGTTCCGTTGGCCTGGTGGAGTAACCCAGTTTGGCACGGCTCTTGCTCTGTCCACTAGCTGCTTACGTTCTACAGGGGAGAGGTCATGTCTAGCTCGACGTCGCCATCGCTTCCATCCTTGCCGACCTTGCCGGCGCAACCGTTTCGCCTGGATGTGCCTCTTCATGATCTTCTGCAGAAAGCTCCCGACGCCCCGACGCTAGTGAAGGCAGAGCACGCGCCCCCGACCCCGCTTGCTCTGCCATCGCCGGTTTTTCCGCAGCAACCGGCTCTTATGCACGAATTGGACGCTGCCGACATCGCCGCGCACCAGACGGTCCTCAATACCGGTACACGCCACTGGCCCGCCTCAAAAGTAATGAAGACCATGCGCGGCTGGATGTTTCCGTATTTCAAGTCACGCATTCTGCCAGGCGAATTTCAGCCGATCATTGCTTACCTTTTTACCGAATGGAAATGCAATCTGGACTGCCACTACTGTTGGTCCTACGACAATCGTGTCAAAGGAATGACGGAAGATACCGCTCGGCGCGCGATCGACTGGCTGCATTCGACGCCCTGCCGTGTCCTCGCTCCGACCGGCGGCGAGCCTCTGCTCCGGCCCGATTTCGTCCATAAGGTTATTTACTACGCGGCAAAAAAAGACTTCTGGGTGTACCTAGCGACGAATGCCCGGCTCCTGCGGCCTGAGGTCACTGATCGCCTCGCCGATGCCGGCATCGCCACAGTCAACTTTGCCGTCGATGCCATCAAGGAAAAACCCGGCTTGCCGAAAGCCTTTGAACACGTGCGCTCGAACTTCGACTACCTCGTGCGCCGTCAATACCGATACGGCTACACCGTTTTCTTCAACACCAACATCTGCCGCACGAACATCGACGACGTGAAGGAACTCGCCACCATCGCCCACGAAAACGGTATTTCCATCACCTTTCACATAAACGAAGCGCCCATGATGGAGCAGGGACACTTCAAGCATCTCCACGAAAACGACACCTACATCCGGCCCGAGGATTTTCCTGTCGTCGACGACCTTCTCGACTGGTTGATCGACAAACAGCGTCAGGGTTGGAAGATGGTTGATTCCATTCCCCGCCTTCAAAACATGAAAGGCTTCATGCGCGGGCGCGGCGAGCACTGGGGATGCCGCGCCGGGCAGAACTGGCTGATCATCCGCACCAATGGCACTCTTGCTCCCTGTTTCCCTCTGTACAACGCCACGTATGACTGGGGCACCGTCGGCAACCAGAAATTCGATGTGCATCAACTCTCGGAAATGAAAAAAGGGTGCGAGCCGAACTGTTTTTCGACCCTGGGTTACAACGTTGCGTACTGCTATAGCACCGCCCGCGTCATGAAATGGCTCTGGAAGCAGGCGATGAACGGGTTCCAGGGCGCCACCGGAAGCTTTGAATAGTTTGTCGCAGAAATTACAGGAAGGGCAGAGACGATCGATGTCAGAACTCGCACTCATTTCGCAGCCACTCGGGAGGGCCACTGAGGTCCCCTTTCAGACTTACAAGCGGCGTCAAGCCGCGCTTGCTCGCTATCGGCTCTATCCTCTGACCGTCTTCTATACCCTGTATGCGATTCTCGTATTGATTATCGCGTTCTCGACGGCGCACACGTGGACGGCACTATCTTTCTTTGCAGCGGGTTGCTTCACTTGGACTCTCGTCGAATATCTCTTTCACCGCTACGTCCTCCACGGCCACTTCCCGCCCGGCAAGGGCCCGATCCGGCGGTTCCTCCACAAACGCCTTGACCCGCTTCACTGGGACCATCACATGCGGCCGTTCGACGGAAGGCACATCAGCGGCGAATTGAAGGACATCCTGCCGTTGTTCTTCATCGCAGCCCCGGTGAGCTTTCTGTTCCCGGTTTACACGGCGCCCATCTTGCTTGCCGGCGTCGTACAAAGCTATGTCGCGGAAGAATGGCTCCACTATGCTTTGCATTTCTCAAATTCCAAGTTGCCGCTCTTTCGCCGCCTCAAGAAATATCACCTGTACCATCACAGTCCCAAGGGTATCGATCGAGGCTACGGCATTACCACACGTTTCTGGGACCGTGTGTTCGATACGCGTTTCCCGCGATCCGTGCGCAATTCCCTAGGAAAGAACTGACATGAGAAACGATGGTTTTGCCCTGATAACCGGAGCTTCGCGTGGTCTCGGAATGGCCTTTGCCCGCGAACTTGCAGAACGTCGGCACAACCTGGTGCTTGTCGCCCGCTCTCCACAACCTCTCCAGGCATTCGCGTCGGAATTGCGCCGGTCCTATCCAGTCTCCGTCATCGCTCTCGAGGCTGATCTAGCGGTTCCCGGAGCGGCTCACAACCTCGCCGAGCAACTCTCCAGCGGCGGAATTTCGATCGACCTGCTCGTCAACAACGCCGGTTTCGGTCTTCGTGGAGAATTTCGCGATCTTCCTCTCTCGCGACAGTTGGAGATGCTCGCTCTCAATAATCAGGCCATCATTGAGCTCACCTACAGTCTGCTCCCTCGAATGTCCGAACGACAGCAAAAGGGCATCATCAACGTTTCCTCGACCGCAGGCTTTCAACCTATCCCCTTTGCGAGCGCTTATTCCGCAACCAAAGCATTCGTGACCACCTTTTCTTTGGCTTTGGAACAAGAGTTGCGCCCTTCGGGCCTAGCCGTCGTAACCGTCTGCCCGGGGAGACTGCGCAAGAACGAGAATGCCCGTTCCGCTGGGCGGCCCCGAAGTGAGTGGGCCGGGGTTTACCAAAGTCCAGAGGAAGTGGTGCTCGACGCACTACGAGTGCTCGCCAACGGGGGCGGGCTGACGGTCCCTGGGGCTCTCAACAAGTTCAGTGTGTTCGTGCAGCGCCTCATTCCCCGAAAGCTTGTACCCAGGATGGTTGCAAAGATGTCCAGGGCGTGATGTTACGTTATGGGGGATGGTGGCGAAGGCATCCGCAGGGGTGAGCGGATAGGGGAGACACCCGCGTTCCATGAGCAAGTTTTCTGAATCCATTAGGCACTTCAGCGGCACTCTGCTTCTCTGCGGACTCCTCACCGGATTGGCCTTTGCGCAAGAAACCAGAAGCATTCGAGGCACCGTCACAACACGCGGCCCTAACCGCCAATCCGTTTTCGTTACCGGTGCCTCCTTAGTGTTGGACTGTCACGCCGGAACCAGTCCCACGGTCGCAACTACTGATAACGCAGGTAGCTATTCGTTTGCCGACGTGCCGGTGGGAGTTTGCCGTCTTACCGCTTCCGCGCAGGGATTCCAGGCGGCCTCGAAAGACATTGATACAAAACCGCGGCAAAATTATGAATTGGATTTCCAACTTAACTTGGAAACCGTCACCCAGAGGGTCGAAGTAGTCGAGCACGCCGACAATCTCTTGGCGGAATCCTCCGCGCCCGCTTCCAATCTGCGGAGCGATCAGCTTGAGAGCCTGCCTATGGCGCAACAGACTTTTCGTGACGCTCTGCGCGTGGTCCCCGGCGTGGTCCGCACGACTGATGGCCGGTTGAGCATCCGCGGAGCGGCCGAAACGCAAGGAACGTTGCGCTTGAATTCAGTGGAAGCGACGGATCCCGTGACGGGTTCCTTTTCCATACCCGTCCCCACCGATGCCATACAACAACTCAGCGTGAATAAGGCGCCTTTCGATGCTGCCTACGGCGAGTTTTCCGGAGGGCTAACAACCATCGAGACGAAGCCCCCGTCCAGTGACTGGAACTGGAAACTTTCCGATTTTCTTCCCAGCATCCGCGGCAGAGCAGGTCACTGGGTTGGGTATTCTGAAGCCGCGCCACGCCTTACATTCGGCGGTCCACTCTTCCCCGGGAAGCTAAACTTTTTGGAGGCGTTTCAGTACGACATGGAGAAAACTCCCGTCCGCGGGCTTGCTTGGCCGCGCAATGAGACCAAGACAGAAGGGTTCAATTCCTACACCGGCTTGCAGGCGTTTCTCTCCCCGCGGCACGTACTCTATGCGGACGTAAATGTCTTTCCGCGCCGAATTCAATTTGCAAACATCACCGCCCTAATCCCTCAGCCGGCTTCCTCGGACTACGGCCAAAGGGGCATGTCCGGAAGCCTCTCCGATTTCTACCAGTTCAGTTCCGGTGCTTTTCTCAAGACGGGCGTGAGCTACACCAGGTTTGACACCAGGGCGTTTGGCCAGGGGCCAGCCGATATGCAGGTAACCCCCGACGGTTGGGCGGGCAACTTCTTCAATCAGTGGGCACGCAAATCAAACCATCTGGAAGGCTACTCGCTATTTCAGTTTGCCTCGAAAAATTGGCACGGCCACCACGATTTAAGGATCGGCAGCGATGTCAGCTCTCGCTCGTTCACTGGCCGAAGCGTCTCCCATCCAGTGCAGATTTTAAGACGAGACGGTTCGCTCGCAGAGCGCGTCGCCTTTCAAGACAATGGGCCTCTCGGAGCTTCCATCACGGAAGGTGGAATTTTCGTTCAGGACCACTGGGCGCTCGACAGCCATGTAGGCATCGATATCGGCGGTCGACTGACCAGCCAGACTATTGGACGTTCGGCTGCTTTCGTGCCACGCCTTGCGGTGGCCTACTCTCCTTCAAAGATTCCTAAGACGATCCTTCGCGCCGGTGTCGGCTTCTTCGATGGGCGCGTCTCCTTGTTGGATGCCGACTTTGCTCACAATCCAGAGCGCGTTGTTAGCCTCTTCGATGAAAAAGGAAGCACTGTCGGAACGCCCCTAACATTTCAAAACATTTATGTGGCAAACGGACCCGGACCGCTTTCTTCGCGCATCCGGCGCCATCCCGATCAGAGTCCCCGAACCTTCCTTACCAATGTCGAGTTGGAACGCCAACTGTCGGAGAGTTCCACGTTTCGCCTGACCTATATCTACAGCCGCACTCGCAATCTTTCTGTTGTGAATCCTCTCTTCGGCAACATCGGAGGAGAATCGTTCTTGACGCTTTCCAATTCCGGCGTCTCTCGCTATCACGAGATTGAAGCTACGTTTCACTTGCAACCCGTCCGCCGTGCGGATTTAAATCTTTCCTACATATGGAGCCGCACTCGAGGCGACCTGGATACCTCTTCCGAGATTTTCGTTCCGTTTGAACGGCCGGTGATCCAGCCTAACGTCTTCGGCGTCGCACCTTCCGATGTTCCCAATCGCTTCGTTGCTTGGGGGACGTTTCACTTGCCATGGAGCCTGGCTCTCGGCCCTGTGTTTGACGTCCACACGGGTCTCCCTTACTCGAATGTAGACGTGTTGCAAAACTATGTGGGACAGCCCAATGGGCAGCGGTTTCCCACTTTCGTCTCTCTAGACACAAGGATCTATCGCGACATGCATCTCCCTCTGCCCGGCGTAAACCGCTCCAGCCGCCGCAAAGTCCGGCTTGGTCTCTATTCCGTAAACCTGACCAATCACCGGAATTATCGCGATGTCTTCAACAACGTCACATCGCCTTCCTTCGGTCAGTTCGTGGGCTTCGAGCATCGCGTCAACGGTTTTGTGTTGGAAATTGTCGAGTGAATCCAGGAATGCTACGCATCACATGACAGTGACGGAACAGGGGTAGCCGAAGTCATGGATCTTCGCGATGGTCAAAATCGCCGGCCATCCCGCAAAGAAACCATCCTTCTGGATCAATCGAGCCGACTTTGTTCGCCAATACCAAAAGATCGGACAGTTTTGGGTGCCCTATAGAGACGAGACGCTCTTCACCATCTCCCATGAAAAATACTTGATTAACCGTAGCGAGGGCCTTTCAAACGACTCCAGGCCCGCAATGAAGTAACACTCGGTGACCGGGGAGCGTGAATCGTGCGTGCGGACAATCTTCGCTTGTCTTGAATGCGCAATAATTGCGTTCCGAATACAACCCCATCACAGGATAGGGAAGTGGCAGCGTACCATGCCGGTGGCAGTGCCACCGTGGCAGGTTGAGCGAATGTGTCCTCTCTCCCCGGCTCATCTCGCAGCGAATCAATGAGTTCCAGGCTTTTCAGTAACGCAAACCGTTTGGCACGCGCGATGCACTTCCTCTTTGCGTGAGGCAGTTGACATGGCTCAAACTCACGCCGCAATCGGATCGAGGCATTTGCGATCGCAGTTTGATGAGAGACCAGCGGGTCCTTATTTCCAGATCGAGGCTTGGATGCCCAGCGAAATCAAAGCTATCTCTCCGCTGGTGGACCGCTTGATGCGACTGATCGAAGGATCCCGCTGCGTTGCTGGTGAGGAATCCGCCGTTGAACTCGCACTTGCCGAAGCCTTAGACAATGCAGTCGTTCACGGCAACCGCATGGACCGTCAAAAGTTGGTTCACGTTGTCTGCCGCTGTCAGTCGGGAAACGGGATTTCCGTCGTCGTCAAGGACCAAGGACAAGGATTTGACCCGAGTGCCGTGCCCGATCCCACGGCTGCCGAAAACATTGGTGCCGAGCACGGGCGTGGTATCTGGCTGATGAGATCCGCAATGGACGAGGTCTCTTTTGAACGCGGCGGTACCGAAGTCCGCATGCGGAAGGTATACACGATACGCCGCGCAGGAATCGCGTGCGAGTCACCAGCGAAATAGTTTCACTCCGTTTCGCAAACAGAGCTGACCCCGCCCCGCCGTTGGCGGCTCCCGAACGGGTCGAAAGAGACAGACGTGTTGAAGATCACGAGAACGGAAACGCTGGCAGAAGAGAGATGGATTTTGCAAGGCCGTTTGGTTGGGTTGTGGGTTAACGAACTGAAAAAAAGCTGGAAAAGGACTCATCGAGCCGACGACGAGCGTCAGTGCGTTGTCGACTTGAATGAGGTCACGTTTATCGACAAGAAGGGTGAGGCGCTCCTCCGGATTATGTCAAGGCAGGGCGCGCAGTTCATCGCCAACGGTATCTACATCAAGCACCTGCTTCAAGAGCGGTGCGCAGGATGAAATGACCAGGGAGCCGACTATGCCGACCAAAGTCATGGACGACATCGACACAAAGGAAACAACCATTGCTTCTATAAACAGCCTTCCCTGCAACGCAGACATCGCCCTCGTGGCTGCCGCGAAGAACGGTAATAGAAAGTCCTTCGAGATTCTCGTCCAACGTCATGAGCAAAGGATTTTCTTCGTTGCGCAGCGCATTACTCGCACGCGAGAAGATGCCGAGGATGTCGTGCAACAGACGTTTCAAAAAGCTTTCACAAATTTGCTGAAGTTTGAGGGGAGGTCAGCCTTTTCCACTTGGCTGACCCGTATCGCCATCACCGAGGCGCTCATGCTCCTGCGCAGAAGTCGCAGCTTGCGTGAAGTGCGGATCGACGATTTAAGCAGGAATGAGGAGACCACAACACCGTTGGAGGTCCCTGACGCAAGTCCGGATCCCGAAGCGATCTATTCACAGCATGAACGGGCGGAAATGCTGTCTGCCGCTATCAACGAGTTGCCGCACGGAACACGAAGGGTAATCCAGTTGCGTGAGCTCGACGAGCGTTCCTCGGAAGAGACCGCTCGAATCATGGGGATTTCTGTCTCCGCGCTGAAGGGCCGGATGTTTCATGGACGACGGAAGTTACGCGAGAGACTGAAGCAGTCTGTCGAACCGATTATGACGTCCGCAAGGAAGGTTTCGCGATCGATCAGTAACACGACACGTATTCCGCAAGACGAGGCGGTCTGCAATGGGTGTGGGTAAGGGGGGAACAGAGGGAGGCCGGTATGGCGACGTTCTTCTTTGTCACCGTATTGGCGATTTTGGTTTTTCTATGTTTCACCGGCCCGGACGGTGTTGTCGGCCCGCGGCATCGTCAGTGAGTTGAGTGCACTGCGGTGCCGTGCACGGATGCCGCACCGGTTGTGGAGACTGAAGGAAAGCAGAAACAACCACAACTGAGATGCGTCATCGAGGCAATATCGAAATTCGCGAGAGGACCAAACTATGAAGCCGCCTTCCCTTTTCGGTTGGTATCACATTCTAAGAGCCCATCATCATTGGACAGTATTCGAAACGATTCGATACGTATCATGGCTGGCTCGTTAGACATCGATTTTCTGGGGTGCATTGTCAGGTGTGCTTAGACCGCATTACCTATGCGGTCGATTCGCGATTGGCGTGTAAGGAGTTTTAGTCATGTGGATTGTTCGAGTCGCTCTGGACCGCCCGTATACCTTCATCGTTCTTGCCGTGCTCATTTTGGTTCTGAGCCCGATCATGATCTTGCGTACGCCGACCGATATTTTCCCCAATATCGATATCCCGGTGATCGCCGTTGCCTGGCAGTTCACCGGCATGAATCCCGAAGAATTGGAAGGCCGGCTCACCAGTCCTTTTGAACGAGTGCTGACCACTACGGTCGACAACATCGAACACATCGAATCGACTACGGTCAGTGGTCAAGCCATCATCCGAATCTATCTGCAACACGGCGCGAGTTTGGACACCGCGAATGCCCAGGTGACGGCCATATCGCAAACCGCCATTCGTCAATTACCCCCGGGCATTCTGCCGCCCCTAATCATCAATTACAGCGCGTCGAGCGTGCCCATTCTGCAGTTGGGCCTGTCCGGAAGCGGTCTTTCAGAACAGCAGTTGAACGACCTGGGACAGAATTTCCTGAGGCCTCAGTTGGTGACCGTGCCTGGGGCCGTGGTTCCTTTCCTGTACGGGGGCAAACAACGCCAGGTCATGGTCGATTTGAACCCAGGCTTGATGCAGTCGAAAGGGCTGGCACCCCAAGACGTTCTTAATGCCGTGCAGCAGCAAAATCTGATTTTGCCTTCCGGAACGGCAAAGATGGGTCCATTCGAATACGACGTTCGGCTGAACGCCAGTATGAAAACCGTCCCCGAACTGAACGACCTCCCGGTCAAGGTCGTTGGCAATTCCACGATCTACCTCCGCGATGTAGCGAATGTCCGCGACGCTTTTGCGCCGCAGACCAACATCGTGCGCCAAGACGGTCATCGCGGCGCTCTGGTGTCCATCCTGAAGGCCGGTAACGCTTCCACGATCGACGTGGTGAAAGGTATTCGCGCCCTTCTTCCCCGCGTCGCGCAGACTCTGCCCCCCGAACTGAGAATCTTGCCTCTCTCCGATCAGTCCATTTTTGTCCGGGGCTCCGTGAACGGCGTCATCCGCGAGGCTATTATCGCCGCGTGTCTCACCGGTTTGATGATTCTGCTCTTCCTGGGAAGCTGGCGCAGCACCTTGATCATCGCCGTCTCCATCCCGCTATCCATCTTGACCTCCGTCATGGTCCTCAGCTTTCTGGGCGAAACCATCAACATCATGACCCTTGGGGGACTGGCGCTCGCCGTCGGAATTCTTGTGGACGACGCGACGGTTACGATCGAAAACATCGAGCGATATTTCGAAGAAGGCCATGCGCAGCGCGACGCTATTCTGGAGGGCGCGGCGCAAATCGCCGTTCCCGCCCTGGTCTCGACGCTGTGCATCTGCATCGTCTTCTTACCGATGTTTCTTTTGAGCGGCGTAGCCAGGTATCTCTTTGTGCCTCTCGCCGAAGCCGTAGTTTTCGCCATGCTCGCGTCGTACATCTTGTCCCGGACGCTGGTTCCTACGCTGGCAATGTATTTGCTCAAAGCGAAGCAGCACGACGGCAACGGGTCACGGAATCCCCTCATCCGGTTCCAGCTGGCCTTCGAGCGCGGATTCGAACGCCTTCGGAATGCCTATCACGAGCTACT
>Ga0307477_10002118_pt1 | contig 15637 bp, 28 predicted proteins | sample atmos_gasesECM2C_FD_203316 | JGI IMG/M metagenome (GOLD analysis project Ga0307477, IMG submission 203316) | Hardwood forest soil microbial communities from Morgan-Monroe State Forest, Indiana, United States - atmos_gasesECM2C_515 | ecosystem: Environmental > Terrestrial > Soil > Temperate...
GGACCCGCGCTTCTGTGCGGCCCCTCAACTTCACCGTTAGACCGCAGCTCCCCGTGCACGCTCAGCTCATTGCCAAGCGAATCAACGCGGCGCCCGCGTTGACGTCGGGCTCGCTTCGATTTTGGGGCGAGGGGTTTGGGAAGCATAAGCTTGTTCAGTGCTCCGCCATAGGTGACACGCTGCTAGTCGAGTTTGACGACGGTGGTACATTGACGGTGGTCGATCCCGATGGTCTCAAGCTCAGTGCCACCACCTTGTTGATCCGAAGTGCAACTTCCGTTCGATGGCAGTTTTACCACGGTCGCTCGCGGGCACCAGAGAACCTCTATTTCTACGAGTACAGACGCAGTGGCACTACGATCGCTGCGAGCACCAACGTGAATTGGTACAACCCGCACCTGTCGCCATCAGTTGCTGAGAACGCCGTTGAAATTCTGGGAGCCGCGGTCTAACAATCGTTGGAGGGGGCCGTGATTCGTGGTCTGTTTGGCGCCGCGGGGCCCGGGAGAAATTGTGGGCCCGCGGCGCCTGTCCGGCGTGGTCGTCCGGCCCCTCAACTTCACCGTTAGGCGGCTAGGACTCGCGTGACACGATTCCAGCTTTCGTTCTTGGCATTAGTTGCGACCCAGGCAGCGCACTCAGTCGAGGAGTATGTCGGCCGACTCTATGAAGTATTTCCGCCGGCCCGGCTCGTCAGTGGGCTGGTCTCTTCGGATCTGGAGCGCGGCTTCGTCATTTTTAACGTCGCGCTTGTGACCCTTGGATTGTGGTGCTTCGTTGGGCCCGTGCGAGGTCAGTGGCCTTCCGCAATCCCGCTTGTCTGGTTTTGGGTCGTCATCGAGCTCATCAACGGGATAGGCCACCTGATTTGGACCTTCGCCGCAGGCCGTTACACCCCTGGCGTGGCGACGGCGCCATTCTTACTATTCCTAGCGCTGTACTTAGCGTGGCAGCTGCACGCTGGCCGTGCGTCATCATCGCCGCCGCCTAACAATCGTTGGAGGGGTCCGTGACGCGCTTGCGGCTTGGCGCCTCGGGCGCTGAGAAATTGAGCGCCCTCGGCGCCATCGGGCGCTTCTGTGCGGCCCCTCAACTTCACCGTTAGGCGCCATGGCTCAGCGCACTGCCACGCCCGTCGCCACCTGCCACTGCGGTGCGATTCGGCTTCATGTTCGACAGCTGCCCCGCACAGTAACGAGCTGCAATTGTTCGATCTGCCGTCGCTACGGTGCGCTCTGGGCGTACTACAAGCCGACTTCGGTTAGGATCGAAGCTCCGAAGCATGGCCTCTCGAAGTATTCCTGGAACCAGAGGATCCGCGACTACCATCGATGCAAGCGATGTGGTTGCGTAACTCACTACACGTATCGAGGTAGGCAGCGCAACAGGACGATAGGCGTGAACGCAGCTAACTTCGCCCCTTCTGCGCTTGTCGGCGTGCGAATCCGGCATCTTGATGGCGCTGGATCGTGGAAGCTCCTCGATTGATCAACTTCTCTATGGCGCCTAACAATCGTTGGAGGGGGCCGTGATCCGCGGTCTGAATGGCGCGGCGGGACCCAGTCGATATTGCGGGCCCGCCGCGCCTGTCCGGCGTGGTCGTGCGGCCCCTCAACTTCACCGTTAGAGGACCCCGGGTCATATGAAACCCTGTCGCGAGTGCCGGCACCAGATTTCAGAACAGGCTTTCACGTGCCCTCAGTGCGGGGCGCCGTACCCGGCTCGAGACGTATGGGATGGGTGGGGATACGAGTACAAATCGAACCTCACCATTGCGGGGCTGCCCCTGGTGCACATCTCGTTCAAATATCGCGCGAACCGAAGGCCCGTTGTGGCACGCGGCGTAATCGCCATCGGTCAGTTTGCCTGTGGCATCGTCTGCATTGGCCAGTTCAGCCTTGGCGTCGTGAGCATTAGCCAATTCACAGTCGCAGCGTTCGCGGTGGCCCAGTTTGCAGTCGCATACTCTCTAATAGCGCAGTTTGGTTTGTACTTGGCAGAAGGCCATGGTCAGCTGGTGTTCAATCTCTCGAGACTCCTCGGGGTCCTCTAACAATCGTTGGGGGGTATAGATATATCCCACCGAAATAAACGAAGTGGGGTCTACCGGGCAACTGGCGGATTCGGCAAGGTGGTCACGCTTGAGCGCCTTTGTCTCGAGCGAGTGCGCGCCTGATCCCTTCCACGATCGGTCCGATCTTCACGGCTACCAGCGCCTCATGATCGTCGTAGTGCTCGATGACCATGCCGCTCAGTCTGGCACTGCGTCTCTTGTCTTGGGCGTAGATCGCTGGTCCGGTGAAGTCGCCGAGGTCCAGCAACGCGCCGCCACTCAGTCCCCTCGGGCCGAAGGTGTTGACCGTGCTCCGGTCCGCCGCAAGCGCGTGCCTTCCGAACTGCAGGAATAGGTGCTCAGCGCCGGACACGCTCATCTTAGCTGCCAGCTTCGGAAGCTCGACCACCGTACCGGTGTATCGCGAGCGTCGATTGATTATCGATTGAGATCGGTTGTCGACTGCCTTCTTGTTCCGCGACACCGGAAAACCGGGTCAAACTCGGACGGTCCCCTGGGGAGTGTGCTGTTAATTTCCAAGTGATATATCTATACCCCCTAACAATCGTTGGAGGGGGCCGTGAGGCGTGAGCGGTTTGGCGCCGCGGGCGCATGGGGACAGTGTGCGCCCGCGGCGCTTGTCCGGCGTGGTCGTCCGGCCCCTCAACTTCACCGTTAGGCGGCTAGCACTCGCGTGACACGATTCCAGCTTTCTTTCTTGGCGTTGGTTGCGATCCAGGCCGCGCACTCCGTCGAGGAGTACGTCGGCCGCCTCTATGACGTATTTCCGCCGGCTCGATTCGTGAGTGGCCTGATCTCCTCGGATCTTGAGCGGGGCTTCGTGATTATCAACGTCGCGCTTGTGACGTTTGGGTTGTGGTGCTTCGTTGGGCCCGTGCGAGGACAGTGGCCTTCAGCAATTTCTCTGGTCTGGTTTTGGGTTGTCATCGAGCTCATCAACGGGATAGGCCACCCAATTTGGACTATTACTGAGAGTCGGTACACGCCTGGTGTGGCCACGGCTCCATTTCTGCTGCTCCTAGCGCTGTATTTAGCTTGGCAGCTGTGCGCTGGCCATGCGTCGTCATCGCCGCCGCCTAACAATCGTTGGAGGGGTCCGTGATGCGTGATCTGTTTGGGGCCGCGGGACCCAGTCGATATTGCGGGCCCGCGGCCCCTGTCCGACGTGGGTGCCCGGCCCCTCAACTTCACCGTTAGAAGCCGATGACACGACTAGCATTGGTCAGCGTTGTTCTAGCCCTGATTTGCCTAGGGGCTGTCGCCGCCCACACACGGCTCATAACAAGTTCACTAAAGGTCGGATGGAATGACTCTGGCAACGTCCTCGCTGAGGATAAGGCCGAACTGCGCCAATTGAAGGATCCAGAGTCGCTTCGGGTAGCAGCCGAGACCTTCGCGAGTATGAACGACAGATTGACCAAGGCGTCTGCGAAGTACGTCGTTTACTTCTACGCGACTCTTGCTGCCTTAGGGCTCGCTCTTGCGGTGATTGGCTATCTCTTCCGTTCGGCTTCTAACAATCGTTGGAGGGGTCCGTGATGCGCTTGGGGCTTGGCGCCTCGGGCGCTGAGAAATTGTGCGCCCTAGGCGCCGTCGGGCGTGGGTGCCCGGCCCCTCAACTTCACCGTTAGGCATCGCGTCACGGACTTACCGTAGTGCCACACTCATCACCATGGCCACCGCCGCCGCCACCCCCAGACCTATCTCCTATTCCGCGCTTCATCGGACATGGGCTTTATGTGTTGGAGTGTCTGTACTCCGTAGACAAGCGGCACCGTGTGTACGTCATTGCGGATGCTCAGAAGTCTTTTCACGTGTTCTGTGAGACATGGGACACTTCCGAGTGGCACGCCAGCGGCGCCGCGTCGTGGCGACTCGCTGCCACGAGTGGGGCTAAAACTGGCAATCTGTCGGATGCGCGCCAATTGGCACGTGCGCGACTGGGTGAATTCGAGTCTCAATTAGACTAACGGCGATGCCTAACAATCGTTGGAGGGGGCCGTGAGGCCTGGTCGGCTTGGCGCCTCGGACGCTGAGAGATTGTGCGCCCTCGGCGCCATCTGGCGCTTCTGCGCGGCCCCTCAACTTCACCGTTAGGCGCCATGGAGACATCACGATGCGGAACTATTGCACTCTCTTGGCGTTGGCCTTGGTTCTATTGTCTGGTTGCGCCGCTGTCTCTCCTCGATCGTCACCGCGTACCTGCTTCCACGACGATGAGGCCTTTGAGACAGACGTTGGTTTCTGTCAGGCGGTCCGTTCCGGCAAAACGCTCTACATTTCGGGTAACGCCGCAAAAGGAGAAATGGCTTCAGCCATTCTTAAGGTCTATACAGATCTGCAAAAGACTCTTGAAGCAAATGGGCTGTCTTTTGCTAACGTCGTAAAGGAGAACGTTTACTCCACCGACCTTGGTGCTTTCATTCAAAACAAGGCGGTGCGGAAGCGGTTCTATGCCAACACGACTCTACCTGCAGCCACGTGGGTCCAGGTGCAGCGCTTGTACACGCCCGCAATCGTTCTTGAGGTTGAGTTGGTGGCGGAGTATTCGAAGTGAGCACATTGGCGCCTAACAATCGTTGGAGGGGACCGTGAAAGGTCAGTGGCTACGCGCCGCGGTCGCTGGAAGACATTGTGCGCCCGCGGCGCTTATCCGGCGCATCTGCGCGGCCCCTCAACTTCACCGTTAAACGCCACGGTGAGCTCCCTGCCAAACGAACCGCCCTCTGACGACACGCTCCGGCTATTTCAGCGGGAGCTCAACAGTGACGCGTGGCTGCCAGGTACTGCGTATCGCCGCAACAGTGGCTTGTACCCGCTCGTTTGCTACGTAAACAATATCGGCGCGACGCTGTGCAGTGGCAGGCGCGACATCGCCGCTCTGTTCGTGGCGCGTGCGGCGGAGCACATAAGTCGCGTTCCCGCCAGAGACGAGGAGCGGTTCTACTATGACCTTGTGTCACGATACTTGGCCCACGTCATTCACCGCATTCGCAGTTCCGGTGCTCCTGTTGAATTTGACACACAAAGGATTCCGTCTTGGATGCTCGGTGCGGGCGCGCAGGTCGTGCCTTCGCGTGGCGTCTAACAATCGTTGGAGGGGGCCGTGAGGCGTGATCTGTCTGGAGGTCAGCCTGCATCGCCCATATCGGCGTATGGCGCTAGCCCCATACGTCGGTTATACTTTCGGCGGTGAGCCCAAGCTTCGAGTGGGATCCGGCCAAGGACGCGCAGAACCAACGTAAGCACGGCGTGGCGTTTGCGGACGCGCAGCTTGCTTTCCTGGATCCGGCCCGTGTGATCGCTAAGGATCTCTCGCACAGCAAGGGCGAGCCACGGTTCTATTGCTTCGGCGAGGTTGGTGGCGGCGTGCTGACGGTACGTTTTACCTACCGTGCTGAGGTGATCCGGATTTTTGGTGCCGGTTATTGGCGCCGAGGAAAGAGATGTAATGGACGCCCTCCCTTCTTAGACCGCCGCGTGGTGATTGAGGTGGGCAGTGGAAGCGGCCCCCTTGGATCCCGACGGCATCAGATGTGCCAGAGTGGAAGTGTGTGTCATCCACTTAAAGGTCAAGGGGGCCTGTCATGAAGGGTACGACGATCGGATTGGACTTGGCAAAGCGGGTGTTTCAGGTGCATGCAGTGGATTGCGATACGGGTGAGATTGACCGGCAGACGCTCAAGCGCAGCCAGGTGCTGAAGTATTTTGTGAACCAGCCGGCGAGTGTCGTGGCGATGGAAGCGTGCGGCTCCGCTCACTATTGGGCGCGAGAGCTGGTAAAGCTCGGGCACGAAGTGCGCCTCATTGCGGCCCAGTTTGTGCGCCCCTTTGTGAAGGGCAACAAGACCGATGCCGCCGATGCGCAGGCGATCTGGGAGGCGGCGCAGCGTCCCGGCATGCGCTTTGTAGCGCTCAAGACCGAGGAGCAGCAGGCGGTGCTGGGTTTGCACCGGCTGCGCGCGCAGCGGGTAAAGATGCGCTGCATGCATGTCCATCAAATGCATGGCCTGATGGGCGAGTATGGGATTGCTTTGCCGAGGGGCTGGGCGGTGATGTTAAAGCAGGCCCTCGAGGTACTCGGCGGGTCAGAAGGCAACCCCATTCCCGCACTGCTGCGCCCTGGACTGATCGAGCAGATTCAGCAGATCCGCGCCTTGAGCGAGCAGATCAAAACGCTGGAGCGCCAGATCGGTGCTTGGCAGCGCCGAGCCGAGGACTGTCAACGGATCGCAGCGATTCCAGGCGTTGGGTTGCTCACCGCAACCGCAGCGGTCGCCACGATGGGCGATGCGCACGCGTTTCGTTCGGGACGTGAGTTTGCCGCCTTCGTGGGCTTGGTGCCGCGCCAGTCGGGCACCGGTGGACGAGTGAAGCTGTTGGGGATCAGCAAGCGCGGCGATCGATACTTGCGCACGCTGCTGATCCATGGGGCGCGCACGGTGTTGAGCTGGCAGCGCCAGCCGGGACGGGAGCTCGACCCCTGGCTCAAAGGGTTGCTCGCAAGGCGAGCACCGAATGTGGTGGTCGTGGCGCTGGCCAACAAGATGGCGCGCATGATCTGGGCGTTGCTCGCCCACGGCAGAACGTTTCAAAGGGGCTATGGTCGGGCGATGGCGCCCACCGCAGCATAGTCAACGTTTTTAACTGGAAGGGTGGACCGCCAAAGGTTGCGCGGGTAAAGCATCATGTGATGACAGAGCAGGTCGGACCGTGCGGGAACAAGCCTGAATAAGCCCTCGGACCTCGAGTCCTTTTAAGAGATGAGGCTTCCCTCAGCGGATTTCATCGGGGCCAGCAGAGTCCAATCTGCACAACAGGCCGGATGTAAGACTGCAACCGTACCTCGTGCGTCACCACAGAAAAGCTCTATCTCGCAAATCGGGAGGCGTCCATGTAAGGCTCTATGAAGCGCACTCCAAAGTACCGAGATGAGCGACTCGGACGACTTGAAGTCGTCAACGATTTCCTGCCGCCTCCCGATCAGCTAGTGCTACGCGATGACGGGGTGAAGATCACCATCTCTCTGAGCAAACGGAGCGTAGATTTCTTCAAGCGGCATGCCGCGCGCTCGAAGGTTCCCTACCAGAAGATGATTCGGAGTCTGCTGGACACCTACGCGAGGCAGCATGGGGCTGACCTCTAACAATCGTTGGAGGGGGCCGTGATGCGCTTGCGGCTTGGCGCCTCGGGCGCTGAGAAATTGTGCGCCCTCGGCGCCATCGGGCGCTTCTGCGCGGCCCCTCAACTTCACCGTTAGATGGCGACCTCGCGCACCCCGGCTGGCTTGAGGCCTTGTGCCACGTGGCTTAGCTTCCCCACAGTCCTTCTAAGCCCTGCAGTGAGTGTTGCGGTGACTTCTGGAGGCAAGAGATGAAGGCGTCTATCTGCTATCGAGTCGCTGCTGTCCTTCTGCTGCTTTTTACGGTAGGACACACTCTTGGGTTTCGCCAGTCCGATCCCAAATGGGGTGTTGAAGCGGTTCTTGGCTCAATGCGGTCAATTCATTTTGAGGTGCAAGGGTTCAACCGAACGTATTGGGACCTCTTTGTAGCAGCCGGATTCTCTGTCGGCGTGTTTTATCTATTCGCGGCGATACTAGCCTGGCAGCTTGGTGGGCTTGCCGCAGAGACTTTGGCGCGCGTGCGCGGTATTGCATGGGCGTTCGCCCTTTGCTTTGCCGCTATCACAGTTGTGAGCTGGAGTTACCTGTTTATCTTGCCTATTGCGTTCTCCATCATGATTACAGGGTGTTTGATATCGGCTGCTTGGCTTTCATCGAAGTAGTGATGAACGGCTGGTCGCCATCTAACAATCGTTGGAGGGGGCTGTGATGCGTGAGCGGTTTGGCGCCTCGGGCGCTGAGAAATTGTGCGCCCTCGACGCCATCGGGCGTGGGTGCCCGGCTCCTCAACTTCACCGTTAGAGGCCACATGAGCGCCCCAGCGGACTCTGTGACTCGTGCGGCTCTGATGCCGTCGCGCGTTCGGATTGCACTCACTCTGCTCTGGGTCGCCTTGGCAGTAAGCGTTTGCACCTTAGTTGCTCGAACGCTTTCGATTGGTGCGGGCCTCGGCTTGCTCGGCTTTGCTGCCGCGGCGCTGCAGGCTGTTGTCATCTATTTCATTGGCGGACGCCGCAACGGTGCCCGCATTGTTCTGCTCGTGCTTTTCCTGCTCGCCACTGCTGGACTTCCGTTAGCCTGGATGGCCTACGCCAAGGGCTCGTTTTCAGCGCTTCCAAGCGTCGTCGCCTACCTGCTAAGGGGCGCAGCTCTTGTTCTCTTATTCACCGGCGAATCAAGACAGTGGTTCCGTGGGCCGCCCGCGGTGCAAAGTGGCCTCTAACAATCGTTGGAGGGGGCCGTGAGGCGTGGTCTGTTTGGCGCCGCGGGACCCGGGAGAGAGTGTGGGCCCGCGTCGCCTGTCCAACGTGGTCGTCCGGCCCCTCAACTTCACCGTTAGGTGGCATGTGGGGGACCTCACTGGTTTTGAGCGCCGTGTGCTAGATGCCTTCCTCCTCGGCTCTGAGCCTCAGCTTGAGATACTGCGTGCTCAGGCCGCAGTCGCAACCGTGTCCAGCCGCGAACACACCGGCGTCGGTGCATACATCAATTTTCAGACTCCGGAGTCGGCGCCAGCCGTTTCGCCCCCCAGGATCATCTTGAGAGACGTGAATATCCAGGTGGCCGATGTGCCTCACGGGGTCGCGACGCTACTATTCATCACTTCCGGGCGACTCGACTTTCTCGAATTTGCCACCTACACCGGGTCATGGCCAAAAGATCCTCAGCTCCTGCAACTTGGCTACTATCGTTTCGAGCCTTCCGAGCCAAAGGGCTGCACCCTGGTTCCGGTGGATCAAAGAGACCCCGTTACAGTGGCTCGGGCTTTGGCTGGCGCCAACGCGTCACATGCCACCTAACAATCGTTGGAGGGGGCCGTGACGCGCCTGGGGCTTGGCGCCTCGGGCGCTGAGAGATTGTGCGACCTCGGCGCTCTCGGCCGTGGGTGCCCGGCCCCTCAACTTCACCGTTAGGCCGCACATGAGGCAATGGCGGTACGCCGTAGCTCTCCCGTTTCTTATGTCGCTCAGCGGCTGCATCGAGATAACCACGTATGTCTCGCCCTCTGCGTCGGGGACGGTAATTGACGCTGCCTCTGAAAAGCCCATTCAGGGGGCTACTATCTCGGTGGACGACCACCCAGGCTTATTTGCACAAACGAATTCCGACGGACAATTCCTCTTAGTGCCCGCTACGCGTAAGACACGTATCTTCGTGCTGGCTGCTTATCGATCACTTCCACACGGCGGCACCGTAGTTGTTTCTGCCGACGGCTATGCTTCGAGGGAAATAGTTGTAAACGGCAACGCTAACTCGCTCGTCGTCTCTTTAGTCAGGGTTCGCTAATGCGGCCTAACAATCGTAGGCGGGGTCCGTGATGCGCTTCCGGCTTGGCGCCTCGGGCGCTGAGAAATTGTGCGCCCTCGGCGCCATGGGGCGCCTATGTGCGGCCCCTCAACTTCACCGTTAGGCGTTTGCTCGATTCACTCAGCACCTTACGTCGGAGGACCCGCTATGATTCGCCTGAGAGACTTCGCACTCGGTGTTACTTCCGGAGCAATAGTAGCTGCGCTTGCGCTCGCCGAACCAACGCCGAAGCTCGATCCGGTCGCCCTATCCCCGCAGCTTTACTCGGTTCGCTTCGAAAACGACCGTGTTAGGGTGCTTGAGTACCGCCTAAAGCCAGGTGGGAAAGAGCCTATGCACTCGCATCCACCGGGAGTCGTTTTCGCTCTTGCTGATGCGACGGTCAAGACAACCCTGCCGAACGGCACCGTCGTCGCGCACCCCTCGCACTCTGGGGATGTATTGTGGCGCGACGCTGTTACACACTCGGCAGAAAATGTTGGTACCACCGAGGCGCACTATTATGCGGTCGAACTCAAAGACGCACCGCGTTGACAGCATACTGAATTGGCGGCAAACGCCTAACAATCGTTGGAGGGGTCCCTGATGCGTTTGCGGCTAGGCGCCTCGGGCGCCGAGAGATTGTGCGCTCTCGGCGCCATGGGGCGCTTCTCTGCGGCACCCCAACTTCACCGTTAGGCGCCATGCGATACGTTGCGCTTCTCGCACTGCTGATGTCCGTCGCGGCCTGCACAACGCAGTCTTCACCTGCCCAGGTACGCGCAGAGTTCTGGAGGCACAGGCTAGCGGAAGAACTCCACGTCGGCATGCCCAAGGACGACATACAGCGTTGGGGAAGAGACAATCAAATGAACTTCACCTACTCCCCGGGGATAAAGCATTACCCGCATTACTTGTCCGCTACGGCGGAGACGATTCCTGAGAAGTTCTCAGTGTTGACGGGCTGTAGAGGGTGGCACGTTACGATTTACGTGTATTTGGATGAATCGTATCGATTGGTGAGTGACGAAGTTCGCACGTACGGAATCTGCTTGTGACCAGCCCTACTTTTGCCGTATCGGCGCCTAACAATCGTTGGAGGGGTCCGTGATGCGTGGTCGGTTTGGCGCCGCGGGCGCTTGGGGACAGTGTGCGCCCGCGGCGCCTGTCCGGCGTGGTCGTGCGGCCTCTACCTCACCGTTAGGCGGCGGTTCCCCCGGTATCCTGCTCACCCACGGCGCTCTCTACAGCCGCGGGGAGTGGTGCGACAATCCTGCCATTCGAGCTGGGGAGGTGTGACATGAAGGATCATAGCTCTGGTGGTGTCCGCTTTAGTGAGGCGCTGGCGCTTTGGTTGCCAGGTGCATTCTCGTTGGCGCTCATGGCATTTGCATTGGTCGACCTATTCACGAGCCCTCATTTGCCGATCCCTTGGTACCAGGCATTGATGCTCATTGCGGTACTGGGCGCGACTGTGCACGGAGCACTGTTGCGGCAGCGGCGCAGGATCACGCTTCTTGAACAGTCGCTTGCGGCTCTCGCGCCCAAGCACACCGCCGCCTAACAATCGTTGGAACGGGCCGTGATGCGTGGTCTGTTTGGGGCCGCGGGACCCGGGAGACATTGTGGGCCCGCGGCCCCTGTCTGCCGTGGTCGGCCGGCCCCTCAACTTCACCGTTAGAGGGCAGCCGATGCGTAAACAGTTGTTTCTCGCCGGCGCGTGCCTGGGCCTCGTCTGCGCGTATTACTACGCCCTAGTGCTGGTGGAAGGCTACGCAGCCGCACTTCCGCTATCCCCGCGGTGGATCGCCTACTTTCCTTTTCGAGTTGTTGGCTTCTTGTCGTTGTCACTCTTATATGACACCGTGGCGCTCGTTCTGGTGTCGCTTCCGGTGGCTGTGCTTCTCGCCCGGTTCGGTGGGCGTCGCGCTACGGCTGTTGCGTTGATCATGACAACGGCGCTATTTGTGGTGACCACAGTTCCATCGCTCATCGAGGACATTAGCCGTGGTGCGCTTGCCGGGTTTCACACCCCATGGCGCCTTTACATGGCCTTCGCATTCCTCGAGTTCATCGCCGTACTCCCACTGCTGGTGTGGCTCCTTCGCAAGCCCTCTAACAATCGTTCGAGGGGGCCGTGACGCGTGAGTGGGTGTGCGCCGCGGGCGCGGGAAGACAGTGTGCGCCCGCGGCGCTTGTGCGGCGTGGTCGTCCGGCCCTCAACTTCACCGTTAGCGTGCAGGGACGTGCCCTGCTACATTCTGGCCATGAGACACATCTCCGTAGCTGACGTCGTCGCCTTGCCGGTGGCTGAGCGCCTCCGCTTGGTGGAGGCGATCTGGCACAGTATCGCCGAAGTTCCTGAACAGCTTGAACTTTCTCCTGCTCAAGCGGCGGAGCTAGACCTACGGCTCGCCGACTTTGAGAAGGATCCGACCCTAGGATCGCCGTGGCAGGAGGTCCGGGTGCGGCTTGAGCGTACTAGGTGACGCGGACATTAATCGTCCGGCCGGAAGCAGAGGCCGATCTAGCGGCCTCCAAACTGTGGTACGAAGAGCAGCATGAGGGCCTCGGCGCGAGGTTCCTCGGAGAAGTAGACGCGACGTTTCGTCGCATTGAATCCAGCCCAATGGCGTTCAGTTTCGTGCGCGGAAGACTTCGCCGAGCACTTCTGCGACGGTTTCCCTTCGGGGTGTTCTATGTTCTCACTGCGGGCACATCGTCGTCGTTGCGGTGTTGCATGCGGCTCGCGATCCGCGTCTCTGGGGGAAACGCCAGGGGGCTGCCCGCTAACAATCGTTGGAGGGGTCCGTGACGCGCTTGCGGATTGACGCCTCGGGCGCCGAGAAATTGTGCGCCCTCGGCGCCATGAGGCGCTTCTCTGCGGCCCCTCAACTTCACCGTTAGGCCCCTTCACACCGTGTCCGAGCGACTTACGATTCGACCCATCCTGTGTTCCGACTACGACAGGTGGCGACCCCTCTGGGACGGGTACAACGCCTTCTACGAGCGCCGCGGTTCCACGGCACTTCCCGAAGAGATCACTCAAGCCACGTGGGAAAGGTTCTTCGACTCTTCCGAGCCGGTGAACGCAATCGTTGCGGAAGAGTCCGACCATCTCGTTGGTCTCGCGCACTATGTGTTCCATCGCAGCACAACCCGATTGCTTGATATCTGCTACCTGCAGGATCTCTTCACGGCCGAACACGTTCGAGGTCGTGGCATCGGGCGCCGCCTGATTGAGGCTGTGTACGAGGCGGCCCGTAACGGTAGGTGTTCGCGGGTTTACTGGAAAACGCAAGCCACGAACCGAGCCGGGCGTGCACTGTATGACAAGCTCGGCAAGCATCTTGGCTTTATCGTCTACTCGCATGAACTCTGAAGCTATACGGTCACAGGGGCCTAACAATCGTTGGAGGGGGCCGTGATGCATGAGCGGTTTGGCGCCGCGGGCGCCTGGGGACAGTGTGCGCCCACGGCGGGGATCGGGCGCTTCTGTGCGTTAGACGTGCGCATGAGCAGCTTCGGCCCGATTCGGACACCGGAAATGTGGAGTTTCATCACTGGTGTGGCTTGCGGGGTGGTCGCTACCGCTATAGCGGTTGCGGCGACGGCGCTGTTTTGGCCTTGGCGCATTGAGGCGACTGGCACACCGAGCGGTGCGGAGTTGGTACTCATGCGAGGGATTCTCAACAGGGCGGTGGCCCGAGAAGCACCCCTTCTCACTGCCCCGTTCCCGGTATCTAGCGAGAACTTGTTAGAGGGGATGAAGATCTTCCGGGACAACTGCGCTGGTTGCCACGGTGACGGCGCACAGAAGAGCCTATGGGGCTCGACGTCGTTCCTGCCGCGGGTCCCGCAGTTCAGCAGCGAACCGCCTAAGAGACCAGACTGGGAAATCCACTGGATCGTGACGAATGGGATTCGAAACACCGCCATGGGAAGCTTCGCTCAGCTTCTGACGGATGATCAGATCTGGAAGGTCTCCGCTTTTCTGAGTCATGTCCACTCGCTGCCTGCCAGCGTCGCCGGCCAGTGGGTCAAACGAGGGTCGGGCCAATAGCGTGCACAGAAACGGGCGCACGTCTAACAATCGTTGGAGGCGGCCGTGATGCGTGGTCTGATTGGCGCCGCGGTCGCCTGGGGATAGTGTGCGCCCGCGTCGCCTTTCCGACATGGTCGTGCGGCCCGTCAACTTCACCGTTAGGAGTCACCATGGACGTTATCGCTAGGCTTCTAGTCTGCCTGTTCTTAATCAGCGTCCCCACCCTCGCCAGCTCTGGCGAGCCGCGATTCACAGGGACTACCATCGCTGACGCAGCCTTGAAGCGCGACGCCCTACGCATGATCGGGATGATCGTTCACGCAAAATTCAAGTGTGACGCGCTTGATCTTGTTGAGACGGAAAGCGTACCCGCTGATGCGCAGCCGCACGTGTGGTTGCCTCCCGGGGCAGGGCCAGCCAAATACGAGCGCTGGATGGTCACGGCCTGTTCGCACAAGCAGCCGTTTTCAGTGGTTTTTTGGCCAGCCAAGGAGGGTGGCATGATGTTCCAAGTACAGGCAGAGAAGGTTGCTGACTCCTAACAATCGTTGGAGGGGTCCGTGAAGCTTCCGCGGCGGTCGGGTCCGTAGCTTCCGTGGCTTGGGCTGCCGTGGCTCATGAACCGCTCTGGTATCACGGTGACAGTCGCCGCCGCGGACGCTAGCGTTGCGCCGCTGCGAGGGTGGGAGCATTCTGCCTCGGCGGCTTCGTTTGTCGCTGCGCCGGCCTCAACTTCACCGTTAGACGCCCGAGGTGCCAAATGAAGCGCTGGCTTGCAGTTGGGGCCGCAGCAATCGGAGTCTTCGTTGTAGGCGTCGTCGCGGGAGTGATTCTCAGCAGCAAGGCGCATTCCCATCAATTCAAGGCGGATTGTCTCGCACTCTTCAACGACAAGAGTTTGGTGGGGTTCTCGATGATGAATTTCATCGCATCTGGTCATATGGATTGGGTTTACGATCTTGTCGAGGGCGACGCGACCTCTTGCCTTGCGGTTCACAGTCCCGATCTCCAGGCATGCACTGCACGTCTGAAGCGCTTCTGTGAGCAACACCCGGAACGGCAGGCTTCTCTTGAACAGCGCCATCCCGATGCGGCGCGAGCGCTTGGATATGCAAAGACCCCCTGACCGGGCGTCTAACCATCGTTGGAGGGGGCAGTGATGCGCCTGCGGTTTGGCGCCTCGGGCGCTGCGAGATTGTGCGCCCTCGGCGCTATCGGGCGCTTCTGCGCGGCCCCTCAACTTCACCGTTAGGCCTCTGACAGGACGATGAGTGCTCTCGAGGGGCAAATGATGTCTAACAATCGTTGGAGGGGGCCGTGACGCGCCTGGGGCTTGGCGCCTCGGGCGCTGAGAGATTGTGCGACCTCGGCGCTCTCGGCCGTGGGTGCCCGGCCCCTCAACTTCATCGTTAGGCGTCGTGAACACAATTAACGTCATCGCACCATACAAGTATCTCGGCATGTGGGTCTTTGACGATGCGCGGGTCGGGCTCGTCCAAGAACCGTTTGTAAGCGGTGCCGATTTACTTATCGATAGGGCTGTCGCCGACATACCGGACGGCCAGGCTGGGTTTCTTTTGCTGTTCTCGGCGTCTCCCTTTCCGGGGTACCAGTTCTGCCTTGGATGGCGCCGCAGGGACGCTGACGGCAACTGGTATTACTCTCCGGAGTTTCGCATGGAGGGCTGGCTATGCCCCGCACTACTTAAGTACTTCGAACAGGCGCCGAAGGAGATCTACGTGCAGGTCAAGCCTAGAGCGACCGATGCCTAACGATTGTTGGCGCGGGCCGTGATGCGTGGGTGGTCGCTTATCAGGCGGTATCGCGCGGCCGCTCAGCTTCACCGTTAGGTGCAATTTGCGCGTCGCGACCCTCTTGACGTTGTGCCTCTTATTCGCGTGCGCCTCCTCGGGCAACAAGGTTCGCGAGAGACAGGCTTATTGGGAGCGCGCCGTGCCTGCTGAAGTACCACTGGGCACTTCTAACAGGCTGTTGAAAATTGCCACGCATGCGTCAGAGTACGACCAACGCGGTTGATCGATGGATGAGCAGCATGCGCGGAACGGATGCGGATCAAGGTGGCCTCTTCAGCTACGTCTCGATAGAG
>Ga0307477_10002120_pt1 | contig 15625 bp, 10 predicted proteins | sample atmos_gasesECM2C_FD_203316 | JGI IMG/M metagenome (GOLD analysis project Ga0307477, IMG submission 203316) | Hardwood forest soil microbial communities from Morgan-Monroe State Forest, Indiana, United States - atmos_gasesECM2C_515 | ecosystem: Environmental > Terrestrial > Soil > Temperate...
GCGAGCCTTCGCCGACCACTTTTGGCTTGGCGTAGGCCACATGCAGTTTCAGCAAGTCTACCTTTCCTATATCCAGGATCTAGGCAACAACGTGCGAATGGATCTCGCGACGGTCAATGTCGTGGACAACATGTATTTGACAACGCTCGTCGAGAATGGGCTACTCGGATTCATTGCCCTGATTGGGCTGCTGCTCTACCTAGCGGTTCTGTTGCGGCAGTATCGCAAAGAACTTGAGATCTGCGGTCTTTCCGCGGAAGCGTCCTTGGTCCGATGCTCAGAACTTGCCCTCGCTGCGTACGCGGTCTCCGGTGTTTTTGCGGACCTGAATCTTTTTACAAAGGTAACGAAATATTTCTTTATCCTCGTGGGACTCGGTCTCGCCGCGGGAGCGCGCGCTCGCAAATTGCGGCAAGGCGGCAACGGCTCGGACGTGGCCGTCTCAGGAGTGCGCATGCCGGTCGCGGGATGAGACCAGATCGACATTCGCGAATGGCAATCATCGCCTTTCAGCGATTGGCTTTCGAGAGGGCCCGCCCTAACTGCTCTTGACGGACAACAATGACATGGACGTCTCGGTCATTTACGTGAACTGGAGTTGCTCTGAGGAGATCCTGGCATCGATCGCCTCGATCCGGCAATGGGCGGGAACGCGTCCATATGAAGTGATAGTAGTCGATAACAACTCACCGGATGGGATCGGAGCTCTCGCGGAGGACCGGTCGATTTGTCTGATTCGAAACCCGGAGAACCGGGGATTTGGTGCAGGCTGCAACTTAGGGGCACGGCACGCATCGGGAAAGTATCTTCTCTTTTTGAATCCCGACACGCGCTTTCTGAATGATACCTTAGGTGAGTTGGCGCGGTTTCTGGATGCGCACTCCTCCGCTGCCCTGGCGGGGCCGTTGGTCGAGGACGAAGCAGGCAAGGTTCTTTTTGAGGGGGGAAGATCGCTCCCTACGCTGTTCAACGAGTTCCTGCAGCACAGCACTCTATCATTCCGATTCCCGCAGGGCGCGTTGACATCGCGGCCGTATCTGTCCCGTTGGGATCACCTCTCCACGCGCGAGGTGGAAACCGTCCTGGGTGCATGCATGTTGGTGCGATCGGATGTGTTCCGTGGAGTCGGGGGCTTTGACGAGATGTTTTTCCTTTATAGCGAGGATCTCGACTTGTGTTATCGAATTCGCAAAGCCGGGCGCCGGGTCTGGTACGTGCATTCCGCGCGCCTGGTGCATAAGGAGCGACAAAGCACCATTCAGATGTTCGGCTCGGTTGGCCGGATCGTGCTTCAGAACATGCGCAGCCAGCACTACTATTTTCAGAAACACTATGGCGCCTTCACCGCGTTCCTATGGCGACACATGATCGCCGGGCTCTATGTTCTGAGGTATTTGCGGAGCCGGGACAAACTTCACCTGGAATACGCCAAGTGGGCAATCACGGCATGATTCCCGACATGTTCAGCATCGTCATTCCCACACACAATCGTGCCGGGAAGCTGAAGCGGGCGCTGGCGCATCTTTTGCAACTGGCAGAAATCGACCGTTGTGAAGTGATTGTTGTGAATGACGGATCGACGGATGACACCGTTGCCGTTTTGGAGGAATTCAGGCGATCGCGCCCCGAGATCGTGCGCGTGCTGACCGTCGCGAACGGCGGCCCGGGGTACGCCCGAAACCGCGGAGCAGAACTGGCGCGGGGCAATCGCATCCTATTTTTGGACGACGATGTGTTCCCGCGCTTGGGAGCGATCGAGAGTCAAATGTGGATGCTCGACTCCGGATACGCCGGATCGCAGGGTCTCATGCCATGGCACCCGGAGATCTCCCAAACGCCGCTGGCTCGATACCTCGATACTCGCGGATCGGAATTTGGGTTCGATCGAGTTAAGGATACGAGCCGCCTGGATTTCCGTTACGTGTACACAGGGAACTTTGCAGTTCTCCGCAACGAGTTCCTGAAAACCGGCGGGTTCGATGAAAGTCTCTTCAACCGGAAGGAACGATTCAGCGCTTTCGAAGACACGGTGCTCGGGTATCAACTGGCACAAAACGGAGCCAGACTGACTCTGAACAAAGAGTCTGTTGTCGACCATCTGCGCGATATGACGGAAGAGGGGTATCTGTGTAGGGAGCGCAAGATAGGCTACGCCGTCGGGGATTTGATGAAGAAATATCCGGCGATTCCACGCGCGCTAAGGTTGGAACGCAAAGGTTTTCTGGTCGAGCCGCAAATACAATTGCTGCAGTTCGTCAATGCCATGCCTTTTGTTCGATACCTGACCGGCTATCGTTTGAGCATGCGCCTGCGCCAACGCGAGGCCTTTTATCGGGGATTGCTGCAGTTCCGTCAGGAACACGCGGGCCGAATGACAGCGACGAACATAGCGACGAGCCGATGACCGGGCCCTCGGTTTCATTCATCGTTGTCACCTACAACAGCGCCGGCACGATCGCGGCGTGTCTTCGTTCGATCGCCGACCAGACGAGCGCGTCGTATGAGATCGTCATCGTCGACAACTCGCCTGACGGCGCCACCCTGGAGGAAACCAGGGTATTCGCAGAGTCCCACCCACAGGTCCTGCTCCACGAGCTCCGGCCGCACGAAAATATCGGTTTCAGCCGCGCGTGCAATCTCGGTGCGCGGCACGCGTCCGGAAAGTACCTGTTTTTTTTGAACCCCGACACACAGTTGTTGAACGATGCGGGAGCCATCCTTTCGCTCTGTCTGGACCAGCGACCGCTGGCTTTCGCCGCTGGTCCGGCAATCTTCAACGACGAGGGGCAGGTCGCGAGGACCTGCCGCAATCTGCCGAATCTCTTTTTTGTGTTGTTGGATGCGAGCGGAATAGACAGGTGGTGGGGTGCATACAAGCTGACACGATTTGCTCATGACCGGCCGACCAGGGTCGAGCAGATCATCGGTGCCGCAATTCTGGTGCGGCGGCGCGATTACGAACGGTTAGGCGGAATGGACGAGAGATTCTTCGTATATTTTGAGGAGGTCGATTTATGCAAGCGTTTTAAGGATGCCGGCGGTGAAATCTGGTTCTGGCCTGACGCGAAGGTGCGGCACATTGCGGGCCAATCCTGCGAAGTGGGCCGCGCACGCGCTCGTATGATTTACACGCTCCGCGAGAGTCGGAGAAAGTACTTCGCGAAGCATTTCGGACAGGCCGCACAAATTGCATTAGAAGTCCTGAACAGGCTGGAGGCATTTCAGAAGTTGCCCGTTCTCTTGGCGCTGTGGCTATTGTGTGGCGAACGCAGCTACAGAGACAAAGCGTCCGGATTCTGGGGGGTTGCAATAGGCGTACCCCCGAGAACGTAAGTCATCCTCTATGTTCCGCGTGCTCGCGTTCACGGTTAAGCCTCGAGAGTCGGCTGATACACGATACCGCATTCTGCAATATCACGCGGTTGCCGAACGGGAGGGGGTGTTGATCGACCATCGCAGCCTGATGGGGCCAAGATTCTTTCGATGGCAGATTCAGAATGTTCACCTGCTAATCAGATTGGCGCTCTACCCCCTATTACTGCTCGTCCGGCTATGGCAGGTGCTGTTCGTGGCGCCGCAGTACGATGCCGTGTGGATATCGCGCGAGATGGACCCGCTTGGTCCACCGGTGCTGGAGCGCATCCTGCTAGCGCGATGCAAACGAGTCATTCTGGACATAGACGACGCCCTGCATGTTTACGACAGAAAGAGTGCCCGCTTCATTCCGAGACTGCTGCGTGATCGCGGTAAGTTTAGCCGCATGGCTCCTTCTTATACCGCGGTCGTCTGTGGCAACAAATATTTGGCGGATTTCTACATGGAGCATTCCGCGGCAGTGCAAATCATTCCTACGGTGGTGGAGATAGACCGGTATGAAGGGTTGAAGCGGATTCCGGCGGACACGGTGCGAATCGGTTGGATCGGCACGCCGTTGAACGATCATCACCTCGAAGCGCTGTATTCGCCTCTTGCTGCTCTCGCGCGTGAACGAGACTTCGAACTGGTCATTGTGGGGCTGAATAAACCGCTGCAATGGGATATACCGCGGGTTCGCTACATCGACTGGCAGCTTGCCAATGAGTTCGGCTACTTTGCCCATTTTGACATCGGGATTATGCCGGTTACGGACTCTCCATTCGCACGCGGAAAATGCGCGTTCAAGCTAATTCAATATATGGCCGCCGGCCTGCCTGTAGTGGCGTCGCCGGTGGGCGCGAACTGCGAAGTGGTAGAACACGGAAAGAACGGATATTTGGCAGCTACGCAGGACGACTGGTATTTCATGCTTCGGCAGCTGGTTGACGATCCCGAAATGCGGCGCCGCATGGGGGAACACGGGCGTGATCTTGTGCGGCGTCGCTACACCGTAGATGCAGTATGGCCACGCTACGCAGCCCTCCTAAGGGGTACCGCTTGTCAAGGTTGAGAATCTGCACTCTCTTGGTGGTTTCCATCGCAGTTGCAGCGTCACCGTTGCAGGCTCAGGGTGCACCGCCGCCGCGAATGCAGTTGGGCGTAGATGCGGATAACTGGAGCGGACAGATTGCTAACCCTGCGTTTGAGAGCAGCCTGAGAGAAATGCAAATCGATTTCATATCCTGGCACATTCTGCCCGAAGAAGAAGCCGATCCCGAACGCTTAAAGGCAGTGGTCGAGTTTTGCCGCAGAAATCATTGGCATTACCTTTTCAACACAGAAATCGCGAACTATCGGCTCGACGAAAACCGATTCCGGCACCAGGACGGGACCTACCGCTACGATCTGGCGGAGACGACCCTGGAGTCGCTCAAGGATGATCCACTGTTTGTGGGGCTGGTCTACGACGAAGCCGATGTAGTGCAATCGCTGCTCGGCATGAGCATTGACAAGGGCAAACCCGTACAGCCGTACTTGGTAGATACGCGAAATCTTACCGCTTCCGAGGCATTCCTCGCGGTCGCGAATAAGGTGGCTGAACTGACGCGGCATTATGCTGCGTACAAAAAGTCCATCGTTTTCGAGATGACATTTCCCGACTATCCGTTTGCTTTCGCTCGCGGCGGCGGATTATTAGCGCCGAAACTGTTGAAAGAAAATTACAACGATCTTATGTACGACGTCTACCGGGGTGCAGCCCTGGAATATCGCTCATCGGCGCTGTGGGCCTGCGTGGATCTCTGGTTTCTTGACAAATTTCCTTTTGGAGGGAAATACGGACCCTCTGATCACACGCCTGAGCAACTGTTGGAGACGCTCGAGTTCGCGTACTCGGCCGGGTTCGACAGCGTGTACATCGAGCAGGTTAAAGGGCTGATGGATGAAAGTTACCACCTGACTGAGTATGGCCGGAAGGTAATTGAGTTTCAGCATTGGCGCGAAGCACACGGACAGGGCAATTGGCGAACCGCTCCGATCCAGTATTACGTCAGGCGCTTTCCAGACGGATATTGGGGGCAGTCGTATTCCACCTTCATCCCCGATCATCCCTACGGATCCTGGCAAAGCAATTCGTATCGTTCGGAAGACGTGGCCTGGTTTGGGTTGCTGCACCAGCTTTCGGGCGGCGCCATACCGATTGACGCCGACACCTGGAATGCTCAACGCAGTCCCGATTTCATGGGGCACCCCTATCAGAGCATGGCCGGCCTTCCACCCATGGTTATTTTCGATCAGTACGGAACGCTCCCGGCCCACACGAAGGCTAAAGTATTTGACCTGTTACCGACGACCCCGAAGCGCTGACTTGCCGACCTGATTCGAACACCACAATATGCGGATCGTTCAACTTGTTACGGGAACGCCATTGTTCGGGGGTTCAGATGCGCACGTCCGCGATCTCTCAATCGGGCTGCGCGCGCGCGGCCATGAATGCATCGTCATGGCGGGCCCCCCGGAGGGCCTGTTGGCGGAACAACTGCGCGGGAATGGCGTGACTGTACTTACGATCCCGGCGCTTCGTAAGCCGATTCGGCCATTTGCCGATGCCATTTCCCTCTTCCAGGTGATTCGCGCATTGAGTGAAGTACAGCCGGACATAGTTGCCACGCACACTGCGAAGGCCGGGTTTATCGGGCGAATCGCCGCGCGAGCGATAGGTGTGCCGGTTTTTTTCACTCCGCACGGTTTGTCGTTCGTCGATCGAAAAAGCGGAGATCTGATCGGATTCCGCCTGCTGCTGGAGCGAATGGCAGCGCGTGTTGGAGGCGAGATGATCGCCGTGTGCGATGCGGAGAGGAACATTGCTCTGAGATATCTGGGATCAACAGGGATCCGCATTTCCACCATTCGTAATGGCCTGCCGGACTGCAAAACAAGGGGTGAGAAGGGCCGGGGACCAGTGGTGATCACGATGATTGCTAGATTCGTCCGCCAAAAAGACCATGCGACGCTAGTTCGTGCATTGTCAACGCTGAATCACCTGGAATGGGAACTCCGACTCGCCGGAACCGGGCCGCTGCTTGAGTCTATTCGGCAGCTTGTGGAAGAATGCGGACTTACCCCACGTGTTTGCTTCATGCATGAATGCCGCGACACGCCACGTCTACTTGCCGAAAGCGATATTTACGTACTTTCCTCCAACTACGAAGCCTTTCCCATCAGCATCCTTGAAGCTATGAGGGCCGGCATTCCGGTGGTTGCTACCGACACCGGAGGAGTCCGCGAAGCCGTGCAAGATGAATATAACGGCTTTCTTGTTCCTCCCCGAGACGTGAGCCGGCTTGCCGAAAGGCTCTCTGCACTCATACGTTCCGCTGAGTTGCGAAAAAGCATGGGGTTTCAATCTCGGCGGCGGTTCACCCAAGAGTTTGAGTGGCGCAGCATGCTGGACAAGACCGAGGCGCTGTACGCGAGCACTCTTCGGAATAAAATGAACTGCGAAATGGCTCCCTCGCGATAGGCGACGCTGGCTTCCAGATCACGCGATGCTGAGTCCCGCTTTTGCGGATTTCTGACACCTCTTGTAAACGTTGTTCGTAAACCTTGGACCGTACGAAATTCGAGTTGGAACTAGGCCCCCCTATGACAAACTTTCGTCGGCAAATCCCCCGCAGGGTATTTAAGCTACTCGATCCGAGCTTGCTCACCATGGCATACCTGGTGGCCGCTATCCGGACTTGGCATCTGACGGGGTTCAACTCTTTCGCCTCGTTCCTCTCGATGCACATCAAATTGTCGGATGTTCTTGTGTTTCTCGGCCTCTTTTATTCCTGGCAAGCTATTTTCTCCGCGTTCGGCTTGTATGAATCCAAACGGCTCGGGGATCGAAAGAAAGAAGCGGTAGTCGCCGTCAAGGCTAGCTTGGCGGGGACGCTGCTGTTTGGTTTTGTTGCGGTCTTCTTCCGAGTGCGAATGATCACTCCCGCTTTTATCGCGGTGTTCTGGTTTGTGGCTACTTCCACAATTATTGTTTCGCGATTGGCGTTACGAGAGTTTCTCCGGCAAATGAGAAAGCGTGGACGCAACCTTCATCATTTGCTGATCATCGGCACCAATGCGCGCGCCGTGGAATTTGCCCATGCGATTGAGGGCAAGCCTGAATTGGGCTACCGACTGCTTGGTTTTGCAGACCAAGAGTGGTCCGGGAACCCGGAGTTTGGCAAGAACGGCGAATCGATCGTCACCGATCTGGAGCACTTTCCAGACTTTCTGCGGGAGCGCGTCGTCGATGAAGTGGCAATCACGCTTCCAATGAAGTCGTTCTACTCCCAGGCTGCTGGCATCGCAGCAAAATGCCAGGAACAAGGAGTCAACGTCCATGTGCTGGCGAGTATTTTTGATTTTCAGAAGGGCGCGGTAAACAACCGTCGGTTTGACGGAATGGCGATATCAACACTTAGTCTCACACCATCCGAAAGCTGGCCGATGCTCTGCAAACGAATACTAGATGTATTTGTTTCTTCGCTCGCTCTGATCGGCTTAGCCCCTCTATTGATGCTTGTTGCGATACTGATCAAATTGGAGTCAGCTGGTCCAGTATTCTTCGTTCAAGATCGCGTGGGTCTGAACAAGAGACGTTTTCGAATGTACAAATTCCGTACCATGGTCGGCGACGCGGAGAAGAGGCAATGTGAAGTCGAATCCTTGAATGAAGCTGACGGCCCGGTTTTCAAGATCAAGAACGATCCGCGCATCACCCGCCTCGGAAAACATCTTCGCAAAACCAGCATTGACGAACTGCCCCAGCTGCTGAATGTCTTGAAGGGCGACATGAGCCTCGTAGGGCCTCGCCCTCTTAGCCTTCGCGATTACAACGGGCTGGACGAGGACTGGTTGCGCCGCCGGTTTAGCGTGCCACCAGGAATGACGTGCCTCTGGCAAGTGGGCGGCAGAAGTTCCGTTTCCTTCCAAAAATGGATGGAGTTGGATTTGCACTACATCGACCATTGGTCCTTCTGGCTGGACTTGAAAGTGATCGCCAAGACGATCCCCGCAGTGGTGAAAGGCGCCGGAGCCGCGTAAGCGCGCCTCCAAACATCGAGGAAAAGAAGGGGGGACTGATATGAAAGGCGTTGTGCTTGCAGGCGGGACAGGTAGCAGGCTGAGTCCGCTCACACGGGTCACCAACAAGCATCTGCTTCCCGTCTACGATAAGCCTATGGTTTATTACCCAATCCAGATTTTAGTGAATGCGGGAATCCATGAAATCTTGGTGGTCACAGGCGGCAAGAACGCGGGCGACTTCCTGCGGCTGCTGGGTAACGGCCGTGATTTCGGTTTAAAGCACATCAATTATACGTATCAAGAGGGAGAAGGGGGCATCGCGGAAGCACTCGGATTGGCTGAGTATTTTGCCGCCGGCGACTCAATCTGCGTTGTGCTGGGCGATAACATCATTGAGTTTAATATCCGGCATGCGGTCGAGAATTTCCAAAAGCAGAAAGAGGGCGCAAAGATTTTGCTTAAGGAAGTCAGCGACGCCCAGCGTTTTGGAGTGGCCGAAATTCGAGGCGAGCGCGTACTCAAGATCGAGGAAAAACCAAAGAACCCAAAGTCGAATTACGCAGTGATTGGGATCTATCTTTACGACAGCACCGTCTTTGACAAAATCCACTGTCTGAAACCATCCGAGCGAGGGGAACTCGAAATCACCGATGTAAACAACGCTTACATTGAGCAGGGAGAGCTCACCTACGAAGTTTTGAATGGCTGGTGGACGGACGCTGGCACTTTTGAATCTCTGCTTCGCGCAAATAATTTGGTGGCAGAAACGGGTGCCAACAAAATGGAAATCGCCCGCCGGCGTGCGGCCCGATGAGAGTATTTGTGAATTTTGCCGTGGACACCTCTGGTCCCTGCCGCGCGCCACACTTCCTCACCTGAGCGGTTTCCTCGCTCACGCAAGAAATTCCCCGAGCAACTCCTCTCTCAGAAAAGGAATTTTGCTCCCAACTGAAGGGTTCTCGGACTGTGCGCGTCAATCGGGTGCAGAAAGGGAGTTCCGGCGCAGGATGGATCGCCGGCGGAGTTGTTTGGTCCGCCGTAGCAGGTAATCACATTGTTGCCGGGATTGCCGGGGCGAGTGGGGTCGTAAATCCTGAACTGGGTGTGGTTGAAGACGTTGTGGGCCTCTAGGCGAAGCTCCAGCGACGTGGACTCGCTGGTCTTAATGTCCTTTATCAACGACATATCGAAATTCAACCGGCTGGGATTGTTGAACGAGTTTCTCCCCGCGTTCCCGAAGGTCAATCCCACCGGAGCCACAAATTGCGACGGATTCCCGAGGAGCGGGCCGATGATGGTCGTCCCGCTGGGAATACCCGGCCTGGGCCCGACGACCGTCGCCAGATCGGGAAACGAACCAGCGCCCGTTCCGCTCGCAACGCCCGCATTATCCGGAAAAGAACTGCCGTCGCTGCTTCCCCCATTGATCACGCTGAATGGCGTGCCGGACTCGAAGATCGTAATCCCGGAAAACGACCAACCGGCCAACAACTTAGGGTGGGCATTCGGTGCCAAGAAGTTGTCGCTTTTAAACATATAGTTCACGATACCGACCAGCGGAATATCGTAAACGTAATCGATGCTCAGGAGGTGGCGCTCATCAAAATTGGAATTCGCGGTGTTCTGATGCAAGTTGAAGGAATTCACCAAAGGATCGGTGCGGTCCGACGAATCGTCGACGGAATGACTAAAGCTGTAAGCAATGCCAAGGTCAAGCGGTCTTCGACTGTGTCGCAGGGTGATTTGGAGCGCGTTGTACCTGGAGTCGGCGATATTTTGCAAAGAGAAAATCTCACCGAGGGTCGGGTAAGACTCTCGGAGGGAATTGGGAACGGGGAATTGTGTGCCTTGCAGTGTGGGCGTACCGTAGCACGCGGCCTCTAGGTTCACAAAGGCGGGGTCCCCCTGATTCACGGCGGGCAAGCCCGTACCCTCGTTTGCGAAGCGGGCGCCGTTGAATGAGCTGCACGTTTGTACGGTGAGCGGCAGTCCGGACTGAACGAAGGGGTTCTGTGAGGGGCTCAGCGGGTTCAACTGATTCTCCTCCAGAGCCGCAGTCAGGTGTGTCCCCTTGCTGCCAACGTAGGCGAACGTAGCAAGCATGTCCCAAGGCAGGTTGCGTTGCACGCTCAAACTCCACTGCTGGACATACGGCCATACCGCCTTGGTCGGAATGGAGGTTACGTTTAGCGGGTAGGCTAACGGTCCGCCAAGGCAACCCCCTGCAGCTCCTCCCTGGTTTCCGATGCACAACCAGTTGCTCGGCGCGATCTGCGTGATATCGACAACGCCGTTCGGCGCGTTGGCTGTGCTCCCTTCCAGCGAGCCCGTGTTCGCTTCATTGCCGACGCCGTGTTCGTAGAAGAGCCCATATCCGCCTCGAATGGAGGTTTTTCCCGTGCCAAATGGATCCCAAGCAAAACCAATCCGTGGCGCCGGATTAAAGAGGTGGCCTTTCATGCAACTTGCAGGAAGCCCGTTCGCGCCACAGTGGACGATCCCGTTGACCATGGCCGGGTTCAGGTTATTGGGATCCAGCAGCACGGGCATTGGATTCTGTCCCGGTCCTGCGGCCGGGAATTGCAAGCTCCCATCTTGGGCATTCACTTGGACTTGCGACGCCAGTGCGGCGCTGAACGCAGAGGGTTCCCAGTTATAGGCGTTCGCGTATTTTTCGTGCCACGTGCCAAACAGGCTGACCCGCAGGCCCAGGTTTAAGGTCAGGCGGTTCGTGACGTGCCAGTCGTCCTGGGCATATACCTCTCCGACCGTGTAGTTGTTGTGGTAGCTCAATTGAGCGCTGTCTTGCTGATAGTTCTGGATGTCGCCCTGCAGGAAGTCCGCGAAGGCGTTGCCGGTTGAACTGGGGCTATTGAGATTGTCGAAGGTGGCGATGCCCTGCAAGTCTCCGGTGTTTGCGCCCACCGGAGGATTAATCTCGTTCCTTTGAGCAATGGTGAGGATGAATCCAAACGTCAGCGTGTGCTTGGCCAGGGCCAGCGTGGCGTCATCGCGAATGTTGTACGTCGGGTTGGAATGCTTCCACGGCATGTACGCAGGGTCCACCGCAAATCCTATCCCGCCGTAGGCGGCATTTGTGCCGCCAATCACGATTCCGGGTATTTTCCCCCCGAACCCGTTGTTGAAAAAATAGCCCATGGTCAGGTTCGACGGCCTCTGAAAATCTGCGCCGGGACCATTGATGTCAGTCAGAGAGATGTGGTCTGTCGAGTAAGAAAAAGAGGCGTCATTGACCATCCGGCTCGAAATCGTGTCCGTCAAGTGAGCAATCATGCTCAGGCCTGGCCCCTGGAAGTTATTTTGGATGGTCGGAAAGCTGTTCTTGAGGGCGGCGTACGGGGGTACCAAAGCATCGGTCACCCAAGCGTCGTGAATGTACCGGAATGAGACTTTTGTATTTTGAGTAAAGTTGTGGTCGAGCCGGAAGAGTTCCTCGCGCCAGGTCGTGAGTGGCGATACGACCGTGGCGTAGCACGAGTTGATCGTCGAGTTGCAACCGGAAGTCGAATTTGGTGCCGGGATGACTCCGGTACCGAGAAGGACATATGGCGCCGACTGGGCCGAGCCAGGAGCACCGGCGGAGGTCGTGATCCCCTTCGCCGAGATGGGCACGAGGTTTCCTGGGAACGTCGCATACGTAAGAACGCCGCCGCTGTTGACTGCTGATGACGCCGGGCAGTCTGGGAAGTACGGAAGACCTAATTGTTGGCTGAGCTTCGGGGAACGCGCAAAACCGGATTCACTACCCGGTCCCGCAGCCGGACAGACGTCGCTGAAGTCCCCGAAGAGGTTGCCGTTCGCCCCCAGCACCGAGCAGAAGAAGCTCGGATTCGCTGCCGCCATGCAATTGCGCTCCGGCATGCTGGGCACTGCCTGGTTAAAGTCGCTCGGATCGCGCTCGTGGCGGTACTCCTCCGAGAAAAAGAAGAAAGTCTTATCCTTTTTCGTATTGTAGTGCCCTGGAATATAGAGAGGCCCGCCGATTGTCGCCCCCGGGTTATATTTCTGATATAGAGGCGCGTGAGCGGTTTGATCGAAGTAATTGCGCGCATTGAAAACGTTGTCGCGGCCAAAGAAGTAGACGTCGCCGTGAAACGTGCTCCCGCCGGACTTGGTTGTTGCCAGAATTGTGCCGGAGGCAGTCCGGCCATACATCGCTCCGTAGTTTGAGGTCAGCACCTGCAGTTCCTGGATCGCATCGGGACTGGGATAAACGATAAGCGTAGTCGTCGTGGCATTGAGTGGATTGAGGACATCGCCCCCGTCCACGTCGAAGCTGTTGTACTCTACACGACCTCCGTTGACGCTGTATCGCACGCTGCCCTTGATCCCCACGGACGCTTCATCCTGGCCGGTCTGATTGCTTACGCCGGGCGCCAGCGTCGCAAGCGACGTGAAGTTGCGCCCGTTCAGGGACAAAGTCGTAACTTCCTCCGCTGTCACCGTTCCCTGGATCTGCGCGTTCTGCGTTTCGACCTGAACGGCCGATTGTGCCTGGACGCTCACATCCGTCGTTAACCCGGCAAGGGCCATCGCCGCAGTCGTGCGCGAGGCCTGACCCGCATCCACCTTGATGCCCTTGGCTTCAAAATCCCCAAATCCGGTTGCGGTGACCTTCACGTTGTACGTACCGGGAGGCAGTCCTACGACTTCGGCTTCCCCGTTTTGTCCCGTAGTCGCCTTCTGGGCGAAACCCTCGTTGCCGCTGACGGTAACCAGCGCCCCGGGGATCGTCGCACCCGTTTTATCCGTCACAGCTACTGTGAGCGAACCAGTTCCGGCTACCTGAGCCAGCGAGAGGGTTGGAAGAGCGACCAGCAACAGCGCGAGGCGGGATAACCAAGCGGCAAGTTTCAAACGAGTGTCCCCCTTTGGATGGGCCCGCGTACGTTACTGTGCGTACTGTTACTTCAGGATTAGCGCAATGTTGCTTTCAGATAAAGAAGCTCAGTGTCGCGGCCGAGTCTCGCTCCCGTTCTCGATCCGCGCAAAACAGGCCAATTTGCTTCGATTTCGAGGGTATTTGCGGACGGCGCCCGCGGCCCTTGGCTGCGGCCGTTCATATCTTCGCGCGGGAGATACCTTTAGAAAGTGTTCAAAACTCGTGGGTGTCACACTCGTTTAGACAACCGCAAAATTCCAAGGAGAATCGCTCAGCAATCTTATAGGTCCAGTTACCCGAAGCACTTAGCTCGTTTGCGGATCGCGACAAATTGTCGCGATTGGGGCTCTCTGTGAAAGACACGCGGCAAGAATTTCGCTTGAATCGAGTTGGTCACGAATGCGCAACAACTTTCATGGGAGTTTACATCCCAGTTGATTCGCTCGTAACAAACCCAGTCGAGACTCGCCCCCTGTGCAGCTCCAGCTCCGCTGCCTCAACCATCAATTCCGTCAGTGCTCCACAAAATCGTTTCCTTTAAGGAGAAAACGAAAGATGAAGATTGCAAAGTTGTTAGGAACCTGTTTGACCTTGTGCTTGGCAACAACGATTCTCGCTCCCAAGTCCAACGCCGCGAACCCGCCCGCTCCTCAGATTGTACTTGTGGGATCTTCGGGCGCATGGTACTCCATGGCGGTTTCCTCGGTCGAACCTGACCCAATCACCCTCGCAGCTTCGCCGTGCACCGGTGCAACTGCCACCACCTCCACTCCTACGAACTTCTGGACGCAAAAGAACGGCACTGCCAGCCCGGTCCTAATCGGGGGGTTGGATTCTCGTGCGCTCACTCCCCACGAGGGAGGCAACGTCTGGATCTCTTGGAACAACGACGCCACATTAGTTCCCTACGGACCCAACCCAATCGTGTGCGCGTACCTCTCCGTTGACTCCGTTGTGGGGCAGCGGATGCTCTTCGGAACCCACGGTGGCGCGACAGGCTCACTGATCCTTGACGCTTCGGAACCAGCCGTCGGCGTACAGCCGACGTGCAACCCCGGCCCCGTGAGCTGCGGCGTCCCGTGTCCTACTGGTGTTGCTCTCGGCAAGGTCGGTGCTAAGGCAGTGCCGCAGTTCAACGACTCCGCCAACACGCTGCCGTGCACCGTCTGGAACATCCTGAACAGCACTCCCACATTCAACGGGGCCGCCACCGATATTCGTCCTGAGGACGCCCTTTTCGCCAATTCGCGGGCGCTGGTGCCCTGCACAGGAGCATGCGGCACAGACGTCTCCAAGACTGGTTTGGGATACGGGCCCTATCCAACTGGCATTGCCGTTCAGAGTGCTATTGACGCCACATCTGCAAACGTCCTTGCCTACAACCTTACCGGCAATGACCCAATTTCGACCGCCGACACTGTGACGCCGGGCGCCGTGATTCAAATCGGCGCTTACCCAATCATCATCTTTGCTAACGTCACCGCCACCACCAACCCGGGCGACTTCGGCAACGCTGCTGGCATGCCAACCAACATCCTCAGCCACGTATTTGGCGAGGTTTTCTCCTCCACCAGCCTCGGTGGCGCATCTCGCACGTCCGACGTGACAGGTTCGCTCACAGTTGCTGGCCAGCCTCTGAACATCCTCTCACGCGAGCCTGTCTCGGGGACGTGGAACACCGTCGAATGGCAGCTTGTTAGAAATCAGGGATTCTTCCATAGCCAGGAAGAGGGTGTAGATCCCGCCAACTCTACCGCTCCGGCTTGCACCCCGCGGCCCGTGGTTGCCAACTGTGGCGACCCCTTCTTCATGAGTTACCCCGACGGTGCCACTCGTCGCCGCACAATCGGTACCGGTCAAGAGGTCGGCGTGGCCGGTGGTAAGTCCTCGACTGCGCTCCCTACTTGCACGGGAACGCCACCATACACCGGAATTCCCGGTACGGGAATCCCGAACAGCATTGGCTATGCGTTTTGGAGTTTCGCAACGTTTGCTGATGCCTGCGTCCACACCGACCTCCACTACCTGCAACTCGATGGCGTGGACCCACTCTTTTCGTCCTATAGCGCCAACCCCACTCCGGGGGTCTTGCCGACGTGCACAGCGATTCCCTGCACAGCGCTGACGATGCCGAACGTGGTCAACGGCAACTACCGAGCTTGGAACATCATCCGCATGGTGATGAAGAACACCTACGTCGCACCGGCATCTGGGCCAAGCGTTCCAGCCCTGGTGCTCGCGGCTCAGAACCAGGCGCACGTCAACATTCCCGATTTCGTTCCATTCGTATACTGCGCAGTC
>Ga0307477_10002121_pt1 | contig 15622 bp, 10 predicted proteins | sample atmos_gasesECM2C_FD_203316 | JGI IMG/M metagenome (GOLD analysis project Ga0307477, IMG submission 203316) | Hardwood forest soil microbial communities from Morgan-Monroe State Forest, Indiana, United States - atmos_gasesECM2C_515 | ecosystem: Environmental > Terrestrial > Soil > Temperate...
GGGCCCAGGCTCTTGGGGCGTATGGCTTTGGCCCCTCGCCCAAAGGGAGGTCGCGGGAAACTGACCCACTACCGCCGGGAGCGCGGGCGAGCCGAGGACCGATGCTCGGGGTATTCTCAGATGGTCCCGGGGGTGAACGCCAGCAGCTGCGGGCGCCGCATGACGCGCAGGATCTCGTGGCGCCGGTACTGCAGCTCGGTCAGGATCAGGTGGTGCGGCACCAGGATCGCGAGGACGTCGGCGCCGCGCGCCGCCGACAGCACCGAGTCGCAGGCCATGCCGGGCACCAGCGGATCGTAGAGCGCGGCGTCGAGGCCGCGCGCGCGCAGGATGCGGTGCACCTCGAGCGCCGGGCTCTCGCGCAGGTCGCGGACGTTCGGCTTGTAGGTCGCGCCGAGGCATACCACGCGCGGCTCCTCGATGCCCGCGACCGCCGCGCAGATCTTGTCCGCCGTCCGCTCCGGCATGCCGTCGTTGACCTCGCGCGCGGCGCGCAGCAGCGCGGTCAGGTCCGGGCACGCCGCGACCAGGAACCAGGGATCGACCGGGATGCAATGCCCGCCCACCCCGATGCCCGGCTTCAGGATCTCCACCCGGGGATGGTGATTGGCAAGCTCGATGGCCACGCCCGCGTCGATGCCCAGGCGCTCGCACAGGATGGCCACCTGGTTGGCGAACGCGACGTTCACGTCGCGATGCGAGTTCTCGATCAGCTTGACGAACTCCGCCGTCCGCGCGTCCGTCAGCAGCAGCTTCCCCTTGACGAAGCGCCCGAACAGCTCGGCCGCGCGCCGGCTCGACGGCGGATCGATGCCGCCCACGACCCGCGCGTTGAAAACCGCCTCGGCCATGATGTTCCCCGGCAGCACCCGCTCGGGGCAATGGGCGAGCAGGACGTCCGGCCCGACGCGCAGGCCGGAGCGCTCGAGGATCGGCGCGACGACCTGCTCCGTCGCCAGCGGCGGGATCGTCGATTCGACGATCACCAGGTTGCCGCGCCGCAGGACCGGCAGGATCGATTCGGTCGCCGCGACCACCGCACGCAGGTCCGGGGCTTTCGTCGCGTGATCGACCGGGGTCGGCACCGCGATCACGAAGACGTCGCTCGCGACCGGCGCTCCCTTCGCGCAGAGATGGGCCTGCACGTCCGGATCGGCGAAGAAGCTCTCGAAGTCCTCCTGCTCCTCGATCTTGGCGCGCCGCTCCTCGATCTCCCGCACCACCCGCTCGTCGACGTCGACGGCAGTCACGTCCAGGCCGCTCTTCGCCAGCTGCAAGCACAGCGGCAGCCCGACGTAGCCGGCGCCGATCACGACCGCCGAGCGCAGCGGCGGCGGCAGCAGCTCAGACCCCATAGTAGGCGCGCTGCCAGGCGACGGTGCGGGCGATGCCTTCCTCGAGCCCGACCGTCTCGTGGTGGCCGAGCTCCTGGCGGGCGAGCTCGTTCGCGGCTCGCTTGTCGCGGGTGTTGTGCACCTCCGCGGGCAGGTAGCGCACCAGCTCGTCGCCGCGCCCGCACTGCGCCAGGATCATGTCGGAGACGCTCTTGATGTCGTGCAGGGTGTCGCCCGCGATGTTGTAGACGGCACCCGGCCGGAAACGCTCGCAGATGGCGGCCAGCGTGCGGACGGTGTCGTCGATGTAGCTCGAGGTCCGGCGGTGGTCGAGGTAGACGGTGTAGGGCAGGCCGTGCAGCGCACAGAAGATGAACTTGCAGATCACGCTGCGGTACTCGCTGTAGGGTTCGCCCGGGCCATACGTGTTGAACAACCGGACGATCACGGTCTCGGTGCCGTGCAGCGCCGTCGAGTTGCGCACCTGCAGCTCGTTCACCCACTTCGACACCGCGTAGTCGTTCAGCTGCTGGATCGGATGCTGGTCGGGGACCTCCTCGCGCATCACGCCCGCGTAGTCGCCGTAGATCTCCGAGCTCGAGAAGACCACCATGCGGAAGCCGCGCTTCTCCTGCAGACGGATCAGGTTCTTGGTCCCCACGGCGTTGGTCCGCCAGAGGGTCTCGTAGAAGTCCTCGCCGTTGATGCGGCCGAACTCCGCCGCCGCGTGGTAGACGCAGTCGAACGCCACCTCGTCGAAGACCCGCTCCAGCTGGCGATGCTCGCCGACGTCGCAGCGATAGTAACGGCGGCCCCGCTCGCCGTGGTGATGGGCGCGGTCGAGGACCCACACCTCGTGCCCGGCCTCCCGCAGGCGAGCCGAGAGCGGCGCGCCGACCGCGCCCAGGCCGCCGGTGACCAGGATCTTCATCGGGCGCGGCTCCTCGCCGCCGCCGGGCGCTCTACCATGGCCCTACCATTCGAGAACGATCCACTTGCCCGTCAGCCGGTTGACCAGCGCCTTGAGCAGGATCTTGGCATAACCGGGGCCGGCGCGCAGGAAGGAGAAGCTGCTCTGGCCGGACGCCCGCTTGAGGTGGCAGACGTCGACCTCCGTCACCCGCCGCGTCGCGAACCATGCCTTGAACGTGATCTCGGGCGAGATCTCGAAGCCGGCGCTCTCGGCGCCGTAGCGCTCGAAGATGCGGCGATGGAACACGCGGAATGCATTCGTATAGTCCGACATTGACACGCCAATCAACAGGCGCGTGACCAGCCGGAAGCAGGCGCTCCAGAAACGATAGATCAACGGTACCGTGCGATAGTTCCGGCGGTGCCGGTAGCGGGACCCGACCGCCAGGCCGTAATTTTCCCGGTGGACCTTAGCATACATCTCCGGGATGCGGCTCACCTCGTCCGAGCCGTCTCCCATGGTCACCGCGACGATCGGCGCGCGCGCGTAGCGCAGGCCGTAGCGGATGCCGCTGCCCATGCCGCGGGGCGGCGGCTTGCTGAACGCCCGGATCCGCGGCGAGCGCAGCATCTGGGCGCGGGCGACGCGATAGGTCGCGTCCGGGCTGGCGTCGTCGACGAGCAGGATCTCGGCGTTCAGTCCGTCCTGCTCGAGCATCGCCAGCAGGCGATCGCAGACCAGCGCGATGTTGCCCTCCTCCTTGTAGGCGGGGACGACGATGCTCAGCTCGGGCGCCGCCGCCGGCAGCGCTCCCGAGCGCCAATCCCTGATCGCATCCACGATCCGCTCGCCTGCCGCGGGGCTGTCGGCGGGGTGACCGGTGGGGAGCAGCGTCGCCCCGTACCGCGGATCGAGCGACGCCTCGGGCAGCAGCTCCTCGTCGGCGAGGAAGTAGAGGTCGGGCCTCGGCTTCTCGCGCCGGCCGAAGCTCTCGAGCTGCGCCCCCGTGGTCACCAGGTAGAGCACCGGCAGCCGGGCCAGGTCGGCCGCCACCGCCACCAGCCGCGCCAGCGGGCCGCCCTCGGCCACGAAGCAGGCCACCGGCCGGTCCTCCGCCAGGCCCTCGACGATCGCCGTGAAGTCCGGCAGCGCCAGCTCCGCGCCGCCGGAGTCCGCTCCCTGCGCCCGCATCGGCGCCAGCACCCGCGTCGCGGCGGGCACCTCCGCGGCAGGCGCGGCCGCGGCGACACGGTAATAGATCGCCCGCACCCCGGCGCGCGCGTAATCGATCGCCGCGAGCCACCGTCCCTGCTCTTCGCTCTCTACGGCGACGACGAGCACCGGTGGGCCACCGTGGAGCACCGGCGGGGAGCCAGCATCGCGCGCATCGTTCACCTCAGGCTCTGCCATATCTCGTCGAGACCCTGCCGCAGGCCGATCTCCGGCTCGTACCCCAGCTCGCGGCGCGCGCGGCCGATGTCCGCCACGCTCCGCCGGACCTCGCCGGCGCGCGCCGGCTGCATCAGGACGTCGACCTCCCGGCCGGCGACCTCGCGCATCGTGCGCGCCAGCTCGGCGATCGACGTCGCCACGCCCGTGCCGATGTTGTACACCGCGCCGGGGCGGCCGCGCAGCGCGGCGAGCAGGTTGGCGCGGACCACGTCTCCGACCTGCACGAAGTCACGCACCTGCCCGCCGTCGCCATAGACGATCAACGCCTCGCCGCGCTGCAGCCGTCCAAAGTAGATCGAGATCACGCCGGTGTACTCGCTGTCCTCCATCGGCAGGCCGTAGACGTTGAAGTACCGCAGGCTCACCGCGGGAAGCCCCCAGAGCTCGGCGGCCAGGCCGGCGTAGCGCTCGGCCGTGAGCTTGCTCAGGGCGTAGAAGCTTGCCGGCTGCTGGGGATGGTCCTCGTCGATCGGCAGGCGCTGCGCCTCCCCGAAGGTCGCCGAGGAGCTCGAGTAGACGAGCTTCTTCACCCCCGTGCCGCGGCATGCGGCGAGCAGCCGCACGGTGCCGAGGACGTTGGTCCTCGCGTCGCGCTCCGTGCGGGTGAGCGACAGCACGTTGCCGACCTGCGCCGCCAGGTGGAAGACGTAGTCGGTGCGGGCGAGCAGCCGCGGCAGGCCCCGCCACGACGCGAGGTCGGCCGCGACCAGGGTCAGCCGTGGCTCCGCCGGCAGGTGCTCGCGCTTGCCGGTCGAGAGGTCGTCCACGACCGTCACCTCGCAGCCGGCCGCCAGCAGGGCCCGGGTGAGGTTGCTGCCGATGAAGCCCGCGCCGCCGGTGACCAGGCAGCGCGCGGGCGCGAAGGAGGACCTCTCCCGGGTCATGACGGCGGCCCGCCGCTCCGTTCCGCCGCCCAGCGCACCAGGATGGCGCCGATCCGGGCCGCCGCCTGCCCGTCGCCGTACGGGTTCACCCTCTCGACGGGTGCGGCGGCCGACTCGCGCAGCAGCCGCGTCGCCGCCGCCACGATGCGCTCCCTGCCGGTGCCGACGACCGTGGCCACCCCGGCCTCGACGCCTTCCGGCCGCTCGGTCGTGTCGCGCAGCACGAGCACGTGCTTGCCGAAGGTCGGCGCTTCTTCCTGGATGCCGCCGCTGTCGGTCAGCACGAGCCGGGCCCGCCGCAGTCTCCGCACCAGCTCGAGGTAGCCCAGCGGCGCCAGCAGCTCCACGTTCGGCAGACCGCCGAGGGCCTCCTCGGCTGGATGGAGCACGTTCGGGTTGCGGTGCACCGGGTAGACCCAGCGGATGTCCGGGAAAGCCGCCGCCAGCTCGCGCACCGCGGCGAGGATCCGCCGCAGCGGCGCGCCGAAGCTCTCGCGCCGATGGACGGTGATCAGCACCTCGTCCCGGTCCGGTTCCGGCGGCAGCCGGGACGCCGCCCACTGCAGCGCGTCGACCACGGTGTTGCCGGTCACGAAGACGCGCGCGCCGGGCACTCCCTCGGCGAGCAGCGCGTCGGCGGCGCGCCGCGTCGGCGCGAAGCAGAGCTCGGCGACCAGGTCGACGACCCGCCGGTTCGCCTCCTCCGGGAACGGCTGCCGCAGATCGCCGGTGCGCAGGCCGGCCTCGACATGTCCGACCGGGATGCGCCGGTGGAACGCCGCCAGCGCCCCGGCCATCGCCGTCGTCGTGTCGCCCTGGATCAGCACCAGGTCCGGCCGCTCGCCGGCGAGCACCACGTCGAGCCCGGCGAAGGCCCGCGCCGCGAGGTCGTTGAGCCCCTGGTCGGCGCGCATGAGGTCGAGATCGTGGTCCGGCCGCAGGGCGAAGACCTCCTGCAGCGGATCGAGCATGTCGCGGTGCTGGGCGGTCGTGCAGACGATCGGCACGAAGTGCTCCGGCAGGCGGCGCAGCTCGCGGACGACCGGCGCCATCTTGATCAGCTCCGGGCGCGTCCCGTACAGCACCATCACCCGCATCCGCCCCATCCGCCGGTCCTCCGATCCTATCCCGTCCTATCCCGCCGCCGGGTCGTGTCCTTGATGGCTGGATTGCCCTTGCCTCTCTGCCGCCGTTTGGGCGAGGGTCCGCAGTCCTACTCCGCCGCCCTCCAGACTTGGACCCTCGCCCAAACGGCGGGAGGGAGGCAAGGGCAATCCAGCCAGGACACCACCCGCAGCCGACTGCGCCCGCGACGCCCGCTGCCGCTTCTGCACCGCCGGCCAGGCCACCACCCCGGCCAGCGCCAGCGCGCTCGCCAGCGTCAGCATCAGGCCCGGGGTGAGTCCCGGAGGCCAGTAGGAGAGCTCCACCTCGGATCGCCCGGCCGGCACCGCCACCGCGCGGAAAGCATAGTTGGCCGGCAGGATCGCCGCCGGCCGGCCGTCGACCCGGGCGCTCCAGCCAGGGAGCAGGCTGTCTGCGGCGTAGACCAGCCCGGGCCGCGGCGCGTCCACCCGCAGGCGGTAGCCGTTGCGCCCGAAGGCCGCCACCGTCACCGCCGGATCGCCGGGCCGATTGGGCGATGCCGCCACGGGCGGGGGCGACTCGAGCAGCACCCTGCGCCCCGCCGGCAAGCCGCCGAGGAGCGCCAGCGCCCGGCTGGCGGGCACCACCTGGAAATCGCTGGTGAAGAAGAAATGTGGGGACCCATGGCGCCTGAAGATGCGCACGAAGCCGTCGTCGTAGAACCGGTTGTAGCCCCGGCGCTCTGCCTCGGGCATCAGCTCGGAAGAGCTGTAGGCGATGGCCAGGAACTCCACTGCCGCGCGGTCGAGCACCCCCTCGGGCGGCAGCTGCTGCTTCGACCCGGCCATGAAGATGGGCCCGCTGATGGGCTTGGCGTAGGTCTGGTAGAGCTCGAACGCCCTGGGCGCGTTGCAGGCCATGAACGAGTCGAGCTGGAAGATGCCGAAGGCCCCGCCGGCGTCGGCCGTGAAGGCCTCGGCCCCGAAGACCCGCCCATAACCGGCGACTCTCTGCAGGGCGCGGACGTAGTCGGGTGGATGGCGCCAGACGTCGAAGCGCTTGGGCCGCGGGTACCAGGTGTGCAAGAACGCTTCGACGGCGAACAGCCCCAGCAGCGCCGCCGCCACCAGATGGGTCGTCCGCGAACGGCGGGTGCTGCGGACGCCGGCCAGGACGAGAACGATCCACGCCGCCGCGAGGCCGAGCAGCAGCCGCCATTCGCTCTCCCACTGCGGCGCCCCCTCCCGCAGGAGCACGCCGGCCCTGACGCCGATCCAGTACGTCCACGCGAGCGCCGCCAAGCCCGCCGCTCCGGCCGCCGCCGCCCAACGGTAGGTGACGGCACCGCGCCGCAGCTGCGCGATGCCGAGCGCCGCGAGCAGCGCGACCAGCAGGTCGATCAGCGGGGCCAGGTAGAAGGCAAAATGGATCTGCTTCAAGACCGGCAGATAGGCCAGCCACTGGACCGGCGGCAGGCCGAGCAGCTTCATCACCGCCAGCGCCAGGGCGATCCAGCTCGCCAGCCACAGCGCGCGCTCCCGCCCGGGCGGCGGCCGCAGAGCCAACGTGCAGAGGAGCAGCGGCACCCACCCGGCATAGGACAAGTGCGCGGCGGAGGGCTCCCCCATCGGCGCATGCAGCAGGATCTCGCTTGCCCCCATCAGCACCGGCGACATCAGCTGCACCAGGCAGACGGGCTTGACGACGATTTGCGCCGCGAAGTCGTAGATGACGTGGATCTGGGGTGCCGCATGCTCGAGCGCCCAGGCCGGCAGGTAGTAGAAGCCGACCAGGCCCATCGCCGCGATCGCCGCCAGCGCGAACCGGACCAGCACGCGGCCGCGGGACCGCGCCCCTTCCCCGGCAGGTGCCGACATGACCGCGGTCACCGCGTACAGCGCGGTGAACCCGAAGCCCGCCACCGTCAGCGGCGGGAAGCTCGCCAGGGCGGCCGTGGCGAACCCGAGTGCCATCAGCACCCCCATGCGCGCCTCGGGACGGTCGAGAAAGCACCGCGTCAGGTAGAGGGTGAAGGGGATGCACGCGGTCGCGGGTCCCTCGAAGGAGCCGACGTTCTGGGTCAAGCCGCCGCAGAACATGAACGTGGCGGCGCCCATCAGGCAGGCGAGCGGCGCGAGGCCGTGACGATGAAGGAATAGGAAGGTGAACCAGCCGCCGCACAGCACGACCAGCATCTGGAAGACGTTCCGCAGCACGTTGGTGTTGCCCAGCGCCAGCATCGCCAGGTAGGGAGGGAACGCCGCCGTCGAGGTCAGGTTGGCCATCTCGGGCGTGCCCATGCCGACGTAGGGGTTCCACCATGGCGCCTCGCCGGCGCGCAGCCCCTGGCGCAAGAACTCCCCATCCGGCTCCCACTGCCAGACCGGTCCGCCCGGGTCGTGGAAGTTGGCCGTCAGCCTCAGGTTCTGGCTCTTCCAGGTCTCGGGGGGCTCGAATCCCGGCCCGTAGTTCTGCGGCAGGTACCGGTAGTCCAGCGGGTTGGTGCCGTTCGAGTAGACCAGGGAGCGCCCGTCGAAGATCACGTTGCCGTAAGCGACGCACAGCAGCGCCACGAGCGCCGCGAGCGCCAGCCAGGCCTGCCGCCGGCCAGGGGCGGTAAGCGCCAGCCAGACCTGCCCCGGGATGCCGGCGCCGGCGGCGCCAGGGCCAATGCCGCGGCCGCGGCCACGGTTGCGCGAGCGGCGTGGACGGCTCGCCCTGCCCGTCGCACCGGCCTCGCCGGCGGGGCCGGGCACGTGGGGTTGCCCGCCGGCGGCGGCGTGGGCACCGGCGCGCTTGCCTCGCGCCCGCTTCTTGCCTCGGCCCTTGCCCGACCGGCGCTGCGCCATCCGTCCTCCTGCGGATTTCGTGAAAAAGAGTCAGCAGAGTATATTCACCCACTCAATGCTTGGGAACCATCGCGGGAGCGCGCCCGGAGAAGCCGGGAGCCGCGGCCCTTCTGATGACGGGGACCTGGCCGAGGAGACGCCGGCCCGGGGAAGGCGCGGCGCGCTCGCTTTCTATGTCATTGCCACGGCTGTCGGCATCATCGCCAGCGGTCTGTCCTTCGCCGAATTCTTCACGTCCCGATTCGACCGCATCGCCGGGAACTACGGCGATGCCAGGCTCGTCATCTATCTCCATGAACACTGGTACAACGTCTATCGCGGCAGGGAGGCATGGCTCTCGCCCCCCTTCTTCTACCCCGTCAAGCACGTCCTGGCTTACACGGACACGTTCTTCCTGCAATCCTTCCCTTACTCCCTGCTCCGGCTGGCCGGCCTCGACCCCTATGTCTCGTTCGAGGGGACCCTGATGCTGTTCTCGTGGGTCGGCTACGGCGCCACCGTCGGCCTGCTCCGCCGGCTCGGAGTCAGGCGCGGATTCGCGATCGTCGGAGCGGTCTTGTTCGCTTTTTCCAACCTCTTCCACATCTGGGTCATCGCCCCCCAGAGCTACACCATCATGCTCGTCCCGCTGGTCCTGCTTGGCGTGGCCAAGGCAACCTCCTACGGCACGCTGCGCCGCACCCGCGCGATGCTCTTGCTGAGCGCGGCAGGCATCGCCTACTCGCTGATCCTCTTTTCTGAGTTCTATACCGGCTGGTTCTTCGGCTTCTTCGCGCTGATGGTAGGTGCGCTGGCGTCCACCCACCGCGAGCTGCGGTCGCGTTGCATCCTGTTCGTGAGGGAGAGTTGGTCCCTGATCCTACCCGCGCTCCTGGCGGCATCGCTGGCCCTCCTGCCGTTCATCATCACCTACGGACCAGCCGTCCTGAGCAACCAGGGCAGGCCGTTCCAACAGGTCGCTCTCTACGCGCTGCCGTTTGCCGACATCGTGAACGTCCATACCGGGAATCTCGTTTGGGGGCGCCTGCTCGGCCGGATCGACGCCGACTCTTACGACCTGGCGATGGCGTATGGACTGCCGCCCGGATTGCTCTGCGGTTTCGCCGTCGTCGTCGCGCTCATGCTGGCTCGCCGGCGCGTTCTCCCCTGGGAGCGAGGCGATCTTCGGTTCGCGTTGGTATCGCGCTCGGCGGCGGCGGTTCTCATCGCCTGGGCGCTGCTGTTCAAGACCCGCCACTCCCTCTTGTGGCACATGGTGTGGCATCGGGTGCCGGGGGCCTCGGCCATCCGCGTCACGCAGCGCTTCCAGTACCAATTGAGCCTGGCCGTGGTCGTGGCCGTCGTCGCGGCCCTGTCTGCCGCGTGGGATTCCGCGTCCCGGCGCGCCGTCCCGGACCGGCCCGTCCGGCGAGGCATGGCGCTGGCCGCGATCGGCATCGCCAGCGCCTTCTTGTTGCTCGAGGAGGTCAACCGGGTCGGGACGCACCTGGTCAGCAGGCGCGAAGAGCAGGACCGCCTCGGCGCGATCTCCGCACCTCCTGCCCGCTGCGAGAGTTTCTTCATCCAACAGGCCGCGATCCCGCGGCTCCCCGGCATCGCGCTGCAGGTCGACGCCATGCTGATCTCACAGCGGGTGGCGGTGCCCACGATCAACGGCTATAGCGGCTTCAATCCTCCAGGGTGGCTGCTGGGGAATCCGTCCGCGCCCGAATACCTCGACTATGTCGCGAGCTGGGCGTCGGCGCACGGCTTGCGACAGCCATGCGCGTACCAGGTCTTGGGCAAGTGGACGGCGGAGCCGCTGGCCCGCCGGCGGGCGGCCGGCGAGGGTCCGCAAGCCGCGCCGCCGCTGCCCACCAATCCCATCCATCCCGGGCAGCCGCGGTAGAGCGGGCCCGCCCGGCCTGCTGCCAAGATCTCGCGAACGAGGTGCGGGAGAAGCATTTTCATGAGCACCATGCCGCGGAACCCTTGGACTTTCTATGCCGTCGCCGCGGCCGTCGGCATCATGGCCAGCGGTCTCTCCTTCGCCGAATTCTTGACGTCCCGATTCGACCACATCGCCGGGAACTTCGGCGACGCCAGGCTCATCATCTATCTCCATGAACACTGGTACAACGTCTATCGTGGCAGGGAGGAATGGCTGTCGCCGCCATTCTTCTTCCCTGTCAAGCACGTCTTGGCTTACTCACACACCTTGTTCCTGCAATCTCTACCTTATTCGTTGCTCCGCCTGGCCGGCCTCGATCCCTATGTCTCGTTCGAGGCAACTCTGCTGCTGTTCTCGTGGGTCGGCTACGGCTCTACGATCGGCTTGCTTCGCCAGCTCGGCGTGCAGCGCGGATTCGCGCTCGTCGGAGCCATCTTATTTGTCTTTTCCAACATTTTTCATATCTGGGTCCTTTCCCCGCAGAGCTACACGGTCATGCTCATTCCCCTGGTGTTGCTTGGCGTGGCAAAAGCGGTCGCCTACAGCTCACTGCGCCGCACCCGCACGCTTCTCTTGCTGAGCGCGGCAGGCATCTCGTGCTCATTGATACTCTTGTCGGACTTCTACACCGGCTGGTTCTTCGGCTTCTTCGCGGCGATGGTAGCCGTGCTGGCGATCTCCACCCACCGCGAGCTGCTGTCGCGGAGCATCATGTTCACCAGGAATCATTGGTCCTCGTACTTACCCGCACTCCTGGCCGCATCGCTGGCCATGGTGCCGTTCATGGTCACCTACGGACCAGCCATCATGGACAACCAGCGCAGGTCGTTCGGCGAGGTCAGGCTCTTCACGGAACCGTTCGCCGACATGGTGAACGTCAACACGGGGAATCTCGTCTGGGGCCGCTTGCTCGGCCGGATGGACGGCGACTTCGGCGACCTGGGACTGGCCTACGGCCTGCCTCCCGGGCTGCTCTGCGGTTTTCTCATCGTCGCCGGGTTCCTGCTCGCTCGCCGGCAGGTTCTCCCCTGGGAGCGAAGCGACATTCGGTTCGCGTTGGTATCGCGCTCGGCGGCGGTAGTCCTCCTGGTGTGGGCCCTGCTGTTCGAGACGCGCGGCTTCTCTCTGTGGTACATCGTGTGGCATCGGGTGCCAGGCGGCTCGGCCATCCGCGTCGCGCCACGCTTCCAGTTCCTATTGAGCCTGGTGGTAGTGGTGGGCGTCATCGCGGCGTTGTCTGCCGCGTGGGATGCCGCATCCCGGCGCATTGCCCCGGGCCACCCTCTGCGGCGAGGAATGGCGCTGGGCCTGATCGGCCTCGCGAGCACGTGCTTGTTGCTCGAGCAGGTCAACCTGGTAAAGACGCATGGGATCAGCAGGCGCGAAGAGCAGGCCCGCCTCGGTGTGATACCCGCACCGCCCTTTCCATGCGACAGCTTTTTTCTCCTGGAGGCCTCGAGCCCGCGGCGCAACCGCGCCGCCCTGCAGATCGACGCGATGCTGATATCACAACGCCTGGCGGTGCCCACGATCAACGGCTATAGTGGCTTCATTCCGCCAGGATGGAACCTGGCTGATCCGGCCGCGCCCGACTACCTCGATGACGTCGAGCGCTGGGTGTCTGCGAACCACCTGCGACAGCCATGTGCGCTCCAGATCGACCGCGGCAAGTGGATCGCAGAGCCGCTGGCCCACCGGCGGACGGCCGGGAAGGGCTTGCAGTCCGCGCCGCCGTCTTCCACCGGTCCCGCCGATCTCGGGCGGCCTCAGTAGAGCGCTCGTTGGCCGCTTGCCTCGTGCTTGGATCTCGCGAACGACGTGCCGGCGGAGTATATTCATGCGCACCATGCCGGCCTGGACCTGGGGAGTGGGTCCGTCTCCCGCGGCCTCCCACCATGCCCGCTGACGCGCCGCCGCCGCCTGCCGAGCCCGCGGCGGAGACCGCCGATCGCCGCGGCCCGCCGAGCCTGGCGCGGCGGGCCGTGCGGCGGGTGCTCGGCGCGCTCGGCCTGCGGCACGAGCCGGAGGTCCCGTTCCGCACGCCGGAGGAGGTCGCCGGCTTCCTGGCCGATGCCGCCGGCGCGGCGGCGGCCGGCGACGCCGAGCGCTTCGCCAAGCTGCTCTGGCAGCACGACCGCGGACTGCTCGAGTACCTGCGCGCCTGGCACGTCGACGGTGCGCCGCCGCGGCTGGCGACGGATTACGTCGACGACGCGCAGTACCGCTTCCTGCACACCCTCGGCATGGTCCCCCTGCCGCCGCCCGCCCGGATGCTCGAGATCGGCTCGAATCCCTATTACTTCCACGTCCTGCTGCACAAGCTCTTCCCGGACGCGGAGATCCACGGCCTCAACTTCTTCGATCACGACGTCTTCTCCACCCGGCAAGACACCATCGTGCAAACCACCCGCAACCGTTGGACGGGCGAACAGCTCGCATTTTCCTCCCGCCTGCTGAACCTCGAGGCGACCGCTCGCTATCCATATCCGGACGGCGCGTTCGACCTCATCTTCTTCTGCGAGACACTGGAGCACCTGGTGGTCGACCCGCTTGCCGTGTTCGGCCGGCTCGAGCGCATCCTGAGCCCGGGAGGCTGCCTGCTGGTCACGGTGCCGAACGCCGTGCGGCTGACCAACTACGCCCTGATGCTGCACGGCTACAACTTCTTCGACGCCTACCAGACCCAGAACGGCATCTACGGCCGCCACAACCGCGAGTTCACGCTCGCCGAGCTGCAGACCGTGCTGCAAGAGAACGGTTTCCAGGTGCTGCGCGCCGAGACTCACGACCGCACCGACTACGACCGGGTCGAGATCATCACCTGCGACTACACCGGCCGCCGCGTGGTCCTGCCGGAGAACCGCCGCAGCCTGCTGGCCAAGCTCCGCCGCGGCGGCGGCACGCTGGCCGACCGCGGCGACAACCTCTACCTGCTGGCGCGCAAGCCGCGACCGGGCGAGCCCCGCGCGCCACTGCCCCGGGTGGCGCGGCTGTCGCGGATCATTCCGCCGGAGGGGTCGTGACGGGCCCCGTGGAGCCGCCGGCGGCGCCCATCGTCGCCGACCTCCCGTGCCTCCCGCACGCCCCGCGGCAGCTCTCCCTGCGCCGCTTCGCGGCCGGGGCCGCGCTGCTGGCGCTGGCGGTCGGCGGTGTCCTCTACGGGCCCACCTTCCGCTGTGCCTGGGCCTACGACGACATGGATTACCTCAACTACGCGGCCCAGGTCCTCGCCGGCCGCCAGGGCTACTGGTCGTCGGTCTTCCATCCCCACCTCGAGCACCTGGTGCCGCTGGTGCGGATCGCCTTCCATGCCAGCCTCGCGCTGTTCGGCGTCTGGGCGCTGCCGTTCCGGCTGGTCGTCTTCTTCGCCCACGCCGGGGCGGCGGTCTTCATGGCGCTCGTCGCCCGCCGCTACACCGGTTCGACCGTCGCGGGCTGGGCGGCGGCCCTCGCCTACGTCCTGCCCGCCGGCTTCTCCTCGGTCTGGATCTGGCTGATGACCGGCGCCGGCGTCCCCCTGGGATTGTTCGGCCTCACCGGCGCGCTGGCGGCGCTGGCCTGGACCGGCACCCTCGGGCGCGCCTGGGCGCGCGGCCTCGCCGCGGCGGGCCTGGCGGTGGCCGCCGCCGCCGAGAGCACCCTGGTGCCGCTCGTCCTGGTCGCCGCGCTGTTCGACGAGATCGAGCGCCGCCGCGACGGCGCCGCGAGGCGCCGCGGGCCGGTCGGCGCGTTCAGCCTGGCGATCCTCGGCGGCGCCCTGGCGGCGATGGCCGCCGCCGCGGTCCTCTACCGGCATGCCTACGGCCGCGCCTTCGCCCTCGATTTCCGGCGCGGCCTGCCGCGTGCCCTGTTCCTGCTGCTGGTGGCGCCGTTCCGCTACCTCTTCCCCGGGCAGACCCTGGCAAGGTCCAGCGATCCGCCGCACTTCGTTCCCGTCCACGGCTGCCTCTTCGGCCTGGTGGTCGCGGCGGCCGTCGCCGCGCTGCTCCTCGGCCTGGGCCGGCGCTTCCCCGCCGCCCTTGTGCCGGTGGTGGCGGCCGCCGCCAGCGGCCCGCTCGCCATCCTGCTGCTGGTCGGGCTCGGGCGCGCCGCCAACTCCTTCGGCGAGCTCTACGAGGCCGACCGCTACTTCTTCACCCTGCTGCTGCCGATCAGCCTGCTCGCCGCCGGCATCACGGCGGGGCTGCGCGCGGCCACGGACGGCTGGCCGCCGCTCCGCCGGCGGGCCCTCGTGGCGGTGCTTGCCGGCGCCGTCGCGGCCGAGGCCGTGCTCCACTTCGAGACGCTGCAGCAGCGCGTGACCTTCCCGGCCTTCGCGCAGCACGAGCGCCGCTTCGCGCAGCTCGCCCGGCTCGACGCCTACCTCGCCCGTGCGGCGCGCCAGCTGCCGCCGGGCGAGGCGCCGCCGCGCTTCCCCGACGCCGACCTGCACTTCCCCGATGTCCACAACGGCTACGTCTCGGCCGCCCTGCTGCTGTGCGGCGTGGGGCGCGGCAGGACCGGGGTCGAGCTCGCCCGCGGCCCGGTCGGCGAGCGGGACGCGCGCATCCTGAACCCGGCCCTCGCCGCCTGGGCGGTGTCGATCGGCGAGCAGCTCCCCTACCTGTCGATCGCGGGCGGGCGCCTGGTCGACGCCCACCTGCACACCATGGTGGACTTCCGCCGCGAGCCCGGCGACGCCACGATCGTCTCCGGCTTCTATCCCTGGGAGGGCGCCTATCGATGGATGGGCCAGCGCGGGGTCTTGCGGCTGACGACCGAGGGGCACCAGGTCCTCCTCGTCCTCGGCGCCCCCGCGCGGCAGATCGCGCAACGGTTCCCCGCGCGGCCGCCGATCCTGGTGCGCGTCTCCCTCACCGACGAGATGACTCGGATCGCCGTCCCGATCGGTACGATCACCGTCGGACCCGAGGAGGGCGACGCGGTCCACGTCGTCGACTCCCGCGCCTTCGGCAGCCGCTTCGGCAACGGCCGCCGCGTCCTGCTCGTGCTGGACGCCGGACCCGCCTGGCGCCCCGCCGACGTCGTGCCGCACTCGACCGACCCGCGCCCGCTCACGGTCAGGGTTGCCGCCGCCGGCTTCGCGAGCACGCCCTGAATGATTCTTAGCGGGGCCACCCGCCCTCTCCCTTTCCCAGCCGTCGGGGGCGGCGAGGCCCCCTCTGAGCCCGTAT
>Ga0307477_10002122_pt1 | contig 15621 bp, 28 predicted proteins | sample atmos_gasesECM2C_FD_203316 | JGI IMG/M metagenome (GOLD analysis project Ga0307477, IMG submission 203316) | Hardwood forest soil microbial communities from Morgan-Monroe State Forest, Indiana, United States - atmos_gasesECM2C_515 | ecosystem: Environmental > Terrestrial > Soil > Temperate...
ACCTGTGGCATCGACTCCCCCGGATGCTGTGGGTCCGGCACTTGCACCGTGCGCGGGGTCGAATAGTCCTGCGCGTGGAGCAGGTCGCCGACCCATGCACCGCATTGCGCGGTGGCTTTCTTGCCGCTGATCGCTGGGCCGTAGATCGTCGAGCCTGCGTCGTCTTCGGCTTTCGATTCCAGCGCTGTGTAGAGTACATATTCGCAGGGCAGGCAGTTGAAATTAGTTACCAGGGAGTATAGCTGTGACTGTACGAAGCCGAAATCCCCCCGCGTGTTTGACCGGAAGTTCAGAGGCATCGTCTGCGACTGGCCGTTCGCGTCTTTCACAGTGACATCCTGAGTCCAGCCGCCGAGCTTGGTGCGGTCCTCGCCGCCGACGCTGATCCCGGACGACGGGAGATATCTCATTATCACTTGCGAGATGCTCGTCCAGCCTTCGACCGCAATCCCTCCGATTTCATTCCAGTCGATCGGGTGGAACTCCGCTCGGCCATCGACGTTGCGCGGCCAGTAGCCCTTCGATATCAACTGTAGGACTGGCAGCGGGACCGTGGACGAGTCACACTTGTAGGCCACGATCATCCCCGCGTCCACCTCCGGTCTGCACGGCTCCCAGCCGCCACCGTCGGTTGAGAGCAGCAGCGTCGCCTTGCCTGTCTTGCGGGCGATGTAGTGGGCGAGCCATTTGACCTGGGTCGATTTCCACGAGCCCGAGGGACCGTAGATGACTCCAGATCTAGCCATTACTTCCCCCATTGCGCTCGCGCCGAGTGATTTCACGCATTATGGCTATCCGCATAAATTCCGAGGGCTTCTCGTCCGGCTCCAGGTAGCGATCAATGCGCTCCCTGATACGATGAGTCAGCCTCACCGTTACATTCTCTTTCTGCTGTCTGTCAATTTGTCTTTTGTGCATGGCGTTTTACTTGCGTTTCGATTGCAGGACTCTACAGTAATCGCGGATTGCTTGTCAAGCCTTTTCGCGGCTATTTCTCATCCTGCGCCGCCCGCTCAGCCTTCCGCTTCTGGAGATCGGCCCGTAGCGCCGCAAGCCATCTCTTAAATTTCGCCGCCGCTAGAATTAAGTCGTGTTCACCGAACATCACGGTAAAGGTATCGTCGCAATCGTCCGCCATCTTGCGCCTCGCCTCCAGCACCGCGAGGTCGAGGTCGCGCCTCGTATAGGTGCGCTCAACGGTAAAAAATGGATCGTCGCCACCATCTAATTTATAGTGCTCGCTCACTTCGCTAACTCCTTTCCCTCGGGCTTGGACGCGGCCCTCTCACCCAATGTGGGAAGTCCCACAGTCTTGCAATTAGTACATACCTCGATGCAAGTCGCTCGATTGTTAGGCACGGGAATGAATAAAGTATCCCACTTACACACAGGACAATAGTGCCGTTCGGCTTTCCATGTTTGGCCGTTAATCTTGATAATCTCGCTCACTTTTCCCCTCCGTCTGCTTCGTTGGCCCACCGCAGAATCGTTAGCCGCGCATCGCAGATACGCTTCCCGCATGATCTTGGCGTCGTGCTCTTTAGCTAGCGCTTTCTGGATCACCTTGTAGGCATCTAAGGCTTCCTGTGCGAACTTCTCGCGGTCGTCGGTGCAATACGCTTGCTTAGCGGCATCGTAACCCTCTTGCCACGCGGCTGTCTCAAGCTGCTCCTCCCGCTCTTTAACCTTGGCAGCAATGTCGGCGGGGATGCTATTTAATATCGCGTTGATCCTATCGGCACAGACTCCTTCTATTGCCGCTTCGTGTCCCCGCAATCCATCGTCGTGGATGTGATCGTTGCTGTGCTTCTCCATCTCCACGGCAAGGTCAGCGAATCGCGCCCGTAGATTCCCTGCCTTCTCCAGCCCATCGGCGGTCGCTTGCGCTAGTTCTTGTTCGGTGTAGGTGCGAGGCGCTGGATCATCCCATGCAAGTGTGCTGATAGTCGCTCGGTCGTGGTGCCTCCCGATGTGGCCCGCAGGAAGAATGCACCGCAAATCCTGATAGGTCGCTTCGCATTGGTCGCTCAAGATTTGCCTCCCCCTGGCGCGAATGTCACGTGCTGCTGTCCAACGTAAGTTGTTCGGATCGCTGTCAGCAACCTTCGCGCACGCTTCCCGCTCTTGCGCTATCAGTTCGCGGATGGCTGGCTCTAATACGGCGGCGATGGCTTGCACATCCATTGCGAACAGGTCTGGAGATGGATCAGGAGAGCACCCTAAATTACGCGCAGCCTTCTCGCTCAGCGCCTTCACGGTGTCAGCCAAGTCTCGCGTCATGGCTTGGCCCCACTCATGCCACAGAATGGGCAATAATCAAACTTGCAAAGCTCGTTTCGTGATAGCGCTTCAATGATAGACACAACCAAGTAGTGTTTTCTACAAGACGTGCAGTAATGGTGAGCATGGCGACTAAGCGGCTTAGGCAGAACGATGAACTGCTCCATTTGTGGCTTCCTGACCGTAACTACGCTCATTTCGCCTCCAGATACCATCTCGCACCGCGTTCTCGGCTCCTGTGCCGCCGCTACAGACCAGGAACATCATCTTGGTAGACAAAGACTTCTCGCGTTCTGCGATCTATCTCCAGATCATGATTCAAGCCAGCATCACCTCGCTTTCGTCGCTGGTTGCGCTAAATACCATCGTACGAGTAAAGCAATCGAGTTCACCTTCAGCTTCATGTACAAATGCCGCCGGTGCGCGTCCACCGTCCACGGCGAGATCCCCAGCAGTCCCGCGATCTCCCGCCGCCGCTTGCCGTCGGCGAGAAGCCTAGCGACCTGCGCTTCGCGCGGGGATAGCGATGGCACCGGCACCGGCATGGCGCAGCTCCTTTTCTACCGCGATGGTGTATGCCTGTACGACCCTGTCCTCCTCCGCGTCGGCAAGCCCGCGCAGCACGAGCATGAGGTCCCAGAGTTCGCGCGGGGACAGGTTGTCCAGGGAGCAGTCGTTCATGGCGTCGCCTCCATCGGATGATTTGGAACGCGACGAGTATACTGGCCTGAGCCCAGAGGGTCGCGCTGAATATCAGCCCCTCCATGACATATTTTGGCCATCACGCACGTCGTAGGATATTCACAAGCGCGAAGCGTTTTCCCGAAATATCTATTTAGTAAACTACGTCGCGTGCCTTCGTCGGTGGCGGATTCAATCTCCGCTACGTGCTCGGCGATCTCACGCTCCTGATACTCGGTGGACTCTATCCAATCGCGAAGCGTGTCGTCGGATCTGTATACTACTATTGGTGGGATAAATACAGTGTCCAGCGGATGCTGCGCGGTCACTCCGAGCGCCTGCGCGTCGCACTGCCAGCCGAGCACCCGTGGCTCCATGCCGACGGTCGAATCCTCCCCGGACATCAATGGCGCAGCGCTGTCGAGTTTGTCTATCCACGCGCGGATGCCGCCGTCGCGCTCCCACACGGGCCTAATTTTCCAGTTCTGCCACGCGAGCTTCGACTCCCGCATGTCCTCCGAGCGAATGTACTCCCACGACCAGCAGGTGTCGCCGATGTTGTATCCAGCGGACCCGCGCATCGGGACGCTCGTCGCCTCGTAGCAGCGGACCAGGTGCGACGCCTGCGAGCGGCAGTCGAGTTGCAATCGCGCCGAGAGTTCCTTATCGCTGCGCCGGTCGCCCTTGAGCATGTACTCGTAGCGGATCGCGTGGATGCGGGGCGGCTCGGACAGCTTCGCCAAGTAAGCTATTGTGGCTGCCGACGGCTCCTCTCCCGGCTTGGTAAATATCGTTCCTTTGTTGCGCTGGAGATCATTCCACCATTCGCCGAGCCTCCGCTCGATCTCCACCCCTTCGCTGAGCCCCTGCATGTCGTGCTCGGCGTCCCGCGCCTTGCGGATATCCCACGACGCGATGGTCTTGAACGACTGGATGTAGAGCTGATTCGTCGAGCGTTCGCGTAGCAGCGCGTCGGGGCGGGACATGAACCACAGCTCAAAGTCGGCGCGGTCGTCTGTATCGTTCAAGGTGAGATCATTCCCCTGTAGCCAGCGCGACAAGAGCCACTGCCCCTCCCGCTCGACCTCTAGGACCTCGAACTGCTCCAAGAGTGGCTTCAGGCGACGCCTGGCGTACGCTCTGACCAGCGCTTCGACCAGCGCCGACTGCTCAGCCACGAGATACGCGTTGAACGCCTCCTGCGCCGCGCCAAGGCGTTGCGATAGCTCTGGTATCCCCGCGTCCCCCGCACTGAGTCCGAGCGACGCCGCGAGCGACTCCGCCGTGGTGGCCCCGCTGAGGACCATCTGCGACGCCTCGGTCGTGTCGAGTTCGAGCGCTGCCGAGTGGGTTGCGAAGTCCGCGAGCGCGGCAGCGACCGCTGCATCCTCATTAAAATCATATAGTTGTGTATCGTGGACAATCGTCACTGGTCCTTGCATGGCTTGAGTCAGAAGATGCGCGAGTCCAACATGCACCGAAGAGCCGACTTGCAATGGCAGCGGACGATTGACTCCGTCGATCCCAGTACCATCTTGATTATATTGTAGATAGCGTAGCCGATGACAGCGCTGGTACGTCTCAATGCGCGACCTGTCCGTCCAGACGCGACGCATCACCAATTCCCTTCCGCTACCGGCGATTTCGCCTGCTGCGTTTCCATGTACTTGCGCTTAACGTCGTCAACCCGGCTGATGCGCACATCCAGCACATCGTCGAGCGCTACCCCCTCCACGCCCAGCGCCGCGACCGGCACCCTGATCTCATTGAACCCACACGACGCGTCCTTGAATGTGAGCTGCACGCGCCGCTGCTTATCCGTATACCCTTCACCTGAAATGAGTTGCGTCACGGTTGCTTTCATTGCTCGTCCTCCCCCCTAATTAACAACTGGATGTCGTCTTTAATTGTTTGATCGAGCACGCGGCGGAATCTCCAGATGCACGCGACCCCGCATGTCCCCCAGCGCAGTATGATGTAAGCTCCACAGATTGCACAGTATCCCACAAACACCGCGCCGATCGCGCTCAGTGCGCTGATGAGATCCATCATTCCCCCGGCCCCTGTCGCTCCAGCACCGTCCGCTTCCAAATCCTTCCACACTTACGACATACACCTTCATTCGACTTGATTCGCACGTAGGTCTGGGTACTATCGCAGTGTGGGCATCGCGGCGTCTCTACCTTAAACTTGTCGTCTGTTTCGCTCATCACCGTGGATTATGCACACAAACATATATACTGTCAAGCGAATTCTTTATAATTTTTGTATCTACACTTAAGCATAAGATAATACAAAGGATTCAAAAACAAAATCACTGTAGATGCGAAAAAGTGCTTGACAGGAGGGCCGAGTATGCCTGACAGTCCCTATCGAACGTGTCGGTGTCTCTTGGTGGGACATCTTGCGGGCAGGGGGCTGAGGAGATGCGGCCCCCTTCCCTAAACCTTCCCAGCAGGGCATCTCACGTACCCTTACCACCAAGAGGCTTGACATGGCATCTACTTCCGTTTCAATCAATCACCCCGACCTCACCGAGAAGATCCTAGAGCCTGCACCACTCACCGACCCCCAAGCAATCGCCCTTGCCGCTTTAGGACTTTCAGACAAAGCATTCAACTTAGAGAAATGCGGTAGGTCCAGCCATCTGCTTGAATGTAAAGCCAAACACCAAAAACCCGTGCTACACCACTGTAGCCAGAGGTTCCACTCAATTTGCTCCGACATTCTGGCCGACAACACATTCGAGCGTAAAAGGGCGGAGGTAAGACAACTACACCAAGATTACGGCAGGCATCTTGAGAAGATGGGAGCCAAGCTCGTATATATCGAAGTGGCCCAGCCCATTGAATGGAGCAGGGACAGCTTAGAAGCAATCACAGAAGAAACGGCAGACACAGTCACCTCGCTCAGCTTTCTATTGCCTACCTACATAGGAGTTCCCAACGCCTTCAAGCAGGACGGCAAGGCGTATCTACGAATACTCTTGCCCATGGTTCCGGATGCCCCTATACAAACTTTAGATGATTTTGCCGAAGGTAAGACTTGCCGTTGGAATGGGACTGATCCGGACTTCTGGCGTAGCCTATGGCCCAACGCAGAAGTTAAGGTGCGGACGGCAAAACCACATCAATCGCTGAGATTCTTACGGAGCGATCTGCTTAAGCCGATGCTCTCGGGTCCGAACGCGAACGCGGAATCGGAAGCTATCTTCGAGAATTTTCATACTTTACGCACTCGCAACATGGGTATGATTGGCCGCTGGCAAAGGGAAAAGGACGGTAGAACAAACATTTCTGCTATAGTAGTAGCAGAAATGTCCTCAGACGAAGATTCCAGTACGGAACTGGAAGAGCCTAAGGGCTATAAGAAGGCCCTTGGACGCTGCCATTGCGGGGAACCTTGGGAGAGAAGAAGCGAAAGTTACTGGAACAAGAATAAACCAGCATCTGAAGACCTCCATTGGTTCTTCGTAAAGCCTCCAGGATAGCCTCCCGAGACTCGATTTTCCGTTAAATTCAGCCCCGCCGCGCAGTCAGACGCCAGCAGCTCGCCTTCTAGCCTCCACACACGCGGCGCGATCGCAGTCGTCCACCTCAGGCTCCGGGTAATATCTGTCGATCATGCACTGGAGCATCTTCTCCAGTACCTCCGCCGCGTTGCCACTGCTACGCAATTCGTCCAGCAGCTTGAACAGGTCCTCACGCCCGATATTTTCCATAGCCCCTCCGCATCCGCCACCGATACCACTCCGCCTCCACCGCCCGCCTGATCTCATCCCAGTTCGCTCGCACCCCCACGCTCGCGAGTCCTACGCCGAGGGTGAACATGGTCCACCCTACGATTCTGTCGGCGATGAGCGATGTCATGGCTTCACCCTCTCCCTGATCGCGTCGATATCCACCTTGCCGTCGAGATACTCAAAGAGTAAATCTGTTGCCCACGCCCCCACCCACACCCCCGCCCACGCCTGCTCCAGTTCCGCTTCAGTCGCCCATCCGAACGCGTACCGCCTGATCGTCAGGATACACTTGTCGAAATTGGTATATTCGTCCGCTGGTAATTTCTCTCGATAGTGTTCAGCACAATCACATGCGAACAGTCTCGCGGCTTGCTCTGTCCATGCTTCCATTCGCCTGACCAATCGAGCTTGTCTGACTACTCCCTTGTTCTTATCCCACTTGACTCTCCCCTTGGCTTCTACTATGAACACCGCCGCCGGAGCAATCCACTCGATCAGGTGTTCGCGTTTGAGTATGTGATAGCCATTCGCGCATGGTTGTAGCTTGCCCTCGACAGGCAGCATCCATTCCCCCGGCTTGTCGCCTTGTGGGAGATGCCATTGACCGTGACCGCCGTGGTAGCAGGTGCCGTCCGCGTTCAAGACTTTCCAGTAGGTCTCTTTCGTTTTAGTAATCATTTCACTCTCCCGATTTGAATTTGTACTTGGCCTCTCCCGATGGTTTGGCCGGGTTTCGGACCGACTACCCGGCAAAGTCGGCTTTACGTGCATCGAATGTGGGATCGCTCCCTCATTAGGTCCTAACCCTCCTTCTGATCGGGAGAACAGACGGAGGGGATTCCGCTTACTCACCGAAGTAGAACTGATTCGCGTACTCCAGCAGGGTTTTCTCTTCTTCGTCGGTCAGTTGTGCATCGGTCCATGGTTTGAACCAATCCTGATATTGATACTTCGCATTGGTCGGCTGCCTGTACTCGTCCAACTCTCCCACTATTTGCGCCGCTGGTCCCCCAGTCCCTAGCAGGATTCTGTACTCCGCCAGATTCGCGGCTGCGGGGTCTCCGGGGGTATGCCAGTCGCTTCGTACCTCTACACTCAGCACACTTTCGGGTATCCGTTCGCGTTCCTCTTCGTCGTCCAGTTCTTCCCGCATCCGTGCGATTGAATGCTTGGCGTACTCGTTGGTCACTGTCTGGAAATCTTTCTCTTTCTCCGTTGACTTAGCCACCGCTTTCCTCCCGATCTTTCGATTTGTACTCCGAGGGAATGCTCCCTCATCGCACGGTCTAGCAGTAGACCGGGCGACGCGGGACACTCCCGCTAGATTGTTCCGTATCCCCACTGCCGAAGTAGCGCGGGATTCCTAGCTTGCATATCCCGCATGGTGTTCTCTATCTCCCGACGATCAACGTCAATGAGCTTAGGGAATCGCGTTATGGTCCCATCCGGTTCAATTCGCACACTGCCGACCGACTTGCACAAATCTTCCGGCAACATGACCATGAGTGTTCCCGTGATCGCTCCGTCTTCTTGCTCTCTGCCGCGTTCAAAGAAGTACTGTTTCTTCGTGATGGTTCCGATAGTCAAGACATTCGGATTACCGTCCGTTGCGAACATCTTCCCGATTACCGCGAGTGTGTCTGCCGCGTCTTTCGTGCAACTGTATCCCATCGCTCCCTCTCCCGATTGCAATCGCGCCAATTCCGCGTCGGCGCTACGCTTCGTGCGTGGCCTACAGCCCTGCTAGAGACCGTTCGCAATACTTCATTCCCTTTGATGCCGAAGCTACATTGGTCACATACACGTCGTTCTTTGTGACTATCCACGATTCCTCTTGCCGGTCCCAAACCACGGTGTATTTGTCTTTGCCGACAAAAGCTACATGGAAGTAAGGTTTCCCTCCGTAGTACACACTTGGACATCGCTTCCACGTCAGAATTGCGACGTGCATCTCGTATGCTTCCATCACAGCACCGCCGCAATCGCTACCAGTAGCCCGATTATCCCTCCGAGTGCTACCAGGTGAATGATTCGCATTAGAGTCCTCCCATTACCAGCATCACGACAACCACGGTGCATACCACGGCCATGACAGCGCTGAAGACCATTATGGCCGTCGCCACGCCTCTTTCGGTTACTCTCACGTCGTCCTCCCGATTGAACCGCGATTCAACTGCGCCCAACACCCCACACTCTACCCCTTGCGATGCTTTACTGTCAAGGAAAAAATAAAGGAATCTTTTACATAGCTGTGGAAAAGCTGTGGAAATCCCGAAAGCCATAGATGTGTAACAAAACTATCCAACTTGTATGAGTAAAAACGTAACGAAATGTAACAAAATGTTACATCCCTACCATTGTCCGCGTCTGACTCACAGTCACATCGCCGCGATGCTGACAGCGACGACTCGACCCCGGTGCGACGCCGCGACCCCCACGACTACGCGCAGCGATCAACGCAATCGACGTACTACTTGTGTAGTAGCGCCACGCGATGGCCATTGGATTGCTCAGCGTCGCCCGCGAGTTGTCCGACCTGCGGTGACACGCGCGCGGGGCCGTGACTGACTCCACAATCTGGCCCAATTTTATTATTTTCATTGAATCTAAATGACTTATCCGACTCTATATAATCCCTTGACAAGTAAGGCTTAGGTGGGTATTATATAGGTGTGGAAGATAGTACGTCACCTACGCAGGTTATAGACGAGATACCGTCACCGGCTATCGGTACCACTGTGCTCCTCCCGGAGCCAGAGCCGTCCGAGGATGACTATCTCGCAGCTCTCTCGCGCTTCCAGACTCTCATCTTCGAGCGTGCACGCATCGACCGGGAACTGGCGGAACTCCACAAGCGCTTTAAGGAATTCTGTAATTTCGAGTGCCTGCGTTGTGGACACCGCTGGAAGAGTCATCAGATCACCGAGCCCAACCAGTGCCCGCGATGTCACTCGCTGCGCTGGAATCGCCCGCCGAACCCGGACGACCGTCGGCAGCGAACTCCAGCCGATCCGGCGCGGCCCAGTTGGATTCCTCGCAACAAGAGCAAGAGCATTGAGCGAGCGGTGGAGGTCAAGCCGAGGGATCCGGAGGCGGATGCGTACTGGGCTCGGCGCGAGCGGGGCATGATTCCACCGCCGCCTCGATTCGGAGGATCGAATGAGTAAATTTCGCAAGAAGCCAGTCGTGATTGAGGCTGAACAATTCCTTCCAGAGACCAAACTATTACCATTCGCACGTGAAGGAGTATGTGCTCTGGGGGAGAATGGCTGGTACATCCAGACGCTAAAAGGGCCATTACACGTAAGCGATGGCGACTGGATCATCAAGGGCGTAAAGGGCGAATTCTATCCCTGTAAGCCTGATATATTTGCCGCTACGTATGAGCCTGAGCCATGAGACTAAGTAGACTGGACTCACGCTGGGCGCGCTGGCTTCCGTGGGTCCGCCGGCATCAACTCCAGGGCAACCGCGGCTCGGACGTGGAGTACCGTGCGCTCCACAAGCAGCGGGTCACGCGAATCCTCGCAGCGCGTGTGGGATGGCCAGCAATCGTGCGCTACGACCTCGACGACCCACGACACGACGATCTACACTTTATAACTATGTTAGAGTGGGCGGTGCGAATGAAACCCTCGCGCCCTCGGGCCAAGTGGGACGAGTCTAAACGAAAGGTGGTCGCATGACCGGACGAGAGAAAGTAGCGAACAAGCCGCTGTCGGGCGCTGAGATCAAAGACATCATTCGCGCCGACTTCGATAAACTACTCAGTAACGAGGGCCTGCTCAGTGACTACATTGCACACGGTCGCCTCGCCTACGACATCGTGCTGAAGCTCCACATGGACAATCCATTCAACCCGGAGTCCGAGTCGCACGTCGCGTCGGTACCGGCGACGATCATCGACCCGACTGCGGAACTGGTGACGGCGGAAGACCGCTTGTCACGGTCGATAGATTCGCCGAATGCCGAACGCATCCGCATGGGCCTCGCGGTCCCGGTCGAAGTCAAGCAGCAGGACGGTACGCTCACGACCGAACAAGTGAAGTACCCGCCGCAGCCCGAGTTAGGTGATGGCAACCTGCGAATCGAATACGTCAATCCCGCCGACCGCAAGATCGCCGTGCCTGAGCCATCCGTGCCGTCGCGCCTCGGCAAGTGCGGTCACACCGACCACAATGTCGCGCTATCTGGGATCTGCACGATCTGCAACGCGCCGTGGATCGACGCCGACACTCCCGACCCAGAACCCGCCGATCCGCAACAGTGGCCGGTGAATCCTCCCGACAAGCGCGACGTGTTCTTCGGCGGTGGAGTACCCGCGCCACGTGGCTGAGTGCATACTCGCGACGACGACTCGCCCCGGCGAGTGTACCCTGTGCCGCCACTGTGGCCGCTGCCTGGTCCACATGGCCAAGTCTCCGAAGCGCGACGGCTGCGCGCACTGCGCCGAGATCCCACAGCGGCAGGTGATGGCGGAACTTCCGTCGGTGGACCAGACGTGAGAGAGTTAGTCACAGATTTAACTGGCTTATGGCCTTGCTGGGAAGCGAGGCTGGGAGACTTGTATGTCCACATTCACATTCGCTGGGGGCATGGGTATATTGGCATTGGCAGAAAGCCAGATTACGACGAAGACAAATACGAGCGTCTTATAGAGCTTCCTGATAGGGAAGAGTGGTTTGGAGTGTTATCAAATAAAGAAGTTATTGATGCCTTAAAGGAGGCTGGATTCGACGTGGAGTTTGCGACGTGAGCATCTTCGCGATAGGCCGACCGATCGTCTACCTCAAGCGAATCGCCATTGCACTGGAGCGACTTGCCGAAGACCTCTCTGCGATACGAGAGATATACACGTCCGAGTGGGCGGCGCAACACGGCCCCCGCCCGCCGTCGAAGGCCGTCGAGATCGGCACGATGGACCAGGACGAGATCAACCGTCGCTACCGCCAGCGCATCGAAGAGGACTTGCAGGCGTGAGAATTACAGAGACGCGCGCTCGGGCCTACGCGGAACTCGGCATCTCTCCCGACGACATCCGCAAGGTCCAGCAGATCACCCCGAACCTCCGCATCCATTTCGCCTCCGTCGCCCGCACGGGTCCACCGAACCTCCCCGCCGACCCAATCTACTACCTGAACGCCTCCGACTCGCCGTTCGCGCGGGGATTCCTCGACCGCTACTACTCACTCGCCAAGCCGCTGCGCCGCGCCCTGCCCATCGAAGCCTTCTGTGTCGCCGCACACGTGCCGCCGGTCCGTATCGAAGAGATAATCATCCAGGTCTATGAGCGGCTGTTCCGCCAGCAGGCGAAGCTCAAGTCTGCCGCGCACGGTCCGGAGATCATGGACAAGACGATCGCGCTCGCGACGGGTGCCGTGGACGAATCCGTACAGCTCGCCGCGCAGACGGTGCTCCACAAGATCAACGGAGTGATCCCACTCCCCGCCGGGCCGCGTACCTCGATCCAGGTGACGCAGAACGCGCAGACGAACGCGACCGCGCAGTCCGCCGCAACGGTGGTAGCCGCGCCGCCGCCGGAGCGAACTATCAGACGGCTCGTGGATAGATTTAACGAGGCTCGCACGCTGCCCGCTGCCGTCCCTGCCGCGCTGCCGGAGGCGTCGCCAGAGAACGTAATCCCAATGCCCTCACGCGAAGAGTTCGTCGAGTCCGAAGAGGATCAATAGATGTACGCCCAGTCCTGCGTGGACAAGCGTCTCGCGATAGCCGAACGCGAACTTGGATTTCAAATAGACTATAAGACAGTAGAAGAAGTAATCGAGTTCGACGCTCGCCTCCGCAAGGAAAACAAATACACCTTCGACGCCACCGGCACTCCGAACGGCACGCAGAATCTCTCCGCTGAAGAGGCGCACTGGATTCTTAACGAACAAGCCTTGGTACAGTGTGACAGCGCCTATTTTTTAACTAGGTATTGTTTTTTGCGTGACGAGGAAGGCGTGGTGATGCGCTTCAAGTTCCGCGTCCCGCAGCGCATCTACTTCGACATTATCTGCGACTTGGAGGAGCGCGGCGCGGCGATTGAAATTCTAGCGCTTAAGGCTCGACAATTAGGGATCAGCATCTTCAGTGAACTCCTAATCGCACAGCGCTCCATATTCTCCTACGGCGTCACCTCCGTCATCGGCTCCGCAGACCAGTCCAAGACCTCCGAGATGTCACGCATGTTGATAATGTGCTACGACATGCTCCCCGTCTGGCTGCGGCCACAGTACACCTCCCGCATCCAGTCCGACCGTGGACACCTCCTGTTTGGTCACATGGCATCCGGCACGTCCTTCCAGCACGGCTCACAGAAATTCGGCATCGCAACCGGCTCGACGGTGACTGTCTACCACCTCTCAGAAGTAGCGTTGTACGGCGACCGCTCCGTAGAACTGATCGACGAGGGACTGTGGAAAGCCGTCCACCCGTCCACCAACGTATTCGGCGTATTGGAGTCTACAGGCCGCTCTAACAAAGGCTGGTGGGCGGACACTTGGTACTACTCCAAAGCCAACTGGCCCCGCTGCCGCATGTACCCGATGTTCCTCCCGTGGTACTGCGGCACCGACATGTACCCGAAGCCGACGTTCCTGCGCATCCGGCCAATCCCGCCCGACTGGCGGCCTAACCACGACACCCGCGCACACGTGGCGAAATCAGAACTATTCGTACAGTCGAATCCACTCCTCCAGAAACACCTGCTCGCGGAGCAATCGCGTCGCGGTCTGCCTCCCGCACGCGATGCCCGCTGGCGAATGCCCGTGGACCAACAGTGGTGGTGGGAGATCGGCCACGAGGAGGCGAAATCCAAAGGCGTCGAGTCGTCCTTCCTCCAGGAGTACGCAGGCGACGACGACGAAGCCCTGCAACACTCGATCGAATCCGTGTTCGGCCACCAGGCGATGGCGGAAATAGAAACGCGGCGTGTAAAGAAATTCGACTGCTACTGCCTCTCCGGCCAGTCTATCGAGTCCACCCACGAAGTCCAGCCGGAATACTTCGACTACTCCCGCGAGCGCATCCCGATTCGCTACGCCTCCCGCAACCACGGGGACGTATATCGCTGGGAGCTGATCCCGCTGAAGGAAGAACGCCTGCGCTTCGACAACCCGATGGACGTGGATCGGATCTTACTCGTCTTCCACCAGCCGCGTCCCGGCGTGTCGTATTCCATCGGCGTAGACACATCCGAAGGCAAAGGCCAAGACTCGACCGCCATCAACGTGTGGGCGCTCGGCGACAAGGGCCGACCCGACGTGCAAGTCGCCGAGTACGCCTCGCCGTACGTGAACCACGTGGAAGCCTTCGCGTTCATCCTTGCCATCGCAGCCTACTACGGTCGCTACATGGAACAAGGCGTCACGCGCTGGAAAGAACCCTACGTCTCCATCGAGCAGGTCCAGGCCGTTGGCGACACCGCACAACTCCAGATGCGCAAGATGGGCTACTCGAACTTCCACCGCTTCGTCCGCTACGACTCCAAGCGCATCCGCAAGAACCGCGCGAACAAAATGGGCTGGTACACCTATGGCTGGTCCCGCGCGCTGCTGATCGGCAACTTCGTCCACTCCGCACAATCCGGCTGGGCGGAGATCAACTCCCCGTGGCTGATCGACGAGATGAAACATTTCGAGGTCCACATCACCAAGTCCGGCAAGGAGAAACTCGAACACGAGGAGGACATGCACGACGACCGTATCTTCTCCTCCGCCGAGGCGATCTTCTGTCCGCACGACATGGATGTGCTCGCGGAGCGCTCCAAGCACCGCGCGGTCGAGACGGCATCGCTGCCACAGCTTGACCTGTCCCCGTACCGAGGCAACGTCGTCCTCGCCTCCGAGCATCGCGGAAACACTGTCGATTCTATAGAAGACCTGCTATATTCCGACCGACGCAGATGAGAATCACCAACCCTCCCGCGAAATCCCCCACGCCGCCGAAGCCGCTCCCCCGTGCGCTGTGGGCCGCCATCGGCGTCGTTGTCCTGTTTCAGATAGTCGAATTCCTGATCCTCGCCTACATCGCGGTGCGAGCCCGCTGACCGATGACTCTCTCGCTCCAGCGCAACTTCCATGGCCCGCTGTGGCCGCTTGGGTTAATCTCCGTCGCAACTCCAGGGATACCCGTAGGATTTATGAACCTCGTGGACCCCGCTGCCTACAAAACGTCAGTCGTGACGCCAACTCTAGGCTCAGAGTACGCCGTCCGCGCCCACGAAATGGTGATCCAAGCCTATAAACCAGGTCTCGTCCACGGGATGCAATTCAACTCCGGCAACGTCTACGTCCTCGTAGCCCCCGCCGGTGGCTCGGGCAACCGCGACGACTCTGGCTCCATCATCACGACCCTCGGCCCTGGCCAGACCATGTTCCTCGAATCCGCCGCCATGAACTTCAATGTGTGGAGTCCGTACACATTCTTCGTAGATGCCGATAACCCCGGCGACGGAGTTATGGTAACTTTGATAATCCAATGAGCACGCGAGACGACACGCGATGAGCAACATCTCAAGTATTCCCGAGCCGGGCGGAGCGCTACCAGTCGCGGGACAGGTCGCAGTGTCGTCGATCACCGCATCGCTCCCCGCCGGAACCAATGTAATCGGACAAGTGCTGGTTAATCCGACTCTCTACTACACGAGCTTCACCCTGCAAGACTCCCTCGGCAACCTGTGGTCCACGATCATGACGGACCAAGGTCTGCTCCAGACCACGTCCACCACCGTCGGCCCGCCGATCACTCTGTTTATGAACGACTCCGTGTCCCAGACCTCCTGGCAGGTGCTCGTGTCCACCAGCGGTGTCCTCTCCGCGACAGTCGTACCCTACAATCCAATCTACCCGACCGTCCTCGGCTTCATCACTCCGAGCGGACTGCAATCCCTCCTGTTCATCGACAACGGAATCTTC
>Ga0307477_10002124_pt1 | contig 15619 bp, 8 predicted proteins | sample atmos_gasesECM2C_FD_203316 | JGI IMG/M metagenome (GOLD analysis project Ga0307477, IMG submission 203316) | Hardwood forest soil microbial communities from Morgan-Monroe State Forest, Indiana, United States - atmos_gasesECM2C_515 | ecosystem: Environmental > Terrestrial > Soil > Temperate...
TCCCCGTCCAACTCACGCAAGCGCAGGCATCGGCGGTTAGCAGCCTGCTCACCTCCCCGATTCCGCAATTGCAGCAATTGGGTGTTCAATACGGGGTATTCATGGGTTCCGCCTCAACCGTCGCCACGAACAAGTTGGACTATGGCGCGCTTGTGACGCAACTTTCCGGCGGCACCATCACTCCCGTGAATCCGGTGCTGACGCCGGGAGGGGCGCTTTTCGGGGAATTCCCGCTCCCGGTTGCTTGTCCCATGGGTCAGATCGTGAACTCGCTCAACTGCAAAGGATTTGCGGCCATCGGAGCCAATAGTGCCATCATCCCGGCTGGCGCTGTGCCGCTCCCCGCTTCCTATGTCGGTCTGAATTCGCTGCGCGGCAATTTCCCGGCGATGGAAAAGACCAGTCTTTGGTCCGGGCGGCTCGATCAGCGCTGGAACAGCCGCAACACCTCATTCATCCGGGTGGGAGTTTCTCCTTCCGAAGTGACCGGGATTCAATCTACCTCGCAAAACCAGGTGTTTGGACAGAACGCGGGTTCTCGCGTCGGGGAGAGTCACTATCGTGATCTCAACGCCACTTTTCAGCACGACACCATTTTGAGTGATACCGCTTTCAACGAGTTTCGTTTTCAGTTTGCGCGTCGCGGCTTGCACTTCGGCTATTCTCCGCTTCCCGGGGGAAGCGAGATTGGAGTGAACATTCCAGGCTACGCCTACTTTGGCCGCGAGCCTTATTCGACGGTCGATCGCATTGAACGCCGTTATCAACTTTCTGACAGCGGCACGATCACTCATGGCCGCCACACCTTTAAGGTTGGCGTGGACTTCAACCTCATCCAACTGCGTTCCGCCAAACAGCAGATTTTTGAATTGGACTTTGGTGGCGTTGTTAACTTCGGAGGCCTCGCCGCTTCCACCTTTAACTTCCCTGACAGCGTCGCGACTCCCAGCGGTGTAGTCAATCTTCCGGGCGCAACGGCGCTTCAAGCCTACGGTCTCGGCTTCCCCACCACCTACATTCAGGGTATAGGCTCTTCCAATCAGCCCTTCGACAACATTCCGATCGCATTCTTCGCCCAGGACTCCTGGCACGTCACGCGCAAGCTAACCCTAAACTATGGATTACGCTACGACCTGGAATTGACGCCGCTCTTTGCCCCGGCGACCCAGATTAATGCTGCAGCCGAGCAGGCACTGGGCGTGATTGAGGGCCTACCGCGCGATTACAAGAACATTGCGCCGCGGTTTGGCCTGGCGTGGGATCCATTCGGCGACGGCAAAACCGTCGTACGTGCCGGCTACGGTCTCTTCTATGACCATCCGCTTCTGGCCATTGCGTTCGACGCCACGACCGCTGACGGCGGACGTTCCGTTCAATTGATTTCGAGCGGCGCTCAGGCTTCTGCTTGCGGCTTGGTCACAAAGGTCTGCGGAAATGGCTTGGACGCTCCCACCAACCTGAACGGTTCCTCCATCTTTCAAGGCACCTTGAACGCGTTGCCCAGCATGTTCTACCTGCCGAATCAGCAGCGTTTCGATCCCCTGCAGCCCACCTCGCTGTTCGCCAATCAGAATTACCTGGCGGTGGGTTTCCCTCTGCCCATCCTTCCGTTCACTCTGCCCGTCGACAAAAATTTCAAGTACGGCTACGCGCAACAGGCCAACGTCTCCGTGGAGCGCGTCATTGCGGGCACCTGGAAAATCAGCGCCGGTTATCAGTGGACCCGCGGCATTCATTTGAATCGTCCAGTCGACATCAACTCCACTGACCCAGTGCTTCTGACCAATAATCTGGCCAACGCACAAGCTGCCGGACTTCCCTTCAACGATCCGCGTACGGTGGTCGTTCCGAACGGGAACGGCCTTCCCAATAGCTGCCTCACCACCGGCAGCAACTCCAGCATTCTCATGGTTGTTCCCGGCGCGCTCGGAGTCGGCTTCAACGGCAGCCCTAGTTGCGCCAGCCCGCCAATTGGCTACATCGGCACGCCTGCCTTCTTTAATTTCTTCCGACCTTCGGGACCGAACCCTTCTTTCGCGGCGGCGCTCGGTGCTGCCTCGCCGCAGTGCGCCGGCGTGAATCCTTTCGCCTGCGGTTATGCCCTGCAGCAGCAGCTAGCAACGCTTGCTCATTACCCGGTTGGCTTCGGGGTTCCCGTTCCCTACAACAGTGTCGACACGCAGAAGTCCGATGCCAGTTCCTGGTACAACGCCTTGACCGTGAATCTGGAGAAGCACTTCTCCCGCCATTTCCAGCTGCTCTCCAGCTATACCTGGTCACATTCCATCGACAATGGCACCGACCTGCAATCGACTCTCGAACCGGCCGACAGCCGCTTCCCGCAGTTTGAGCGCTCGAACTCCGTCAACGATCAGCGCCATCGTTGGGTTACCAGCGGTGTCTTTCAGACTTCACCGCACATCGCAGGCGAGAGCTTCGCGAAGAACTTCCTGAGCAACTTCACCTTTGCGCCCCTGTGGGAAGTCTCTTCTGGCCGGCCCTTCAACATCATCACCGGCGAAGACAACCGCCTCGATCTTGGCGCTTCGCAAGTCCGCCCCGATCTCGGCGGCGGCACGATGTCAACTTACATCAATGGCATCACCTTCGGGAATACTACGACCTGCCTCACGAACGCTGAGCAGCCGTTCACCGTCAACGGGATCAAGGGCCCCATCACCCCGCCCGCCGGGTGTATCGGCAATCTCGGCCGCAACAAATTCATCATGCCGATGTTCTTCCAGTTCGATATGCGCATCTCGAAGGGCATCAACCTGGGCGAGCATCTGCGCATGGACTTGATTGCTGACGGTTTCAACCTCTTCAACCATACGAACATCTCCGCCGCGAACCAGTTGTGCGACCCTGTGGCCGGTCCTACCTGCACGGCTGGTCAACCGAGCGCCGCCTACGACGCGCGTCAATTCCAGTTCGCACTCAGACTGAACTGGTAATCCTACATCCGCGGAACTTCCTTCGAAGGCCCCGGGGTGACCGCCGGGGCCTTTTCCTTTAGCAGTTAACCCGTCTATCCTTACTCCACTCTTACTAGTAAAGTGGAAGTTCCGTTTCCCGTAGACAGCCCGGAGAGAAAATGAGCGGCATCTCGATTGTAGTGGCTGTATTTGGCCTGGCGATTCTTGGTTTAGTGATCAGGGTTCTCGTGCAAAGTTCGCAGGAGCAGGAGAAAAGCTTAGGTCTCGAGTCACAAATGAACGAACTGCGGCGAGACCTGCTTACGCTATCGACCTCGCAAGCGAAATCCTCCGCCAAGATGGAAACCATCGCCGACACGGTGGCCTCGCGCCTCGAGGCCGTCACCAATGCATTGCAGAAGGGCGTCACAGACTCCGCCGAAATTACCTCTCACGCCCAAACCGCCATGTCCACCGAGCTCAAGAATACCCGCGAACAGATCACGCAAATCCAGCAGCAGCTGGGACAGGTGCAGCAGGCCGGCCAACAGATGCATGAAACCGCCGAGCGGCTCGAAAACATTCTCGGCGGCACCCAGTCTCGCGGCAGCTTTGGCGAAACCACGCTTGAGCGGATGCTTGAGGACTGCCTGCCTCCTTCGCAGTATTCATTGCAATACCGCTTTCGCAGCGGCGAAGCCGCCGACGCGGTCATACACCTCCGCGACAAAAAGATCCTGGCTATCGATTCGAAATTCCCGCTGGACTCTTACTTGCGTCTGGGCAGCGAAGGCGAGGAAGCCCGTAAATCATTCATAAGCGCGGTGAAACTGCACTGCGATTCGATCGCCAAGAAATACATCGTGCCCGACGAGAATACGCTGGAGATTGCCTTGATGTTTGTTCCGAGCGAGGCCGTCTATTACGAACTGCTGCGAAGCTCGGATTCGAAGGGCCAGGCCGTGGACGCTTACTGCCGCAGCCGCCAGATTATTGCGGTTTCACCAAACACGCTCTACGCGCACCTCTCGGTGATCGCGATGGGCCTGCGCGGGATGCAGATCGAGGAAAATGCCAAGGTTCTGGCGGCCAACCTTGCCGGGATGCGCAAACAACTCGACACCTTCAGCGAGCATTTCGACAGGATCGGGACGCATCTGAAAAACGCGCAGCAGACTTATACGGAGGCGGACAAGCGCCTCGAGAAAACGTCAAACACGCTCGACAATTTGCTGAGCTCGGGCGAAGGGCCAGGGGCCCTGGACCAGCCTCAAGGCACTCTCGCGCTCTCTCCCCCAAGTGCCGCCAAGAAGTCTGCGTGAAGCCATCGGAAGATCATGGCTTCGAGAGCTGGAGCTTCAAATAACGTTAAGCCTCGAAGGGCCCGTGATGAAATTGTTCTCCCTCAGAGAAGCTCTAAGGTCTTGGCGCGCCCAACGGCGAGACGAGTCGTATCGAAATCATAAAATTGCCGTGCCGCTTGCCTCCCACCTCGAATTTGGCCTGATTGTCGGCTCCGCCCGTGGATGTGACCTTTACAGGACTTCCACCCGTCAGGTCTGCAACGTCTGGGGCCAGGTTACGGGCCTCCAGATTGACCTTCGAGGTGGTTCCGCGCACTCGCACGGACAGCGTGCGGTGTTCACCCGGGGCGAGCGGGGCATTACTCGCATTTAATTCCAGGCTCACAAAAACCATCGTGAACGGCGCCGCCGATTTCTGACCGCAGGTGATCTGCAGCTTTGCCGGGCCAGGATCCATATCCGCCGGGGGCAGCACCGATAGAGAAGCCGGCGAAGAAGCCAGAACAAGCCCAGGCGACCCGGAGATGGTCACGTGGTTGGCGTCAGCGTCGCCGCAGAAACCGTGGCCGTTCAGTTCGAAGCGGTCGGACACCGAGGCGATGCGCGGCGCGGCGGCCACGTCCAAGGTGATGGCGGGTACGTCGGCCTGCGAAACAATGCTGCTCGAAACACGTCCCGAGCGGCCTTCAATTCCGGCAAAAATTGTGCCGAGGTTGAGTGGCGCTACAAACAACGCCCGTCCGGTGGCATCGGTCGTTACCGATTCGCCATCGGAAAACTTTATGTGCACGCCAGGGGTCAATCGCCCGCTCACATCGAGTACTGCAAGCGTGGCGTGCTCGCCAGACACGATCTTGCGGGGCAGCAACAGGATACGAGCCCCCGCCGGCGCCGGCGCTTGCTGCGCCAGGCAAGCTCCAGCCGCTAACACCAGAAGCCACAGGCCCACACGGGCCCGGATGGATTTGGATGAGCGGGAACGCACAAGGGGATTGTAGAGGACTTTGCCAATCCGCAGAAGGGTGCTCACTTAGCCGGCTCTTCGAGCGGGCTGGCAGCTCAACGGCGGATGCTGTCGCTGGGGTATTGGCGTTTTTTCGGGTATCCTTTCGGACTGACCATCGGGACAGTGGTGTTTGCACACAGGTAATCACTTGGGAGCAAAGCCTTTCACAGCGCATAGGCGTCTGCTAGCGTGGATTAGAAGCACATGGCCGGGGTGTCCACGGCAGGGGTGTAGCGCGTGCCTACGAAAAGCTTGGAAGGAGACGCCGTGCAGATCGTCAGCGGTGGCGTGACGGACTTGGGGCGCGTCCGAACGAACAATGAGGACTCCTTCCGTATCATCGAACCACTCAATCTGTTCATTTTGTCCGACGGAATGGGTGGCGAAGCTCACGGTGAAATTGCCAGTTCTCTGGCGGTCGATACCATCGAAAAAGTGTGTTCGGCGCCAAAGGGAGACTCCGACGTCACCTTGGCTGGCGCCTCCGGTGAAAACTGGAGCGAACAGACCCGGCGTCTGCAGAGCGCGGTATTTCAGGCGAATTTCAATATTTACGAGTCATCGCAAAACCACCCGGAGCAGCGGGGGATGGGCGCCACGCTCACGGCCGGGTGGATCAACGGCAGCAAACTGAGCCTGGCGCACGTGGGCGATAGCCGCGCGTACCTGCTGCGCACCGGCAACCTGCAGCAGTTAACCAACGATCATTCGCTCGTTGCCGAGCAGGTTCGGCGCGGGATCATTACTCCGCAGCAAGCGGAAGAGAGCGATATGCAGAGCGTGCTCCTTCGCGCCCTCGGTGCGCATCCCGAAGTGGATGTGGACGTGGACGAATTCGACCTTTTCCCTGGCGATTTGATTCTGGTGTGTTCCGATGGCTTGACGCGCATGGTAACCGAGCCCGAAATCGCCGGGACGCTGCAGGCAGAGACCGATCCGGAAAAGTCAGCGCAAAAGCTGGTGGATCTGGCGAATGAGCGCGGCGGCCTCGACAATGTCACCGTGATTGTTGTGCGTTTACAGGATGAGTCGAAGGGGTGGTTTTCCTGGTTACGCCGAGACTCGGGCAAGAAGGAGTAGAAGTTCCTGGGAGACAAACTTCGCATGGCAAAACTCAGCCTGATGTTTGAAAGCAAATTGGTGAAGGAAGTGCCGATTGGCAACCGCCCGGTTACCATCGGGCGCTCCCCGGACAACGATCTTCCCGTCGACAATCTGGCCGTATCTAACTACCACGCGCGGGTCTATTACGAGGGCAGCCGCCTGGTCGTGGAAGATCTCGACAGCCTGAACGGCACGTTCGTCAACGATCTTCGCGTGGAACGCGCAACCCTGCACGATGGTGACTCCATCTGGATCGGCAAACACCATATTAAAGTGGACGCTACGGCCGATACTGCCATTCCCTGGGACGCCGGTCGTAAAGCTGCTGCGCCCAAAATCAATGAAACCATGGTGCTCGACACCAAGGCGCGCCGCGACATGCTCCAGCAGGCAGCTGCGATGGGCGAGCGCTCGCAGTTCTCTCCCGGCCGCATGAAAATGCCGACGCTCGTCGTGCTCGACGGCAAAGTTTCCCAGAAGGAATACGTGCTGACCAACAAGCTGACGGTCATCGGGAAATCTCCCATGGCCACTGTCCGGCTTCGCGGCTGGTTCAAGCCGCAGGTGGCGGCGCAAATTAACCAGCGCGACGACGGGTATTATCTCGGCACCGGCGCGAAAATTCCCATTGTGAACGGCTCGCCCATTCCCGGCCCGGTACGATTGAACGACGGCGACATGATCGAAATTTGCGGCGTTCGCATGAACTTTGTAATCCGCGAATAGCCACGCCGGTCTTTACCCGCCGTTCTACCAGGAAATTCGCACATGGGTGCGCCATTTCGTCTTCGCGAATTGCTTTCCAGTTGTGATGGCTACGCCACGCATCTTTTTACCCCCTCCCACACAGCAAAAATTCCGCTCGAATGAAATACCAATTTGGATTGGCTCGAGCCGCGTCCCACAGCGTCTGACAGCTCGAGGGATGTACCTAAACGCCGGTCAGCGGTAGTCTAATAAGAGCACCCAGATTTGAGTTCCAGGCACGCGGAGCTCTGTGAGCGTCACCGTGCGCTCTCCGAAGCAAAGGTAACGATTTCAGTCTATGTGGATAGTCCGATTAGCTTTAGCCAGGCCATACACCTTTATCGTTATGGCGCTCGTCGTGATTCTCGTTACACCGGTAGTCCTGCTGCGTACGCCCACGGACATCTTTCCGGAAATCAACATTCCGGTGATCGCCCAGGTTTGGACCTATACCGGGCTGCAACCCCAGGAGATGGAGCGGCGCATCACCACGAACGTAGAGCGCGGCATCACGGTCCTGGTTAACGACATCGAGCACATTGAGTCGCAGTCGCTCAACGGAATTGCCATCGTCAAAATCTTTTTCCACCCGGGCGCCAATATCCAGACGGCGCTGGCCCAGGTTACTGCGATTTCTCAGACATTCCTGCGCGCGCTACCGCCGGGAACGACTCCGCCACTCGTCATCATTTATTCGGCCTCGACGGTGCCGGTCTTGCAGATCGGGTTGACCAGCGACCGCCTGAGCGAGCAGCAGCTTTTCGACTACGCCAACAATTTCATCCGGACCCAGCTTGCCACCGTGCAAGGCGCGTCCATGCCGTTTCCGTACGGCGGGAAGCAGCGGCTGGTCTCGGTCGATATAGATTCGAGCGCGCTGCAGGCCAGAGGGCTTTCACCGGTCGACATCGTCAATGCCGTCAATGCGCAAAACCTGATATTGCCCACCGGCACCGCGAAAATGGGCTCTTTGGAATATAACGTGGAGCTGAACGGCAGCCCGCGTGTGGTCACGGAACTAAACGATCTACCGGTCAAAACCGTCAACGGCTCCACCGTTTATTTGCGGGACGTCGCCCACGTGCGCGACGGCTTCGCGCCCCAGACCAACGTGGTGCTCGCCAACGGGCAGCGCGGCGTGCTGGCGAGCGTGTACAAGACCGGTAACGCTTCCACGCTTTCCATCGTCGACCACGTCAAGCAGACCCTGGAGGATTACCGGCCATCGCTTCCGGATGGACTCAATCTCTCCATTTTCTTTGACCAATCCGTTTTTGTGAGAGCAGCAATTCAGGGTGTATTGCGCGAAGCGCTGATCGCCGCTTGCCTGACCGCGATCATGATTCTGCTGTTTCTGGGCAATTGGAAAAGCACGCTGATCATCGCCATTTCCATCCCGCTTTCGATCCTCGTTAGTATCATCTGCCTGAGCGCGCTCGGCGAAACCATCAATATCATGACGCTGGGCGGGCTCGCCCTGGCCGTCGGCATTCTTGTGGACGATGCCACCGTCGAGATCGAAAACATCAACCGCAATCTGGCACTGGGGAAAGAAACAGTTCAGGCGATTCTTGACGGCGCTCAGCAGATCGCGGTGCCCGCCTTCGTTTCCACCCTGTGCATTTGCATCGTGTTCATTCCGATGTTTTTCCTTTCCGGAGTTGCGAAGTACCTGTTCGTGCCATTGGCCGAAGCGGTGATTTTTGCGATGCTGGCATCGTATATGTGGTCGCGGACGATTGTACCGACGCTGGCGATGTATCTGTTAAGCGCCGAGGATGAATATCACGCGGACCAGCACGCGGGAGAAAAGACGGGTTTCTTCCGCCGCTACCAGCAGGGCTTTGAGCGGGCCTTCGAACGCTTCCGCGAGGGCTATCGGCACGCGCTCGAAGCGGCACTGGCGCGTCCGGGACTGTTTGCCGCAGGCTTCCTGACTTTCTGCGTCCTCTCGGCGGGTCTTAGCTTTCTGCTCGGGCGCGATTTTTTCCCCAGCGTGGATGCGGGTCAGATTCGCCTGCACATGCGCGCCCGCACGGGATTGCGCATCGAAGAGTCAGCCCGGCTTGCCGATCAAATCAATCAGGTGATCCGGCAGACCATTCCCGAGAGAGACCTGCTCACAGTCCTGGACAATATCGGCCTGCCCTACTCCGGCATCAACTTGACCTATAGCAATTCTGGCACCATCGGCACGGCGGATGGAGAGATCCTGGTGCAGCTCAAGCCGGACCGCGAACGGTCCACGAACTCTTACATCAACGATCTGCGCGGGCGGCTGCCGTCGGATTTTCCCGGCGTGCAATTCTTCTTTCAGCCGGCTGACATCGTCACCCAAATTCTGAATTTCGGCACCCCCGCACCCATCGATATTCAGATTAGAGGGGTGGACCAGGCCGGGGATTATGCCATTGGCCTGAAGCTCGCCAACGAGATCCGGCATATTCCCGGCGCCGTGGACGTGCATGTCCAGCAGGCGTTCGACGCTCCCACGCTTTACATGAACATCGACCGGACACGCGCGCAATACGTCGGGATGCAGGCACGCGACGTGGCGCAAAACGTGCTCGTGTCGCTTTCTTCCAGTTTCCAGACCGCTCCGAATTTCTGGCTGGATCCCCGGAACGGCGTGAGCTACTCGGTGGCGGTCCAGACGCCGCAGTACCGGGTAGACAATTACCAGGCGCTACAGAATACTCCTGTTACCGCAAGTTCTCCCGGGGCTCAGCCACAGATCCTCGGAAATCTTGTGACCACCTCGACCGTCGCGCGGCCGGCCTCGATAGCCCACTACGACGTGCAGCCCATGATTAACGTGTACGCTTCGGTCTCCGGGCGCGACCTCGGGTCGGTTTCGACGCGCGTTACCCAGCTTGTGCACGATGTTGAAAAAGAGTTGCCACGCGGTAGCCGCATCTTCATCCGCGGACAGGTCGAGACAATGGCGACTTCGTTTCTGGGACTGGGCATAGGCCTGGTGGGCGCGATTGTGCTCGCCTATCTCCTCATCGTCGTAAATTTCCAGTCCTGGCTCGATCCCTTCATCATCATCACCGCCCTGCCCGGCGCGCTCGCAGGCATCTGCTGGATGCTGCTGTTCACGCATACAACGTTGAGCGTTCCCTCCCTGACCGGGGCTATTATGTGTATGGGTGTGGCCACGGCCAACAGTATTTTGATGGTGTCGTTCGCGCGTGAACAAATGAACGAGGGCAAGAGCGCCCATGATGCGGCGGTGGAAGCGGGTTTTGTGCGAATCCGCCCGGTCATCATGACCGCCTTGGCGATGATCATCGGTATGGTGCCCATGGCGACGGGCCTTGGCGAAGGCGGCGAGCAGAACGCTCCGCTCGGGCGCGCGGTGATTGGCGGGCTGCTCTTCGCGACTGTCGCCACGCTATTTTTTGTGCCTTGCGTATTCTCCATTATTCACGGGAGGCTCGAGCGCAAGCGCTACCAGGCTGCCCGCGGAAATGCGGTCATGCCGTGAGGGCCAGAGAGTTTCAATTTACGGGGAGCAAGGGATCATGACTGAAGGACCAACCGAACGCCGCGACGAGCCCGGTGAGTCTCCGCCACGGAGGAGTTCGCTATTCCTGGTTTTCTTGGTTGTCGTTATTGCTATGGTGGTTGCTGGCGCTTTTCTGATGTTCCAGCGACATTCCGAGTATCAGGCGCTAGCCAGCAACACGGAAGCGCTTGCTGTCCCTACCGTGGCCGTGATTCACCCTACCCCGGAATCGGGGGATGAAAATCTGGTACTCCCTGGCACGCTTCTGGCGTACGTGGAATCGCCAATCTACGCCCGGACCAACGGGTACCTGAAAAAGTGGTATCACGACATCGGCAGCCGCGTGAACAAGGGCGAACTGCTGGCCGACATTGACACTCCAGAAGTGGACCAGCAACTCTCGCAGTCGCGCGCCGATCTGAATACCGCGCAAGCCAACGCCAACCTTTCGCAAATCACGGCTGCGCGCTATTCCGAGCTCTTGAAGACCGACGGTGTCTCGAAGCAAGAGGTGGACAACGCCAATGGCGATCTCGAGGCCAAGCGCGCAACCGTGCAATCCTCCCAGGCGAACGTCCGCCGGCTTGAGGAGTTGGAATCGTTCAAACACGTTTATGCTCCGTTCAGCGGCGTGATTACGCGACGCAACGTCGACCTCGGTACGCTGATCAACGCCGGTAACGGCGGTGCCTCGCAACAGCTCTTTTACCTGGCGCAAACCGATCCCATCCGCGTGTACGTAAATGTTCCCGAAGCCTATGCGGGTTCGATTCGTCCCGGGCTTGGCGCCTATCTGGAGCTCACGCAATACCCCGGCCGGAAATTTGATGGCAAAGTGGTGCGCACTGCGGAGGCCATCGATCTTGCGACGCGCACGCTGCTGACCGAGGTCGATGTGCCCAATCGCTCAGGGGAACTGTTGCCCGGAGGCTTTGCCCAGGTTCATCTTTTGGTGAAAGTAACCGGCCAGCGCATGCAGGTTCCGGTGAACGCACTTTTGTTTCGTTCGGAAGGCCTGCGCGCGGTGTTGATTGATTCGAACCACCGCACGCTTCTCCAACCGATTGTGGTTGGCCGCGATTATGGAAACACGCTGGAGGTCTTGAGCGGCCTGAAGGCCGACGACTGGATCGTCCTGAATCCACCGGACTCCCTCGAGGACCGGCAGGAGGTTCACGTCAAGCAGGTCAATAATCCCGCCAGCCAGCCGCCGGGCGGATCGCCGTCCGCGGCGCCGGCGAAGCCCGCGAATGGACCCGCTGCTGGGGAGAAAAAGCCCTGATGGTGGCTGGCCTGCAGGCACTAAAGCGCTCTTGTGTGAGCGCTCTCGTGTGTGGCGCGCTCGTTTGGCTCGGTGGATGCACCGTCGGTCCGAACTACAAGCGAGCGACTGCGCCCGTACCAGTAACCTGGGACGTGGAGCAGCCGTGGCGCGAGGCACAACCCAAGGACTCTGTCCCCAAGACTTCCTGGTGGACGGTATTTCACGACGACGATTTGAATGCGCTTGAGATCGATCTCCTCGCCGCGAACCAGACTCTCAAGGTTGCGTTCGCGCATCTCGATCAGGCCCGCGCTTCCGCCGCTATCCAAAACGCCACACTTTTTCCCACGGTGGCGGTAGATCCCTCGGCCGCGCGGCAGCGCTTCTCCGGAACCCGCCAAACCGGCTCGAGTTTTCCTCTGACCGGCCCGGTTACGCAGGGAAACTACTCGATTCCCTTCAACGTAAGTTACGAAGTGGATCTGTGGGGCCAGAGGCGCCGGACCATTGAGGCGGCGCAAGCTTCCTATCAGGCGAATGCCGCCGATCTCGAGAGCGTTCGGCTGGTTCTGACAGCGGAGCTGGCCGCGGATTATTTCACGCTTCGTCAACTCGACTCGGAAATCGGCATACTCAATCGCACCGTGCAGACGCTGCAAAAAGGATTGGATCTCGTCAATTCGCGGCACAAGGGCGGGCTCGCTTCCGGGCTCGACGTCGCGCAGGAAGAAACGCTGTTGAACACCACGCGCACGCAAGCGACGCTCCTCCACCAGGAACGCAAACAATTTGAAGATGCGATCGCCGTGCTCGCCGGCAAGCCAGCCCCTGGCTTCCACATCGCTGAACGTGAACTTGCCGCCGAACCGCCCAATATCGACACCTCGCTGCCCAGTGATCTGCTGGAGCGGCGGCCCGACATCGCAGAATCTGAACGCGAAATGGCTATCGCCAATGCGCAGATCGGCATCGCCAAAGCCGCCTACTATCCTTCGTTGGTGCTGTATGGCCAAGGCGGCTGGAACTCCGCCCATCTTTCCCAACTCTTGAACGCCGAGAGCGGCTTCTGGGCTGTCGGCGCCAATGTCGCGGAAGAAATCTTTACGGGCGGGGCGCGCCGCGCGCAGGTGCAATTCTCGCAGGCGGGTTACGACGCGTCGGTCGCGAACTACCGCGGAACCGTACTCAACGCTTTTCGCGAGGTCCAGGACAACATCACCGGTCTGCAGGTGCTCGACGCCGCGCGCCAGTCGCAGGCTGACGCGGTCAACTCTTCGCGCCGCGAACTGGACATCGCCACATCGCGTTATGTCGGCGGACTCGTCAGTTACTTGGACGTGGTCAGCGCACAGCAGATCCTGCTGACCAACGAACAGGAAGCGGCCATCATTCAGGGCCAGCGCCTGATCACCACCGTGCTGCTGGTGAAGGCCCTTGGCGGGGGCTGGGACGCTGCCAGCCTGCAGGCAGTGCACGTCAAGCCACAAATCAAAGACATATTGGCGCCGTGAGCCTGGGGTAGTGACAGGCAATTCGTGGCTTGGGCGATGTTCGCAAAGTACGAAGATTTTCGTTGACACTACGAACACCTTCGTAGTAGCCTCCCTGCCATGGCTACTCACTTCTCTGGCAAACCGACTGCTTCCGAACTCGAAATCCTGCATGTTCTCTGGGAGCGCGGACCTTCCACCGTTCGGGAGGTGCACCAGGCACTCAGCGAAAAAAGACCTATCGGGTATACCAGCGTCTTAAAGCTCATGCAGATTATGACCACCAAGGGTTCGCTGCGCCGCAATGAGCAGCAGCGCGCGCATGTCTATGAAGCTGTTCAGCCCGCCGAGAAAACGAAGCGCCAGCTTGCGCTCGATGTACTGCAGCGGGTATTTGACGGCTCGGCGAGCCAACTGATGATGCATGCTCTTGCGGACCGCGAGGGCTCGAAAGAGGAAGTGGAAGAATTGCGCCGCTTGCTGAACGACTACGAAAGGAAACTGCGATGAACCACCTTGCGGATTGGCTCTCACCGGCGACGTCGCGCCTGCTGGCGCTGGCGCTGCTGCATTTCCTTTGGCAGGGAGCGGCCCTCGCGGCTCTGGCTTATCTGGTCATGGCGGTGTGCCGCCGTGCAGCCACGCGCTATGTGGCGGCTGTAGTCGTACTGGTGCTGATGGTCAGCGCGCCCGTCGCGACATTTTTCCTTCTGCTGGCTCGAGAGCATGACGGCGCGCCGGCAAGTTCCATCGAAGCGGAAGTGTCATCAGCGGGTCGCGCTTTCTTACTCGCCGAAGCTCCGGCAAAACACAAACAAGCGCCAAAGGAAAACGCTCCGGTCTATTTTCTGTGGCTGGTCGAGGCGTGGTTCGCAGGTGTGATGTTATTGAGTTTGCGCTCGGCGGGCGGCGTCCTGGTCGTTCAGCGGCTTCGACAGAAGGAATCAACGCCGGTCAGCGAAGAGCTGCTCGAGCTGTGCCTTTCATTAGAACGACGCATGGGGATGACCCGCGTAGTGCGCTATTGCCAGTGTGTGCGGCTGGATGCGCCAGCGGTCGCGGGGTGGATTCGTCCTGTCGTGTTTCTGCCCATGACCGCGCTGACTGGGTTGAGCGCCGCTCAACTTGAAGCCGTCATCGCGCACGAACTCGCGCATATCCGGCGGCTCGACGCCTTCGTGAATCTTTTCCAGGTCGCGGTGGAAACGCTGCTCTTCTATCATCCGGCCGTCTGGTGGCTGGGCAAGCAAATCCGCGCCGAGCGCGAGAATTGCTGCGACGACGAGGCGGTGGCACTCTGTGGCAGTCCGGTCACGTACGCTCAAGCGCTTCGGCACATGGCCGAATGGCAAGTCGCGCCGAGCCTGGCCATGGCCGCCAACCGCGGGCCACTTGCTGCGCGCGTTGCGCGTCTGCTGGGAACAAACGAATCCGCCGGAGCATTCCGCGGCGCGAGCCTTTCCGCAGGAGTCCTGTGTCTTTCCGCCGCGCTGCTTGCGGGTAGCGCATTTATCGGAACCGCGCACAACGTTCACGCGCAATCGCCGGCCACGGTTGCGCCACCCGTCGTCCACGTGCAGGCGCCCACACCCAAGCCCTTCCCGCATGTGGATCGGGTTCCGGATACGGCCATTCTTGTCCTCGGGGAAGTTCCGGCGCCCGCCCAGGAGAAAAATCCTGCGCCGGCGCCCGCTCCGAACCAACAAGCCGAGTCCGCTGGCAAGGCGAGTTACATCGACCAGCTTAAAGCCGCAGGCCTCACCAATCTGACGGTCGACGAACTGATCGGCCTGAAAGTGCAGGGCGTCACGCCCGAGTACGTAAAATCCATGAAAGACCTCGGCTTGAAAATCAATCCCGACGATCTCATGGGGATGAAGGTGCAGGGGATCACCCCAGACTATGTACGTGAAATGCGCGCTGCCACGGGCCAGGCGCTTGACGCAGATGGTCTGATTGGCTTGAAGGTTCAGGGCGTGACTCCCGAATACATCAAGGAAATGCACGGCCTGGGCCTGAAGGCGGATGCGGACGACATGATCGGCATGAAGGTGCAAGGGGTCACGCCGGATTACGTGCGCGAGATGCGCGCCCTGGACCTGAAGGTCGACTCTGACGACGTCATCGGGATGAAAGTACAGGGCATCACGCCGGATTACGTGAAAAGCATCCGTGCTCTCGGCCTGCATCCCGATGCCGATGAACTTGTGGGGATGAAAGTTCAAGGCATCACCGCGGAATACCTGAAAGAATTTCAATCCGCCGGCTTCAAAGTGGC
>Ga0307477_10002125_pt1 | contig 15614 bp, 12 predicted proteins | sample atmos_gasesECM2C_FD_203316 | JGI IMG/M metagenome (GOLD analysis project Ga0307477, IMG submission 203316) | Hardwood forest soil microbial communities from Morgan-Monroe State Forest, Indiana, United States - atmos_gasesECM2C_515 | ecosystem: Environmental > Terrestrial > Soil > Temperate...
ATTTTATGAAATAAATATATTCATATAACTATTAATAAATTTCAATATATTCATTCAAACTCTACTATATTAATATATATCTCCAAATATATTTATATAAATTATAATATATTATTTAAAATTTAATTTAATAATAAACATTTATTTATTTCAATTAATTTATTTTCAAATTTATAATTATATAATTATAACAGTTAATATTTATATATTAATTGAAATAAATTAAATTTATATAATAAAAAATTTATTAATTAATTATATATTATATAAAATTTAATTTAAAAACTATAGTTAATTATTTATATGTAAACTCTATTTTTTTATTTGTAATTATTTTAGTTTAAAATTTTCATATAAACAACTAAAAAAAAATAAATTGCCTGATAAAAGGGTTATCTTGATAGGATAAACTATATGATTTCAATCATATTTATTAATTTTTTTGTTCGTAATTAAAATCTCATCTATATTTAATAGAATTAAACTATTTCTAAAAATATCAAAAATTTTTGTGCTTCTTACACTAAAATATAAACAGATAAGCTAATTTAAGCTATTGGGTTCATACCCCATTTATAAAGGTTATATTCCTTTTCTTTTTAATATTAAAAAATTCATCTAAAATGTTATTTTTTATAATAATTATTTCAGGTACACTAATAGTGATTTCTGCTAATTCCTGGGTAAGAGCTTGAATAGGTCTAGAAGTTAATTTGTTGTCTTTTATTCCCTTGATAATCGACAATAAGAACTTAATATCTAATGAAGCTTCAGTGAAATATTTTCTAACCCAAGCTATTGCGTCTTCTATTCTATTGTTCTCTGTTATCTTAGTTTTAATAAAAAATAACTTTAATTTTCAAATAATTCACATAAATTTTAATTATTTACTTTATATAATTTTATTTGCTCTTTCGTTAAAAAGTGGAATTGCCCCCTTTCATTTTTGATTCCCGGGAGTTATAGAGGGGCTGTCTTGAATAAATAGTCTATTATTAATAACTTGACAAAAAATTGCTCCTTTATTATTAATTTCATATCTAATAATTAATAATATAATAATTATAATTACATTATCAATTATGGTCGGTTCATTGGGGGGGCTTAATCAAACTTCTATCCGCAAGATTATAGCTTTTTCATCAATTAGTCATTTAGGGTGAATATTAAGAAGTATAATAATTAATGAAAATCTATGAATATTATATTTTATTCTATATAGATATTTATCTTTAGTTTTGGTTTATTTTTTCAATTTATTTAAAATTTTTCAATTAAATCAATTATTTAACTTATTTTTTAATTTTAAAATTAACAAATTTTTATGAATAATAAATTTTTTATCTTTAGGGGGCTTACCCCCCTTCTTAGGATTTTTCCCTAAATGATTAATTATTCAATATTTAATTATGAATAATTATTTATTTATTACAATTTTAATGGTAATAATAACTTTAATCACATTATATTTTTATATCCGGATATCTTATTCAGCATTTATAATAAATTATTATGAAAACAATTGAGTAATAAATAATATTTTTAATAATTTTTATATGAATGTCTATTTGTTCATATCATTTATTTCTTTATTGGGATTACCAATAATTAATTTTCTATACTTTATATTTTAAAACTTTAAGTTAATTTAAACTATTAACCTTCAAAGTTAAAAATATTAGAAATATCTTTTAAGCTTTAGTAAAATTAACTACTCCTTTAAAATTGCATTTTAAAATCATTATTGAATATAAAGCCTAGTTAAAAAGAAATTATCCTTATAAATAAATTTACAATTTATTGCCTTAAATCAGCCATTTAACTGCAACAATGGCTATTTTCTACAAATCATAAAGACATTGGTACTCTATACTTTATTTTTGGGGCCTGATCAGGAATAGTTGGGACTTCTTTAAGAATTCTAATTCGAACAGAATTGGGCCACCCCGGGTCTTTGATTGGTGATGATCAAATTTATAATGTTATTGTAACAGCACATGCTTTTATTATAATTTTCTTTATAGTTATACCCATTATAATTGGGGGTTTTGGAAATTGACTCATTCCTTTAATATTGGGGGCCCCAGATATGGCTTTTCCTCGAATAAATAATATAAGTTTCTGATTATTACCCCCCTCTTTAACTTTACTGTTAACCAGCAGTATAGTAGAAAACGGGGCAGGAACTGGATGAACAGTTTACCCCCCTCTTTCCTCTACAATAGCCCATAGAGGGGCCTCTGTAGATTTAGCCATTTTCTCACTACATTTGGCAGGTGTTTCTTCTATTTTAGGGGCCGTAAATTTTATTACAACCGTAATTAACATGCGATCTAACGGAATTACTTTTGATCGTATGCCTTTATTTATTTGATCAGTAACAATTACCGCTATCTTATTACTATTGTCTTTGCCCGTATTGGCCGGAGCTATTACTATACTATTAACCGATCGAAATCTAAATACTTCTTTTTTTGACCCCGCTGGAGGCGGTGACCCTATTTTATACCAGCATTTATTTTGATTTTTTGGCCATCCTGAAGTCTATATTTTAATTTTACCAGGATTTGGTATAATTTCCCATATTATTAGACAAGAATCAGGAAAAAAAGAAACTTTCGGAGCATTAGGAATAATCTACGCTATACTTGCTATTGGTTTATTAGGATTCATTGTTTGAGCCCACCACATATTTACAGTAGGTATAGATGTAGATACACGCGCCTATTTTACTTCTGCTACTATAATTATTGCCGTTCCTACGGGAATTAGGATTTTCAGTTGAATGGCTACACTTCATGGTACACAAATAACTTATTCTCCAGCAATTTTGTGGACCCTAGGATTTGTATTCCTATTTACAGTTGGTGGATTAACCGGAGTTGTTTTAGCTAATTCATCATTAGATATTGTACTTCATGACACATATTATGTAGTAGCCCATTTTCATTATGTTTTATCTATGGGGGCGGTATTTGCCATTATAGGGGGGTTTATTCATTGATACCCCCTATTCACAGGATTAACATTAAACCCCCAATGATTAAAAAGTCAATTTATAATTATATTTATTGGGGTAAATCTAACTTTTTTCCCCCAACATTTTTTAGGATTAGCGGGCATACCCCGACGATATTCTGATTATCCAGATACATATATTACATGAAACATTATTTCTACAATCGGATCTTCCATTTCATTGTTAGGAATTATTTATTTTTTATTTATTATTTGAGAGAGCATAATTATAAAACGACACCCCATTTTTTCAATTCAGCTAAGATCTTCTATTGAATGATACCAAAATACACCCCCGGCAGAACATAGCTATTCTGAACTGCCCTTATTAAATAACTTCTAATGTGGCAGAGTAGTGCAATGAACTTAAGCTTCATAAATAAAGTAAGCCTTTTGTTAGAAAATAATGTCAACATGAACTAATTTAAATCTACAAAATAGAAATTCCCCTCTAATAGAACAACTAACGTTTTTTCACGACCACACTCTATTAATTTTAATTATAATTACTATTTTAGTGGGCTATTTAATAATAATATTATTTTTTAATACTCAAGTTAATCGGTTTTTATTGCACGGACAAACAATTGAAATAATCTGAACAGTATTGCCAGCTATTGTTCTAATTTTTATCGCATTTCCTTCCTTACGTCTATTATACATAATTGATGAAATTAATACCCCCTCTATAACCCTTAAGTCCATTGGTCATCAATGATATTGAAGATATGAATACTCCGATTTCTTACATTTAGAGTTTGATTCATATATAATTCCAACCACAGACTTACCTTACACGGGATTCCGCTTATTAGATGTTGATAACCGAATCATTATTCCTATAAATTCACAAATTCGCATTTTAATTACTGCCGCAGATGTAATTCACTCTTGAACAATTCCATCTCTAGGGGTAAAAGTAGATGGTGCCCCGGGGCGCCTAAATCAAACTAGTTTTATCATTAATCGGCCAGGGCTGTTCTTTGGCCAATGTTCAGAAATCTGCGGGGCAAATCATAGATTTATACCTATTGTAATCGAAAGAACTCCTATAAATTATTTCATTAAATGAATCAATTTAAAATACAATAATTCATTAGATGACTGAAAGTAAGTAACGGTCTCTTAAACCATATAATAGTAATTTAACAATTACTTCTAATGATCTTTTAAAAAATTAGTTAAATAATAACATTAGCATGTCAACCTAAAATTATCATATATGATATTTTTTAATACCTCAAATATCTCCCATCAATTGATTAAGCTTATTTATTATCTTTTTCATTGTTTTCTTATTATTTATAGTAATAAATTATTTTTTATTTATCCCATTAAATTCAAATTCTTTAAATATCAAGACATTACATAAGAATAATTTTAATTGAAAATGATAACAAACTTATTTTCTGTTTTTGATCCCTCGTCAAGAATTTTTAATTTTTCCTTAAACTGATTAAGCACCTTAATGGGAATTGTTATAATTCCACCCATGTACTGGCTTATACCCTCCCGTTATCAAATATTATGAAATAATATTGCCCTAATATTGCATAAAGAATTTAAAACACTATTAAGAAATACAAATAATAGCGGAATAACTTTTATTTTCGTATCTTTGTTTTTTTTAATTCTATTTAATAATTTTTTGGGCCTATTCCCCTATGTTTTTACTAGCACTAGACATTTAACATTGACGTTAATATTGGCCCTTCCTATATGAATTACATTTATAGTTTACGGATGAATTAATCACACACAACACATATTTACCCATTTAGTGCCCCAGGGAACTCCGTCAGTTCTGATACCTTTCATGGTGTGTATTGAAACCATCAGAAATATCATTCGTCCATTAACTCTATCAGTTCGACTCGCTGCTAATATAATCGCCGGCCACTTATTATTAACCCTATTAGGGAATACGGGCATTTCATTATCTTATTATATAGTAACTCTATTGATTATGGGCCAAATTGCCTTATTGATTCTAGAGGCCGCAGTAGCAATTATCCAATCCTACGTATTTGCTATTTTAAGAACCCTATATTCTAGAGAAGTAATTTAATGTCAATACATGCAAACCACCCATTTCATTTAGTAAATTTTAGACCCTGACCGTTAACCGGAGCTCTAGGAACTATAACTACTGTTTCTGGGTTAATTATATGATTTCATCAATATAATATACACTTACTAATATTAGGAATTTTTATCATTGGTTTAACTATATATCAATGATGACGAGATATTTCACGAGAGGGCACCTTTCAAGGATTACATACTTACTCAGTTACTGCGGGATTACGTTGAGGAATAATTTTATTTATTATTTCAGAAATTTTTTTCTTTATTTCTTTTTTTTGGGCCTTTTTTCACAGTAGTCTATCTCCAACTATTGAATTAGGAGCTATTTGACCTCCAATAAATATCAGCCCATTTAACCCATTCCAAGTGCCCCTATTAAACACAGCAATCCTACTGTCATCTGGAGTAACAATTACCTGAGCCCATCATAGCCTAATAGAAAATAATTATTCTCAAACTACCCAGGGACTATTACTTACAGTTATTCTAGGAATTTACTTCACTTTACTTCAATTATATGAATATGTAGAATCTCCTTTTACAATCGCAGATGCTATCTATGGGTCAACTTTTTTTATAGCAACAGGATTCCATGGACTTCATGTTATTATTGGGACCACTTTCTTAATGGTATGTCTTATTCGTCATTTATTTTTTCATTTTTCTAAGGCGCACCATTTCGGGTTTGAAGCCGCCGCATGATATTGACACTTCGTAGATGTAGTATGATTATTTTTATATATCTCTATCTATTGATGGGGCAATTAATTTACATAGTATATAAGTATATATGACTTCCAATCATAAGGATTAATAAAAATTAATATAAATAATAAACTTAATATTAGCCATAGTCCTATTAATCTTCATAGTAGCTTTTATAGTAATAATATTAGCCTCACTACTATCAAAAAAAACTAAAATTGACCGAGAAAAATCATCTCCCTTTGAGTGCGGTTTCGACCCCAGCAACTCTTCCCGATTACCGTTTTCCTTGCGATTTTTTTTAATTACAATTATTTTTTTAATTTTTGATGTAGAAATTGCCTTAATCCTTCCTATAATCATAATTCTGAAATACTCTAATTTAATGGTATGATCTATAACTAGAACTATCTTTATTATTATTTTATTAGCCGGGCTATTCCATGAATGAAAACAGGGGGCGTTAGAGTGAACCATATAGGAGTGTAGTTAAGTATAACATTTAATTTGCACTTAAAAAGTATTGACATGTCAATCTCTCTTGAATATGAAGTAAAAAAAATTGCAATTAGTTTCGACCTAATTTTAGATGTAAATCATCCTTATTCTATTAATTGAAGCCAAATAGAGGCTTATTATTGTTAATAATAAAATTGAATCATTAATTCCAATTAAGGGGGCATAGAGTTTAAGTAAAAGCCGCTAACTTTTTTCTTTAATGGTTAAATTCCATTTATACCCCTAGTTTATATAGTTTAAATAAAACTTTATATTTTCATTGTAAAAAAAAGAAACTTTTCTTTATAAATTACTAAATAAACTTACCTAATTTATTTAAAAATCATCTGATTTCCCCAACAACTTCAATGTTATACTCTTAAATAAGCTATTTAAATAAAATAAAAGAAATAATCATAAAAAAATAATAATTCATAAACTAAAAGTTAATAAATAAATCTTTAAATCATTATTTTGGACGGCCTGGTTAAAGGATGAATAAGTCTTTAATAAATTATATAATATCTGCCCCCCCAAGTATTCTGATCACCCTTGATCAAAATCCTTAGTTAATTTGTCTCCTAGCTCTAAAGGGTAAAAAATAAGGCCGTAAGTTGAAATAAGCGGCATAAATCATATGGACCCAGAAAATAAACTCAACTTATAAAAATCTATCGTTATTCTAGAATAGTAAAAATTAAAATTAAAAATTAAATAACCCATTATTCCCCCTATTAAACAAATTAGTGGGGTTAGTAATTTTAAATAATAGGGTAAACAAATTATATGGGGAGTAGAAAATATTAATCAACTTAATAGTCTCCCCCCCACAATACTTATAAGTAAAAGGCCCATTATACTTTTTAATATAATGTGGCCCTCATCATTTAATAAATTAAAAGAGTTACACCCTAAATCTCCAATAACAGAATAATAAGCTAACCGCAAAGAATAACAAACGGTTAGACCTGTAGAAATAAAAAATAAGATAACCCCAAATATATTTAAATATCTTAAAGTAACTATTTCTAAGATTAAATCCTTAGAATAAAATCCTGATAAAAAAGGTATCCCACATAAAGCTAAATTAGCAGTATTAAAATAAGAAATAGTTAAGGGCATATGAAACAATAGCCCCCCTATAAGACGAATATCTTGAAAATTATTAATATTATGAATTATTGCGCCAGCGCATATAAAAATCAACGCCTTAAATAAAGCATGTATTAATAAATGAAAAAAAGCTAGCTCTCAGTATCCAACAGCTAAAATACTTATTATAAGGCCTAATTGACTTAACGTAGATAAAGCAATAATTTTTTTAAGATCAAATTCATAATTCGCCCCTAGACCCGCTATAAATATAGTTAAACTAGCTATTAATAATAAAAATCATCCTATTAATGTATTTACTAATAAAATATTAAATCGAATTAATAAGTATACCCCCGCAGTTACTAATGTAGAAGAATGAACCAAAGCTGATACCGGGGTGGGAGCTGCTATAGCCGCGGGTAATCAGGAGGAAAAAGGAATTTGGGCACTTTTAGTTATAGCGGCAAATATAATTAATATACCAATCAAACTTATTTCATAGTTTATTTTTATAATTTCTAAATAAAAAATAAAATTTCAACTACCATAATTTAGTATTCAAGCAATAGCCAACAATAAAGCCACATCCCCTAACCGATTAGATAGCGCCGTCAATATCCCCGCTCTATAAGATTTAATATTTTGAAAATAAATAACAAGACAATAAGAAATTAAGCCCAATCCATCTCATCCAAGTAAAATTCTAATTAAGTTGGGGCTAATAATTAACAATACTATTGATAAAACAAATATTAATACTAAAAGAATAAAACGATTCATGGTTAAATCAGTAGATATATATTCCTTTCTATAAAAAATTACTAAAGAAGAAATCAAAAGTACAAAAGATATAAAAGTTAAGCTTATTCAATCTAATAAAAAAGTTATTACAATACTCACAGAATTTAATGAAATAACCTCTCATTCGATAAAAATAACCTTCTCGTTAAGTAATAATATAACTCCTATGAAAAAACAAATTAATCTAAAAACTATTAAATTAATAAAACTGATAAAACATAAAGATATATTTTTCAATATTTAAAATAAATCAATTATATCTTTGACACCACAAGTCAATATTTTAATAAACTATTTAAATAAAGTCATAAAAAACAAAAATCACTTTTTAAAATTAATAAATTTAAAGGAAATCAATGTAAAAATAATAACAAATATTCCCGAATATTTCCCCCTCTAACGGCATATAGGCCTATATATATTTTTCCATGTTGTCTATAAGAATACAAATATAAAGTATAGACGGCACTGAAAAAAGATAAAAAAGAAAATAGAATTATTGATAATCAAGATCACCCAATAATTCTATTTAATAATCTTACTTCTCCTAATAAATTAATAGTGGGAGGAGCTGCTATATTGGCAGATCTTAAAAGAAATCATCATAAAGTTATTCTAGGTATAAAATTTAATAAGCCCCTATTAACTAATAAGCTTCGACTCCCCAATCGTTCATATGAGATATTGGCTAAACAAAATAAACCGGATGAACAAAGCCCATGAGCAATTATTAATGAATAGGCCCCGCAAAACCCTCAATAAGTTATAGTTATTAAGCCACTTAAAACAATCCCCATATGACAAACAGAAGAATAAGCAATTAAAGATTTTAAATCAGTTTGTCGTAAACAGATCAGTCTGACTAGTACTCCCCCTACTAAACTAATTCTAATTCAAATAAAGTTATATTTTACGCCCAATCACTGCAATACTATAAAAATCCGTAATAATCCATACCCCCCTAATTTTAATAAAACACCAGCCAAAATTATAGAGCCAGAAATAGGGGCCTCTACATGTGCTTTTGGCAATCACAAATGAACTAAGAATATAGGCATTTTAACTAAAAAAGCAAAAATTAACCCAGTATAAAATAATCTATATTTATATATTTTATTTAACATAAATATATTCACTAGATTAAAATCATAATATAAAAAAAAAATACAAATTAATAACGGCAAAGAACCAAACAATGTATAAAATAATAAATAAATTCCTGCCTGTAAACGCTCAGGCTGATACCCCCACCCCAAAATTAAAAACAAAGTAGGAATTAATCTACTTTCAAAAAATAAATAAAATCTAAATAAATTTATTCTTCTAAAAGCTAAATATAAAAACATTAACAAAAATACAATATTTAAAAGAAAAAAATCCTTATAAATATTAAATTTATAAATTATTTCACTAGCTAAAACTATTAATCTACAAATTCAAATACTTAACAAAATTATTCCATATGAAATTAAATCACACCCCATAAAATAAGACAAATTTATTCAATAGCTTACACAATTATTAAATAAAATAAATAAAAAACTAAATAAAAATAATATATTCTGAACCATTCAAAAACTATTTTTTTTTAAACTTAAAGGTATCAAAAATAATAATAAAAATAAAAATTTTAACATTGCAAAACACTAAAAGATTGAAAATAATCATTTCCATGAGTGCGAATTAACGAGACTAAAATAGAAAGACCTAAAGCCCCCTCACATACTGAAAAAGTTAAAAATATTATTCTTAAAAAATTTTCATAATCAATTATACACAAATAAATAAATAAGATTAAAAATAACCCTAAGACAATAAACTCTAAACTTAATAGTATAGATAACAAATGTTTTCGATTAGAAATAAAAGAAATTAAACCAATTAACAATAAAAAAATAGAAACTATTCTATACATATATATTATCATTAGTTATAATAGTTTAATAAAAACATTGGCCTTGTAAGCCAAATATAAAATTACATTTTTTTATAGCTTCAGAAAAAAAGAAACCTTTTTCATTAATCTCCAAAATTAATATTTTATTTAAACTATTTTCTGAAATTATTCAATCAATATTATATGTATGTACCTTTATTTCTAGTTTAATTTTCCTACAAATAAATCACCCCTTAGCTATAGGTCTAATATTATTAATTCAAACAATTATAATTTGTATAATTTCTGGCTTAATTACAAAAACTTTTTGATTTTCTTATGTATTATTTTTAGTTTTTTTAGGGGGTATGCTAGTAATATTTATTTATGTTATCTCTCTTGCTTCTAATGAATTATTTAATTTATCTAAAAAATTATTATATATAAGTACAATAATTTTCACGCTACTATTAATAATAACTTTAACTATCGATAAATCAATTATTAACGCCCTTAATGATAATAATGAAATAGCCTTAATCAATAGCCTAAATTCTTATCTCAATGAAAATTCTATTTTTTTAAATAAATTATATAATTATCCTACTAATATAATAACAATTTTGTTAATTAATTATTTATTATTGACATTAATTGTTGTTGTAAAAATTACAAATATTTTTTATGGCCCCCTTCGAACTATAAAATAAACCAATGAATAAACCTATACGATTAATAAACCCCCTACTACAAATCACTAATAATGCTCTAGTAGATTTGCCCGCACCCGTTAATATTTCTACCTGATGAAATTTTGGGTCTCTCTTAGGGATTTGTTTAATAATGCAAATTGCGACCGGCCTATTCCTAGCCATACACTATACAGCAGATATTTATACTGCCTTCAATAGAATTATCCATATTTGTCGAGATGTTAATTATGGATGACTATTACGAACTTTACACGCAAACGGAGCTTCTTTTTTCTTTATTTGCATTTATCTACATATTGGGCGAGGAATTTATTATATATCATATTTATATAAATCAACTTGAATAATTGGAATTATAATCTTATTTTTAACAATAGCTGCCGCTTTTGTGGGATACGTACTACCATGGGGTCAAATATCCTTTTGAGGGGCTACCGTTATTACTAATTTAATGTCAGCTATTCCGTATTTAGGAACAATTTTAGTACAATGAATTTGAGGAGGGTTTGCTGTCGATAACGCTACATTAACTCGATTTTTTACCTTTCATTTTATACTCCCCTTTATCATTGCCGCAAGCACAATAATCCATCTTTTATTTCTTCATCAATCAGGTTCAAATAACCCCCTGGGGGTCAACTCAAATATTGATAAAATCCCTTTTCACCCATATTTCTCATTTAAAGACATCGTAGGCTTTATTATTATATTAATAATATTAACCCTACTAACCTTAATTAATCCGTATATACTAGGAGACCCCGATAATTTTATCCCCGCAAACCCTCTAGTAACCCCAATTCACATTCAACCTGAATGATATTTTTTATTTGCATACGCTATCTTACGGTCTATCCCCAATAAACTAGGGGGAGTTATTGCTTTAATTGCTTCAATTGCTATTTTATTAATTCTCCCAATTTCTTATTTAAGAAAATTTCGAGGAATTCAATTTTACCCGATCAATCAAACCATATTCTGATTAATAGTAATAATTGTAATTCTACTAACGTGAATCGGCGCTCGCCCAGTAGAAAGCCCCTACATCATTATTGGGCAAGTTTTAACGGCATTATATTTCTTATATTATTTATTAAATCCAATAATTAATATATGATGAGATAAAATACTTTATTAATTAATGAGCTTGAATATAAGCTTATATTTTGAAAATATAAGATAGAAATAAAATTTCTATTAATTTTACTAAATTAAATTAACAATATTAAAGAAAACAACAAAAGCTTAATTCTCATAAAAAATAAAATACAATATAAAGAGTAAGGCAAAAATTCCCTTCAAGCTAAATATATTAATTTATCATAACGGAATCGAGGAACAGTCCCCCGAACTCAAATAAATAAAATTCTGACAAAAACCAACTTCAAATAAAAACTTAAATTAAATAAATCACCCCCTAAAAAAATTACCGAAAATAAAAGTCTTATAAACAAAATACTAGCGTATTCAGCTAAAAAAATCAACGCAAACCCCCCTCTTCTGTACTCAACATTAAACCCCGAAACTAATTCTGACTCCCCTTCTGCAAAATCAAACGGAGACCGATTGGTCTCCGCCAAACAAGAAACGAATCAAATACATGATAAAGGTAAACTAATTAAAATAAATCATATATAAAATTGGCAATAATAAAACCCCAATAAATTAAATCCCCCGATTAAAAAAATAAAAGATAATAAGATAAGAGCCAAACTAACCTCATAAGAGATAGTTTGAGCTACTCCCCGCAAACCCCCCAACAAAGAAAAATTAGAATTAGAAGATCACCCCGCAATTATCAAAGTATAGACTCCCACTCTTGTGCAACATAAAAAAAACAATAAACCTAAATTAAAAGAATATAATTTTATTAGAAGGGGGATACATATTCATACTAATAAAACTAAAAATAAAGATATAATAGGACAAAGATAATAAGAAAGATAATTAGATACTAACGGATAAACTTGTTCCCTTCTAAATAACTTAATCACATCACAAAAAGGCTGAGGAACTCCCATTAAACCTACCTTGTTAGGACCTTTACGAATTTGAATATAACCAAGAACCTTGCGCTCTAACAAAGTTAAAAAAGCAACTCTAACTATAATACAAATAATTAATAATAACCCTCTAATAAATACAATTAAATATTCTATAAAAAAAATTATTATTTATGAATATGCCTCATATAAATAAATTCTAAATTTATTGCACTAATCTGCCAAAATAATATATTAATAATATTCAATTAAAAAAAAAATCTTTTAAATATTTGGCCCTTTCGTACTAAAATATTTTAAATAACTAAAGATAGAAACCAACCTGGCTTACGCCGGTTTGAACTCAGATCATGTAAGATTTTAAAGGTCGAACAGACCCCATACTTAAACTTCTACTCCTAAGCTAATATCTTAATCCAACATCGAGGTCACAATCTTTTTTATCGATAAGAACTCTCCAAAAAAATTACGCTGTTATCCCTAAGGTAACTTAATTTAATAATCAATAAAAATGGATCAATCATTCATAAAACAATGTAATTTTTATTATATAAAAGTTAATTAAATTTTACTATCGCCCCAATAAAATACTATTTAATATAATATTTAAATAAAACTAAATAAAAACTACATTAAAAATATAAAGATCTATAGGGTCTTCTCGTCTTTTAATTATATCTTAGCTTTTTGACTAAAAAATAAAATTTTATTAAATTTTTATGAAACAGTTAATATTTCGTTCAACCATTCATTCTAGCCCCCAATTAAAAGACTAATGATTATGCTACCTTTGCACAGTTAATATACTGCGGCCATTAAACTACTCAGTGGGCAGGTTAGACTTTAAATTAATTACTAAAAGACATGTTTTTGATAAACAGGCGAATATTAATTTTGCCTAATTCTTTATAAAAATATTTCAATCGTATTAATGTAATTATTTAAATATATACTAATTTTATCATTATTAATTTATAAATAAAAATTAAAATAAATATTTTAATAACTAATTAAAATAAAAAATAAATAATTATAAAAATAAAATATACTATAACATATTTATAAATAATTGCTAATTCTAAACATAAATTTATTAACTAACTATTTTATTTATAATTCCTAATTCATAGCTTATCCCATAAATTATTATTTCAATAAAATTTTATATTAAAAAATTAATATATAAACATTTAAAAAAACTAAATTAAATTTATTTCTTAAAAAATTAGATACCATCAAAAACGAGTAACATTTCATTCCCAATAAACTATTATTAATAATTATTTTACATTAACTAATATAATCTATTAAATCTTTTGAAATCGAAAAAAATAACTCTAATTATTAATTAGTTGATTAACCCTGATACAAAAGGTACAATAATAAAAATTTTCTTTTTAAATAATAATTTTTCAATATATTTCAATTTTCTTTCACAATACTAATAAACTATCATAAAACTTATTAATTCTTTATAAAATACTTAAACTTAAATATATATAATTATTTATAATAAAATAAATTATACTAAAAAATAATATTAATAAACAAAATCTATTTAATTTAATTTGATTTGCACAAAAATTTATTCAACGTAAATGAAATGCTTTACTAACTAAGCTATAAATTATCATTCTAGATACACCTTCCGGTACATCTACTATGTTACGACTTATCTTATTTTAATAATAAGAGCGACGGGCGATATGTGCATATTTTAGAGCTATAATCAAATCAATAATCTTTATAATTTTACTATTAAATCCATCTTTAGTTAAAAATTTAAAATTAACTTCCGCATAAATAAATTTATTGTAACCCATTACTACTTAAATATAAGCTGCACCTTGACTTGATATTAATTTTTATATAAATTATTGAAAATTATAATTCTTAAAAAATATTCAAATAACAGCGGTATACAAACTATAAAAACAAATTTAAGTAAGGTTCAATGTGGAATATCAATTATAAAACAGGTTCCTCTAAATAGACTAAAATACCGCCAAATTCTTAAAGTTTCAAGAACATAACTAATATTACCTTAGTGACTAATAAGTACGTCTAAAATAATAGGGTATCTAATCCTAGTTTAAATCTCAAATTTTATAGCTTCAATAAAAAAAAATTAAACCATATTAAAATTTTACCTAAAAAAATGATATATAATTTTTGAAAACCATTTAACTATCACTAAAAAAAATTTATTTATATCTGTTGTTTAACCGCAGCTGCTGGCACAAATTTAACTAATAATAAAATAATATTTCTATTTCTAAATTTCTTTAATTAATAATATTAATTACTGCGAATAAAACTACATTTAAATCTTTAAGATAATTAAACAACACACATAAATATTTACATGTAAAATAAACTATTAATAAATTTTTAAGCCAGAATAAAACTTTAAATAAAGAAAAATTAAAAATTTAAATTCTGCTGTAATAAATTATAAATTAAATAAATAATTAATAAATGTATAATTAACTACACGAATATTTTTAAAAATAATTCTTAATAATTAAACTTACCTAATAATAAAACTAGAAATAAAATAACTAAAACAAGTCAATATCTCCCTAATTAATTTTTCTTTATACCACAGACCCCCTTAAGCCTATGATACAAAATTATTTATATTAGTAAATATAAAAAAACAAATAATTTATTTAACCATTAATAATTCATAAAAATAATTCTTAATAATTAAACTTACCTAATAATAAAACTAGAAATAAAATAACTAAAACAAGTCAATATCTCCCTAATTAATTTTTCTTTATACCACAGACCCCCTTAAGCCTATGATACAAA
>Ga0307477_10002126_pt1 | contig 15605 bp, 13 predicted proteins | sample atmos_gasesECM2C_FD_203316 | JGI IMG/M metagenome (GOLD analysis project Ga0307477, IMG submission 203316) | Hardwood forest soil microbial communities from Morgan-Monroe State Forest, Indiana, United States - atmos_gasesECM2C_515 | ecosystem: Environmental > Terrestrial > Soil > Temperate...
CGGCCTGACCGAGCGCGAAGCGCAAGCAACCATCGCCAGCGGGCTCACCAAAGGGCGGACGCAACCGAGGCGTGCGCCGGAGCGCCCGGACCGACGCCGCCCGCCCGCCCGCCCGGCAAGCCCGGGGCCACCCGCCGCACCTCACGAACCGGCGCAGGGCGAGCCGGGACCGCGCCGGTACCAGTGCACCGACTACGGCAACGCGGAGCGCCTCGTCGCCCGCCACGGCGCACAGCTGCGCTACTGCCACCCGCTCGGCATCTGGTTGGTGTGGGACGGTCGTCGCTGGCAACGCGACGCAACCGCCGAGGTCGTCCGGCGGGCTAAGGACACGGTGCGGTCGATTCTCCAAGAGGCGGCGAGCGAGCCGGACAGCAACGAGCGCAAGCTCCTGGTGCAGCACCAGCAGCGGTCCGAAGGCGACTCCCGGATCAGCGCCATGCTCCACTCGGCCGAGTCCGAACCGGGCGTGCCAGTGATGCCCGCCGACCTCGACGCGGACCCGTGGGCGCTCAACTGCCTCAACGGGACCGTGGACCTGCGAACAGGCCAGCTGCGGCCGCACCGCCCGGAGGACCTGCTCACGAAGCTCGTCCCCATCGAGTACGACCCCGAGGCCCAGCTCGAGAAGTGGGATCGCTTCGTGGTCGATGTCACCGGCGGTGACCCGGAGGTCGGTGGCTTCCTCCAGCGGGCCATCGGATACACCGCCACCGGGTTGACCAACGAGGAGGTCTTGTTCTTCGTCCACGGCCCGGCGGCCGCCGGCAAGAGCACCTTCATGGAGGCCGTCAAGGCGGCGCTCGGCGACTACGCCAAGACGGCCGACTTCGAGACCTTCCTCGCCCGCAACAACGTCGGCGGCCCACGCGAAGATGTCGCCCGCCTCGCCGGCGCACGCATGGTCGTGTCCGTCGAGGTCGACGAAGGCAAACGCCTCGCCGAGGGCCTGGTGAAGGTCATCACCGGCGGTGACACCGTGACAGCCCGGATGCTCTACAAGGACGCGTTCGAGTTCCGCCCCGCCTTCGCTCTCTGGCTCGTGGCCAACCACGCCCCCCGGGTCCGCGACAACGACGAGGCGATGTGGCGTCGCATCCTCCGGGTCCCCTTCGAGCACGTCGTACCGCCCGAACGCCGCGACCGGGCCCTCAAGGCCACCCTCCGGGACCCGGCCAAGGCAGGGCCGGCCGTGCTCGCGTGGGCGGTGCGGGGAGCAGTCGAGTGGCACCGCAAGGGGCTGGCCGTGCCCAAGGTGATCGAGCTCGCGACCGACAGCTACCGGGCCGACATGGATCCACTGCGGGACTTCCTCGCCGATTGCTGCGTGGTCCACCCGCAAGCGTTCGCCGCCGGCGGCGACCTTCGGAGCGCATACGAGGAGTGGGCCCGCGGCCAGGGTGCCCGGCCCATCGGAGCGCGGGAGTTCGGCGAGCGCCTGGAGGCCATGGGCTGCGCCAAGAGCGCTCGTCGCCAGGGCGGCCCCACGCGACGTGGCTGGAGCGGCATCGGCCTGGCCGCGGACCCCCAACAGGGCGACCTCCTCGACCCGGAGTGACCGACCCGGAAGCCGACCCGGGCCGGTGCCCGAACTGCGCCCTCAGCGAGGGCCACGAGGGCTGCTGCGCCTTCCGGTGCTCGGGGTGCGATGGCGCGGGGAGATGCCCCGACTGCCGCGGGCTGGACGACCTCGGCTGCGACACATGCGAAGGGAGCCTGTCGTGCCCCGGAGTGCTGAGGGGCCGGGTGGTTCAACGAGTTCGGCGAGACGTGCCTCGCGCCCGGTCTCGACGAGCTCCCAACACGGCCAGCCTGAGCCCGCTCCGCAGACCGGGAGAGCGGCCTCTAGACGGCGCTCAGTCGGCCCGGATCGACCCGAGTGGCTCATCCAGTCACGCTGCCCTTTGCGAGGCCGAGCGGCCGTGTTTGTAAGACGCGCGACGCGCGCGACACCGCGCGACAGGCCGATTTCCCGTTTTGTCGCGCGCGTCGCGCCTGGTCAGGGTCGGTTTTTGCCCGCTTCGCGACACCGCGACATCAAAATCCGGAACTTTTGGCCTGTAGCCCCACGCGCGCGAGATTCATGGAAAAAGATGTCGCGCGCGTCGCGCGGTGGCTGCTGGCACGCAAAGCTCCAGGTCAGGCCACAAATCCGCGCGCGACAAGATGGCCGAATCGGGCTGTCGCGCGACGTCGCGCGCGTCGCGCGGCGATGCCCTTCGTCCGCGGCGACACAGGGTTATCAGCGCGCTGAGTCCCCGGCGCCGACGCGGGCGCGAGCCAGGGTCGCCACCCGCCTGGCCCCGACTCGGCTCCCAGGGGCAGACATCGGCCCATCGGCCAATGGCCGAGCCGCTGACCAGCAGGTTTGCTCACCCGCCGGCTGTCGCTGTGGTCCGATCGGACACTGGAGAACCGGACAACGGACAATGGCCGGGACCACATCGGACAGTGGGGAGCGCCCTCGATGGCGAGCTTGATCGAGCAGAAGGAGGCCGAGCGCGAGCACAGCGACGGCCTCGCGCTCGCCGCGCTGGCGGAGGCCGGCGACGGTGGAGCTCGCACCGCTGAGGTCGAAGATCGAACCGGCCTGACGACCAAGACCACGGGCCGCGCCCTCGCCCGTCTCGTCGAGGCCGGGATGGCCACTCGGCAGGGCGAGCGGGGCCGCTGGTTCATCTCGCCAGCGGGACAGGTCCAAGCCGGCGCCGGCGTCCCAGGCCTCGACGTCGGGCCGGCGCTCAGCGCCGCCATGGCGCTGTTGCCCACCGAGGCGCACAAAGCCTTTGTGCGCCTCCTCGTCTCCGCCGTGATCGCCCGCCACCACCTCCTCGCCGACTACCCCGACGGGTGGGGCGGGTTCGTGACCTTGGGGCCGACCGGCACAGGCAAGACGACCCTCGCCCACTTCGTCTGCGACGTCTTCGCCCTCGACCACGTCCGGGCCATCCGGGTCGTGCAAGCCGAGACGCCGGCGGCCCTGCTTGGCAGCCGGACCCAGGAGGAAGGCGGCCGGCGGACCTTCGACCCGTCACCACTCCTCGCCGAGCCGTTCCTGTGCCTCGACGAGCTCGACAAAGCGCGCTCCGCCGAACTCCGAGCGGCAGCCCTAAAGCTGCTCCAGGGCGACGCCGCGGCCGAGCTGGAGGGCCACCGCTTTCCCGTCCGGCCCACCGTCATGGTCTGCCTCAACGCCAACCCCGGCCAGCTGGCCAGCATCGTCGGCGAGGCCTACGTCCGCCGCTCCGTGGTGCTCGACACCACGCCCCTCCGTCCCCTGCTCGACAACCTGGCGTCATTGGTGCGCCGCGTGCGCCGCCCCGGGACAGTGCCCTCGATCGACCTGCGCCGACTCGTCCCGCCGGCCCGGACGCTGCCCGAGGAGCTCTGGCAGCTCCTCCACGCCACCCTCGCGGCCGAACTGACCTCAGCGGGGCGGGCCCTTGTCGACGTCGAGGCCTTGTCGCGCTGTGCCCTCGGCCGCGCCCCGCTGCTCGGTGGGGACTTGGCCCAAGCCGTGAGGGCGACGGCGTTCGACTACCTCACGACCGCGGCCACCGTCGACCACGCCAAGGAGGGCTACGCCCAGCGGCTCCGGGTCGAGCTCGGCGGCGAGCTCTTGCTGCCCGACGCCGGCGCCGTGGACGTCGAGGGCGAGCGGCGCCGCCAGGCGGCGACTGATGGGCGCCAGCGGGACCTCGCCGCCCAGCTCGCGTTCACCGCTCAACGAGAGGCGTTCAAGGCTGAAGTCGAGCGGGCACGCCGCCCCTTGTTGCGCCAGCAGGACCCGGACGTCCGCTCCGTCGCGCAGGCCCTCAAACGCGTCCTCGAGGAGCTCGCCGTCCGCAAGACGCCGGCCGCGCTCGACGACGTCCGGGCGACGGCGGCACCGTGGGTCGAATGGGCCGAGAAGTGGGAGACCGCTCACCAGGCCGAGGTCACCCGTCAACGCCAGGACGCCGAACGAGCCCAACGGGACAAGGCGCTCCAGCGCGACCAGGAGCGCCAGAACAAGGCGATCACAGCGCGAGGCCGCGCACAACAGCGCGAGTTCGACAAGCGCCGCAGCCAGGCTGCCCGGGCTCGCACCAGCGAACTCCAGAAGCTCTACAACCGGGTCGAGACGCGCGGCGAGGACGTGCTCGCCATCCTCGTCGAGCACGAAGTCGTGGCGCTCCGCCAGCAGGACTACACCTACGTCGAGCAGCCATCCGCTCTCGGGAACTGGTTCCGGCGCAACATCGCCGGTCAGCCCGAGCAAGGCCCAATGCAACGCACCGGCCACCGGTCTTGGTACGAGGACGCCCAGGGCCGCCGATATCAGCGTGACGACCTGGCCGAATTCGGGACGGCCAATGTCCGGGCGGCGATCGAGGCGGCCGCCTCGACGGCGGGCCTCCAGCTGCGCCGCCCTCCCGCACGTAAGCCGCGCCCGACCGCGGCCAAAGACGACCGCGGCCACGAAGCAACCAACGCTTCGCGCCGTGGGCTCGACCCGGCGAAGCTGAGATGACGTTTCCCGGTACACCGGGAAACCTTCCGATAACGTGACTAGTCGAGCTAGACAGTAAGCGGCAAGTCGTGTTAGACTGACGTTGTGACCGCTCGGGACCTCCGCAGGATCCTCCGGCAAAAGGGCTGCATCGAGGTCCGTCAGGTGGGCTCCCACCTGACGATCCGGTGCAGCGAGTGCGTGACGACGATCGCCGTGCACACCGGCGACATCCCCACGGGAACCCTGCGGAAGATCGAGCGGGACCTTGAGCCGTGCCTCGGGAAAGGGTGGCTGCGCAAATGAAGACCTACCACGCGACGTTGGAGTTGGACCCCCGCTCGGGGCAATGGATGGCCGACATCGAGGGCCTCCCGGTTCACACCTGGGGACGGAACCTCGGCAAGGTCAAGGAGTACGCCCACGAGGCCCTCGCCGTGCACCTGGACGTCGACGTCGCCGCCGTGCGAGGCCACCTGGTGTTCCGCAAGCCGCAGCTGCCGGCGCCCGTCGTCGAAGCCATCGAGGAGGCGGAGGCCGCCCGCAACGAGGCCGACACAGCGTCCGCCCGGGCGGCCACGGCCAAGGCGGCCGCCGCTCGCGCCCTGGTCCGCGAAGCGCACCTGTCGATGCGCGACGCCGCCGAAGTGCTCGGCGTGTCGCACCAGCGCGTCCAACAGCTCCTGGCCGGCTGATGGGACGCCTCGTCGCAGTCCCCGACACCGACGGTGAGCTCACCACGAGCCTGGGCCGGCTCGAGGAGGTGCTCCTGCAGCTCCAGCCGTACGAAGCCGGGGACGACCCGGCACCCCTCGGCCTCGGCGAGGTCGCCTTGGAGGCGCTGCAGCGCATACTCGGCCGGGTCCTCGCCGCTGAACGCGGCCCGACGCCCGAGCTCATCGCGTCGGGCGGCACGTTCGAGCTCATCCCGGTGCGCTTCGTCGAGCTCGACAACGGGGACCTGGGCGCTATCGGGCAGACGATCGCCGCCCTCGGTCTGGCGTTGTTGCCCGGCGGCGAGGAGGCGGCCGCGGAGGTCCTCCGCGAGTTCATCGACGATCGGGAGCAGCCGAGCGACCTGGTGGCGAGCTTCGCCCGCGCCCACGGGCTCCTTGACCTCGCGCCCGACGACGACGCGCGCCTCCTCGCCGCCGTGACCGAAGGCAAGACAGGCCGGGTCCTCCTCACCGTCGACGAGGAGCGGGCCTACAAGCGCCTCACGGACCGCGTCTTGGCGATGTTCCACCTCAACGACCCACTGGCCCGCTTCCTGTACCGCGGCAGCTGACCCCGATCGTTCCCGCTCGCGTTCCCGTTTCCGTCCCGGCCCCGAGCGTGAACTCAGCCCAGCCCTCGGACAGACACTTGCAGGTTTCCCCAACGGGGCAACCTGAGCCCTCCGCCGCGTTTCGACGGGACGGCGTCGACCATCCACCGCAGCCCAACCCGTCAGGGCTATTGAAGAGGGGATGACACTGCAGGTCAGGACGCTGCTGGCGCCGCGGCACCTCTGCCACGCGGATGGCTGCACGCGGGCCGTTGCCGAGCGGTTCCTCATGTGCCGGCCCCACTGGCGGATGGTCCCTCGCCGGCTCCAGGCGGCCGTGTGGGACGCGTACCGACTCGGCCAGGAGCTCGACAAGCGACCGAGCGACGAGTGGCTGCGAGCGGCCGACGCAGCGATCGCCGCCGTCCGCGACCTCGAGGCCCGACACCGGCCGCCCGCACTGTTCGGGCCCGACATCGCGTGAAGGTCGTCGGCTACCTCCGGGTCAGCACGGAACGCCAAGCCGACGAGGGCCTCGGCCTCGACGTCCAGGAGCGAGCGATCCGCAGCTGGGCGCGCGCCAACGGCCACCGTGTGGCCCTGTGTGCCCGCGACGAGGGCGTGAGCGGCGCCAAGGAACTCGAACACCGCCAAGGCCTCGCCGACGCGCTGGAGGCGATCAGGGGCCGTCAGGCGGGTGGTGTCGTCGTCTACCGGCTCGACCGGCTCGCCCGCGACCTCGTACTCCAGGAGCAGCTGCTCGCCGAGCTCTGGCGCATCGGCGCCTCGGTGTTCTCGACCAGCGCCGGCGAGGCGGCCTTCCTCGTCGACGACCCAGCCGACCCGAGTCGCCGGCTCATCCGCCAGGTGCTCGGAGCAGTCGCGGAGTATGAGCGGTCGATGATCGCCCTGCGCCTCGCGGCCGGCCGGCGGCGCAAGGCCGAGCTCGGGGGCTACGCCTATGGCTCGCCGCCGTACGGGTTCCGAGCGGAGGGCCGTCAGCTGGCTCCGGACCCCGATGAGCACCCGGCCCTCGAAAGGATCGCTGAGCTTCGGGCTGGCGGGGCTTCGCTGCGTGAGGTTGCCAGGGTGTTGACGGCTGAGGGCTACCGGCCCAAGCGAGGTGAACGTTGGCACCCTGAGGTGCTGCGCCACATCGTCGAGCGGCTTCCCGTTTCCCGGTAGACCGTCCACCGGGAAACCCCTGGTCATCGGGCGCGTCAACCCCGCGGGGGAAGGCGTCAACCGGATCGACGGAGGTTGCCGCGGAGGTTGCCGCGGAGGTTGCCGCGGAGGTTGCCACGAGCGGAGTCCCTACCAGCGCCTGGCGGGCACTCCTGGCAGCGGCTTGTTGGCCGGGTAGCCGAGCAGCTCGCGGGCGAACATCAACTCGCGACGCACGTCCTTGAGCTCGCCGCGGAGCTTGTCGACGAGGGCTACGAGGCGGTCGGGGTCCCGGAGCAGCGCCCGGACGTCAGAGGAGTCCCGCAGCCGGCCGCGGAGCTTGCGTTCTGCCTCGTCACGCTCTGCCCGCGCTCGCTGGGCCGCGTGCTCGGCCGCCCCGATCCGCCGGCGGGCCTTCTCAGCGCGCTCGTTGGCTACGGCAGCGCGGCCGCGCCAGCTGTCGGCCTGCTTGCGCGCTCGCTCAGCGATGTGGCGCGCCTTGTTGGTCTCGGCACGCGCCGTCTGGAGCGCGGCGCGCAGCTGCGTCGGCTCAGCCAGCTCGGCCGCCCGCCGAGCGCGGTAGGCCCGCTTGCGCTCGGCCTCATCGATCCATTTCCGTGGCCGGCCAGGCGGCCGCCGTGGCTGCGCGGTCATCGTTGGCGACCGTACCGGACGCGACGAAACGATGGCATCCAACGCAGGTAACTCGCGGGACCTGCCAGTCTGTACGAGCTGATCTTGTTCGTTTTCGATCGGTTGCCTTGGGGGGTTGCCTGTCGGTCTTCGTGTCGCGTTTTTGGCTGGTCGGTCGGTGGTGGTTGTGCTCTGGTCCGTCTTCTCGGCTGGGTTGGGGAAGGTGATCGGCCTCCAGTCGGCGCCGGCGAGATTGGCTGAGGTCCAACCGCCCAAGGTGGGCGAGGCGGACCGAGTCGCCCACTTCGAGGAGGACGAGCGAAACCGGCCCTGACCTGCCCTGGTGACATCGTGATGACGTCAGTGCGGAACACCTTTCGTGGCACCCCGGCGGTCTCGGCATCGGCCCTGGTTTTTCGTGGTACCTAGCAGGTCATTTCGCGTGACCTGCCAATGTGCTCTGCAGAAACGACGTTCTCGGCACCGACCCGACGGTCCCGCCACTCGCCGTGACAATCGGGACCGTGACCGACCGGGACTTCGGTGATCGAGCCTCGCGACGCCCGAGCAGCAACTCCTTCCGCCCGGCCCCCTCGGCCCCTCGCCGATGGTCGACCGCGGGAGACAGCCGGGCCACGTGGCCGCGGGCGGCCGTGAGGGCCGCTGGGGGGTCGGGGTGGGTGATCAGTGCGAGCGGGCGCCCTGGGGGCTCTGCGGGGCGTACAGCGGCTCTCGGCCAGCGGCGACGGCGGGGGCCGAGGAGAACGCCTCGACGATGATGTGGCGGGTGGGCCGGCGGCGCTCGATGGCCTCGACGACGGCCCGGACCTCCTCGATGTGGTCGCAGTCCCAGCAGGTGGCGTCGTCGGCCCCGCGGCCGCCCTGGAAGACCCAGTACACCGTCCGCCAGCGCGAGTGGCGGCCGTGGCGCGAGACGTGGGCGCACACGTGGACCTTGCGGCCGTCGAGGGTCCACCAGGTCATGCCGTCGTCGATGCGGAACCGCCACCCGGGCCGACCGTCGAGGAGTCGGGCGAGCTCGACCCAGGCGGGGACCGAGCGGGCGGTGTTGAGGGCCTCGACGACGTCCTCGTAAGCGAGGGTCGGTCCCACCTCAGGCGCGCGGGTGGGAGGTCGCGTACGACGCGGTGAGGTGGGCCTTGGACACGTGCGTGTAGATCTGGGTGGTCGTCAGCGACGCGTGGCCGAGGAACTCCTGGACGTACCGAAGGTCCATCCCGCCCTCCATGAGGTGAGTGGCGGCGGTGTGGCGGAACTGGTGGGGGTGCAGCCCGCGGTCCTCGATGATCCGGCGCACGTCGCGGCTGGTCATGCGCCGGCCCCGCTCGTTGAGGAAGAGCGGCGAGCGGGGTGGGACCGGTAAGGGGCCGCCACCGCGCGGGAGCTCATGGCGCGCTGCGAGTTCATCGACGAGGGCGAGGGCCTCCGCTGCGGTGCCCCCGTCGGCCAGGCGGTCGAGCTCGGTGAGCGCGAGGGCGAAGAACCGGGCGGCGGCGTGCTCGGCGACAGTGGCCTCCTCGACGGGGCCGCAGCCGGCGCAGGCGATGCGGTCATGGCGGCAGCGGCCGTGGTCGAGCCAGGCCTCGAGGTTCTCGATCGACGGGGCGGCGATGGGGACTCGGCGTTGCTTGTCGCCCTTGCCCCACACGGTGAGTAGGCCGGCGGTGAGGTCGACGTCGCCGGCGTTGAGGCCGCAGAGCTCGCCGACGCGTAGCCCGCCGTCGTAGAGCAGCCCGACGATGGTCATGTCCCGGAGACGGGACAGCTCCTCCTCGGGTGTCGGCGCCGGCGGCGGGTTGAGGAGCTCGTCGAGGTCGTCCTGGTCGACGAGGCGGGGGAGCCGGCGCATCTGGAGGGCGAACCCGCTCGGGAGGTGCACCCGCCGGGTCGGGTCGGGCCCGGGGATGGCGTGGCGCTTGCGGACCCACCGGAAGTAGCGGCGCATGGCCGACACGCACCGGGCGACGGAGGAGTCCGCGAAACGACGTGAGCGGAGCTCGGTGATGAAGCGGCGCACCACCAGGTGGTCGACGTCGGCCGGGCCGTCGAGGCCCTCGTGGAAGGCCCAGGCGATGAACCGGCCGACGTCGGTGCGGTACGCCTCGACGGTGCTGGGCGACACGTCGATGAGCGAGCGCAGGAACTCGTCCCACGCCCACGGCTCCAGCTGGCTCTGCTCGGCCATGTCGAGGCCGAGCCCAGGCAGCGGGCGCACCCGGTCGTCGTCGCGCGCGTCGAGGTCGTCGGGTGGGTCCATCCGTATCGGGACGGTGGGCGTGGTCGGCGCCGGGCGGCCGCCGGCGATGTCGGCGGCACCGGCGACCCGTTGGCGTTTGGCGACCCGGTGCAGGCAGCGCAGCGCGTCGGCGGCGTCCCCGCCGCGCTTGGCCTCCCGCTGCAGCGCCCGGAACGTCTCGCCGTAAAGACGGGCGACGGCCCGGCGCTCCACCTCGGACCGGCCAACAGGCGCGGTGCACTCTGCACAAGCGAGCCGGTCGTGGGCGCACGCCGCCCGCGAAGCCGCGGGCACTACCCCGCCTCGACGGAGGAGGTGGGGACGGCGGCGAGGGCGGCCGCCGGCGCCGGCTTCTTGGGTGCCGGGAAGTCCTTGACCTTGGCCGCCTCTCGCTCGGCGCGGGTAAGCCCGGGCAGCGGGAGCTCGGTGGCGATGCGCAGCTGGTAGCTGCGGGCCAGGTCACGCAGTCGGCGGGAGAGGCCGATGACTGTCCCTTCGGCCCGGGCGTGGTCGTGCACCATCGAGATGACGTCGACGTAGAAGCGGGTGAGCGCTCGGTCGGCGATGGCGGCCTCCCGCATCGATGTCCCGCACCGAGCGCACACCAAGTCGGTGTGCTCGCAGCTGACCAGCGCCCGCAGGGCGTCTTGGAACAGCCCCGAGGCGTTGAAGTCGGGGTGCAGCTCTCGGGCCCGCTCGAGGAGCTCGGCGGGAACGGAAACGTTCACCCGGGTCGAGCCCCGAGCTGGCTCCTTCTCTGACGTGACCGCGTCGGTAGGGTCCGGCATGGTCGTCACCTCCTCTGTAGGTGGCGGCTCGGCCCCGGGTCGTTCACGCGGCCCGGGGCCACTTGGTTTAGAGCCACCGTAGCTGACCGGGGTAACCCGGTACACCGGGAAACCCTGTTTAGTCCCCCACTCCGCAGGTTTCCCGGCGTACGGTAAACCCCCGTGCATCGCATCGCGGTGGCGGCCCACAAGGGCGGCAGCGGCAAGACGACGGTCAGCGTCAACCTCGCCGGCGCGCTCGCGACACAGGGAGAGCGCGTCGTCGTGATCGACGCGGACCCCCAGGGCGCGGCCGGGGCGTCGCTCGGGACGTCGGCCGACAAGCCGACGCTTTATGAGGTCCTGTCCGGCACCGCCAGCCTCCACGAGGCTGTCCGGGCCACTCCGCACGAGCGCATCGACCTGGTCCCCGGGGACTTGGACCTGGCCGGGGCTGAGGTCGAGCTCCCCCGTCGTCCTGACTGGCAGGGATCGCTGCGCCAGGCGCTCCGGACGTTGCGGTCCTACGACGTGGCCATCATCGACACCGCGCCCGGCCTCGGCGTGCTGCCCTACATCGCCCTCGCGGCCGCCGACCGGGTCCTGGTGGTCTGCCCGCCCGACTTCCTCAGCTTCCGGGCCCTCCCCACCGTCCTCGAGGCGGCCCAACGAGCGAGAGTGCCGCTCATCGGGATCGTCCCCAACCGGGTCGAAGGCCGCACCCGCCACGAGTCCGACGTCCTCGACGAACTCCGCGCCCGCCACGCCGGCGAGCTACTCGTTGAGGTCCCCCGCCGCGTCGTCCTCCAGGACGCCGCCATCGCCGGTCAGCCGGTCAGCGTCTACGCCCCGACCTCGGCCGCAGCCGAGGCCTTCGCCCGTCTCGCTCAAGAGGTGAGCCATGCCCGCACGCCCTGACCTCAAGCGCGCCCTCGGCCGAGACGCCGTCTACGGCGACACACCGCCGGCCGGCGCAGCCAACGGTGGGGGAGCGCGACGGCCCGGGCGGCCCAAGAAGACCGACGGCCCCACCTGGGAGGAATCCCACGAGCGGGCCACGTTCCACCTGCCGGTCGAGCTCCACCAGGCCGTGAAGGAGGAGGCGCTCAGGTCGGGGCGGACCAAGAGCGCCGTCGTGGCCGACGCCTTGCGCGAGCACCTGGCGAAGCAGCCGGCGAGGGCCCGCAAGCGATAGGCCAGGTTCAGGTTTCCCGGTACGCCGGGAAACGGTCGGCAAATCGGCCGCACCTTCCACACCACCCGGGCTCCTCCAGGGGCTCTGCGGGGCGTACAGAGGACGGTTTTTCGGGAGGTTTGCCGCTCAACCCGGTCCGGGAACGAAGACCTGCTTCGTCTGCCGCCGGCCGGTCTTGTCTCGGTAGCTGAGCGGCTCCTGGTGGACCCGCCCCTCCTCTTCGAGCTCGGCAAGCGCGCGCCAGCGCCGCCGAACATCGCCCGGCAACCTCAACGTCAGCTGCGTGGCCGACAGCTGCCCAGGCTCGTCGACAATGAACCCCAAGGCCAGGGCCCGGAGCTCCTCGTCGGAGATGCGGACATAGTCGACCCGTGGCGTGCGGGAGGGCCCGTGTAGAGCCAGCGTGGTCAGAAACTCGACGGCCCACACGGCGGGGATCGGTTCATTCCCGTTCTCCCACACGCCGATGCGGCCGCCCGTCTCGTGTAGACCGACCATCTTGCTCAGCTGGGGGCGACTCAACCCGGCGCGACGGCGCAACCGAGCGAGCTGCGCGCCCGTCAACGTCGGTGGCTCCTTCCCGGGACCGGCAGCAACCATGCGGCGGCGCGTCCGTCGCTCGCCCTGACCTTTCGGCGAGAGTTCCTCGTACACGTGAGCTCGCCCCGCGCGGACCCACCCGTCGAGGATGTGGCGGCCCGGGCTGTCCACGAGTTCCGCCCTGAGGCCGTGGACGACCTCGGCCCATGGGACCGGCTGTGACAGGCCGGCCAGCACCCGCTCTGCGTACGCGGCGCTGACCGCTCGGTTGACGGGTTTCCCTCGCCGGCGGAGCGGCCGCGAGCCGCGGGGCAGGCGACCCGCTTCGCCCGCGGCGAGTGCCTCCAAGATGCGCCGGCGGGCCACTGTGGGGATCGGGCGGCCGTTCTCGTAGCCGGAGAGCAGGCCACCCTTGATGCCCACGATCCGAGCGAACTCGGTCTGGCGCCAGCCGAGGGCGCAACGCCGGTCGGCCATCGCCGTCCCCGTGAGCGCCGGGGGAGGAGCAGCGGCATGGAGCCGACGGCGGCCGCCCCGCTCTCCGGTGGTGTCCTCGTGGATGAGCCCCCGGGCGAGGGCTTGTTCGATGGCTCGTGCGAAGGCTTCGTCGTGACGATCCAAGGATCGGGCCAGCGCTTTGCGGGAAATGCCGGCGGCGGAGCGGCGCACCTTCGCGACGATGAGCTGCTGGGCCTCGCCGATGGGGTCTGCAACAGGGAGCCGCTCCAAGGTTCGTCGTACGGCTGGAGCGGCCCACTCGGGAACCTCCTCGAGGTCACGCTCCCATCGCCCGACGGCCATCTCGCTTACCCCGATCGCGGCCGCCAACTGAGCCTGGCTCCATCGGGCCCGCCGACGCGCCGCCCTCAGCTCCGCGGTGGACATTGGTGCCAGCTGGCCCGCAGGCTTCGGCCCGGCGGCGAACGCCCGGCAACTGCGTTGGCCTCTCCTCGAGGGAACGTAGAGCACCGACTTGTGCACCTCATTGGCGGCGAGGAGTCGGGCTAGCGCCGCCCGGGTGGTGCTGGCCCCGCCGGCGGATCGGACGAGTCGACCCAGCGGTAGCGGCCCCTCGGCACGGAGGACCTGGAGCACGCGCCGGGAGTGCAGCTCGATACGGTCGTCGCTGGCGGGCCGGGTGAACGCCTCTTCCAAGCTCGTCGCGTAGCGCGACGGCACGGGCTGGCGTCCCTTCTCCCAATGGTTCACCAGGCCGACCGTGACCCCGAGCCGCGCTGCCAGCTCGCGCTGGCTCAAACCCGCTCGGTCCCGCCTCCGGCGCAGGGCCTGCCCCTTGACCTTCGTGACCGTCTCCGCCGGCGCCGGCCCGTAGGCAAGCCCGCGGCCGGAGCGGGCGCTGCCACCCCGAGTCGGGAAGTAGGCGACCGTCTCATGGATCACGTCCGCGGCAATCGCCTCGCTGATCGCGGCGCGCACCAGCGCCGAGTAGCCGCCGACCTGGCGCTGCACGTCGGCGCGCGACCTCGCTCCTCGCCGAACGGCCTCAACCACAGCCCGACGACGGGCCGCGTTGTCCGTGTCCGCTTCCACACAGTCGAGTTTATATACATAGATGATCCGCATAGCGGAGCCTCGACTGTCTTACTGTCGCGACCTCATGAAGCTGACCAAGAAGCAAATCCAGGAGCTCGTCGCCCTGGTCGCGGTCGTCGGGCTCTACAAATGGCTCGACAAGACCGGGGCTCGGGGACGGGCGAAAAAGTGAGCTCCGTTGCCCAATCGAGAGCATCCGCGACCGCGCAGGCCGGGCGTCTTACGCTCGCCAGTCATGGGTTCGCGCAAGGCAAAGAGCACGGGTCGCCCGCTGTTCAACTTCCGCCTGGCCCCGGAAGACGCCTCTCGATTGGAGCTAGTCGTCCAGGACCTCGGCCTGTCGCGCTCTCAGATCATGCGCGATGCCTTGCGCCGCTATCTCGACGAGCGAGCCAAGGAGGCGCCGAAGGCCAGCTGATCGCCGCCCCGACAGGGGCCCATACGCGGCAACGCCCCGGGGTGCCACCCGAGGCGTTCCAACAACCCGTCCCGTACCAACGAGAAAGGCGAGACCTTGCCCGGTCACGGTAGTGGCTTCGCGCGCCCGTCGTGCGGATACCTCCCGACCGGGGCGGGCCCGGAAAACGCCACCACGCCACCCGATCAACCTGAGCGGACGGCGGCAGGCGGCAGCTCCCGGGCGGCCCCGAACAGTGACCGCGGCGCGCCCGGACGCGTGCTCGCTTTCCGGCGCCGGCGGAGCATCAAGCAACCCCGCCCGCAACCGGACGAGGCGGCCTGATGGCCATGGCGATCGCCACGAACCCTCACCTCGAGGCGGCCCTCGGTTACGCCGAACGCGGTTGGGCCGTGCTCCCCCTCCACGGGCCCTCTCGCGCTGGTCGATGCAGCTGTGGCACCCGCGACTGCTCCTCGGTGGCCAAACACCCGCGGACGGCCCACGGCAAAGACGACGCCTCAGCGGAGGGGAGCACCATCGCGGGCTGGTGGCGCTCCTGGCCAACGGCCAACGTCGGCATCAGGACCGGGGCGGAGAGCGGCCTCGTCGTCCTCGACATCGACGTGGACAAGGGCGGCCCCGAATCGCTCGCCGCCCTGGAGGCCGAGCACGGACCGCTCCCCGTCACCCTCACCGTCCGCACCGGCAGCGGCGGCGGGCACCGGTACTTCCTCCACCCGGGCGAGCCAATTCGTAATGACGCCAGCCGCAAGCTCGGCGCCGGCCTCGACGTCCGAGGCGACGGCGGCTACATCGTCGCCCCCCCGAGCGTCCACGCCACCGGTCACCCGTACGAGTGGGTCGACTCAGGCGCGCAGCTGGCGGCGATGCCGAGCTGGCTGCTCGAACGCCTGCGGGAACCCGCCATCGAACACCGCCGGCCGCCCGTCGCCCCGGCCCCCTACTCGGGCAACGGCGCGTCTCCCTACGCCGAGGAGGCTCTGCGGCGCGAACTGAGCGACCTCGGCGCGGCCCAGCCTGGCGAGCGGAACCACGCCCTCAACCGGGCCGCTTTCAACCTCGGCCAACTCATCGAGGGCGGCGAGCTCGAGGAGGCAACCGCGCACGCCGAGCTGCTCCAGGCCGCCGTCGCCATCGGCCTGACCGAGCGCGAAGCGCAAGCAACCATCGCCAGCGGGCTCACCAAAGGGCGGACGCAACCGAGGCGTGCGCCGGAGCGCCCGGACCGACGCCGCCCCCCCCCCCCCCCCGCCAGCCCCGGGCCCCCCCCCCCACCCCACCAACCCGCCCCGGGGGGGCCCGGGCCCCCCCCGTA
>Ga0307477_10002127_pt1 | contig 15604 bp, 13 predicted proteins | sample atmos_gasesECM2C_FD_203316 | JGI IMG/M metagenome (GOLD analysis project Ga0307477, IMG submission 203316) | Hardwood forest soil microbial communities from Morgan-Monroe State Forest, Indiana, United States - atmos_gasesECM2C_515 | ecosystem: Environmental > Terrestrial > Soil > Temperate...
GCGCGTGCGTATGGTCGTCTCGGAGCTGCGCGGCGAGAAGATCGACATCATCCCCCACAACGACGAGCCCGCCAGGTTCGTCGCCAAGGCGCTCTCACCGGCGCGGGTGCGCGAGGTACTCGTCGACGACGAGGCCAAGCAGGCGACCGTGATCGTGCCCGATGACCAGCTCTCGCTGGCGATCGGCCGCGAGGGCCAAAACGCGCGTCTGGCGGCGCGGTTGACCGGCTGGCGCGTGGACATCCGCTCGGAGACCGAGTTCGCCGCCGAGGAGGCCGAGCACGGCTATGAGGAGGAGGAGGTCCAGGGCCGTTGTGCCGCGGTCCTCTCCAACGGTCGGCGTTGCCCGAACGCGTCGCTGCCAGGCTCGCGCTACTGCGGCCTGGAGACCCATCAGGCGCTCGCGAACATCGCCACCGACAACGTCGCCGATCTGAACGCAGACGGTGGCGAGCCCGCGGGTGAGGGGGAGGCTCTGGGCGGAGATGAGGATGTCGCGGCGCTCGCCCACGACGGGGAGACCGACGCCGCCCCCGACGTCCAGGCCGCCGAGACCTCCGCCGTAGAGGAGTTCGCCGCCGAGGAGACCGTCGTGGAGGAGGTTGCCGCCGAGGAGACCCCCGCCCAGGCGGAGACCCCCGTGGAAGAGAACTCCGCCGAAGAGACCTCCGCCGAGGGGATCGCCGCCGAGGAGATCGCCACTGCCGAGGGGATCGCCGCCGAGGAGCCGGCGCCATAGGCGCACATGTCCCCCGACGCAGGTGCGTCGGATGCGGGCGCACCGCGTCGAAGCCAGAGCTCCTCAGGATCGCACTCGGGCGGACCGGCGCGGGCCGGACGAGGCCGGCGGTGCTCGACCGTGACGGCACGATGCCGGGTCGCGGGGCGTATTTGTGCCGCGGCGCGAGCGCCGGCGAGCCCGCTGCCGACTGTCTGGCGCTCGCCATCCGCGGGGGTGGGATCGCGCGCGCACTGCGCTGCGCCGTGACCCTGCCTGATGAACTCGTAGAATCGGTAAGTCGATGAGCAAGAAGCGCGTACACGAGATCGCCAAAGAGCAGGGTCTGTCCAGCAAGGAGCTGCTGGAGAAGCTGCACGCCGCCGGCGTGGAGGCCAAGACGGCCTCCTCCTCGGTCGAGGAGACCGCGGTCATCCAGGCGTTGGGCAACGGGGACGGGTCGTCCTCGGCATCGCCCCCCACCGTCACCGCGGAGCCCGCCACGGCAACCGCGACCGCGTCCCCCCCGAAGTCCCCGTCCAAGCCCGAACCCGCGCCATCCGCCGCCCCCAACGGCGCGTCGACTGCGATCGCGTCGGCGTCCGTGCCCTCCGACGGCGGCCAGTCGGCCGCGCTCACGCCCACCGGTTCGGCTGAGCCCGAGGCGGACGCCGGTGAGTCCTCGACCAACCCCGCGGCCGAGCGGGTGCGTCCCACGCGCGACTCGCGCACGGGCGAGCGGGCGCCGGTCGCCAGCACGTCGGGAGGCCGCCGGCGCGTGGTGATCGACTCCCAGGCGTCGCGCCGCCAGCAGGGCGGGCCCGCCAACCAGCCCCAGCGCCGCCCCCGTCGCGGGAGGCGTCGGCGGGGAACCTACGACGAGACGATCGCGCCGATCGACACCACGGCGATGGAGGCGACCGACCTCGTGCGCGTCAACTCGGGCTCGACGGTCAAGGACGTTGCTGAGTACCTCGGCGCACCGGTGCCGGAGATCATCAAGAAGCTGATGATGCTGGGCGAGATGGCGACGCTCACGCAGACGCTGTCCGACGACGCGATCCAGGTGTTGGCCGACGAATTCGAGAAGAAGATCGAGATCGTCCACGCCGCCGACGACGTCGAGGTCGAGCCCGTGTTTGAGGATGCCGAGGAGGATCTGATCGAGCGTCCGCCGGTGGTGACGATCATGGGGCACGTCGATCACGGCAAGACCTCGCTGCTGGACGCGATCCGCGAGACCGAGGTAGCCGCCGGCGAGGCGGGCGGTATCACCCAGCACATCGGCGCCTACCAGGTGCGCCATGGCGGCAAAGAGATCACGTTCCTGGACACGCCCGGTCACGAAGCGTTCACCGCGATGCGTGCCCGCGGCGCACGTGTCACCGACGTCGTGGTGATCGTGGTCGCCGCCGATGACGGCGTCAAGCCACAGACCGAGGAGGCGATCGACCACGCCAAGGCGGCGGAAGTGCCGATCGTGGTGGCGGTGAACAAGATCGACAAGGAGGGCGCCCAGCCCGAGCGCGTGCGTACGGAGATGACCCAGCGCGGACTGCAGCCGGCGGAGTGGGGCGGGGAGATCGAGTTCGTCGACGTCAGCGCCAAGACACGCCAAGGTCTCGACACGCTGCTGGACACGATCCAGGTGGTCACCGACCTGGAGGAGTTGAAGGCCAACAGCGACGCCGACGCCTCTGGCACGGTGATCGAGTCTAAGCTTGACCCCGGTCGCGGGCCGGTCGTCAGTGTCCTGATTCAGCGCGGAACGCTGAACGTCGGCGACGCGCTCGTCGCCGGTGCGCACTTCGGCCGGGTGCGCGCGATGCACGACTTCACGGGCACGCGCGTCAAACACGCAACCCCGGGACAGCCGGTCGAGGTGCTCGGCTTCGACGGCGTTCCCGAGGCCGGCGAGCTTGTGCGTGTCGTCGAGAACGAGCGCCGCGCGCGCCAGCTCGCGGGGGAGCGCGCTAACCGCCTGAAGACCGAGGCGCTCGCGCGCAGATCGGGACGCAAGGTTTCGCTGGAGGACGTGTTCAAGCTCGCTCAGGAGGGCGCTGTCAAGGAGCTTGGATTGGTCGTCAAGGCCGATGTTGCGGGTTCACTGGAGGCGATCGAGGATGAGATCGCCAAGCTCCCGCAGGAAGAGGTCAACGTCAACATCATCCATCGCGGCGTCGGTGGGATCAACGAGTCCGACGTGATGCTTGCTGCCGCCTCAAGAGGGGTGATCCTGGCCTTCAATGTGCGTCCTGTCGGCGAAGCCCGTCAGGTCGCCGAGCGCGAGGGCGTGGAGATCCGCTCCTATTCGGTGATCTACCGCGCGATCGAGGAGCTGCGCGCGGCGATGCAAGGCATGCTCGAGCCGACCGAGGTCGAGACACCGCTCGGCCAGGCAGAGGTGCGCCAACTGTTCCGGGCTTCGCGGATCGGCGTGATCGCCGGTTCGTTCGTGACCGAGGGGAAGGTCACGCGCGGTGCCAAAGCGCGGGTCGTGCGCGAGGGCACCGTCATCTATGACACGACTATCGCGAGCTTGCGCCGCTTCAACGAGGATGCGCGCGAGGTCGCCTCCGGATTCGAGTGCGGGATCGTGCTCGCCAACTTCCAGGACCTGCGCGAGGGCGACATCTTGGAGACCTACGAGACGCGCCTGCAGGAGCGAGAACTGAGCTGAGCCGAGGCGGTCGAGGCTCTACGCGGACGCGGTCCATGGGAGATTGCTCATGCAAGCGCCGCCTGGCGACTGTCCCCGGGTGAGGTTGGAGGATAGGATGAGTTCGGGACGTATGCGTCGCGTCGACGAGGCGATCAGGCAAGTGCTTGGCGACGCGGTGACGGGAGAGCTGAAGGACCCTCGAGTTGGATTCGTGACCGTGACAGATGTCAGGACAAGCGCCGACCTGCGCCATGCGCGCGTGTACGTCAGCGTGCTCGGTCAGAGCGGCGGGCCGTCCGACGCCGCCCAGCGCGAGGACACACTCGAGGGTTTGCGCCACGCGCACGGTTTCCTGCAGGGCAGGCTCGCCTCCGAGCTGCGTCTGAAGCGCACCCCGACGCTCCAGTTCGACTACGACGACACGACCGACCGAGCGCTGCGCGTGGATGAGCTGCTGGGCGAGATCGAGGGCTCGTGAGCAAGGGTAGGCTCAACTCCCACCGTGCTCGTGAGCGGGAGAAGAGCTCTCTCATGCGCACGAGCAGGGTTCTCGCATGCGCGCTGGAATGGCTGTCACATGAGTGAAGGCATCGAGAGCGTCGAGGTCACGCGTGAGCGGGTGCTGGAGCGCATCCGCGAGGACTCGCGGTTCGTGCTGGCAGCGCACGAGGGCCCGGACGGCGACGCGCTGGGGTCGCTGGTGGGAATGCATGGGCTACTCACCGCGCTGGGCAAGGATTCGCAGCTGTTCATCGCGCCGGAGGACCTACCGCTTCCCTACGAGTATCGCTTCTTCGAGCTCGACGGCCTGATCTCCTCGCCGCCGGCGGACATCGCCCAGCGCACGGTCGTGTTTCTGGACTGCGGCAACATCGACCGCAACTCAGCCTGCGTGCTGCAGCAGGGCAGGCACCTGCTGAACATCGACCATCACCACGACAACACGCGCTTCGGCACGCTCGACCATGTCGTGCCGGACGCATCGTGCACAGCAGAGATCGTGTGGGATCTGATGCGCGGTCTCAACGTGCGGCCGACCGCGGAGGTAGCGCGGGCGCTGTATGTGGGGCTGATCACCGATACGGGACGCTTCATGTACGAGAACACAGGTCCGCGCGCCCACGAGATGGCTGCCGAGTTGATCGGAGCTGGCGTGGACGTGCAGGACGTGTACCGGCGGCTGTACGAGGAGATGCCCGCGGCGAAGATCGCGCTGCTCGCGCTCGCGCTCGGACGGATGCGTCGCTTCGACTCCGGCGAGCTGACGCTGGCGGCGCTGAGCGCCGGGGACTTCCGTGACGCGGGCGCCGAGGACAGCTACTCGGAGGGCATCATCGACCACCTGCGCGCGGTTCAGGGAACGAAGGTCGCGGCGCTCCTACGCGAGCTCAGTGATGGAGAGGGGGGTGGTAACGGCCGGCGCAAAGTGTCGCTACGCGCGACCGACGACGATGTCGACGTGTCCGTGATCGCGCGCGAGCAGGGGGGCGGTGGGCATCGACGTGCGGCGGGCTTCACCACCATGCTGGAGGTCGAGCCCCTGGTTGAGTTCCTGCGCGGCGCGCTCGCCGCACAGTTGCACGCCGCCCCCGACGGGCCGACCACCGCGACGGTGGCCTGACTCGCGCAGACGGTGGCCTGACTCGCGCAATCACATAGACGCGGTGAGCGCCGTCATCGCCATCATCAGCATCGGCCAAGCGAGCGCCTACGGGCGTCGTGGCACGCGATGATGGACTGGCACGCGATGATGGACTGCATATGGACGGCATCTTGCTGATCGACAAGCCAGCGGGCATGACCTCGCATGATGTGGTTGCCCTCGTCAGGCGTGCGCTGGGGGGCGTCAAGGTCGGTCATGCAGGCACGCTCGACCCGTTTGCGACGGGCCTGCTGATCGTGTTGGTCGGACGCGCGACAAAAGCTCAGCGACAGCTGATGGAGCTGTCCAAGCGCTACGAAACCGTCGCTCAGCTCGGCGCGACGTCCAGCACTGGAGACACCGAGGGGGAGATCGTTGTGACAGGCCGTCTGCCGCCCGATCCGCCGCCGTTGCCGATCGGAGAGATCCGGCAGCGTCCTCCGCGGCATTCGGCCGTAAAGATCAGGGGCGAGCGCGCTTACAAGCGTGCGCGGCGAGGCGAGGAGTTCGAGCTGCCCGAACGGATCGTGACCGTGTACCGCTTCGAGCAAACTTGGCGCGAGCGCGAGCGGGATGAATTGCCGGACACCTCCCCTGGTACATCCACAGCCCCATCCAGACCAACGGGTCCGCTGGAACGTGCCGGCTATGAGATTGAATGCTCGGCCGGCACCTACGTGCGCTCGCTGATCGCCGACCTGAACGACGGCTACTGCGAAGAGCTCAGGCGCACGGCGATCGGGCCGTTTGAGGTGCGCGACGCGGTCGCGCCCCCGCGCCGTGGTGAGCCGTGGGGGCGGCCACCGCTGATCGGGCTCGACCAAGCGCTTGCGACGCTACCCAAATAGGCTGTGAAGCCGTGAAGATCACCCGCCTGCCCGACGTTCTGCCGCCCAGCAAGGACGAACCCGTGCGCAGCGTGGCCGTCGGCACCTTCGACGGTGTGCACCTCGGTCATCGCGCGGTGATTGCGGGCTCGGATAGCGTACTGACGTTCGCACCACACCCGGTGTCGGTCGTCGCGCCCCAGCACACGCCGAAGTTGCTGACGACGCTGGAGGTCAAGGCCGAGCTGGTCGCGGGCTTGGGCGTGCGCGAGCTGATCGTGATCCCGTTCGACGCGGCGTTCGCGGCGCGCTCCGCCGAGCAGTTCATCTCCGAGGTGCTCGTCGGCACGCTCGGTGCGAGCAGGGTTGCCATCGGCGAGAACTTTCGGTTCGGACATCGCGCTCAGGGCGATCCCCGTCTGCTGGCCGCCGACGAGCGCTTTCAGACGGTCGTGCATCCGCTGCTGGAGGTGGACGGGGAGATCGTCTCCTCCAGTCACATTCGCGGTCTGGTGCTCGCGGGCGAGGTCGATCAGGCCGCGCGGTTTCTCGGCGCCCCATTTCAGCTGCGCGGCGAGGTCGTCCATGGCGACGAGCGCGGACGCGAGCTCGGCTTTCCGACCGCCAACCTCGTGCCGGAGGAGGCGCTGGTGTGTCCCGGCCACGGGGTGTATGCGTGCCTGGCCAACGGCAGCGTGCCAGCCGCCGTCAGCATCGGCGTGCGCCCGACGTTCGCGACCGGTCGCGGCGAGCTGATCGAGGCGTATCTGATCGACTTCGACAGCGACCTGTACGGCAGCACGCTGCGACTGGACTTTCTCGCGCGCCTGCGTGGGGAGCGTCGGTTCGACACACCCGAGGCACTGATCGAGCAGATGCGCCGCGATGTCGCTCGTACGCGCGAGATCGTCGCCGCTGGTTGAGGGGCGAGTTCATAGTCGATGTTAGTCACGGTGCATGCCCTGGCGCCGATGTGCGTCTGCTACCGTTGGCCCGCACATGACCGCCATCACGGCAGAGCGCAAGCGCGAGATCGCCGCCCAGTTCGGGGCCAATGAGCAGGACACCGGTAACACCCGGGTCCAGGTCGCGCTGCTGACCGAGCGCATCAACCATCTCACCGAGCACCTGCGCGAGCAGAGCAAAGATCACCACTCGCGCCGCGGTTTGCTGATGCTCGTCGGGCGCCGGAGACGGTTCCTGGACTATCTGCGTCGCCGCGACCTCGAGGGTTACCGGGCGCTCATCAAAGAGCTGGGTCTGCGTAAGTGAGCGTCGTCGGCCCCGGCACCCCGGCGCCGTCGTTCAGGCTTCAACGCGAAGACGGCGAGCGCTTCACCGCGCAGGACCTGCGCGGCAAGACGACGATCCTGGTGTTCTACCCGTTCGCGTTCAGCCCGGTGTGCACCGACCAGTTGCAGGTCTACGAGCAGGCTCTGGGCGAGTTGACCGCGAACGGCGCGGAGATCTACGGGGTCTCGTGCGACAGCTCCTACGCTCAGGCCGCGTTCAGGGAGAAGCTCGGCGTGTCGATCCCGCAGTTGTCGGACTTCGAGCCCAAGGGCGCGGCGTGCACTGCGTTCGGGGTCCTGCACGAGGGCGGCTTTCCCCAGCGCGCCCTCGTGATCGTCGGGTCCGACGGGGTCGTACGCTGGAGTTATCAGGCGCCCACGCCCGCGGAGCTGCCGGGCGTGGAGCTATTGCGCGAGGGCCTTGCTGCCGCGACGGCAAGCGCCTGATACAAGGCTTGCCGGTTCGTCCTGAACCTCGCTCCTTGCGCCAGGCTCGACCCGGCCGCGGCGCCCGCCGTCCGCTAAGCTCCGCTGGTTCGGAATAAGAGATAAAGAAAACGATCCGCCAGGGACGTGGCGGTCTGATGCAGGCACGCGTCCCATCCCGACGGGCGGAGCATAGGAAGGTAGAGAAAGCATATGAGTAGTAGCAATGACGCCGTAACACGGGTCTCCGTGGAGATCGCGGGTAGCGAGATCTCGTTTGAGACCGGCAGGATGGCCAAGCAGGCCTCTGGTGCAGTGGTCGTCCGCCAAGGCGACACGATGCTCCTGGCGACAGCCGTCGCGGGCAGCCTGCGCGACGTGGACTTTCTCCCGTTGACAGTGGATGTTGAGGAGCGCATGTACGCCGCCGGGAAAATCCCGGGCTCGTTCTTCAAGCGCGAGGGCCGTCCCGGCGAGAAGGGGACGCTGACCGCGCGCATGATCGATCGCCCGCTACGTCCGCTGTTTCCGAAGGACTGGCGCTATGACACCCAGCTGGTGGCGATCCCGCTGTCGATCGACCATGTTCACCCCTACGACATCCTCGCCATGAACGGAGCGTCGGCCGCGGTGATGATCTCCGACATCCCGTTCCCGACTCCGGTGGGTGCGGTGCGGATCGGCAAGGTCGACGGCAACTTCGTGGTCAACCCCAGTGAGGAGGACCTGCTTGCGGATGCCGAGGGCGGTTCAGATCTCGACCTGATCGTCGCCGGCACCGAGGAGGCGATCCTGATGGTCGAGGCGGGTGCCAACGAGATCCCCGAGGCGGAGATCCTCGACGCACTTGACATCGCGCATGCGGAGATCAAGAAGCTGTGCGCGCTGCAGCGTGAGCTCGCTGAGAAGGTGGGCAAGGAGAAGAAAGCCTTCGAGACGATCCAGGTCGATCCGGCGGTGCTCGATGCGATCCGCGCCTCGCACGGCTCTCAGCTCGATGACGCCACGCAGGTGGAGGACAAGCTCGAGCGCCAAGACGCCACTAAGGCCGTTGAGGCGGCGATCCTCGAGCAGCACGCCCCGCCCGCGCCGGAGAGCGCGTCCGCGGAGCAGCTCCTCGCCGCCAAGCAGCGCCGCGCGGCCGTGCAGCTGGCGTTTGACAAGCTCGAGAAGTCGATCATCCGCGAGCGGATCGCGGTGAATAAGAAGCGCCCGGACGGTCGTGGTGAGGATGAGATCCGCGACATCTCGATCGAGGTCGGCGTGACGCCGCGCACGCACGGCTCGGCGCTGTTCACGCGCGGGCAGACACAGGCGCTGAGCGTCGCCGCGCTGGGCACGCTCAAGGAGGAGATGCGTCTGGACACGCTCGGCTTGGAGACCAAAAAGTATTACTGGCATCACTACAACTTCCCGCCCTTCTCGGTCGGGGAGGCCGGTCGCATGGGAGGTGTTAAGCGCCGTGACATCGGTCATGGGGCCCTGGCGGAGCGGGCGCTGGCGCCGATGGTGCCCTCGATCGAGGAGTTTCCGTACACGATCCGCGTGGTCTCGGACATCCTCGAGTCAAACGGCTCCTCCTCGATGGCCTCGGTCTGCGGATCTTCGCTGTCGCTGATGGATGCCGGGGTGCCGATCAAGCGTCCGGTCGCGGGTATCGCCATGGGCCTGATCAAGGAGGGCGACGATTACATCGTGCTCACCGACATCGCCGGTGTGGAGGATCACCTGGGAGACATGGACTTCAAGGTGGCGGGAACCGAGCGTGGGATCACGGCGCTGCAGATGGACATCAAGATCACCGGCGTGACGTTCGACATCCTGCGCGACGCGCTCGCGCGCGCGCACGAGGCGCGGACGTTCATCCTCGCCAAGATGGCCGAAATCATCCAGACCCCGCGCGAACAGCTCAGCCAGTTCGCGCCGCGCATCCAGACGATCCAGATCGACCCCTCCCAGATCGGCATGCTGATCGGCAAGGGTGGGGAAACGATCAGAGGACTCTCAGAGGAGTTCGAGTCTCAGATCGACGTCAACGACGACGGTCAGGTGCTGGTCTACTCCGCCAACGGCGATCTCGGCGACGCGCTCGCCGAGCGCATTCGCGTGATGATGAAGGAGGTCGAGGTCGGCGACGAGTACGTCGGAAAGGTCGTCAAGACGACGACCTTCGGCGCGTTCGTGGAGCTGACAAAGGGCACCGACGGGCTCTTGCACATCTCCAACGTCTCACCGGGCGAGCGCGTGGAGTCGGTCGAGGACGTGCTCAACCGCGGCGATGAGATCAACGTGCGCGTGGTCGAGGTCGACCGTGAGCGCGGCCGCATCGGCCTGCGCCTGGCCGAGGATCCGGAGATCGCCGGAAAGTCCGTCGAGGAGCTCGCCGGCGTCAGCGCCGGCGGCGGTGGGGGCGGCTCAAGGCCTCCGCGCGACGGCGCACGGCGCAACGGCCGCGAGGGTGGCGGACGTGGCGGCAGCGGCGGTCCTCGCCGCGAGGGCGAGCGCGGCTCGGGTCATCCGCGACACGGGTCCGGGCGCGATCGTTAGCGCCCTCAGGGGTCGCGCCGGGCGTGGCGCGGCCACGGGCGGCGCCCGCGATGAGATGACCGAGCACCGCACAACCACGCTGGAGGACGGCGTGCGGGTGATCACCGAGCGCATCGAGAACGTGCGCTCGGTGGCGCTCGGGTTCTGGATCGGGACGGGCTCGGCGATGGAGTCCGATAGGCAGGCGGGAATCAGCCACCTGCTGGAGCACATGCTGTTTCGCGGCACCGAGCGCTATCGCTCGCACGAGATCGACGAGATCTTCGACGCGATGGGCGCGGAGATCAACGCCGGCACCGACCGCGAAAGCACCTCGCTGTATACGCGCGTGATGGATCGCCATCTGGAGCGCGCGTTCGACGTCGCCGCCGAGATGGTGTGGCGCCCGAAGTTCGAATCGCTGGAGGCCGAGCGCGAGGTTGTGCTCGAGGAGATCGCGATGTACGAGGACGACCCGCAGGACCGCGTGTTCGATGTGCTGGGAGAGGCCGTCTTCGGCGCGCACCCACTCGGTCGTGCGGTGATCGGGACGGCCGCGGTAGTGGGCGCGGTCACCGACGAGCAACTGCGCTCGTTCCACGACGAGCGCTATGCGCCTCAGCGCATCGTGATCGCGGCGGCGGGATCGGTCGATCACGACACGCTCGTGGAGCTGGCCCGCGCCGTGGGTCCCGATGGAGGCGCTGCGACGCAGGCGAGCGCGACCCCGGTGTCTGACGGGAACACGCCACAGTCGGAGCCGGCGTTCGAGCGGAGGATCAGATTTCTGCGCAAGGACACCGAGCAGTACCACGTGTGCCTGGGGGGCAGGGGGATATCGCGCCACGACGAGCGGCGGTTCGCGCTGCGGGTGCTCGAAGGGGTGCTCGGAGGCACGTCCTCCTCGCGCCTGTTCCAGGAGGTGCGCGAGCGCCGGGGGCTGGCGTACTCGGTGTTCAGCTTCTCCAGTCAGTACGCCGACACGGGCGAGGTCGGTCTGTACGTGGGCACGCGCCCGGACAACCTGACGGAGGCGCTCGCGACGATCGCGGCGGAGCTGGAGCGAATCGTCGAGGATCCGGCGACCGCACAGGAGTTGGACCGTTCGCGCGAGAACCTGAAGGGCCGGGTGGCGCTGTCGTTGGAGTCCACGACCGCGCGGATGAACCGGCTGGGATCGGCGCTCCTGGGGGAGATGCCGATCTACTCGGTCGATGAGATCGTGGACCGGATCGACGCGGTCACGGTCGAGGACCTGCGCGAGTTGACGCGCGAGCTGTTCATGCCCGAGACGCTGTCGGCCGCGGGCGTGGGCGCCGAGGAGGACGCGTTCCTGCAGGCGCTGACACCGCTGGAAAAGGTTGCGGCCTGATGATCCGGGTCGCCGTCGCCGGGGCAGCGGGGAGGATGGGCGCGACGGTGTGCGCGGCCGTGGAGGGCGCCCCGGACATGGAGCTGGTCGGGCGCGTGGACCCGCTGCTGGACGTGACGCTGGCCGACGTGCTGCCCGACGCGGACGTGGTGGTCGATTTCACCCGGCCGGACACTGCGCTTGAGAACGCGCTGGAGTGCGTGCGAGCGGGGGTTCATGTGGTGGTCGGCACCACAGGGTTCGACATCGAGCCGCTGAGGAACGCCCGCACGCCGGACGGCCTGCCAAAAGCGAACGTGCTGTTCGCGCCGAACTTCGCGATCGGCGCGGTGCTCATGATGCGCTTCGCGGCACAGGCGGCCGGACACATGGCCCGTGCTGAGATCGTCGAGCTGCACCACGACCAGAAGCTCGACGCGCCCAGCGGGACGGCCAAGCTCACGGCCGAGCTGATGGCGGCCGCAAGCGGCGAACCGGAGCCCCCGATCCACTCCGTGCGCCTGCCCGGACTCGTCGCCCACCAGGAGGTCATCCTCGGCGACGTCGGCCAAACGCTCTCGATCCGCCACGACACGACCGGGCGTGAGTCCTTCATGCCGGGCGTGCTGCTGGCGGTGCGCCGCGTGGGCGACCTGCCCGAATCCCTCGTCGTGGGGCTTGAGAGCCTCTTGTTCTGAGACTCACCCAGTGCGCTTTTTCGGGTGAGCCACAGCCGGCCGTTCGTCGGATTGCGGTCCAAGCCGCTCACCGTAGTGGTAGGCATACAGGAAGGGCTTCAGTCGCGGCCCGTGCGCGCTATGCCAGACCCTACTCGTCGCGATACTCGTCCTTGAAATGACGGATGAACCCGATGATGCAGCCGCTCGCGTAGATGAGCGCCAACGCCCACAGGGGCGCGCCCAGGATCAGAGCAGCCACCGCGATCAATCCGATTACCAGGAACATGACGAAGTCGTAGCGGTCAAAGATGTCGAAGCCGGTCATGAGACCACCTTAGCGATGAAGACAAAGAACATCAAGAGGCCGAGCAGCATACCGGCGATAAAGCCGTATCCCTGCCGGTAAATCGGGGCGACGGGGATTGGGTTGTGCTTGTCCGTTCAGCAGGATCTCTTTTGCAAACGCTCCATTCAGCGCACGCGTATGACCGCGGACACTTTGCCTCCGACTCGCCGTCTCGCCCGGTCTCGACCCCCCGACAGCCCGAGGCCTTTCGCTCTTCGTGAGATACTGCTCGCCATGTCCGACCTGAACCTTGGCGCCATCCTGACCGCGATCGTCACGCCGTTCGACGCCGACGGGCGTGTGAACGAGGAGGCGTTCGTCGCATTGATGGCCCACCTCGCCGACAACGGCTCGGACGGCTTCGTCGTGGCGGGCACGACCGGCGAGGCCTCGACGATGAGCGATGAGGAGCATCTGGGCCTGATCGGGCTCGCCGTGCGCGAGCGCCCGGCCGGGACGACGATCGTCGCAGGGACGGGCACGAACGACACGCGCCACGCGGTGTTCCTCACCGAACGCGCCACCGAGCTGGGGGCGGACGCGCAGCTGAGCGTGACCCCCTACTACGTCCGGCCCAGCCCGCTGGGGCTCAAGCGCCACTACGAAGCGATCGCAAAGGCCACGGACAGGCCGATCCTGCTCTACAACATCCCCTCGCGGACCGGCACGAACATACCCCCAGACCTGCTCGCCGAGCTCGCCCAGATCGAGCACATCGACGGCGTCAAGCAGTCGAGCCCCGCCGAGCTGCAACCGATCGACGGTCTCGTTCTCTACACCGGCGACGACGCCACGTTCGCCCGCACGCTCGACATGGGCGGCGCCGGCGGCATCTCCGTCGCCAGCCACATCGTCGGACCGCAAATGCGGCGCATGATCGATGAGCCCGCCCAGCGCGCCGAGATCGATGCGTCCCTGCGTGACGTGTATGAGACGCTGTTCATGACGGCCTCCCCGACGTGCACGAAGGCCGCGCTGAACCTGCTCGGCCTGAACGCCGGCACGACGCGCCTGCCGATCGTGGACGCGACCGAGGAGGAGACCGCCGCGGTGCACGCGATGCTCACCCGCCACGGTCTCTTGACGGGCGCGCCCGCGTGAGTCAAAGATTGCTACGCGTCCTACCTCTCGGGGGCCTGGGGGAGATCGGTAAGAACATGACGGTCGTCGAGCACGACGACCGGATCGTCGTCGTCGATGTCGGCCTGCGCTTTCCCACGCCCGAGATGGTCGGGATCGACCTTGTGCTGCCGGACTTCTCCTACCTGCGCGAGCGTGCGCGGGATATCGAGGCGATCGTCGTCACGCATGGCCACGAGGATCACCTCGGCGCGCTGCCCTGGGTGTTGCGTGAGCTGGCCGGCCACGGCGCCAGTCCGCCCGTGTACGGGGGGCCGCTGACGCTCGCGATGGCGCACTCGAAGCTCGAGGAGCACAAGCTCAAAGATGTTGAACTGCACGATGTCGAGCCGGGCGAATCCTTGGAGTTGGGGCCGTTCGAGCTGGAGCTGATCCACATGACCCACTCGATCCCCGATTCCTCGGCCGTGGCGCTGGGCACGGAGCTCGGGACGGTGCTCATAACCGGCGACTACAAGTTCGACCAGACGCCCGTGGACGGACCGCCGGCCGACGTCTCGCGATTGGCGGAGCTAGGGCGCGAAGGCGTATTGCTGCTATGTGGGGACTCCACGAACGTCGACCGCCCCGGCTTCTCGCCGTCGGAGTCGGGCGTCGGTCCCCACCTGGAGGAGACGTTCGCGCGTTGTGAAGGTCGGATCGTCGTCACCAGCTTCGCGTCGAACATCCACCGCGTCCAGCAGGTCGTCGACGCCGCCGCCGCGCTCGATCGCAAGGTCGCGCTGGTGGGGCGCTCGATGCGCAAGAACGTCACGATCGGCCGCCGGCTCGGCCACATCGAGGTGCCCGACGGGATGCTCGTCGGCCCCCGCGAGATCGAAGACTTCCCCGACGAGCGCGTCGTGATCGTCTCCACCGGATCCCAGGGCGAGCCGCTGTCGGCGCTGCGACGGATGGCCTATCGCGACCATCCCCAGGTGCAGCTGCGCGGCGGGGACACGGTCGTCTTCAGCGCCACGCCCGTCCCCGGCAACGAGCGCGCCGTGAACGAGACGATCGACCGGCTCTACCACATCGGCTGTGATGTTGTTACCCCACAGGACGCGCCCGTGCACGCCTCCGGGCATGGCTACGCGGAGGAGGTCAAGCTGATGCTCAACCTCGTTCGACCGCGCTACGTCATGCCCTTTCACGGCGATTTCAAGCGTCTGCGGCTGCACGCCCAGCTGGCGGAGGCCGTGGGCGTGCCACCCGAGGACATCTTCCAGGGCGACAACGGCCTGCCGTTGGACATCGACGCCCATGGGGCGCGCTTCGGCTCGCGCGAGCAATCCGGGATGGTGTTCGTCGACGGGGTGGAGATCGGCGACATGGCCGACGTCGCCCTGCGCGACCGGCGCATGCTCTCCGCGGACGGCATCTTCATCGTCGTCGCCACCATCGCCGAGCAGGACGGGCGCTCGGTCGCCGACCCTGAGGTGATCTTCCGCGGCGTGCCCTTCCGCGACCAGGCAGACGACCTCGTGGGGGAGATCCGCGCGACCGTCGAAGGGTCCCTGCTGCGCGCCGCCGAGGAGGAGATCCGCGAGGTCGACCTGCTCCAGCAGGTGCTGCACGACGATCTCGCCCAGCTCGTCTACGACCGGCTCAAGCGGCGGCCGATGGTACTTCCCGTGGTGGTGGAGGTGTAGGCGCAGGCGCAGCGCCCTCCGTCGAGGCGGGCAGATCGACGACGAACCGCGCGCCGTGTGGGTTGTGGGTCTCCAGCCTGACAGAGCCGCCATGGGATTCGGCAACCGCGCGGACTATGGCCAGTCCGAGACCGAACGAGCCGCCGCGGTCTCCGGCGCCGCGGACGAAGCGCTCGAACAGCGTCGGGGCGAGCTCGGCGGGCACGCCCGGGCCGTCGTCCTCGACGATCAGCTCGGCCTGGTCGTCACGCAGGCGTGTGCTGACGCGAATCTCGCTGCCGGGCGGGGTGTGGCGCAGCGCGTTCTCGAGCAGGTTGATCGTCAGGCGGTGAAGCTCATCGCGCGAACCCTCGACGGGGGCGC
>Ga0307477_10002128_pt1 | contig 15603 bp, 16 predicted proteins | sample atmos_gasesECM2C_FD_203316 | JGI IMG/M metagenome (GOLD analysis project Ga0307477, IMG submission 203316) | Hardwood forest soil microbial communities from Morgan-Monroe State Forest, Indiana, United States - atmos_gasesECM2C_515 | ecosystem: Environmental > Terrestrial > Soil > Temperate...
CAAGACGCGAAATGGGGCCGTAGCTCAGCTGGGAGAGCGTCGCGTTCGCAATGCGAAGGTCAGGGGTTCGATCCCCCTCGGCTCCACCAAACTGGGTTCGTCGCGTCAGGTCCTCACTGTGGTCTTAGTTCCCGCCGGCGCCACCGACCGCCGCGCTTTCTCGCGTTCGAAGGCGGTTCGAAGAGCGGCCGCTAGCGCCTCGCGGCGGTAAGGTTTTGCGATAAGCGTGAAATCCTCGTCCCCTACGCGCGCTCCCCACTGGGCGTAGCCCGTCGCCAGCACGATCGGTAACCCTGGACGGAGATCTCGCAGTTTCCGGGCTAGCTCGAGGCCGCTCATCCCGCCCGGCATCACGATGTCGGACAACACCAGCTCGATCGTCGGATCCTGTTCGATCAAGGCCAATGCAGCGTGGCAGTCTCTGGCCTCGACGGCGTGATAGCCGAATTCCCGCAATAGCTCCATCGTCACCTGGGCGACCTCGGCCTCGTCTTCGACAACCAAGATGCTGGCGGACGCCTTCAAGGATGTGGCGGCGGCCACAGCGGATGGAGCCGCAGGGCGCTCCTCCGCTCGGGGTAGAAAAAGCGTAATCGATGTACCCTTGCCGATCGCGCTCACAATCGATACGGCGCCGCCGCTCTGCTGGGCGAAGCCATAGACTTGAGAGAGGCCGAGCCCCGATCCCAGCCCGATCTCCTTGGTCGTGAAATAGGGCTCGAAAGCCCGCGCCACCACTTCCGGGGCCATTCCCGCGCCCGTGTCGGACAATGTCACGGCAACAAAATCGCCGACCAATCCTTCGCTGATGGGATCGCCGATATCAAAGGTAACATTGCGCGCCTCGACCCGGAACCGGCCCCTCTCCGGCATGGCATCACGCGCGTTCATTCCGAGGTTGAGAAGTGCCATCTGAAATTCGGCGAGATCGACAAACACAGGCCACAGCTCTCCCGGCATCTCGACTTTCACCTCGATGTCGGCCGGTAGCGCTGGTGACAGCATGTCGGCAATCTCGCCGACGTGGTGCCGCAAGTCGACCGGCTCGGGTCGCAGCGTCTGGCGTCGTGAAAAGGCGAGAAGCTGACGTGTCAAGCGCTCGCCGCGCTCGGCGGCTTGCATTATGGCGGTGACGCGCCGGCGCACGGGATCATCCTGCGCTGTCTCGTTCAACATCGCAGCATTGGCGCTCACCACCATAAGGAGATTGTTGAAGTCGTGCGCGATTCCCCCGGTAAGCTGTCCGATAGCCTCCATTCTCTGCGCTTGGCGCAATGCCGCTTCGGCCTGCTCGCGCTCCCGGATCTCGACCTCGAGGCGCCGGTTGACGTTCGCCAAATCGTGCGTTCGTTCGTCCACTACTGTCTCGATGTGCCGCGTGTATCCGGTACCGAGCAGCAGCAATGCCCCCAAGAGGCCGGTGCTGAAGACACCGGTCACGAGAACAACCCAGCTCTGCCAATTTCGGTGCTCCGCCAGGTAGGTCGCGGTCGGGGCAGTCTCCACACCGTAACGCCGCCCACCGAAGGTGAATGTATCGCTGTAGAGGGGCTCGCCTGTTTCAAGCGCGAAGCCGCTATGAAGCATCTTTTGCCCATCCAAATCGACGAGCCGGACACCGATCATCGAATCCACGGGAGCCAGCAGTCCGGCCATGAACGTGCCCATCCGAAGCGCAACCGAGACCACGCCTACTCCGTTGGGACCGTCATGGACTGCATAGACGAGCAGAATACCGACTTGCTCCCTCTGCTCCTGGACGAGGCGAATTGGCGGGGTTGCCGCAATGGTTCTGGTGTCAAGCGTCGCCTCGATTGCCGCTCGACGGCCAGCCTCCGAAGCAAGATCGAACCCCACGATGTGCTCGTTGCCCTTCAGGGGTTCTACATAGCTCACAGGGAAGAAGCGGGCCCGCTCTCCGGCACCCCGCCGTTGCCCCGACGGATCAACCTCGCGGATCGCAAACCCCGGTAGGTCGCCCTGTTGGGCCGCCTCGAACGTCGCCCTCTCCCAGGACTCGACTTGCGGCGCCCATTTGACGGCTTGGATCGTCGGAAAGCGCAGCAGTAAGCTCTGGACCAAGTGACGAAAGTCTGCCCGCGACAGGGCCGCCGGCCTACTGAAGGACCGCTCCAGCTGTTCGAGAAAAACCTCCTGTTCTTCGAGCCCCGTTCGGATCTTGTCGATGGTCTGCTGGGAGAGGAGCCTAAATTCCAGCAGCGCCTCGTCGTGCTCCCATTTGCTGACGCGAATGAAAATGGCGGTGAACAGCCCGAAGAACAAAAGCATCGGCAATGCTACCGGACGAACGCGACTGCGCCACAGCGTGCGCGGCTCTCCTGCGAGAACGAGCATCAACGGCAGCGCCAGCAGGACGCCGAGCGTGTCCCCGATCCACCAGGAAATCCAGCTAGTCGCCAGATCGGTCGGGTGCACGACACCAAGTGTCGACAGACTGACGAGCGACAAGGTCGCACTCGTCAGGCAAAAGAGCGGGGAGAGCAGCAAAAGGAGTGACAGATCGCGACTGTTGTCGAGGGGAGCGGGATAGCCGATCGCGCGGCGCAAGACCGAGCCGGCCACCGCGGCTTGCCCCATCGAAGCCGCGGCAATAACGATAGCCGCGGCGCACCCGGTTTCGTCGAGTTGGTGGCTGACCGAATAGCCGGTCCAAACATTCAGCAAGAAAGAGCCGAGAAAGATCCAGGGCAGGGCCGCCGGTCCGCCGATCAGCGTCGCCGCAACCGCGATTCCGGCGGGGGGAAAGATCGGGGACGCATAGCCCGGCGGGACGGCCAGCAGCAGCGCAAGTTTCCCGGTTACGATGTAGGCAAGCGTGAGCGACAGGTGGGCTAGAAGCCGCCTTCCCGCGTCGCTCGGTGGCGTACGGCGTCGGATCCTGGGCATCTGGCGACCGCGGATCTCACCGACTGTCGCTGTTTGAAATACGCCGCGCGTTGCGCGTCAGCTGAGGGCCACGGTGAAACCGCGCTGCACCCCCGGACGGGCCATCATCGTCTCGTACCAACGCTTTACGTTGGGATAATCGGTCAGATCGACCTGGTGACGCTCGTGCCGCCAAGCCCAACCGAGGATCGCGAAATCAGCGATCGAAATATCGCCGCCCGCAAACTCGACATCTGCCAACCGGTGATCGAGCACGCCGTAGAGCCGGCGCGTCTCCTTTGAGTATCGCTCGAGGCCATAACGGCGGTCCTGCTCGTTCGATACCTGCAAAAAATGATGCACCTGGCCGGGCATCGGGCCGAAACCACCCATCTGCCACATCAGCCACTCCAACACCGGCACCTGCCGGCGCAAATCGGTGGGCCAGAATTTGCCGGTCGTCACACCGAGGTAGATCAAGATCGCGCCGGATTCGAAGATGCTGATTGGCGCCCCGCCTGGACCTTCGGGATCGACGATCGCCGGGATCTTGCTGTTCGGGCTGATTTTCACGAAGGCGGGGGCGAATTGCTCGCCCTTGCCGATGTTCACTGGCTTAACGTTGTAGGGCAGGCCCATCTCTTCCAGCGCGACGCTGATCTTGCGTCCATTCGGGGTATTCCAGGTGTGGAGTTCGATGGTCATCGGCATTCGCCTTTCCTGTTGTCCGGCTCGCGCGCGAACGGGCGGCCAGGATTACCGCGATCGCGCCCGGCTTCAAGATGCGACCGACGAAGGAAGCTGCTTCAGGGTCGAACGCAGTCGAAATAGGCGACGTCCTCCTGGAGCTCGCGGAACTGCGGCACGCGTTCAAACGGAGCGCAGTGTCGCTTGGCTACGGCAGTCGCGCTCTCCATGTCGCCGCCATAAGCTACGCCGACGCGGTTTGCGTCGCCCTCGAGCACGAAGGGCTTTCCCGGGCAAGCGAGGCCCAATCCGCCGACCAAGACGATGAAAAGCCACCGCCGCGCTATCGCCGCCTCGGCCAACCCCGTCCGGTAGAGCGATCGAAAGCCCATTTTCCTCAGTCGCCAGAAATGGGACCGCTCGGCTAGTCTGCCGGGTGCAGCAGCAACTGTCGATCGCCCGCCTCGCTAAGCTAAGGATCGACGCCGACTGAAAAGCAGCCGCTCATTCAGCGTGGTTCGCGCGATCGGCGGCGGTGTCGATCAGCGACTGGATCAGTCGAACGGGGTTGATCTCGCCGTGGGATTGCTCAAGGCCGCCCCCGGCGGCCAGTGACGACACGAGGGTCTGGTCGACGACGAAGCTGATCGCGGCAATCGCCGCAAACACGATCGACATTGCCCATGCCGAAACTGTCGCGCGTCGTTGATTTGCTCCGGATCGGTGACGAAGGTGCGAGGTCGCGCTCATCGCCATATCTCCGCGCCTGCGGCTTCGTCCCCCATGCGGCGGGGCGCAGCGGCGCTCACTCTCTGCCCTTATAACGCTACGCGGTCGACGCCGCAGACGTTCCCGTTTCGCCAGGCCTGAAATGGCAGCCATGCCGCACTGGAATGGCTGCCATAGCTCAACTCGCCGGCAGACCTGCCCTTGCGGCGAAGTCGCGCCCTCGTTCGATATAGTCACGGTAATATCCGTAGCTCGGTGCGGCCGGCGACAGCAGCACCACGCCCCCCGGGGGCGTGACTCGCGTCGCATAGGAGATCGCTTCCTCCATCGATCGCGCAAGGTGCATCGGACAAGGGAGATTGCCACCCAGCTTCGACGCTGTCCGCGTTTGATTATAAATTCGCCTGCCGCTATCGCCGAGGCAGATGATGGCCTTGGCTGCGCCAGTCGAAAGTGTTTCGAGGAGCTTGCCGTAGTCGTTCCCGCGGTCGTAGCCGCCCACGATCAAAGTTATGTCGCGACCGGCATAAACCGCCAGCGCCGCCAACGTCGATTCGGGTATCGTGGAAATACTGTCGTCGACAAAAAGGACTTCTCCGTTCTTGCCGAGCTCCTGTTGTCGGTGCGGCAACCCCCGAAAGTCGCAGGTCGCCTCGAGCGCCGCTGCGAGGTCGATATCGAGCATTTTCGCAACAGCGAGCGCTGCACACAGATTGGATCTGTTGTGTGCTCTGGCGAGATAAGCATTACGTACAATTCCGATCCGATCCCGGGCATCGAATATCCCGCTCTCTTCGGAGTGAATTCCGCGCTCGTCGTTGAACGGGTACGTTTGGCCAGGGGACCCGGGGATGAACGAGTCGATCGTATCGGCGGCAGCGCTGTTGACAATGCGGCGCCTGCCGCGGCTCAACAAATTTATCTTGTCGCGAACATAGCGTTCGACGGTCAGATGCCAATCCGCGTGTTCCGGGTAGAGCGATGTCAGCACCGCCAGGTCGCAGACGCCATCGAAATCCGCAGCCTGATAACTAGATACCTCTATGACCGCATAGTCGGTCTTGCCGATCTCGGTGACCGGGACCCCGATATTGCCGGCGAGGGCGACCCTTCGGCCGAGCCTCGTCAGGATGTGCGCGATCAACGACGCCGTCGTGCTCTTGCCCTTCGTCCCGGTGACCGCAATCGTCGTGATAGCGGGCTCTTCGGCGAACCAAAGGTTCAACAGCGACGTTATTTGCACACCGTTGTTACGGGCGGATCGGATTTCATCACGATATAAACTGACGCCGGGCGATTTGACGACGACGTCGACCTCATTGAGCGCATCGGCGATCCCCGCTGCGCCAAAGGCGCACGTGACATTGCCGTACTCCTGCGGGATGCGCGCTTCGGCTTGGTCATCCAACAACATCAGCGGCAACGCCGGATGATGCTTTCGCAAAAACCCAAGTGCCGCTCGCCCCTCGCGGCCGAGCCCCCAGATCGCGACGCGTCGCGAGCCGAGATCAGCTACACGCATCGAGCTTGGCCATGTAGGAATCCGGAACCCGGTGCGGGTGCCTGACCTCGAAAAGCGCTCTAAAGTCCGCCGGATCCCGCTGTTGCAGTGACGCAAAGGCGCCGTGCAACTGCCGCACCACGGCATCCTCTCGCCAATCGTGACGACTTCCCAGGTATGACATCACGGCGGCGCTCTCCGCCACCTCTCCGACGCATTCGAACGGCTTATGCTCTCGTAAGCCGCACAACTGGGCAAATCCGTCCCGCTGGGCTTCATCGTCGAGAAGATTGCGGCCAAAGATGCCGATTAGCTCGGTTTTCTCGATGGACGGGGCGAGTACGAGGAATACGAAGCGGCATTTCGGACAGTTGCCGCACCATCCCCTCCCCCGCGCTGCGGGCGATTGCCGGAAAGCCGCATTGCAGCTGAGGAAAAGTGGAAAATATTTGCGATATTTCGCAAAACGCCTGGCGATCTCGACTTCCGACAGCGGCCGCAGCAACGAAAAGTATGCGATATTCGGCGAAATGTAATTTTTCAAATATTCAGAGAAGTCCTCTTCGAACTCCAAGGATTTGCTGTACTGGTGATTGATGTCGGTGTCGTCGATCTGCAGATTGGGAGCACTGGCGGAATGCTCGTTCGACATGATGATCGCGTCGCAACCGGCCATCACCGCGCCGGCCAAGGCGATGGCGCTTAAGATTCCGGTAATCGGAACGTGGCCATTGAGGGCACCCGACGCGGTGAGTTTGAACAGACCGCTGTCCAGTCGGCGGTGGACTCGGATGAACGGCAGGCCGGATGCCGCGATGCAGGCGCGGATCGGTTCGGCGTCACCCAAAGAGAACAAGACCAGCGGTTCGCCGCCGCGTTTGAGGCATTCGAGGGTGACGATCGAATCTTTGCCGCCCCCCACCGGCACGCAGGTGCGCCTAGGCAGGTCGAGCGCGATCGGCGCGGCCGGCGGTTTACCGGATCCCCGGATGGCAAAATGGCCGCGCAACGAGATCCGATTCCTGAAGGCGAACTCGGCCAGACCCTTTTCATAGAACTTGCGCAAGAATTCGGCGGTGATGCAATCCAGCGGAAAGGGCTCGCAGATAAGCGTCTGTGGAACGAAACTCTTGTAGTAGCTCACCCCGGACATCAAAAATATCAAACGAAAGATACGATCAAGAACCACGCTCGCTTCCAGCGAAAGCTGCCGCGGGGCAAAATCAAAAACCAGCTTCTCTTCGAATCGCGGGCCGTCGCCAAACCGGTATCGCAGCGACAAGGCGGAGACTGCGGGATCGTATGAATAATTTTCGAATATGAATTCCTTATATCGCATGCCCGCACTCGACCAAGGTGCGGATCATGCGCAATATGCGGTGGTGTGTGGCGATGTCCAGATCGTCGACGGTCAGCGTTGGTAGCCGTGAGACGCCGTCGACCGCCGGGCCATGTTCGATCATCGCCTCGAGCACGGCGCGGTCGAGAGTTTCGTCGAGACAGGCAACCAAAGTCGAACGCCAGTCCTCGCGAAGCGTCGCGAGGGCGCCGATCAGGGCGTAGGCCCCCCAATTCGAAACGCCGGCTACGATCAGGTGTCGCGCCGGTGTGACGCAGGCGATCGTCTGGCCGTGTGCGACATGCTGTGCGATCAAAGAGCGCGATATCGCGCCCATCCCGATCTCGTTTCCACCATCTCCGACCGCGATCGTCTCCCACGGTCCGGCCACGAACAAATCATCGAGTGGCGCGGTGTACGAGCCGATATCCTGAGCTCGCATGTTGCGTGGCGCGCCGTCGGCGCTCCGCCCACAACGCTCGATCGAAATCGCGTGGCTGACGCCAGCACGGCGCCATGCTTCGATCAGCGGGGCAAGCGGGGCGCCTATGGGGACGATATCGATCGCGACGTCCGAGGCTCCGGCTCCGGCGAGTGCAGCGGCGCAGGCGCCATGGCACGGTTCATCAGTCGCGACCCGGCATGAGATCCCGACCGCGGCGAGCGCTTTTGCAAGCAAGGCCGCTCCCACTGGTCCGTCGGTTTCGGCGGCGGGCGGGGTACCTTGCGGAACATAGAAGCCGGTGATCAATCCGACCCTGCCCGATCGTGCGCTCACCAATGCCGAAGCGGCGCCCCACAGGCCGCCGCGAGCGGCATCGAACAACGCGCTAATGTTGCGCCCGACATCGACGTGGATCAGGCGCTCGATTTGGTCGACAAGCGAATGTGGGTCATGCTGGCCCTTCATCGGGCGACGATCCGCCTACAGGCTCGCCAGCCTGGTATTGAGCAGATCGGTGATCAGCATGCATCCGGGCGCGTGGGTAACGCTGAATTCGGGCCGCACTTGGGCGATCACCGCTTGCGGGGTGACGCCGCAAGCCCAGAAGACCGGTAGCTCATCGCTTTCCACCGGAACCGCGTCGCCATAATCAGGTTTGGCCAGATCCTTGATGCCGATAGTCTCCGGCAGGCCGATATGCATCGGGGCGCCATGCACCGAGGGGAACCGCGAGGTGATCTGGATCGCCCGGATCGCGTCCTTCGGCTTGAGCGGCCGCATCGAGACGACGAGTGGACCGGCGAAGGGCCCGGCCGGCGCACAGGGGATATTTGTGCGGTACATCGGGACATTCGATCCGCAGGTGATGTGGCGCAGTTCGATCCCATTTTCGACGAGCGCCTCCTCGAAAGAGAACGAGCAGCCGAGGGCAAAGCTCACCAGATCGTCGCGCCAGACATGAAAGAGGTCGAAAGGCTCCTCGACCAGTTCGCCCCGGCGCCACACGCGATAACGGGGCAGATCGGTGCGGATGTCGAGATCTTCACCCAAACCCGGCAGGTGCGGGTCGCCGGGCTCGGAAACCGCTAATATCGGACAGGGCTTCGGGTTGGCCTGGGCGAAGCGCAGGAAGTCGTGGGCTAGCGCCTGCGGCAGAACGACCAGATTGGCCTGCACGTTGCCGGGCACCAAACCCGCCGTCGTGCCGGAGAAATCGCCCGCTCGAATGCGGAGACGCTCGCGTACACCGGCTGCGACACCTCGATCTGCCGATTGCTTCATCAAAGCATCCCCGTTTTCCACGCTATCACTTTACCACACGTACAGGGGCAGTCTTTGTTAGTCGTGCATGCGGTGATCCGGCCATCGGGAGATGGGCTCTTGAGCGTCCTTTACCTCGCTGCGGCGATTGTCTTGGAGATCTGCGGCACGACATCGCTGAAGCTTTCCGAGGGCTTCACCCGCCTCGGCCCGGCCGGCGTGGTCGTTTTTTGCTATGCAGCGAGCTTTGCACTGTTGTCGCTCGCCTTGCGTGTGATCGATCTGTCGATCGCCTATGCCCTCTGGTCCGGCGTCGGCACCGCGATTGTGGCGGCGATCGGGATCGTCTGGTTCGGCGAGCCGGCAGGAGGCTGGAAGCTGCTGTCCTTGGCGCTGATCGTCTTGGGCGTCGCGGGGCTCCACCTCTCCGGGCGGGCTTCGTAAGCGCTCAGCCGGAAAGGACCGCAGCGCAGCCGAGAAAAGCCGGCAGCGGGTGGGTGACCACCCAGGTCGGGATCGCGGCGAGATACTCGCTGAATCGGCCTTTGGCTTCGAAGCGTGCGCGAAACGGGGATTGAGCGAACCGTTGACCTAGTCGCGGCACGATCCCGCCGCCGACGTAAATCCCGCCCCGGGCGCCAAGGGTCAGCGCCAGATTGCCTGCCATTGTGCCGAGCATCGCACAGAACAGCGAGGTGGCTTCCGCGCAGACCGAATCGGCAGCCCCGATTTCCGGATCAGTGATCTGCGCCGCCGTGTAGCCGCGGGACGGCACCCCGTTAAGCATCGTCAAGGTGTTGTAGAGATTGACGAGCCCGGGGCCCGACAGGACGCGTTCGGCCGACACGTGATCAAAATGGCGGCGCATCCGGTCGAGCACGGCGCTCTCGCGGTCGGTGGCCGGCGCCATCGTCGCGTGTCCCCCTTCGCCGGCCAGCGCGATCCAGCCTTTCCCAGCAGGGACCAAGCCCGAGACGCCGAGCCCGGATCCCGGGCCGAGAACGCCGAGCGGCGCGCCGGCGGAGGGAGCGCCGCCTCCTACCGGCCGCCGGTCCTCTGGGGAGAGGTGCGGCAGGGCCAACGCCAGGGCGGTGAAGTCGTTGATCACCTCGAGGCGGCTAAAGCCGAGCTGCGACTTCAGGGCCGATATCGAAAAGCTCCAGGGATGGTTGGTCATTGCGACCCGGTCGCCGGTGACCGCCGAGGCGATCGCAATCGCTCCCTGGTGCGGCATCGGCAATGCCCCGCGCTCCCCGAGGTAGGTGGTGATTGCGTCGGCGATCGTCGGATGATCCGCGACGGCGAGGGTGCGCGTGTGCAGCAGCTCTCTTTCGGGGGAAACCAGGCCGAACCGGGCGTTGGTGGCGCCGACGTCGCCGACGAGCCAAGTCGCTGCGGAGGCAGCGCTCGATGTCACAGCCGTATGCCTCTTGCGGGGAAGGCGTGGCCGATTCGGGTCAGCGTCAGCGGAGCGTCCGTTGTGCGTCGCACATCGTGCGGTTCGCGAGTGTGCTTTAAGCGCCTGATCCTGCCGCAAATATCAAGCATTGCCAACGCGTTTGCAAAAAGCACCTTGACATCCTGGCGAAATGCCTTAGATTGTGCAGTGCGGTAACGATCACGGGTTGTGGTCTTGCCGTACGTCTTCTAGGCGTTTCCTCCCTAAACTTGGGCCGCGCTGATGTGTGGCCCAATTTTTTTTCCACACCAAGGAGCCAGCTCACGGTCCTGACCGAGGCGGGCGGAGGGCTCCAGATCGGGCTGGATGGCGATTTCTCGATAGATCGGGGCAAAATCGGGACGGGTCGCGTCGAACAATTCCTGAAAATCGGCGATGACGAAATAGAGCTGCTGGTAATCGTCGATGCGGTAACGGGTTCGCATGATCCGGCGCAGATCGAACCGCAGCCGGCGGGGTCGGGGGTCTTCGAGACAGTAGATCGACTCTCCGGCCGAAGACAGGATGCCGGACCCGTAGATGCGCAGACCCTCTTCCGTCGCGATCAACCCGAACTCGACGGTATACCAATAGAGCCGCGCCAGCCGCTGCAGATGGCCGAGCCCGAGCGCCTTCAACCCGCCTTCGCCATAGGCCTGCAGGTAGTCGGCGAAGACCGGGTTCATCAGCAGCGGCACATGGCCGCAGACATCGTGGAAGACGTCCGGCTCCTGCAGATAATCGAGCTGGTCGCGGCGCCGGATGAAACACGTTGACGGGAACCGGCGGCGGGCGAGATGGGCGAAGAAAACGTCGTCCGGGACGAGGCCCGGCACCGCGACGATCCGCCACCCGGTGGCACTGTCGAGAATATCGCTGAGGCGGCGGAAATCGGGAATGCCGTCGGCCGCGACGCCAAGCCCGCCCAACCCATCGAGATATTCGCGGCAGGCGCGTCTGATCAGCAGGCGCTGCTGTCGTTCGAACAGCAATCGCCAGATCGCGTGCTCCTCTTCGCTATAACCTTGCCAGTTCTGCTCGATGGTAAAGTCCGGTCGGACCCCGGTCATCGACCTCTCCGCAATTCCATCCTCTCCAAGTGTGAATGCGGAAGCAGTGCGTCAATCGGTCGCCCCGCTCCTATGCGGGTCTTTTAGGTGGCCTACCAGGCACTCCTGGGCCGCCCGGCCCAGCCGAGCGACAAGCTCGGCCAAGTCCTGAACCAGACGCGGGAAATCCGCTTTCCGCTGGTAGTCGCGTTCATTCATGTAGAGCGCCCGGTTAATTTCGATTTGCAAGGCATGACGCTGCGCACTCGGACGCCCGTAGTGACCCGTCGTGAACCCGCCGGCGTAGGGCGCGTTGATCGCGACGGCGAAGCCGCGTTCGACGAGGAAGCGGCGGGCGGCCTCGACGAACTGTGGGGCGCAGGATACACCGTGGCAGTCGCCCAAGACGATGTCGACCCGGCGCTTCTCGCAGGCGGCGTCGGCTCCCGAAGGCATCGAATGGCAATCGACGAGTAGACAGCCGCCGAACAGCGCCTCGGTCTCTTCGACGAGCCCGCGCAGCGCCCGGTGATAGGGTCGGTACAGCCGTTGAATCCGCCGCTGCGCCTCCGCGAAGCGAAGCTTCTCTCCGTAAATCTCTTCACCGCTGGCGACGATCCGGGCGATCGTGCCGAGACCCATCCGGACCCGTGGCGATCCCGCATTGACGAATTTCGGCAGGGCATCGACGAACATGCCAGGATCAAGTTCGTAGGCCTCGCGGTTGACGTCGACATAGGCACGCGGGAAGCGGGCTGACAACAGAGGGGCGCCGAGGAGCGGTGCGGCCCCGAAGAGCTCGTCGACAAAGCTGTCTTCGGACCGGCGCAGAGCCACTGGGTCGAGCCGCGAGGCGGCGAGGAAATCGGCCGGATATTCGGTGCCGCTATGCGGCGAGGCAAGGACGAGCGGCAGGCTACGTGCAACCGGCTGCTGCAGATCGAGGATATCGGCTGCGGGTGAGGGGCGCGGGAGCTCGCCGTCCATGCCGCGAGCTTAGTGCGCCGCCCTCACGCTGTCATCACTACGACGGCGGCTGACGCGGCACACGCGTCGCGGCGAAGCCTACAATCAAGGGCATAGCCGGTTTCAACATTGGCCGGCGCGGCTTGCGCCAGGCGCGAAAGACGCCGCATGATCATCTCGCGCTCGATCAGGGGAAGGAAGGATGAAGCATATCGATCCGCGCATGGCCGGCGCCCTGGCGGTCATGGTTTCTCTGGGCGCGTGCGTCATGCCGCCGACGGCACCGACGATTCCGGTGGTCCCCGGGCCGAACAAGACGTTCGAGGCCTTTGCCGCCGAGCAGCCGTACTGCCAGCAATATGCTACCGCACAGACCGCGCCCCAGGCTTATGCCGCGACCAATCAGGCCGTGGGGACAGCGGTCCTCACTACCGCGCTCGGCGCGGCGCTCGGCGGTGCCATCGGCGGGGGCTACGCTGCCGGGATAGGCGCGGCCTCGGGCGCCGTGTTCGGGACGGCGGTCGGCGCCGGCGGTGCCGGCTTTGCGCAACTGTCGCTGCAGCAGCAATTCGACATCATGTACGGGCAATGCATGTACGCGCACGGCAACCAGGTACCGGGGTTCTCGCCGCCGCCGGGAACACCCCCTTATTCGGGCGCGCCAAGCCCATCGCCCTACGGCCCGCCACCTCGCTGATGGCCGAAGTCCGGCGGCTATTCGGTCCCGCCGGCATCCCCACATGCCGAAAGCTACTGAGGCGATCCCGGGGGCGGGTTTCTGTTGTCGGTCAGGTAGAGTTGCTTCAACCCGCGTCGGCTCGCGAGCGAACGCCCCCAGCCGATCGCCTGCTCGTCCGAGTCGAAGAGGCGCACCCGAGGGTCCATCTTGGCCGTTCGGCCGGGCTCTTCCCATTCTTCGAAGAGGCTGGCACGCACACCGATCGGCGCCGGATCGAGGATCAGGGTCAGCTTCATTTCAGTTAGGGCTCTGTCGGCAAACCGGGGTAAATCTAGGTTTCGCTGTGGGCTCACTCGGGAGAGCGGAGGACGACATGTTGGATTTGCGCATTCGCGGACGCAAGGCCCTGGTTTGTGCGGCGAGCAAGGGATTGGGACGGGCCTGCGCGATGTCGCTGGGACGTGCCGGGGTCGAGCTGACGATCACCGCGCGCACGGCCGAGACCCTCGAACAGACTGCGGAAGAGATCCGCAAGGAAACCGGCACCAGGGTGACGGCGGTTCCCGGCGACATCTCGACCGAAGCCGGTCGTGCCGCGGCACTCGCCGTCTGTCCCAACCCTGACATCCTCGTAAACAATTGCGGCGGCCCGCCGCATGGCGACTTCCGCGAGTGGTCGGTCGAGGACTGGCAAAAGGCGGTCAACGCCAACATGCTGACCCCGATCATGTTGATCAAGGCGACGGTGGACGGCATGTGCGAGCGCAAGTTCGGCCGCATCGTCAACATCACCTCGGGCTCAGTGAAGTCGCCGATCCCCAATCTGGGCATGAGCAACGGCGCACGCGCCGGGCTCACCGCGTTCTGCGCCGGCATCGCGCGGCAGGTCGCCAAATACAATGTGACGATCAACGGCCTGCTGCCCGGCCCGTTTCTGACGGACCGGTTGCGCTCGGGGATCGAGTACGAGGCACGGCGCCAAAACGTCTCCTTCGAGGAGATGCTCGCCAAGCGCGGTCAGTCCAACCCGACCGGCCGGGTTGGCGACCCCGCGGAATTTGGCGACGCGTGTGCTTTTTTGTGCGCTGCTTCGTCCGGCTTTATCGTCGGTCAAAACCTACTGCTCGACGGCGGCGCCTTCAATTCGACGATGGGGTGAGGACGCCGCGCCGCCCTTTCGCCGACGGCGGTCGACAGGTGCGAGACGCGACCAGCGGAGCTGCTGGGAACACCTGCTGCGCGGGGCGTCGGGGGGGAGCGCATCCCCTCGGAGGCGCCGAATTAACCACGAAAGCTACAATGTTAACTATCAATCTGTTCGATATTTTAACTTTTGATCTCTAAATTGCGTGATCAGTAGGGCTTGGATGGTTCTACTGTACAGATTTTAAATGTTGTCGCGAGAGTACAATGAGCAGGAAGCTTTTAACCGCAATCGCGCTGGCAGCGGCCCCACTGTTCGCCGCAGGCTTCGCTTCGAATGCGATGGCGACTGTCGAACTCGAGCTCAAAAGCGGAGTGTCCGACACCGGCGTCTTAGTTGGTGGCTGCGTTACCGGAAACTGTGTCTCGTACAGCGGGTCCGTTGGGGCGTGGACAATAAACCTGACGACTGGTCTCAGCGATGGGCCGGGAAATCCGACCATAGATCTTAGCTCGATCGACGCGACCAGCAGCGGCTCCGCTCCGCCGTTGGAGATTGAACTGAGTGACAACGGCTTTAGTGTCGGCTCGTCGTTGTTCTTGTTGATATCAAGCGGGCACATAGTTGGTTCCGGTAGTGGCACCGCAACCTACAGCGCGTATTTCGATACCGGAAATACCGATTTCGCGAAAACAACCTTGATTGGAACGCTCGGTCCCTTCTCCGCAGCCTATAACGCGAGTATGACGGGCCCCGGCACGACCCCAACACCCTACTCGCTCACCGAGGACGTGATGCTTACGGCTGGCGCCGGCGGTGTCCAGTGGAGCACGGACTCGAGTATCGCGCCGGTTCCCGAGCCGGCATCGCTCACCTTGTTGGGCTCGGCGCTTCTTGGGCTGGGTTTGTTAGGCCGCTATCGCAAGGTTGCGTAAAACATCCGACACTACCTGAAAGCTGCGGCGGCGCCTTTGGGCGCCGTCTTTCTTTTGAACGCAATCGAAGCGTGGTGCCTAATTTCTCGACTGTGATCAAATCGAGAGGCTTGCATCGGCCGAAGAATGCCGGTTCATAAAGCATCAGCGCGTGCGTTACGATGGCGGCGCGGGAGCTGTCTCGCACGGCCCGAGTTCCCGCGCTGGCTAGCAAGGAGGGGCACGAGGTGGCGTTCAACTCGACGGTGTTCCAGAAAGAAAGGATCGCGCTCGGCGGCACCGAGGAATGGATCGTCCGCGGCGGCCGCCATCTTTTCCCGCTGCTGCCCAAGGCCTTTGCCGGGATCAGGCAGATAGGCGTGATCGGCTGGTCGTCGCAAGGGCCGGCGCAGGCGCAAAACCTCCGCGAGTCGCTTACCGGCAGCGGCATCCGCGTCAAGGTCGGGCTGCGCGCCGATTCCCATTCGATCGCGAATGTCGAGAAGGCCGGGTTTACCGAGGCCAACGGCACGCGCGGCGAAATGTACGATGTCATCGCCGGCTCG
>Ga0307477_10002130_pt1 | contig 15593 bp, 10 predicted proteins | sample atmos_gasesECM2C_FD_203316 | JGI IMG/M metagenome (GOLD analysis project Ga0307477, IMG submission 203316) | Hardwood forest soil microbial communities from Morgan-Monroe State Forest, Indiana, United States - atmos_gasesECM2C_515 | ecosystem: Environmental > Terrestrial > Soil > Temperate...
TTCGTCCCAGTAACGCATGACCTCGTACATGCGGCGACCGTACACACTGCCGGTCAGGTCGCGCACGTGCTCTATCCAGTGACGAAAGAGCGCGGGGCCTGTCCGCATTTCCAGGTGGTCGACGTAGCCGTCCAGGGACTGGTTCATTCCGAAGACGAGCTTCGCCATGTTCTCACACCTCCGCACAAGTTCCCTGCAGTATCTAACTTAACTAGCCCAGCGCGGCTTCCCACGCCTCGACCACCTTCACGATATCACCAGTTTCCCAAGGGCGGACCTCGACGCCAGCAGCCATCACAGCCCCGCTCCTCAAAGCTATAGCCCGTTGCCAAGACCGATCTCAGGGTTTCCCAGCGTGCTCTTTCATTACGCTTCGAGGATTCTTGTCGTCCCGAAGTCCCACGAACTTAGAGTGACGTAGGCGATCTGCTTCGGTCCATTCTAGAAACTCAATCTGAGCGACGGCCTCTGGCCTCAGCCATACTGCCTTCTTCATTTTCTCAGCGTTGAGTTCTTCGCCAAATCGTGACCGCCTCGTCTCCGGCAGATTTACGAACGGACATTCCGCTGTCACCAGATGCTTCAATTTCGAAAAGACTTGTCGCCGAGACGCAGGTACGAACCCGTTCCGCGTTCTTGCGACATACGTCAATTTGTCGCCGTCATAGTAGCCGACGATCAGTGAGTCAAATCCGTGGGGTCCGGGAAAATAACCGCCGATGACGAACTCTTGCCCCCGATTCACGCGATATTTGATCCAGGCCCCGCTCCGCTTTCCCGGTTGGTAGTGGCTGTCCTTTTGTTTTCCGACGATTCCTTCAAGCCCTTGCTCGCGGACGGCAGCGAGCAGGTCCCTTGGCCCAGCCTCGACGTAATCCGCAATCCTGATTCTCTTGTCGTTGACAACAAGAAGAGCATTCAGGAGCATTCGACGCTCGATCAACGGAAGACGTGTCAAATCACGATCTTTCCAACACAACAGATCGAAGACGTAATATTGAATTCGGGATGCTTCGGCCCGGAAATTCTGCAAGAGATTGAAGTTGGGTCGGCCGCTGTCGTCGATGGCGACCACCTCGCCATCCACAACCGTTCCCTCGGGCAGATCGGCGAGTGCCTCCACGATATAGGGAAACTGTCTGTTAAGAGATTTTCTGTTCCGCGAGAACAACGTCACACTAGTTGGCGACTTCACCGCAAGCGCTCGATATCCGTCGAGTTTAATTTCCCAAATGCACGGCGCGCCCTCCGGCAGTCTTGACACCGATAGACACTCCATCGGCTCGATAAATGACGCCTGTGTTCTGGGCAAGGAGCCCAGGCGTGCCTGTATTTTTCGCTGCATCGCGTTCCTTAGGAAAACAAAAGCCGAACAAATAAGCAAACGCTCGCACTCGTCTGGACCCCGGAATAAGATGGATGCAAGATGGCTGCCCGCAAGATCATTCATGTCGATATGGATGCGTTTTATGCGTCCGTAGAGCAGCGGGACGATCCTCAGCTCCGTGGCAAACCCGTTGTTGTCGCGTGGCGCGGGAATCGCTCCGTAGTCTGCGCTGCTTCATATGAGGCGCGAAAGTTCGGAGTGCGTTCTGCCATGCCTGCTGTTCGGGCCGAGCGCCTTTGCCCTAACGCCGTGTTTCTGCCGCCGGATTTTCCGCGCTATCGGGCAGTGTCCCGCCAGGCGCGCGAAATCTTCCAACGCCACACCGACTTGATTGAGTTGAGCCGTTGTCCCTCGACGAAGCCTATCTCGACGTTTCGGAAAACAAGACAGGCTTGCCTACCGCGACACAAGTGGCACGCACGATTCGCGAACAGATCCGCGCAGAACTGAGCTTGACGGCATCGGCAGGCGTAGCTCCAACCAAATTCCTCGCGAAGATTGCTTCGGACTGGAAAAAACCGGACGGGCTCTTTGTCATACAGCCGGAAGAAATAGATTCGTTTTTATTGCCGCTGCCCGTGGACCGACTACCTGGAGTAGGCAAAGTCACGGAAGAAAAACTCAAGCACCTTGAGGTACAAACCATCGCCGACCTGCGGCGAGTGGATTTGCCGACACTCGAAGGCCGCTTCGGCCGCTATGGCGTGCGTCTCTACGAGTTGGCCCGGGGAATCGACAACAGCGAAGTAGTCCCTGACAGGCCAACACAATCCATATCCGCCGAGGACACCTTTGAGCACGATGTCTTGCTGACCGAGATGGAGCCGATGATTCGAAAACTTGCGGAGCACACATGGGCCGCGTCGAGCAAAGAATCACGAATCGCGCGCACCGTTGTACTGAAACTGAAGACCAGCGAGTTCAAGATTCTCACTCGGAGCCATACGCCCCACGCACCCCCTTCTACTTGTGAGGAAGTGATGGCAACAGGCCCTTTTTTTTCTTTGTGACGCACTGAAATCCATAGGTGGAAAACTTTTTTTAGCGTCAGATCGCATCTATGCCATTGGTTTTCAAGCTTTTACGGGTAAGTAAAATTCTAGTGAATCACTTGTGAAAGCCAGTCCACGCCGAAATGGTGTGGGTACCAGTAAACCGGTTGTAGCAAGCGGCGTAACCATCAGAAAAGATGGAGTTTATCGCCTGGGCTTAGATTGCAAAGTTTTACGGCGCTGGCGAACGAGTCGAAATTTTTCACAAGTCTGCGTTAAACGCCCGCGCGGGTTCTTGAGGCCAAAACGTAACACTACTGGAATTTTGTTACGTCTAAATCAGCCAGACCCAGATCGGGCTCTCATTTTACCGCTCGTTCGGACGGAAAAGAACCTGCGAAGCGTAGCAACGGCGCGTGTCTTAGTCTGTGGGGTCGGTCCAACGGTGCTAGTTCTCGGTGAACTGTTTATCGGGTGGGCTTTCCGGTATTTTGTCCGACCAGGCTTGTTCCAACTTTCGGTCTGCCCGGATCAGGACAGGTCTTCATTTTCTTTGGGTCTGTGCGCGTCGCGATCTTCGCGGCGTCTTGGGTGGGAAAGCCGTCTCATTTTAGCACGCCGTTGTCTAGGCCGCGAATTTCGTAAAACCATGCCATACGTCTTGTCCTGGCCACGCCACAATGTTAACGTGCGGCTCTTTGCGGCAAGTAGGAATCAACCCAAAATCCCCACGCTTGAAAAATCGCAAGCGCGGGCCACCCGACCACCGTCCGAAGCTCTGCGGAGCACTCACCTCTCCTCGAATCGTAGGTGACAAACTAGAATCAAAAGCCCCACCTGTCACACTCCACGACAGATGGGGCACCCAGAATTCAAAATCAAAAGCCGGGCCACCCGTCCTGACCTTCTAGATCACTACATCAGGACGGAGCTCGCAGGTGATCAAGGAGCCGGCGGAAAATCCCACGCTACAAAGACCGTTTACAGAGATTTCCTCGCGAGATGGGTGAAGCCTACTTGGGGGGCTTAACATCCGTGATGTACGCACAATCAGTGGAAGTGAGTAGAGCCCCGTAGGGTCGGTACCGTCCACCCAGACTCCTTTATTGTTGACCAACAACCTTTGGCCAACGACTACCTATGAGCAAGGAGGAAAGTAATATAGAGGTCTGTGGCATCGCGCTGATCTCCTTGGACCCATGGTGGAATGAATGCGAGACAAGGAGTTTGCCTGGGGCATATGTCTTTCGGGTCCTTCAACTGTTTGGAGATTGCTAGATTCTGCGGAATCTGGGAAACCGAAGAAACAATGATTAGATCCGGGTGCAGTCTTGCTGTCCCTAGGTCCGATAGCTCCTTATCAAAGTCCTCAGCCTCATTCGTCGTTATAAGGATCGGCTTTCCACTTCGGGTCGTTGGCTGAGGGATAGAGAATTCGTAAGAGACTTTGGTGAGCCAAGGTTCAAATGGTGCATGCCTATCCCGGTAGAGGCGGACGGACACAAACTGATCTTCGGGTTTCGCAGGTGGCTTACATCCGGAAATCTCCAAGAGCAGGACGACCCCAGCGACTTGTCTATTCATTTCTTTTCGCATCCTTGACAACAGGTGCAAAGGGCAAATACTCCATTTGGGGTGGCACCCGATCGGCAATCAGAGCGGGTGTACTTGCCAGGCGTTTTGGCCGCCTCGCACTTGTGGACGAATTGATCCTCTACAAGGCCGGTCCCAAAGAAAATCCCCGGTTGTAAAAATGGCTCGCGTCACCGAAATCGACTAGCCCCGCCCAGGTCGTTCAGTCGCCCCCATTACGGTGGCTCGTCACAATTGAAAAGCCACATTCCGGTAAGCGGACTTCACAGGACTTGGCAGATCGGATTTCGATGGGGGCATCATTTTGACCAAGGAAATGCCATCAGCCTTAGTCGGGTCGGTGTGTAGTTGTGGATCCGCGCCCATTCTGTCGCACACAACAACTCGATGCTGCGGCGTCGCATTGCCCGAAATCCGGGAAGAACCCAAATCACAAAATACACGATGAACAGCGCAACAAGCGCAAGTCCCAGACGCCAAGACCAGAAAAGAATAGCAATGACGAAGGCCAGAGGGACAGCGAACCACCTGTCAATCTTTTGCCCGCGCTCCCGCGCATCCTCAATCAACCGTGCATGCTCGGTCGTGCTGAGGTGCGCACAAATTTCACGAACTTCAGGCGATTGGAATGGCGACCCTGTGGATTCAGAGATGCCTTTACTTGGCATCGTTATAGGCGAAGAAAGTTTATCGTGCGCCCAGGCTCGCCATTTCCAGCGGCGAAGTACCGCCCGAGATAACCGAGGAGCTCCGCCAGCTTATAACGCCCTAGCGCTGCTTCACCAATGGTCCAGCCTGCTCGATGCTGCCCTTCGCCAAGTCTGTCTTGATTTCGGCTTTCTGGCCGGGGAGGACGTTGATCTCTGTTTCAAACGTCCGATACCCCGGCAGGTCAATCTTGACGCGATGTTTTCCCGGTGTCACCGACATGGAATGGAACGCCCCGCCAAAGTCGCTGACATGCCCAATGTAGGCGTCATCCACAAACACGGCCGCACGTTCCGGCGTGATATTAAGCTTCAGCGTCGCAGCGTTCGCGCCAGGGTACCGCACGCTTGTATCTTTCTCCGTCTTGACGGAGACCGTCTGGGTCTGCCCCGGTTCAGCGACCACCGTCAACGTGAAGTCTTTGTAGCCAGCCTGCCGGACGGAGAGCTGGTGCTGGCCTGGCAGCAGCATGATTTTCTTATCGCCCTTGAGTTCCTTCAAGTAGCCGACGTATTGTCCGTCGATCCACACCCCTGCGTCATTCTCTGTCTTGGAGGCGCCGGAAAACTTCAACTCGCCCATCACCTGGTTCTGCTGCGCCCTGATTCGCGATGGCCAGAGCAGCGCGACTAGCACCGAAACAGAGACGACGAAACGAACTGCTTGTGTCACACGCATGATGCCCCCTTTTGAGAATAAACTCCTTGGGCACTCTTTTCTAACCGTTTTCTTCGCCTGTTTCTTCGCCTGATACGCACATTCGCTTTATAAACACTGGGCGGCGGCTTGCTACTAGCTCCTGGTGCGTTATCGGAATGTCGGAATTTGACCCTTTGAGGCCCCCAAAAGCTACATTCCAATAAGCAATGACTGGGCTGCGCCCAGACAGGGGCGGAAGAAAGTGGGCTCTGCACCTCCCTGAAGATTGAATAAGTTAGCGGCCACTTTCTTAGAAGAGGGCGGCTTATCAGGACCGTTTGTCTTTAGGCCTTTTTGTCAGGTAGGCAACAACTAGAGTCTGATTCGGCATCAAGCGTAGAGGAATAACCAGCCGTTAAAAGTTACGACTGGGAAAAGGGGAAAGCCACATGCCCCTCCAGCTTCCACGGTTCCTATTATTGTTATTGTTCCTTCCCTTTGTTCCTTCCGCAACCGCCGCTCAACTAGAGCCTGCATCGTCGCAATCGCCAGTCGAGGATGCCCCGACCCCGACTTATGTTCTCGACGGTATTGTGCTCAACTCCGCGACAGGCCAGCCGATTCGAGGCGCGCTTGTGCAGGTGCGCGCCCGTGCAGAGACCTCTGTGCTGACTGGTCGTGATGGGAAGTTCCACTTTGAAGGCTTGGCTCAAGGCCAGATCAGTATATCGGTAAGAAAGCCGGGATTCTTCGACGAGCAGCAAGGCACGGTACGGAACGGCGTAGTCGGACTCGGTGCGAACATGCAGCCAGTGGTTCTGAAACTCGTGCCCGAAAGCGTCATATACGGACGCATAACCGACGCGAGCGGAGATCCTGCCGAAAGCCTCCAAGTGAAGCTAATGAATCAAGCCATCGAGAACGGAGAGATTCACTGGCAGGAGCGCGCAGCCCAAACGAACGAAGATGGGGAATTCCGGCTCTTTGGATTGCAGGCCGGAACGTATTATCTGAAGGCAGAACCAAGCTTCGCGACTAGACCCAAGGCCTCCAGTCCACTCCAGACGCACCGGGAAGGGTACGAGAGCACGTATTACCCCGGCGTCACTGACTTAGAATCAGCTTCGGCCATAGCGGTTACTCCTGGCAAACAATTTCGTGCTGATCTAAGCCTGAGAACTGCCGCATTCTACGAAGTGGCGGGAACAGTTGTCGGCTACCCAATCGGGGCCGACATTAACGTTCAGTTTCTGACCAAGGAGGGAGACCCAATCCCTTCTAATGTTCAAATTAACCCTTCGAACGGAACTTTTATCGTAACGTCTATTCCGGCCGGTTCCTACGTAATCAAGGCGTTCGCGAATGTCAACAATAGTCAGCAATCACTCGTTTCGATTCTTCCACTACATGTGACCTCCGATGTTGCGGGGGTACGCCTGGTAATGGGGCCGCCGGCAACTATTCCAGTGACTGTCGAGTTCGAACTCACGCCGAAGTCGAATTCCGAATCCTACCCAATAGGAGGGCAGCCAGTTAGTATTGAACTCACCTCCACAGGAAGTTCGTTTCTGACGCAACGAACCCAAGCGACAATGGAGGGGCCCCTTGAAGATCGATCCTTCGCGATCCGGAATTTAGAACCAGGGACCTACAGGGTGCGGGCAAGGCCGACCGGCCCCTGGTACCTAGAATCGGCTCGTTGCGGCCCAACGAATTTGCTGGCGCAGGAGTTGATTGTTGCATCCGGCGGACTAGGAGAACCGATCGAAGTCGTTTTGCGGGATGACTTCGCCATGCTCGAGGGAACGGTTTCGTCGGACGGCCACCCGGCGCCTGCGACTGTTCTCCTCATTCCGGAGAATAATCCAACAGCTATCACTACGATCTTTGTCAATGAGACAGGACAGCTCCAGATGAGAAACTTGGCACCGGGAGAATATAGGGTGTTCGCTTTTGACCAGACTGATGGTTTGGAGTATGCAAATCCCGAAGCAATGCGCCCTTACATCTCCAAAGCGCAGTTTATTCGACTGGCCCCGAATGGACAAGCAACAGTTAACGTGGAACGGCAAAGGCGTGGAGAGTAGCAAAGTGTTAAGACCTCGGTCTTGGATCATGATGGTTCTCGTAGGCCTTTTCCCACAGGCGTATTCGGTTCACGCTCAAGAACAGAACTTCAGGGTCGTTGGGACAATTGTGGCCGGATCAAGTAAGGTGCCGTTGGCAAGGGCCCAGGTGTTCATCGAGGGTACGAACGGACTGAAATTTGAGGCGGGAATTCTGACTGACGCGCAAGGCCGTTTCGGGTTTGACCATGTGGTTCCTGGCAAGTACCTGCTTTCCGCAAGGGCCAGAGGTTATCCACAACAAACTTTTCAGCAGCATGAGAACTTTGCGACGGGAATTGCAGTCGGGACGGGCCTCAATTCAGAAAATATTGTTTTCGGATTGTTCGCAGGTGCGTCGATCGAGGGGCAGGTTATAGACGAGTTTAATGAACCCATCCGAGAAGCCGAGGTGATGCTCTTTCGGGAAGGAATAAACAACGGGAGCGAGTCTATACGCATGCAGACCCAGGCCACGACGGACGACGAGGGGCACTACCGTTTTGGACAATTGCAGTCGGGCCACTATTACGTTGCTGTGATAGCGCAGCCCTGGTACGCGCAACATACAAGGGTGCAATCAGGACAAGGACCCTCCAACTCGGCTGGCGGCATCAGGACTCTGACGGAACAAAATGCGAGCCTGGATGTCGTTTACCCCATCACATACTATTCCGGTGAAATCAATTCCGCCAAGGCCAGCACCATTACACTACAGCATGGCGAGCGAGCCAACGCAAACTTTACGTTGCAACCTATCCCCGCACTGCATTTGAGATTGACTGCGCCGTTGATGGATCTTTCGCAAAATGTGGGTGTGCGAATCAGCCAGCCCACATTCGGGGGTCTCGAAGTTCCGTTGCCCGCACAGTGGACAGGAGTCGATAAGGGGTTTATTGACGTTGGCGGTATCCCGCCGGGCCATGTCATCTTGGGTTTGGATGCACCGTTGGCCCAGGGAAGCAAGGAGGGGCTCAGCTGGAGGCAAGACATCGATGCATATACCGACGCAACGGTCAGTATACCCGAGCTTACGAGCACGGTTACTCTAAACGGGACCGTCAAAAATACTGGAACCAACGGCCTGCCTCAAGCAGCTGAGATCGAAATACGTGATCAGAGGAGCGGCGCAACTCTTTCCGCCCGAATCACCGCCAAAGGGACATTCGAATTTCAGAATCCCGGAGTCAAACCGGGGAAGTATGATTTGGCAATCCTGAACACTCCCGAATTCTTTGTAGTTCATGTGTCAGCGATAGGAGCCAAAGTTTCGGGGCAAAGCGTTGAGATCGGGAACGAACAGCCTGTGCAGCTTACCGTAGAAGTGGCCACTGGGATGGGGCGCGTCGACGGTGTCGCGCTGCGTGATGGGAAACCAGCCGGGGGAATCATGATATTGCTTGTGCCGCAAGACTTCGAGGGCGAGTCACCGCTATTGCGACGGGATCAGAGTGATAGCGACGGCACCTTCACGCTAATTGCGGTGCCAGGCCGATACACACTTGTCGCCGTCGATGACGGCTGGGATAAGGAATGGGCAACACCATCCGTTCTGAATATGTTGTTAAAGAAAGGCGAAATTGTAGAGGTTTCACCAAACGGGAAATACACCACAAAGGTGAAAGTCCAATGAATTGCCATTCGGCGAGACCGGCCATGGCAACACCCCCTTTTTTTCCTTTGTGACGCACTGAAATCCATAGGTGGAAAACTTTTTTGAGCGTCAGATCGCATCTATGCCATTGGTTTTTCAAGCTTTTACGGGTGAGTAAAACTCTAGTGAATCACTTGTGAAAGCCAGTCCACGCCGAAATGGTGTGGGTACCAGTAAACCGGTTGTAGCAAGCGGCGTAACCATCAGAAAAGATGGAGTTTATCGCCTGGGCTTAGATTGTAAAGTTTTACGGCGCTGGCGAACGAGTCGAAATTTTTCACAAGTCTGCTTCTAACGCCCGCGCCGGGGCAGAATGGGAGGATCAAAATACTCTACCGGGAAGCGGGGCTGAGTATCCGGCGCAAGAAGCGCAAGCACTGCGGGCGTACCGGACAGCCGCTGCGAGCCTGCAGTGCAGCGAATCAGGAATGGGCACTGGATTTTGTGCACGACGCGGTGGAAAGCGGGCGAGCGATCCGAGCGCACCGGCCAAGGCAGTTGCCGTGACTGGGCCGACTCCCGGGATCGTCGTACTTAGAAAACGAAGCGCGCGTCTAGAAAGACCGTGTTGTTCCCGCCGGCATTCCGCCCCGCTCCGTCGTAGTTCGTGCTGGCGCCGTTGAAGCGCGTGTAGCCCGTGTATTGGAACGTGAGGCCTATGTTCTGGACGGGCCACCAAGAAACATTCGCGATATAACCGTTGCTCCTCGGATCGCCATTCGCACTGCCTGTTACTGAGGGCACCGGGGCCGTCGGCGCCCCTCCGGGATTGAAAAACAGGGGATCGGGCGTTCCGGTGACATTGAAGACGCCGATCATCGCTGAGTAGCGATTGCCAAAGTGATATTCGGCGTTGGCCTGAACCGTGTTCAAGTGATGTCGGACGAACGACGCTGTTCCGCCGGCGAATGATGCCGCGAGCGATGAATTTTCGCGGATGTACGTTCCGCGAATCGAAAGTACGTCGCCTCCGAATTTAGGGATCGTCCGATCATACTGGAAGTCCGCGGCCCAATCCGTATACCCATCTTGAAATTGAAACCCTGTGATCGCACCCGGCGTGGACTTCACGTGCATCCCATAGCCCCCAACTTCCAAGTAGTTGTTAGTTGAGGTTTGCTGCCAGGCAACACGCCAATAGGGCGCCGTGCCGCGAATGTTATAAGTAGCCGCGCCTACACTTGGCTGCGCCTGTCCGAGGTGCTCGGAGCGGTAGATGGTACCAGCTAGATACAGATGATTATTCCACATGGCGTACCCGCCGATTCCCGCAACATCCTGAGCCAACTTTCCGTTGATGACTGCGCCTGCCGTTGGAGTAGGCACAGCGTTGCTGACCACCCAAGGGAAGCCCCAGGCGGGAGTGCTCTGCCAAAGGTCTTCCACAGTGGGATTGTTGTTAAGCGTGATTCCGAACGCCAGATCCTTTTGGAAGAGTTTGGTGGAGTTGGCGTACCGAATGTCGGAGTTGTCCCAGCTGAAATGGTCATGCTGGGTGTTATACGTCACTTGCACGAAGCTGCCGACGTGCTCCGACCAGGCCCCAGCCAGAAAGAGCGAAGCGGCTTGAGGAAATTGAAAATCGCCGTTCTGCGTGCCCGGTTGAGGAGTTTGTGTCGAGGAGAAGGTGGTGTCGAAAATCACAGAAAGCGGGAAGGACTCCAGGATGTGAAGGCCGTTTTCTTTTGCTCCCGTTTTGTCCGAGGTGATGGTCGGCTTCGTCGCCAGGGTATAGCCGTTCAGCTTGAACGCTCGGCCTAGCGGTGTCAGCTCGGGCGGCATATAGTGGCAGGATTTGCAGGGATATCCCGTCTGCCGAGCGTAGCTCGGGATCGCAGATGCCTTCGGAACTTGAAGGAACAACGCAATGACAAATGCGAGGAAGCCCATGATCCCAGCCGTCGCGCGGACGTAAGACTTCTGATCGTTCATGATTTCACCTTCTCCCTTCTTTTAATCGTGCTGCGCTTCCAAAACTTTGCGACACCCCTGGTATCGCGGGCCGCGTGCCATATCCTGCGTGCCCGACCGACCCCGCGGCCTGTTCTATAGAAAAGAAACGCCAGTGTTGGGCCCCAAGCGCTTGGTGCTAACTTGGTTTCTTGCCGGCTGAAGTGTTCTTGCTTAGTTCGCGGATAATTGGAATCAAGCTGTTAATCTTCGCGCTGTCCAGAGTCCCCGAGAAAGGAGGCATGTTTCCCTTGCCTTGGCTAATCTGCGCGGATATCTGAGTGTCAGTCAGCTTCTTGGCTTCTGGTGAACGCAGATCCTTCGCACCGACGGCCTTGCCGACCGTTGTATTCCCGCTTCCATCGGCGCCATGGCACTTGGCGCAGTTTTGGTCATACAGTTTTTGGCCGTCGCCGCCCTTACCCGCCTGCGCCGCCGCAGAGTGAGGAATCGCGACGACAAGCAGAGCCATGAGGGCGATAGTACGGAGCGTGTTCTTTTCTAATGTAGCTGCGATCATTTTCACTCTCCTGGTCATCTGAATTACCGCTACGAACGTTACGCGAACATTTTTGCCATTGGGACAGACGGTCCTCTGTGTCTACTGTCACAGCATTTTTGTGACGAAGATCACAATGACCTAAGTGCCTTCCCAGCAAAGACTTGGGCGACTGCCTGGGCTCCGCTCAAAATCGCGTCCTCAATCCGGATTTTTGACGGCCACCTCTTTCCGGGTTGCGGACTGCCAGAGCGAATAAATAAAGCAAGTGGACCCGGTCACCTGATCTCGGTTCCGATCGACTAAGTAGCCAGGAGGCTTCAGAGCAGGAGTGGATCGGGATCACAGCGAACAGTGATTGAAATCACAGATAAAAGGTTGGCGCGGGAAGTATTGTCGCTTTCGGGAGGTGAACCATGAAAGCCGTTATGAAGGCCGTTAAGACGGGCACTCGAATTGCTGTCAAGAACATTCTGCTTCTAACCGATTTTTCAGAACCCTCCGAGGCGGCTCTGCCGTTTGCAGTGGCCGTAGCTCGTGAGTACGGCGCAAAGGTCCAGGCGCTGCACGTCCTGATCCCCGCGTCGTATGCTTACGTGAGCCCGGACACACTTTCTCTTGCGCTCGAAGCACGGGAAGAAAGCGCGCAGGCGGAGATGCAGCGCATCGAATCGCAGTTAACAGGAGTGCCCCATGAAGTGAGAGTAGTGCACGGCGCTGAAGTTTGGCCGACCGTTGAACAGCAGATCGCTGAGCAGCAGGTTGATATGATTGTTCTCGGCACGCACGGGCGCACGGGAGCGCAGAGGCTGCTGCTCGGGTCCGTTGCTGAGGAGATCTTGCGTCAAACGCATATCCCCGTTTTGACTATCGGCCCAGAAGTACCTTGGGCCGTTCACAATGGAGCTCGGTTCCACCGCGTCCTGTTTGCAACAGACTTCACGCCGGAGTCACTTGCCGCCACGCCGTATGCTGTCTCATTCGCCCAAGAAAACGAGGCTGGACTGATCCTGCTCCACGTCATTCGGCCGGGCGACCCCGAGGCGGAGCACCGCCCTCTCGGGCCCTCCGTAGCTAACATCATGCATGAGCTCCACGAGCTTGTTCCGGGCGATGCAGAACTGTGGTGTCGGCCAGAAACAGTTGTCGAGTTCGGCGAGCCTGCCGAGAGAATTCTGCACGAGGCCGCTGAGCGTCGCGCAGACCTGATTGTTCTCGGAGTGCGGAGCGCCGCAGGTCACGTGAGCGCGGCGACCCATATTGGGAAAACGACCGCCCATATGGTCGTGGCCCATGCAAAATGCCCAGTCCTGACGGTACGTGGCTGACTTTGCTGTCGTGTCCGGAGGGCTTGCAAGGGCCGCCGGTTCTGAAGATAGTGTTCGCGTGAGCCCTGAGGATATTGGCGAGCAGTTACAACATCGGTCGCACGACGTATTGTGGTCGGGGCCGCCGACGCTTGCTGCTCTATTCAAGCCGCAAACCGTGGCGGTGATTGGCGCCAGCAATCGCGAAGGCAGCGTCGGCCACAGCCTAATTTCCAATCTCTGCGGAACCTCGTTCCGGGGAAGAGTCTATCCGGTCAACCCGCAGCATTCCATGGTTTTCGGCCTGCCCTCATGCTCTTCCATTCTGCAAGTACCCCAGGCCATCGACCTTGCTGTCATTGCGACCCCGGCGGCGACAATTCCCGGAATCGTTGGGGAGTGCGTTGAGGCCGGGGTTAGAGCGGCGATTGTAATTTCGGCGGGATTTCGGGAATGCGGAGCCGAAGGGCAAGCCTTGGAGCGCCAAGTTGCCGAGCAGCTTCGTCGCGGTCACATGCGTCTGATTGGACCCAACTGCTTGGGTGTGATGAACCCTGTCGTCGGTCTCAACGCAACATTCGCGCAGACCATTGCTCGGCCGGGAAATGTTGCCTTTCTCAGTCAAAGCGGGGCCTTGCTAACCGCGATTCTTGGCTGGAGCCTGCAAGAGCAAGTTGGCTTCAGCGCGTTTGTGTCGACCGGATCAATGCTCGATGTTGGTTGGGGCGATCTGATCGACTACTTCAGCGATGACGCGAACACTCGCAGCATTCTCGTTTATATGGAGTCTGTCGGGAACGCTCGTGCGTTCCTTTCTGCGGCACGAGAGGCGGCGCTGAGCAAGCCTGTAATTGTCCTCAAAGCTGGGCGCTCAGAAGCGGCTTCAAAGGCAGCCGCTTCGCATACGGGCGCTCTTACGGGTAGCGACGATGTTCTCGAAGCCGCGTTCCGGCGGGTGGGCGTCCTCCGCGCCGACAGCATCTCCGACCTATTCCATATAGCCGACGTTCTGAGCAAGCAGCCGCGGCCTCGAGGCCCGAAGCTCACTATCGTGACGAATGCCGGTGGCCCCGCCGTGCTTGCAACGGACGCACTGATTGCGAGAGGCGGAGAGTTAACTCCACTGTCGCAAGAATCCCTCGAATCGCTGGATCGATTCTTGCCTCCCCACTGGAGCCACGGCAATCCCATCGACATCCTTGGAGACGCCGACCCCGGGCGGTATGAAAGGGCTCTTCAAATCGCTCTAGCCGATGCCGGCAGTGAGGGGCTCCTCGCGATTTTGGCCCCACAAGGTATGACCAATCCAACTGAAGTAGCCGAGCGAATCAAGAACCAAGCCAAGAATGCAAGAAAACCCGTGCTCGCAAGCTGGATGGGTGGCAAGGAAGTTGCCGCTGGCGAAGCCGTTTTGAGCGCCGCAGGAATACCCACGTTCGCCTATCCAGATACTGCCGCGAGGGCGTTCAACCTCATGTGGCGTTACGAGTACAACCGGCGAGGCATTTACGAAACGCCAATGCTGGTCGACCCGCCTATACCAACCAACTCGGTGCGCTCTGACGGGCAATCTATGGTCCGAGAATTCCGGCGCGACGGCCGGGAATTGCTGACCGAGTATGAATCGAAACAGCTCCTTCGAGCTTACGGCATTCCGACCGTCGAAACGTTGATTGCTCAGAGCGAGGATGAGGCGGCAAGTCTGGCAGCGAAGATCGGCTTCCCCGTTGTGCTGAAACTACACTCCAAGATGATCACTCACAAGACTGATGTCGGCGGAGTGAAGCTGAATCTTACGAATGATCGGTTAGTTCGCGAAGCGTACCGCGAAATTGAATGCGCAGGGCGTGCGCATATCGATAAAGCGAACTTTCTTGGTGTGACAGTTCAGCTGATGGTAGCGGTCAAGGGATACGAATTGATTGTTGGGAGCACGACCGATCCACAATTTGGTCCAGTGATCGTATTTGGTTCTGGAGGAGAGCTTGTCGAGGTATACCAAGACCGCGCTCTAGCATTGCCGCCACTGAATACAACCCTGGCGCAACGCATGATGGAGCAAACGCGAATCTTCAAAGCTCTAAGTGGAGTTCGCGGCCGACGGCCTGCCAACCTCGAAGCTCTGGAAGCAGTGCTGGTGCGGTTCAGTCGGCTCATCATCGAGAATCCGGCCGTCAAAGAGGCCGATATCAATCCTCTTTTAGTGACTCCCGACCAGATCCTTGCGCTCGATGCCCGCTTCGTTCTTCACCCTGGAAGCATGCCTGACAACGAACTGCCTCGATCAGCGATCCGTCCCTATCCGTCCCAATATGCCACGCCATGGAAAATGAAGGACGGGACAGTGGTTTCGATTCGCCCGATCCGCCCCGAGGACGAACCTCTCATGGTGAAGTTCCATGAAGCCTTGTCCGAAAGAAGCGTGTACCTCCGTTATTTCCACCCCGCTAAGCTCAGCCAGCGGGTTGCGCACGACCGGCTGACTCGCATCTGTTTTCTCGACTATGATCGCGAAATCGCGCTTCTCGTGGAGCGTACGGCAACAGAAGGACGCGAACTACTAGCTGTGGGCCGCATGACCAAACTGCACGGTGCAAACGCTGCTGAGCTGGCCGTTTTGGTGCGCGACCAGTACCAACGTCTCGGTCTCGGCATGGAGCTTGTGCGGCGCCTGATTGGGGTGGCTCGCGATGAAGGAATCTCGTCCTTGCACGCCTACATGCTGCAGGAAAACGTCGAAATGCAGGCTCTGATCAGGA
>Ga0307477_10002131_pt1 | contig 15580 bp, 1 predicted proteins | sample atmos_gasesECM2C_FD_203316 | JGI IMG/M metagenome (GOLD analysis project Ga0307477, IMG submission 203316) | Hardwood forest soil microbial communities from Morgan-Monroe State Forest, Indiana, United States - atmos_gasesECM2C_515 | ecosystem: Environmental > Terrestrial > Soil > Temperate...
CGTTCGCGTCGCAGCCGCTAGCTCCGGTCGCCACGCTGGTGTAGCCTGTCCCGACTGTGTACTTCGACCCGCTGGAGCCCGTCTCGACGTTGCCGAGGACAAAGGAATTGGTGGCCGGGGTGAAGGAGTTGACGGCGGCTGCAGTCGAACCGACGTTGCTCCCGGTCGAGGACTGCGCGCCGGAGGTTGAGTAGCCCGTCAGCTCGTATATCGAGACCGTCCCGGCGACCGAGGCGATGAACGCCGCGGTTATCGTGTCCGCTCCGGAGCTGGCCGCGGTCGCGTACCAGATGTAAGAGTAGTAGTTGAGGGGAGCTGGGCCGAAAGACATCGCGGCTTCTACCCAGGCCGTCGAGGCGCTAAGGGTGAAGGGGACCGTTGTAGCCGAACCTCCCCCGAGTTGGTACTCGTTGCACCCCTGGGCCGCGTCGTTCGCGTCGCAGCCGCTAGCTCCGGTCGCCACGCTGGTGTAGCCTGTCCCGACTGTGTACTTCGACCCGCTGGAGCCCGTCTCGACGTTGCCGAGGATGAAGGAATTGGAAGAGGGCGTGAAGGAACTGACAGATGCAGCCGTCGAGCCCGTGGAGCTCCCCGTCGAGGTCTGCAACCCGGTGGCCGTTATCCCGTAGACTTCGTAGATAGAGACTGTTCCCGCCACGGTCGAGCCGAACGTCGCGGTTATCGTGTCAGCCCCTGAGGCCCCGGCGGTCGCGTACCAGACGTAGGAGTAATAGGTGGAAGTCGGCGGAGGGAACGATACGGCTGACTCCACCCACGGTGTGCTAGGGTTGAGAGTGAAGGGGACTGTCGTAGCCGAGCCCACTCCGGTCTGGAACTCGCTGCACCCGGTCACGGAGCTGCACGTCCCGACGAGGGTGTATCCTGCTCCCACCGTATATGTCGCAGCAGTCGTCTCCGCGTTCCCTATCACTATCGAGTTGGTTGCCGGTGTGAAGGAACTGACCGCGGCGGTGGTAGAGCCTCCCGAAGAGCTCCCCGTCTGGGACTGGTAGCCCGTTGCAGTGGCGCCTGATATCTCATAGATCGAGACGGACCCTGCGACCGTGGAGCCGAACGACGCCGATATCGTGTCCGCCCCGCCGCTTCCGGTCGTCGTGTACCAGATGTAAGAGTAGTAGGTGGTGGCGGCAGGTATCGGGGCGAAAGATATCGCGCTCTCGACCCACCCGACGCTAGGGCTGAGCCCGAAGGAGACTGCGGTCGCGGAGCCCACACCTGTCTCGTGCTCGCTGCAGCCCGTCCCGCTGCCTCCGCACCCTCCGTCTTGGTTATACCCGCTGCCGGCGGAGTATGACGTGGACCCGGCCTCGACCATCCCTATCACAACGGAGTTTGTGGCGGGAGTAATAGATGGCGAGACCGAAGCTGTCGCCGAAGCAGAAGCCGAGCCGCCGGTCGACGATTGGAACCCCGCGGTCGTGTATCCGGATACCTCGTAGACCCACTCGTCGCCCGCGACGGTGCCGCCGAATGTAGCCGACACCGTGTCCTGGCCGGAGTTCGTCGCAGTCGCGTACCAGATGTAGGAGTAGTAGGTGGGGAAGCTCAAGGTGGCGAACCTGATGTTGTAGGTCGAGGCGTTGGATTGCCACATGATCTGGTAGCCGCCATTGCCTGTCGAAACGGCTGCGCCGAGGCTCCAGTTTTCTGTCGACTCTGACGATGTGAGCGTCTGCTGGCTGCTCCAGGAGGTTCCCGCGTTCGTCGAGTACTCGTAGTAGATGGACGAGGAGGCGCCGGCCGTGCCGTACAAGACGACGAGCTGCTGTGAACCGTTGGAGGATATTGTGACCATGTTGTTCGTAGTCGCGCTCGAGATGGTCGTCTCGCTCGGGGCCGACGAGCACGGATATGCGCATGACCAGTAGACCACCTTCCCCGCCGAGGACACGCCGGCAAAGTAGGTCGTATCGGAGATCGCGACGGCGCTGACCCCTGCGTTCCCGTAGCTGCTGGTCGACGTCGTCTCCGAGCTCCAGGAGGAGCCGGAGTAGGTCCTGATTCCCTCCTTTCCGATCCATGAGCCGCCTGAGACTCCCTTTCCGTAGACGAGCGAAAGCTTCCCTGAGGTCAGCGGCAGGATCTGTGGGCCGACTCCGTCAGAGGAGGTCTCGGTCGTCGCCTGGACGTTCGTGCTGTCTGACCAGTGCGATGAGCTCCCGCAGTTCGTCCCCGATATCGTGCACTTCCATACTTCGACGTAGTTTCCCGCGGGGGAAGTTGTGTGGAGCGTGTTCGTCGCAATCCACAGGATACCCGAGGTGTCTTTAGCGATCGTGGGATCGGTGTTGGTCCCATACGTCGTCGTGACCGATACCTCGGAGTAGTCCCAGGAGATGCTCCCGTTCGAGTTCAGCGTCCCGGCTCGGTGCGCGAAGGTCGAGCCCTCGGAGGCCCAGACATAGTAGACCTTGTTGTTGGCCGTGTCGACCCAGACCGAGAAGTCGAAACCTAGCGTTCCTGCCCTGACCGTCGTGGCGCTGGACCAGGTCACCCCGTCCGAGGACGTCCTGAAGACGATGTTTGTCCCATCGGAATAGAAAGCCCAGTATAGCCCGTTGGCGTAGAAGACCTTGTCCTCAACAGGATACTGGGTCGCCGAGTAGGTGGACGATGTCCCGATAGTCGTCGGAGACGAAGCGCTAGGAGCCCCCGCCACCGAGTTCGAGGCGCCGAGCGTGAACGTGCTGCCAAAAGTGTCGGTGGGAGTCGACGGAGCGCCTGCCCCGTTCCATCCCAAGTTGTATGTCAGTATGTCGCCCTGGGTGACAGGGTTGTTGTATTGCAACTGGCAGGTGGGGTTGCAGTTGTAGGCGTACTGGTGAGTGGTCTGGACAAATACGGGCGTCGGAGGCGAGAACGATATGGCTGCCTCGACCCAGGCGACGCTGGGGCTCAGCGTGAAGGGGACGGTAGTGGCGGAGCCCAACCCGGTCTGGGACTCGGCGCACCCCTGGGCTGAGTGGGACGAGTCGCAGCCGCCCGAGCCCGTCTGGACCGAGGCGTAACCCGATCCTATCGTGTATTGGGTAGAGGACGATGCAGTCTCCACGTTTCCTATGACCACGGAGTTGGTGGCGGGAGTGAAGGACCCGACCGAGGCGCTCGTCGAGCCCGACGAAGATCCTCCGGTCGATGATTGGAAGCCCACCGGCGTGTACCCTGAGATCTCGTACATCGAGACCGAGCCGGCCACACTGGGACCGAACGACGCGGTGATGGTATCCGTCCCGCCGGCCATCGCTGTCGCATACCAGATGTATGAGTACGTCGCGGTTCCGCTGGTAGGCTTGAACGCTATCGCGGTCTCGGCCCATGGGGAGGCGACACCGCTGATCGTGAAGGGGACGGTCGTCCCTCCCGTCCCTTGTCCGGTCGCGTACTCGCTGCACGCAATCCCGCTGCCGCATCCGCCGTCCTGGTTCCACGGGCCGTTACCTCCGCTGATAGACTGACCGCTCACTGCGGCCCCGTCCGCCTGTATGTGCCCGATCACCACCGAGTTGGCGGCTGGAGGGTTGAAGGAAGTGACAGAGGCACTCGTCGAGCCCGTGTTGGAGCCCGTCGATGACGTGTAACCCGTGGTGGTGTACCCGGCGAGCTCGTCGACCCAGACCGAGCCGCCGACGCTTGCACCGAACGCCGCAGATATCGTGTCCGCACCGCCGCTCGCTGTTGTCGTGAACCAGATGTACGAGTAGTAGGTGTGGCCTCCGCTGACGACCGACGTATGGGGTCCTAGGGTGAACGCGTTATTCAGAGTGTCCGTGGGGGTCGAAGGCGCGGAGTGGTCGAGCCATCCCAGCTCGAAGACGAGGATGTCGCCCTGAACGACATTGTTTCGGAAGCTCTGTCCGCAGGGGTCGCCGCTGCACTGGTAGCCGGAGCTGTGCTGGCTCTGGACCCACGACTGGACATTGATCGAGTTTGAGACGCCCAGCGTGTAGGTGTTGCCGATGGTGTCCGTGGGCGTGGACGGGGGATTCTGGCCGGCCCACCCCAAGCCGAAGACAAGAGTGTCGCCCGTGGTGACCGAGGAAGTGAACTGCGCGCCGCAGTTGTTGGAGTTGCAGTTCGCCGTGTACTTGCTCTGTAGCACGGACGGCGTCCCGCCATTCACTGTGACCGAGTTTGAGGCTCCCAGTGTGAACGTGTTACTAAGCGAGTCGGTCGGGGTGGACGGCGGGCTCTGTCCTGACCACCCTAGGCCGAAGGCGAGGAGGTTACCCGACGCGACGTTCGAGGTGTAACCGAGCCCGCAGTTTGCGGAGTTGCAGTTCGAGGTGTAGCGGTGCTGGACCTGGGTAGGGCTCCCGCCGCCAACCGTGACGGACTTTGACGCGCCGAGAGTGAACGAGTCGCTCAGGGAGTCCGTGGGGGTGGAGGGCGGACTCTGGTTGGACCATCCCAAGCCATAGACCAAGGTGTTCCCAGCGGTCACCCCGCCAGTGTAAGCGAGGCCGCAGTTGACGGCGTTGCAGTTTGCGGTGTACCTCTGCTGGGCGATCGAGGGCGTGGAGTACCCAGACGTGACGGTGCTCGAGGCTCCCAACGTGAAGGAGTCACTGAGTGTGTCTGTGGGCGTCCCCGGAGGAGCGCGGCCGTACCAACCAAGGCCGTAGACCAGGGTGTTCCCCGCGGTCACCGATGAAGTGTAAGCCAGTCCGCAGTTCTGCGAGTTGCAGTTCGAGGTGTAGCGATCTTGGACAACCGCAGGCGTAGGCGGGTTGTAGGTGACCGACTGCGTCGGCCCCGCGGTGAAAGAGTCTCCCCTCGTGTCAGTGGGCGCGGTCGGCGGGCTCTGGCCGAACCACCCTAGGCCGAAGGCGAGGGTGTTACCCGAGGCGACGTTCGAGGTGTACGCAAGGCCGCAGTTCTGCGAGTTGCAGTTCGAGGTGTAGCGGTGCTGGACGAGCGTAGGCGAGTTGGCGTGCACCATGGAGCTCGACACCCCGAGCGTGAATGTGCTCCCAAGGTTGTCCGTCGGGGTCGCGGGTGGGCTCTGCCCGTACCATCCCAGGGCATACGCCAGCGTGTCTCCCGCGGAGACAGACGAGGCGTATCCAAGCGAGCACGACGTCGAGTTGCAGTTCGAAGTGTACTTCGACTGGGTCAGTGACGCGGGGCTGGATCCTATCGTCTCCCACTTGAACGTGGTGGGGTCGATCGTTAGCGACTGGGCGCTGTTGGCCTGAACCGCGCTGTTCGACGATGTGGGCGGGTATGTCGCCGAGTAGGTGCTGCCCCTCGCGGTGACCACCTGCACGATGTCCGTGGTCCCGGCGACGTAAAGGTAGCCGGTATCGATCTTCGGCGAGCCCTTTCCGGCGTTCATGAGAATCCAGAGCGGGGGCGTGGTGTTGACGCACCCGGCCGCTGCCGGTAGCCCGACCCCTCCGCATCGCAGCACGCTCCCGGTGGCCGACACGATGTATACCACGGTCATGTTCACGCTCACCCCGGCGGTGTCGTTGGCGTAGAACCCGACGTCCCCGTTAGGCATCGTCAGCGTGGTAATCTGGAGGCTCTCGGCCTTCGCGCTCTGCAGGTTGCTCGAAGCCCCCACGAGGCTCTTGACGTACTGGTTGTCGGTGGAGTTGATGAAGATGAAATATCCCGTGCCCACTGAGAACAGAATCGTGAACATGATCACGGCGGCGAGTATTCCAGCTGCCCCGCGCCTAGCGGATCTCCCCATCTTCATTGTTGTCCAGCCTCCGCCCGCGCGCGAGACCAGGTCCCCCCGACGTAGGGGGCGGATGACGCCTGCGACGCGGCCCTCAATCTCAATGGCCGGCTCGTGGAACGCGCATCAGTTGTCTCCAATTTTTCTCATTTCTCCTATACGTGCTGGAACGTCATGAAGTACGTGTTGACGTAGTCCGAGACGATGATTGTGTAGAAGCCGATGGTGGCGGTTGGGACTGCGAAGGTCACGCCGCTCGGGATGTTCCCGCTCCCGTCCATCGTGAAGGTCTTGAGCGTCGTCAGTTTGCCGTGCGAGTCCATCCACCCGACGTACGCCTTGGAGTTCGCGTTGAAGTTGCAGGGGTTGTTGCAAGTGACCGAGACGCTCACCGCGTTGCCGCCCGCGCCTGGGGACTCTTGCGCGTTGGCCTGGGTGACCATGCCGGCGGGATACGGCACCGTCAGCCCGAAGAGGGTGTTGTCGCTGTATATCCCCTCGAGCGCGAAGAAGCCGGTGAACGGGGCTATCTCGTTGCTCGTGTCGAACCTGTCGGGCGTCGCGCTCCGCGGGGTCATCGAGCCAAAGTCCACTGTGACCGTGGCCTTGTACGGGATGCTGACGTAGTCCTCAGTCGAGTTGTACGCGATCAGAGTGGTCCCGTCCAGGCTCACCCCGTCGACTATGAAGTAGGGGGTTATCTCGACCGTCTCCTGTATCAGGCTCTCGATCCCAGCGAGGGACTTGGGCCAAAGGGTCACGCCGCGGCCACGCGCGTCCTGGTTCGTGAACTGGACCTGCCACGCGAGGTACTTCATGTAGGGGAGCGCCATCGCGGGGTACCCGCCGACCTGCTGGCCGCTCTGGACGACGGGGGCGCCAGGGAAAGCGATCGCCGCCTCGACCCAGGGCACCGAGGGGTTCAGACCCGCGGGAACGGTCGTCGCCGAGCCCACCAGCGTTTGGTACTCGCTGCAGCCGTACACAGAGCTGCACGTGCCGGCCAGGGTGTATCCCGACCCGGCCGAGAAGGTGGTCGAGGTGGTCTCGACGTTCCCTATCACGATCGAACTCCCGCCTGGAGTGAGCGATGAGACAGAAGCGGCCCCCGAGCCCGCAGGCGAGCTCCCCGTTGACGTTACCAGTCCGGTCGTCCAGACGCTCGTGAGCTCGTAGATGTAGACCGAGCCAGTCACCGACTGGGAGAAGGCCGCGCTTACAGTGTCTGCGCCCGTCGAGCCTGCGGGCGCGTACCAGACGTACGAGTAGTACGTGGTGGTCATGGGCGCGAAGGCCACGGCGGCCTCGACCCAGGCTCCGCTCGAGCTGAAGGACATGGGGACGGTCGTCGCCGAGCCCAGTCCGGCCTGGTACTCGCCGCAGCCGTTGACCGACGCGCAGGTGCCGCCGAGGGTGAAGCCCGACCCTGCTGTGAACGTCGTAGAGGCGGCCTCGGTGTTCCCCACCACCACCGAGCTTGTCGCCGGGGTGAACGAGGTGACCGACGAACTCGATTGGCTCGTCGACGAGCTGCCCGTCGAGGACATCACTCCCGTGGTCGTCAGGCTGCTGAACTCGTAGATCGAGACGGAACCGGCGACGGATGAGGTGAAGGAAGCCGTTACCGTGTCAGCTCCAGAGCTCACCGCGGTGGCGTACCACATGTAGGAGTAGTAGGTGACCGCAGTGGCGGGGGCGAAGGAGATAGCTGACTCGACCCAGGGGGTAGAGGCGCTGAGCGTGAACGGAACGGTGGTGGCCGACCCGACCCCTGCCTGTGACTCGCCGCACCCGTAGACCGAGTTGCAAGCCCCGGACAGCGCGTAGCCGGTCCCAGCAGTGAACGTGGAGCTCCCCGACCCCGACTCCGAGACTCCGATGACTATGGAATTGGAAGCAGGGGTGAACGAGGAGACCGAGCTCGTTGTTGTCCCGGTGGGCGAGGTCCCGGTCGAGGTCGAAGGACCTGCTGTCGAGACCCCTGTCAGCTCGTATATCGAGATCGAACCTGCCACCGACGAGGCGAAGGTCGCCGTTATCGTGTCCGCCCCGCCGCCTATGGCCGTCGCATACCAGATGTAGGAGTTGTAGGTGTTGGCCGAAGGCGCGAAGGAGATCGCCACCTCGACCCATGGGGACGACAGGAGGATGGAAAGCGGGACCGTCGTCGCGGAGCCCACCCCTGTTTGCGACTCGCCGCATCCGTAAACTGCGGTACATGTCCCAGAGAGGGAGTACCCCGTCCCCGCCGTGAACGCAGAGGTGCTCGCCGCCGTCTCCGCGTTGCCGATGACGATGGAATTGGAGCCTGGGGTGAACGACGTGACCGCTATGGAGGTGGAGCCTGCGCTGGAGCCACCCGTAGAGGCGGTCGGGGTCGCCGTGCTCACGCCGTATAGCTCGTAGATCGAGAGGGAGCCGGTCACGGAGATGGGGAAGGTGGCCGTGATGGTGTCAGCCCCCGAGCTTCCGCTCGTCGCGTACCAGATGTAAGAGAGGTAGGTGCTCGTGCCCGAGGTGACGGAGTTCGACGCTCCCAGGGCGAACGTGTTGCTCAGGCTGTCGGTCACCGAGGTCGGCGTCACGCCTCCGGTCAGGCCCCCCAGCGAGACGGAGGGCATCACGTTGCTAGGCGGGTACGCCCTCATCCTGCCCCAGTCGGAGACATCGTTGCCCGCCGAGTTAGCTCCCTGCCCGAGATAGATGCCGTAGTTGCCTATAGTCGCAGTCGTGTCTGTGCTCGACAGGGAATTCACCCCGTCCGTCGCCGATTCTACGCCTGTCCCGGACCATATGACCTGCCAGATCCCAGCGTTGAACCCGTTGGTGTTGAAAGGCCCGAGGGTCGCGCCCGAAGAGATCTCCGCGTACATCACGAGATAGTCCGTGCCCGAGAAACGAACGAGCTCGACCGAATAGCCATTGTAGAGCGCCGGGTGGTTGTTCGCTGACGACGTGGTAGTCACCCCTAGCATCGGGTCCGTGGTGCCACCCCTCGATACCATGTATGACTCAGCCACCTGAGGGTAGGCCTGCGTCGCCGAATCGACGAAGGCGTAATCGGTCGTCCCCGCCGTGGTGAAGGTGGCGCCGTTGCTGACCGTAACCGATCCGCCGGAGCTCTTTACAGCCGTCCACTTGTTAGATAAGGTCGTCCCGGCGAAGTTATCATAGAAGTTGAAGACGTTCGCGCCGTTATCGAAATGCCCATAGGTCCCGGAGAGGTTGGGCGCCTCTCCCCAGTAGTTGGTGTCAAAGTCTATGCTGGTCGCCTGGAACACCATGTAGATGGTCTTGGTCCCTCCGCTCCCAGGGATCGCCGAGGTGAGCTTCACCCAAGCCGAGGCCGAGGTCGCACTGGTCGTGCACGAGGAGGTGCAGGACTCGAGCCACGCGAAGAGGGTCGTGGCGCAGGCCGTGTCGGCGCAGAAGCGGATGTTCCCCAGGTCAGACGCTTCGTAGGTCGAGTAGGTGGACGGGTTCCACGTCACCTTCTGCTGGAAGGTAGTCGGGGTGGCGGACCCTTGGTTGTTGGTGAGCGTCACCGGGACGTAGCTGAGGGTGCCGTACCAGCCGAGGCCGAGGACGAGCGTGTTACCTGAGGCAACGTTCGATGTGTAGGCGAGCCCGCAGGAGGCCGAGTTGCAATTCGAAGTATACCTCTGCTGGACTATCGATGGCGTGGACCCTGGCGAGACCGACTTTGACACCCCGAGGGTGTAAGTGTCGCCCAGCGTGTCGGTGGGGGTCGACGGAGGGTTGTTGCTCCCGGTGTTCAGACCGCCCAGGGAGACGGCGGGCATCACGTTGCTCGGGGGGTAGGCCCTCATCCTCCCCCAGTCGGCTACGTTGTTGCCGGCTTTGATGTTGGATTGACCCAGATAGATGCCGTAGTTGGCGATCGTGGCGTGGCTGTCACTGCCCGTAAGGCTGATCTGACCGTCGGAGGTCGACTGAGTCCCTGTGGCTGACCATGTGACCTGCCAAATGCCGGCGTGGAAACTCTCGGAAGAGCTTGTGACCCCGCCTCCGCCGCTCGAGAGCTGGTAGCTGAGGGAGAGACCGGGGCCGCCGCACGCGGCAGGACAGTCATCAATTGCATAGCCGTTGTAGAGCATGACATAGCTGTTCGACGAGGAGGAGGTTGTAACTCCCAGCACGGGATCGACGTTGCCGCTCTGGGAGACCATATATGACTCTGCGACCTCTGGGTAGACTTGCACCGCCGAGTCGACGAAACAATACGAACTAGACGATGCAGTGGTGAAGGTCGCGCCGTTGTTTACAGTCACCGTGCAGCCGCCTCCCGATGCGGCCTTTATGGCGTCCCCGATCGACCCCCAGTCCTGGCTTCCGCTCCATGAATAGGTCAGAGCCAGGTTGCTCTGCGTCGAGGACACGATCTTGTACTCGTCCGAGGTCTCCCTGATCGTGCTGACCGCCTGAGTGGCGACCAGCGTGGTACCGCTGCCGACGGTAAGCGAGGGATTCCCTAGAACACCGACGGCCCCGATCAAGAGGTCGTTGGCGTTCGACGTCGATATGGTGACGCTCGACGAGGTCCCAGCGTCTCCCCTGTTGGTGGCAGGGATGGCCCCGTTGGTGTCGAACGGGGAGCCGGTGTTGGCTCCGCTAACCCCGAACGCGACACCCGCCGAGTTGACGGACGCGCTGAGATTGACCGTGATGGTGATGGACCCGCTCGATGACCAGATCGCATACCACGTCTCGAGGTCGTTGGTCGGGGAGGCGACCGTCGAGTAAGTCACGCTCGCCCTGTGAGTCCAGGTCAGGCTTGGGCTCGAGGTTACGCTGCTCACGGTCGCGCTCTGGCCGTTGACGTGCGAGAGATAGAGGACGTCGTTCGCGTGGCTCGTCGTGAGGCTGATGGTGTACGAGGTTGCGGACGAACCGGTGCCGGAGCCCGAGCCGTCGAGGGCGAGGGTCGCACTGCCTCCTCCCACGGTGGTCCACTTGTTGGAAAGTGTGCTCCCGGCGAAGTTGTCATAGAACCCGAAGACGTTGGCCCCATTGTCGTATTGTCCGTACGATATGGAGAGATTGGGCGCCTCTCCCCAGTAGTTGCCGTCGAAGTCGGTGGTCGTGGTCTTGAATACCATGTACACCGTTTGCGAGCCCCCGCTCCCCGCTATCGCTGAGGTGAGCTTTACCCAAGCCGAGGCCGAGGTCGCACTGGTCGTGCACGAGCTGGTGCACGACTCTAGCCAGGCGTCCAGCGTTGTGACGCAGCCCGTGTCCGCGCAGAAGCGGATGTTCCCCAGGTCCGAGGCTTCGTAGGTCGAGTAGGTGGACGGGTTCCACGTCACCTTCTGCTGGAAGGTGGTCGGAGTGGCGGTTCCTTGGTTGTTGGTTATCGTGATCGGGACGTACGCAGGCCCGCTTCCAGAGTACCACCCCAGGCCATACGCGAGCGTGTTGCCGGCGGTGACCGACGACGTGTATCCCAGCCCGCATGATGCAGAGTTGCAATTGGAGGTGTACCTCGACTGCACGAGCGCAGGGTTAGGGGGGGTGTAGGTGACCGACTGAGAAGCCCCTGCCGTGAACGAGTCTCCCCTCGTGTCGGTCGGAGCGGAAGGCGGGCTCTGCCCGTACCACCCGAGGCCGTAGACCAGGGTGTTCCCCGAGGTCACAGATGAGGTGTATGTCAGGCCGCAGTTCTGCGAGTTGCAGTTCGAGGTGTAAGCCTTCTGGACGAGCGCCGGAGCCGTAGGGACGGAGACGGAGTTCGAGGCTCCTAGGGAGAAGGTGCTCCCACGGCTGTCCGTGGGGGTAGCAGGCGGGGTCTGGCCGTACCAGCCGAGGGCATAGACGAGGGTGTTCCCCACGGTAACCGAAGAGGTGTAGGTGGCGCCGCAGCTCGCCGAGTTGCAGTTCGAGGCGTAGTTCGATTGGACGACGGAGGCGGTGCTGGGCTGGATTGTCGTCCACTTGAAAGTGGCCGGGTTGATCGTAAGAGACTGGGCGGTGTTGGCCTGGACCGAGTTCTGGCTCGCCAGGGTCGACGGGTAGGTGGCGGCGAAGGCGTTCCCAAAGTTGGTCACGACCCTCACCACGTCGGTCGTGGATGCAGCGTATACGTATCTGGTGTCCACGAGGGCCGACCCCTTCCCGGCCTTCACCCCTATTGAGGAGGGAGGGGAAGCCTGAGTGCTGCTGCACGACGCGTTTGCGCAGAGAGTGAATGTCGCGCTCTGAGAGCCGCAAGCCCCTGCGGCCAACGACTTGCCGGTGCACTCTAGGACGGAGCCAGTCGAGGAGAGGACCATCGACATGGTGACGTTGGCGCTGCCGCTGCCGGTGCCTGTGTTGTTGACGTAGAATCCTACATCGCCGTTCGACGAGAGCAGGACAGCCGTCACCTTGAGGCTCTCGCCGAGGCCTCCGGACAGGTTTCGCTCTGCTGTCTGGAGGCTGCTAGTGTACTGTGTGTTCAGATTGTTTACGAACGCGAAGTATGCAAACCCGACAGTGAAGAGCATGAAGAACATGACTACGGTGCCTACCGTGGTCGCGAGCGCCCGCCTTGAACGTCTGTCTCTTCTCTTCGTTGTTCTCAATCTCTCCTATACATGTTGGAAGGTCACGAAGTACGTGTTGATGTAATCCGAGACGACGATGGTGTAGAAGCCGACAGGCGCGGTGGGCACCGCGAACGTGATCCCGCTGGGGATGTTACCGCTCCCGTCCATCGTGAAAGTCTTCATCGTGGTCAGGTGCCCCGTCGAGTCGAACCAACCGATGTAGGATTTGGCATTGGCAATGAAATTGCACGGGCTGTTGCAGCTCATAGTCACGGTGACCCCGTTGGCTCCGACCGTCGGCGTCGACTTTGCGTTTGCCTGGGTGACCATGCCTGCGGGGTAGGGGACGGTCAGCCCGAAGAGGGTCTGGTCGCTGTATATCCCCTCGAGCGCGAAGAAGGCGGTGAAGGGGGCTATCTCGTTCGAGGTGTCGAACTTGTCAGGCGTCGTGCCTCGTGGCGAGAATGCCCCGAAGTACACGGTGGCGCTCGACTTGTACGGGATCGTGATGAAGTTCTGCGTCGTGTTATACGCTATCTCGGTGCTCCCGTCGGTCGTGAGCCCGTCGATGATGAAGAAGGGTGTTATCTCGACGGTCTCTTGTATGATGCTCTTCAACCCGGCCAGGGACTTGGGCCACAGGGTGACCGAGCGTCCCTGCGAGTCCTGGTTGGTGAACTGCACCTGCCAGATCATGTACGTGTTGTAGGGTATGCCCATAGCTGGGTAGCCTCCGACGTTCTGTCCGTTCTGTAGCGCGGGCGCGGCACGGAACGCGATCCCTGCTTCTACCCACGGCGCTGAGGGGTTGAGCGTCATGGGGGCGGTGGTCGAGCTCGAGACCCCGGTCTGGTACTCGCTGCACCCGTAGACCGAGCTGCAGGTGTTAGGCAGAGTGAAGCCAGACCCTGCAGTGATGGTGGTCGAGGAGGTCTCAATGTTCCCAATGACTATCGAGTTGAGGCCGGGGGTGAACGAGGTCACGGACGCGCCCGTCGAGCCACCGCTCGAGCTACCGGTCCCCGTCGTTATCCCCGTGGTGGAATAGCCTGACAGCTCGTAGATTGAGACGGAGCCTGTGACCGAGGAGCCGAACGTCGCGGTTATCGTATCCGCGCCGGATGCGCCTGCGGCCGCGTACCAGATGTATGAATAGTAGGTTACCGCCGGAGGAGCCAACGCAATCGCCGCCTCTACCCAAGGCACCGACGGGCTGAAGGACGTCGGGACTGTGGTCGTCGAGCCCACCAGCGACTGGTACTCGCTGCACCCATAGACCGAGCTGCACGCGGCGTCGAGGGTGTATCCTGAGCCTGCCGTCGTCGTCGTGGAGGCGCCCTCCACGTTCCCAATCACAACGGAGTTGAGGCCGGGAGTCATCGACGTGACCGACGACCCGGACTGGCTCGTCGCAGAGCTCCCGGTAGACGTCACAGGGCTGGTCGTCGTCACCCCGTTGATCTCGTAGATCGAGACCGAGCCCGTCACCGCCTGGGAGAAGGTAGCGCTTATTGTGTCAGGCCCTGAACTGGCGGCGGTCGTGTACCAGATGTATGAGTAGTAGGTCACGGGAGTCGCCGGTGCGAACGACATCGCAGCCTCAGACCACGCAGTCGAGGCGCTCAGTGTGAACGGCGTGGTGGTCGCACTCCCTAGCCCGGTCTCATACTCGTTGCACCCTTGGGCCGCGTCGCTTACGTCGCATCCACTGGCGCCCGTGGCGACTGTCGTATAGCCCGAGCCGACCGTGTAAGTCGTCGCGCTCGAGGCGGTCTCTACGTTGCCGAGGACAAACGAGTTGGTGGCGGGAGTGAACGAGGTGACCGCGGCGGACGTCGAGCCTGTGGAGCTACCAGTTGAGGACAGGGCACCCGAGGTCGAGTAGCCCGCGACCTCGTAGATTGAGACAGAACCGGTCACCGCTGACACGAAAGACGCGGTTATCGTGTCGGCGCCGGAGCTGCCCGTGTTTGCGTACCAGATGTAAGAATAGTAAACGACGGGGGCAGGTGCGAACGACATAGCCGTCTCGACCCAGCCCGCTGAGGCGCTGAGGGTGAAGGGGACCGTAGTGGCCGACCCACCTCCGACCTTGTACTCGTTGCACCCCTGGGCTGCGTCGCTCGCGTCGCAACCGCTCCCCCCGGTCGCCACGCTACTGTAGCCTGTCCCGACGGTGTACTTCGTCGCGCTCGAGGCGGTCTCTACGTTGCCGAGGACAAACGAGTTGGTGGCGGGAGTGAAGGAAGTGACTGAGGTCGCCGCAGAGCCCGTGGAGCTGCCCGTCGAGGTCTGCAAACCGGTGGCCGTGATACCGTAGACCTCGTAGATCGAGACAGTGCCGGCGACGGTGGAGCCGAACGTCGCGGTTATCGTGTCAGAGCCCGAGGCGCCCGCGGTCGCGTACCAGATGTACGAGTAGTAGGTGGTGCTCGGGGGGGCGAATGACAAAGCGGCCTCCACCCACGGTGAGCTGGGGTTGAGAGTGAACGGGACCGTCGTCGCGGAGCCCACGCCGGTCTGGTATTCGCTACACCCGGTCACAGAACTACATGTCCCTACGAGATTGTATCCTGCTCCCGCCGTGTACGCGTCGGCGGGCGACCCGGACTCGGCGTTCCCTATCACTATCGAGTTCGTAGAAGGCGTGAACGAACCGACAGCGGCGGTAGTCGAGCCTCCAGATGAGCTACCCGTCTGGGACTGGTAGCCCGTGAGTGTCGCCCCCGAGATCTCGTAGATTGAGACAGCGCCGGCGACGGCCGATCCGAATGAGGCCGTTATCGTGTCAGCGCCGGCGCTTCCGTTAAGCGTGTACCAGATGTAGGAATAGTACGTAGTCGCCGGCGCGGGGGCGAACGATATCGCGGCCTCTACCCACTCGGCGCTAGGGTTGAGCGTGAACGGGACCGTCGTAGCCGACCCTACACCCGTCTGGTACTCGCCGCAACCGGAAACGCTGTTGCACGTTCCCGCAAGCGTGTATCCGCTCCCCACCGAGTACGTCGTGGAGGCTGACTCTGCGTTCCCGATCACTATCGAGTTGCTGGCAGGAGTGAAAGAGTTGACCGACGCCGTGGTCGACCCAGCGGCCGAGCTCTTTGTAGACGTCTGGTAGCCTGCGGTCGTATATCCTGAGAGCTCGTACATCGAGACCGCCCCGGTCACCGAGGATCCGAATGACGCGCTAATTGCGTCAGTTCCCGAACTCCCAGTCGTCGTGTACCAGATGTACGAGTAGTACGTGGACGCCGTGGAGGCCTTTATGGCGTCCCCGATCATACCCCAGTCCTGGCTCCCGGACCATGAGTAGCTGAGCTGAAGGTTG
>Ga0307477_10002132_pt1 | contig 15578 bp, 15 predicted proteins | sample atmos_gasesECM2C_FD_203316 | JGI IMG/M metagenome (GOLD analysis project Ga0307477, IMG submission 203316) | Hardwood forest soil microbial communities from Morgan-Monroe State Forest, Indiana, United States - atmos_gasesECM2C_515 | ecosystem: Environmental > Terrestrial > Soil > Temperate...
TCGCGGGCGAGCGCGGGACGGTTCGAGACGGCAAGCTTGGAGCCATTGCGGCCCGGCAGCGGGGGATGGCGCGAAATATTGCCGACGCCGTCCATGTCGTTTGCGGTGAGAACCGCGATTACGCCGGGCGTATTTTTGGCCGCGTCCGTATCGATGCTGGCGATGCGGGCAAAGGCATGCGGCGACCGGACGAAAAAAGCGAAAGCCTGGTTCGGCGCCGGCGCGTCGGCGATGTAGCGGCCGAGCCCGCGTACCAGCGCCTCGTCTTCGACGCGCGGATGATGCTCGGCGTCACTCTTGTTGATAGGCGTATCCGTTGTGGCGTCCATTATGCTTCCCGTAAAGAACTGTCGATTTCGGGGCGCCCTTTATAGCCGAAAGCCGCGCTGAAAAAGACCATCTTGCGCGGCAGTGGGCCGCCTGTATTGCATGACCCGGCCGGATATGCGCAGAAGACACGGCATCCATACGAGCAAAGCGCGGGAGACCACATGACGCGAACCATCGACATCCATACCCACGTGCTGGCCGATGCCACGATCAAGCTCCTACAAAAGGAAATCCCGCAGCTCGGGCTCAAGCTCACGCCGATCGATGCCGAATGTGCCGAACTTGAAGTCGACGACATGCGCTACCGGCCGTTCCCGCGCGGCGGCCATGACATCGCCCGGCGCTTCGCCGATATGGATGCCGCCGAAGTGGATATGCACGTGCTTTCGGTCGCGCCGCAGACTTGGGCCTATGACCAGGAAGCCGCGGTTGCCGCCGCCATCGCCACAATCCAGAACGATGAGATCGCGCGGCTCGCGCGTGAATATCCCGACCGCTTCGCCGGAATTGCCGCCTTGCCGATGCAGTCACCGGACAAAGCCGCCGATGAGTTGCGCCGCGCCATGACCAAGCTCGGTCTGCATGGCGCGATGATCGGCTCCAATATCTGTGGGAGGAATCTCGACGATCCGCGGTTCGAGCCGCTGTGGGCGGCCGCCGCTGAGCTCGATGCCTTGATGCTGATCCACCCCGGCAATGTCGCCGGCGCCGATCGCTTGCGAGCTTATTATCTGGGGAACCTGATCGGCAATCCGCTCGACACCACGATCGCGGCCGCGTGCCTGATTTTCGGCGGCGTGTTGGCGCGGTATCCCAAGCTTAATTTTTTGATGGTGCATGGCGGCGGCTTCATTCCCTATCAGGGCGGCCGCTGGGTGCACGGCTGGCAGGTGCGCCCCGAACCGAAAGTGCACTTGAAAGAATCACCGCAGAAATATCTCGACCGCTTTCTTTATGACACCATTCTGCATTCCAAAGCGTCGCTGGAATTTCTGGTGTCCTCGGTCGGCGCGGCGCGGGTGTTTCTCGGCAGCGATTACCCTTACGACATGGGCACGATGGAATGCGTCCGGCAGGTGCGCGCGGCCGCGATCGCGCCGGCCGATCGCGACCTGATCCTCGGCGGCCGTGCTGCGGCGATCTTGAAAAAGCAGCTCCAGCCGATCGCAGCGCAGTAATGGCGGTGAAGTAGCGGCGGCACGCTAATCATGGAGCGAGAGACCGAAGTCGCGCGCATACCGGTGCGCGCCACCCGCGCGCTGATCGCCGATGCGCTCGTCGCGGCGGGGCTGCCGCAGCCGGACGCGGCGCGCTGCGCCGAATTGATGAGCGAGGCCGATCTCACCGGCGCCGACGGACATGGCATTTTCCGCCTGCCGCAATATGCGCGCCGGCTCAAGGCCGGCGGCTTCAACAAACGCCCGAACATCGCGGTGTCGCGCAGCGCGCCCGCGACCGCGCTGGTCGACGGCGACAACGGCATGGGCCATTTGGTGATGTCGCGGGCGGCGAGCGAAGCCATTGCGATGGCGCGGCAGAGCGGCGCCGCCTGGGTCGGCGTGCGCCGCTCCAATCACGCCGGACCCGCGGGTCTCTACGCGGAAATGCCGGCCGCGGCAGGAATGATCGGGCTCTATGCCGCGGTCGCCAATGCCAATCACATGGCGGCCTGGGGCGGCGCCGAACATCTGCTTGGCACCAATCCACTCGCCATCGCCGTGCCGACCGGAGACGCGCCGCTCGTCTTCGACATGGCAACCTCGATCGTCGCCTATGGCACGGTGAAGAAATACGCGCTGCGCGGCATGCGCATGCCCGAAGGCTGGTTCGTCGATGCCGCGACCGGTGAGTCCATCACCGATCCCGCCAAGTCCGCGGCCGGCGTGCTGCAGCCGATGGGCGAATACAAAGGCAGCGGCCTTGCTCTGATGATCGGACTGATCGCCGGCGTGCTCAACGGCGCCGCATTCGGCCGCGACGTGATCGATTTCAACGCCGACGACGACAGCGCGACCAATACCGGACACGCCATCATTGCCGTCGACATCGCGCGCTTCGTGCCGCTTGAGACTTTCACCGCCGAAGTCGATCGGCATCTGCGCGATTTGCGCGGCTCGCGGCTTCTCCCCGGCTTCGATGCGATCCGCGTGCCGGGCGAGCGCCGCGCCGCCTGTCGCGATGAGCGGGCCCGCGAAGGCGTTCCGGTTCCGGCGCCACTTCTTGCCCAACTCGACAAATTGGCCGCAGAGTTGCGGATAAAGCCCCTGCGCGCGCGGTGAGCATTCGTGGGGCTGCTTAGGGCGTGTACTCGTAAAAGCTATCCGCCACGCCCGTTTCCAAGCTCAGTGGATCGAGAAAAGGTTGCGACCTTCGATAGCGTCGATAGCTCGCGGCTTGTCCCGAAGGGAACAATCTTGTTGCTGGTGTCATGCCCAATGTCAGCGCGTCCCAACCATGGAATCCCGGACCTCCGGCACCAGTAACGGGCAATCTCTTCTTCGTTCATTCCGAAATCGGGTTCGTTCGGGGTGATGTTGCTGCAACGGCCAAGCATGACGCCTGAGACCCGCCTGATTTCGGCGTTACTGGTAATGTGAAATAGCGACCTATCAATCCTGTACATTGCCTCCCCGACCTCTTCCAACATGAGCACATGTCCGCCGAGGTCAGGTTGCAGCGGCGTGCCAAGTAACTGGCTGAGGACGGTCATGTTAAATGCTGCTGTCATCTCCACTCGGCGTACAGTGGGCTCCAACGCCTCTGGCGACCGATCGACCATCCAGGCGAGCGCCCGCCCAACCGCTGCGTCTCCCCCATCTCGAAGGATGTCCTGCGCTACGGGACCATGCGCCACGGCCTCGAACCCAGCCCGGTACAAGGCAGCGAGCAGTACACCGGCATCACTGTAGCCCAGGTAGGTCTTTCGTCTGGATGGCTCCGTCAACCTACACATGACCGCTTCAACCACGCGGCAGCAACCGTAACCGCCACGCGCGAACCACACCGCGTCGTAACTCTCGTCGTTGGCGATGTCGAGGAAAGCCTGTCCGCGCGTTTCGTCATCGCCAGCGAAATGTCCGTGGGAAGCGAAGCACTGCGGGTGGAAAACGATCTCCGGCGTCCTGTCCGGGTACAGCGATCTGGCCAACGTCGGCACTCTCTCAGCAACTTCCGGAGACATGCGCGAAGCCGGCGCGACTACGCCGATCCTGCACCTCTCTTTGCTCATCCAAGCGACCAGCCTGCATTGCACCTCATCGGCAACCCTTCTAGATTTCGCCAATGTCCCAACTGAAAGATTACTTTTTTTGCGGCGTGGGCGGTAGTGGCATGACCCCGCTCGCTTTGATCATTCAAGCTAGCGGTGGACGGGTTGAGGGTTCTGATCGGGCGCTCGACCAGGGGCGCAATGCCGAAAGATTCAATTTTCTGCGTGCACGTGGTGTGCTGCTCCATCCCCAGGATGGCAGTGGCATTACGCGGGCCAGTCAGATCTTAGTGACGTCCTCTGCTGTGGAGGAGACGGTCCCCGATGTGCAAGCCGCGCGCCGTATTGGTGCCGCCGTCATCACTCGCGCGAGGCTTCTGGCCGAACTCTTCAACTCCGCCGCCTTAGGGGTCGGTGTGGCCGGCACGAGCGGTAAGTCTACCACCGTCGGCATGCTCGGCTGGATTCTGTACCGCGCTGGGAAGAATCCAACGATCATGAATGGCGCGGATATGAAGAATTTCATTGATATGGGCTCACCTTTTGCCAGCGCCAGGATCGGCGAGGGCGAGCTTTTCGTGAGTGAGTTGGACGAGAGCGATGGCTCGATTACGCTTTTCGAGCCCCGCATCGCAGTCGTGAACAACATCTCCTTGGACCATAAATCGCTGGATGAGCTGCGCACCCTATTCCGCGATTTCATTGCCAAGGCGCAGACGGTGGTGCTGAATCTCGATAATGCGGAAACGGCGGCGCTCTTGGTCGGTCTGAAGCCGGGGCAAGCAATCACCTACAGTCTGAATTCTGCGCAAGCCCATCTCTTTGCGTCTCCGCCGGTTCGATCACCGGCTGGAATCAGAGTCCAAGTCAAGGCGCGCGAGACCGATGAGGTCGTCGAGATGGACCTGAAAGTTCCAGGGCTGCATAATGTGGCCAACGCACTCGCCGCTCTGAGTGCCGCAAAGGTCTGCGGTGTGTCTCTCGCGGCGGCCGCTGCCCATCTTCGCGAGTTCAGTGGCATCCGTCGGCGACTGGAGGTCGTGGGCACTGCAAATGAAATAACGGTGGTCGACGATTTTGCCCACAACCCCGACAAGATATCGGCCACGCTCGAAACCTTGCACGCGTTTCCCGGCCGCTTGCTGCTGATGTTTCAGCCGCATGGCTACGGCCCGATTCGTTTGATGAGAGATGCGTTAGTGGGTTGCTTTGCAAGCGGGATGCGCGATGAGGATGTTCTGGTCATGCCCGAACCCGTTTATTTCGGCGGTACGGTCGACCGTAGCGTTGGCAGCAACGATATTGTTTGCGAAATCCAGCGGTGCGGCCGAAAGGCCCTTGCTTTTCCAGACCGCGGCGCCTGTGGCGACATGCTGGTCAGGTTGGCCCGTCGTGGTGATCGCATCGTGGTCATGGGCGCGCGCGACGATTCGCTTTCGCAGTTCGCATATGAGCTCCTTCGACGACTAGCGGTGACAAAAGACGCAGGTTCCATTGCCACTTCGTGATTGCCAAGTCGTCAACCTAAAGACAGCAAAGGCACTCGGCTTGTCGGCGCCCCGATCCTTGCTCGCCCGCGCCGACGAGGTGATCGAACAACGACCTTTTGCTGCGCTGTATGAGTCCACTTTTGGCACAAAGCGGACATGGGAATCACGGCGGCGAATGCCTGCTACCGGGGCAAAGTGGACATTGACCAACCGTTGCTCATCGTGATCTCGATTTTATAAGTACACTCCCTGGTCTTGCGCTCGTTCCCGCATAAGTTGGAATCCAGCTTCGATTGGACGCACCGCCGCTCACTGCAGATTGAGGATCGCCTCGCCCGATGCTCCGTCCCGGAACGTTTGCGCTCACTCTGCTGCTGTCGTTTTTGACGGCGCTCGGGCCGCTATCGATGGACATGTATCTGCCGTCGTTGCCGGATATCGGCCGCACGCTGCACACGCCGGTGCTGCAGGTGCAGCTGACGATTTCCAGCTATTTGTTCGGCTTCGCGGTCGGCCAGATCTTTTACGGCCCGGTGTCCGACCGGCTCGGCCGCCGGCCGGTGCTGTTGGCGGCGCTGGTGGTCTATGCGCTCGCCACTATCGGCTGCGCCGTGGCGCAATCGATCGACGCGCTCATTGCGCTCCGATTTCTCCAGGCGCTCGGTGGCGCCGGCGCCATCGTGCTGGCGCGCGCGGTGGTGCGCGACCTCTATTCCGGCGTTCGCGCCGGGCGCGAATTGTCGCTGATGGGCGCGATCACCGGTGTGGCGCCGATCGTCGCCCCGGTGATCGGCGGCGGCTTGCAGACGTTCTTCGACTGGCGCGCCACCTTCGTGCTGTTGGTGATCTGCGCCTTGGTCATCGGCGCCACCGCCGCGCGGCTCCTCCCCGAGACTTTGCGCGAGCGGCCGAAGACGCCGTTTTCACTGCGCGCCATGATTGCGCTGTACCGTTCGGTCGCGGTGCATCGCGGCTTTCTCGCCAATCTCGCGATCCTCACCGCGTCCTTTGTCGGATTGTTCGCCTGGATTTCCGGCGCGCCGGTGGTGATGCAAAGCGCGGTCTATGGGCTGACGCCATTTATCTTTGGCGTCAGCTTCGCGCTCGGCGCCGGCGGCTTCGTGCTGGGAACGTTCACCGCAGCGCGTATCGTGATCCGGTTCGGGCTCGATCGGCTGATCGGCATCGGCACCGCGATGATGGCGTGCGGCGGGCTGTTGATGGCGCTTGTGGTTGCACTCGCCCTATCGCACGTGCTCTGGTTTGTCGGCGCGATGACGCTTTATCTCGCCGGGATCGGTTTCGCGCTGCCGTCGACCATGGCCGGCGCGCTCACGCCGTTTCCGGATCGCGCCGGCACCGCTTCCTCGGTGATGGGCCTAGTGCAGCAGACCGGCGCCGCGGTCACCGCGGCCGCGGTCGGCGCCTATCTCGGCCACTCGGCCTGGCCGGTCGCCTCGGTGGTCGCGGTGATGGGCTGCGTGTCGTTTGTGATCTGGCTGTTGACGCGCCGCGTACGCGCCGCGGCGCTGAGCTGAAAGGATGAGACATGAACACATCTGAGAAGCTGCCAAGCCGCATGCTCGGCTCCTCCGGCATCGCGGTATCCGCGATCGGATTAGGCTGCATGTCGCTGTCCGGCGTGTACGGCGCGAGCAGCGACGACGACGGCATCGCGCTCATTCGCGACGCGCTCGATCGCGGCATCACTTTCCTCGATACCTCGGACGCTTACGGTGCCGGCCATAACGAGACGATCGTCGGCAAAGCCATCAAGGGCCGGCGCGGCGAGATCGTGCTGGCGACCAAATTCGGCAATGTCGGCGGCCGCGGCGGCAAATTCGCCGACGGCCGTCCGGAATTCGTCATGACCTCGTGCGAGGCAAGCCTCAAACGGCTCAACGTCGAGGTGATCGACCTTTATTACCAGCACCGCATCGATCCCGATGTGCCGATCGAAGACACCGTCGGCGCCATGGCGCGGCTGGTACAACAGGGCAAAGTGCGTGCGCTCGGTTTGAGCGAAGCGAGCCCGAAAACAATCCGCCGGGCGCAGGCGGTCCATCCGATCGCGGCGGTGCAGAACGAGTTCTCGCTGTTGTACCGCAACGAAGCGGAAGAGACATTGCGCACCACGCGCGAGCTTAAAATCGCCTTCGTCGCCTATTCGCCACTCGGCCGCGGACTATTGACCGGCGTCGTCGAGGATCCGAACAAGATGGCGGAAACCGATGCGCGGCGGCGGCATCCGCGCTTTGCCGCCGAGAATATCGCCGCCAATCTTAAGCTGGTCGATCGCATCAAGGCGATTGCGGCAGGGAAAGATTGCACGCCCGGCCAGCTCGTTCTGGCGTGGCTCTTGGCGCAAGGCAATGACATCGTGCCGATTCCCGGCACCAAGCGCACGGCGCGGCTTCACGAGAATATCGGCGCGCTCTCGGTGCGCTTGAGCGCGGCCGATCTCGCCGCAATCGAGCAAGCGGTTCCGGCCGGCGCGGTCGCCGGCCTGCGTTATCCCGAAGCGCAGATGAAGAGCGTCTATGTGTGAGGGCGGCTGTCGCGAAGGAACGCTTATCCCGCGTAAAGGTCCTCGATCTCCTTGGCTTTGGCCATCAGATCGATCGCCACTTCCTCGAGACCACGCGAAGTGGACATGTCCGGGCAGGCGCGCGCAAGCAGGATACATGTGTGCGCCGTGTTTCGAAGATAGTTGGTGATTTCCGCAACCATGACCGCCCGTTAGCTCAATGCGGCGAGCGCCGGCGATGACTTAAACCGCCGGCGATCTTTCTTCCGCGCGCGGTGGTATAATCGGGAACCGCAGGCCAGGCCTTGCTCCGTTGCGCCAAATTTTTGTTCGCAAGAGCCAACGGGAAATCGCGAGCGTATCCGCGTGCGCAACACAAAGGGAATGCGCCTTAAGGACATCCCGACCGCGGGCGGCGGTATAGCGCGAGCCGCCTATGTCTTGGCGTCCAAGAAGCACGTTGCGGTAGCACCGCTGCTCCGGCGGGCCAATCTGAGCGTCCAGCAGGTTAGAAATCCGAACTTAAGAATACCGGTAAGAGACCAGATCAACTTTCTCAATCTGGTAGCCGAGAAACTCGACGACGAGTTCCTCGGCATCCGGATTGGACAAATGGTCGAGCTACGCGAGCCGGGTTTGTTGTACTATGTGATGGCGTCGTCCTACACCGTCGGCGAGGCCCTGCAGCGCTGCGCGCGCTACAGCACCATCCAGAACGAAGGCGTTCACATCGGATATCGCGCCGGCAAAACCGTCACCATCACGTTCGATTATTTCGGCGTACCGCGCCGGCTCGACCGTCATCAGATCGAATGCTTCATCACGCTTTTGGTGCGCATGTGCCAGAAACTGAGTGGGCTTTCTCTGGTGCCGTCGCAGGTCAGACTCATGCATCGTCGCTCGCGCATGCCGTCCGAGTTCGCGCGGCTGTTCGGAACCCATGTCACGTTCACGTGCGACGCCGACGAGGTGGAATATCCCGGTTCGCTGGCGCGCGCTCCTTGCGTCAACGCCGATCCATATCTCAACGCGCTGTTGGTGAAATATTGCGACGAGGCGATGGCCCGGCGGCGGAAAAAAGCGGCGACGTGGCAATCGAAAGTTGAAAATGCCATCGTGCCGCTGTTGCCGCACGGCCAGGCGCGGATCGGCACGATTGCGGCGGAACTCGGGGTGAGCCGGCGAACGCTGGCGCGCCGCCTCGCCGACGAAGGCCTGACGTTCCGAAAGGTCCTGGACGATCTCCGATTTGATCTCTCCAAGCGCTATCTGCGCGAACAAGATTTGCCGGTTTCGGAGATCGCCTGGCTTTTGGGCTACCGCGAAACCAGCGCGCTCAATCATGCATTCAAACGCTGGACCGGGCACACGCCGACGCGCGCCGCGGCCTAGGCAGGCACCTGGAGTCCGCGCCTATGGCCGATCGCGCTCGCTGTTTTTTGCCATTTCCCGCAGCAACGCTTTGAGCGCGGTTTCGCCCGCGAGCCTGGCGCCCGCCTGGGAAACAAAGCCCGCGCCATAGAGCCGAACACCAAGCGGCCGCGAACGCCGATGGATTTCCCATTGCCAGACCGCGGGGTCGCCGCTGCGGCTGAGCACGACGTAGTAGGCGACCAAAATGGACTCCTCCATGCCGCGGAATTGGCCTTGATTATCCAGGACCATCGTCGCGACGTTTTGGCCGCACGGTCAGCCAGGCGTGCGCGCTGATCCACTCGTCGGCAGACGCTTTGGAAGCGAACATGCCGAAATAGTGGACCGACCCGTTGGGCCAGACGATCTGCACGCGCCAGATGTCGCCCAGCTGCATGGGCAGCAAGACCGTGGGCAGACGTTCAGGTGGTTTATCCTCTGGCGGCACCGGCAATACAAACAAACAAGACCAATGAAATTGAGAACGGCGCGGCTCGTGTCGTGTGCCGCGCCGCCCCGCCCCCGCGTTCGGGCCTCGTTGCCCGAACGATCCCGAGTTCGACGGGGTTGGGTAGCAACTCCGAGTGGGGGCGATCTTGCTTTTTGGGGACAAAAACCTGTCGCCACAGGTCACGGGTGAGCTCGACCGAAGCTGCGACCGCCGCCGGGTTAAATTGCAGCTTCAATTGCGGCGCGCCGGAAACTGGGCCGGCCCTTGGCCGTTGTTTGTAGAACCAGCATTTTTTGGGACTGAACACGGAGATTCGTCATGAAAGGCCGCATCCTCATCGCCGCGATGGCCGCTCTGACGACAGCCAGTCCGACCGGAATTGTCGTCGACGAGGTCACGATCTGATCGTAACATGCGATCGCGATCGGTGACCGCAACGGTTCGCGTATAAGCACCAACAAATAACGGGTCCGTTGCAGCGTAAAGCATGATCCCGAAAGGTGGACGCCGGTTTTCGGGATAGATCATGCTCAAACAAAAGCTAAAGCGAATACGAAATTGCTTAAAATCGTTTCGCTTTAGCATCGCATTCGATCGGCTGTCGCGCTCGCGTCAAGGGGAGGTGCGAAATGCCGCTAACCGGACCGGTTTCCGAGGGCAAGAAATTCTTTTGTCCCTCGTGCGGTGCGCTCTATTCCATCACCTACAAGCAGGGCGCCAAGAAAGAGGGCGATAAAGAAAGCAATGTCGCCAAATGCGTCGTCTGCCTGAAGGTGATGCGCGAAACGGAGTCGGCCACCGTTCCCGTCTACACGCTCATTCATCGGCCTGAGGACGCGTGACCCAATTGCTGCGCAATCGAGTCGCTCGTGTCCCGGGCGCAGCGCAGCATGAAATGGTGCGCTGCTGAACCGGGACCTTTCCATACGCAGAGTTTGGAACGATCCCGGATCTGCAGCGCAGCGCCAACGCCTTGCACTGCGTCCGGGAAAGACTTTTCACAATGACGACTGCGATCTAATCCCGCTTCATCAAGCCCGCCGGTGTGACGAAGACCAGGAAATTGGCAACCACGATAGTCCCGGCGAGGAAATAGAACGCGCTCATCAGACCATAGTGATCGGCGACGATGCCCGCGCTGACGGGGCCGACCGCCTGACCGAAGGCCTGGCTGGCGAACAGAAGGCCGATGGCACTGCCGCCCATCGCCGGCGGCGTCGCATCGAGGAGCCAGGCCTGCAGCACGGCGCGCACGGCGAACAGAAAAAAGCCCAGCACGGAAACGAACATCACAAACCAGCCGGTGCCGCCGGCAAACAGCATCAGGAAAATCACGATCGCGCTCATCGCCATGCTGGAGAGGATGATCTGGCGGCGGCCGACGCGGTCGGAGAGGTGGCCGGCGATCGGCGCGGCGATAAAACCGCCCGCTTGCAGCGCGAACATGCAGGCGCCGATCCACAGCGGCGGGTAGCCCATCTGGCGCGCCAGATAGAGCGGCAGGAAAGTCAACAGCGCGCCTTGCGTCATGGTGCGGAACGCCGAGCCGGCGGCGAGCGTGATCAGAGCCCGGTTTTTGAGCAACGCGCCGAACATGCGCACGCGTTCGGCGGCGGAAATCTTCGGCGCGGCATCGGCGCTTACGGCATCTTCGCCGTTCTGGCGGCGGCCGAGATAAATCAGCGCGAAGGCGGCAATAAGCACGCCCGGCACCACATTGATGACGACGACGTCGCGCCAGCTCATGAAGCCGAGCAAGGCGCCGGCCACGAGCGGCGCCACCGCATCGCCGACATTGCCGCCCATGCCGTGGATCGACATCACCAGGCCCTTGCGCTGCGGAAAGCGGTTGGCGAGCCATGGAATGGCGCTCGGATGCCACAGATTGTTGCCGATGCCGACCAGCGTGGCGCAGGCGAGAATCATCCAATAGGCGTGCGAGAACCCCATGATCAGGTAGGGAAAGCCGATCCAGAACAGCGAGGCCGCCATCAGCAGGCCTTTGCGGCCGACCGTATCGACAAAAATACCGCCCGGAATATTGACGATCGCGCCCGCGAAATATTGGCAGGTCAGCACCGCGCCGATCTCGCTATAGGACAGGCCCAATTCCTTGCCGATCAGCGGCAGCAGCAAATAAAAGGTCGCCGGATACCAGTGGGTGAGCGCGTGGCCGAGGCTGATCACCCAGACTTCTTGGAACGAGCGGCGCGGCGCTACGGCGACGTCGGCGGTAATGGTTGTCATTTAAATTGTTCGCTTTCCGCCAACTTAAATTTGATCTTCCAATGAAGTCGCCCCCTTGGGGGGAGGTCGCTTTGTAGATTCCGCCGCGAGTCGAAGCAACGCCGCTACTGCAAGGGGGGTATTCCGTTGTCGCCATTGCCGGACTCGATCCGGCAATCCATGCGGCCACGCCGTTTCTGCGACGGGTCAGCGGTGACGAAGAAGCTACGCCGCCGGCAATGCGCCGCGCAGGATGTCGCGCGCCGGCTCGGAGCCGTCCACCAGGCGCAAAGTGCGGCGTTTGATTTTCCATCCCGAGGGCGTACGGACGAGGTCCCAGCGGTTGGTGACCACGCGATGAATGTGATAGCCGCGCGAGCCGCCATGATTGGGAACCTCGATGGTTTCGCCTGATTTTCTCGGGGTCAAAATTTGCAAATAGGAAATCACCACGGCGGTGTCGCCGTTAATCGTGACATGCGGCAGCGAAGTGAAATGCGCCAGTCCTCCGGCAATCGCGGCCTGGTGGCCGGCGCTTTGCAGATTGGCGCCGATCGCCTTGTTGCCCACGGCGCCCGAGAGATCGGGGCCGCGGTCAAACACCCCATCCGCGGTAAAGACCGCCTCGGCATAGGCCGCACTGCCGGTATCGGCGCTCGGCGGGTGGCCGGCGATCAGATTGTAGATTTCGAGCCGGCCCTCGATGGCTCGGATGCGCCGTTCGATTGTCAATTCTTCCTTTCGCATGACCGATTCCTTTAATTTTGAACCACGCCGCAGATCGGTTAAATTAGCACTGGCTGATAGGAATCGTTGCAGCATCCGCCGGGCAATTCCGGAGCCGGCGGATACGGTGAGCTGGGGGGTTGCATGAGATCCGGCGGCGATCTTGATCGCCGGTCGTTTCTTGTTACGACCAGCGCCGCGGCCGGCGCGCTAACGCTCGGCTTTGCCATCCCGGTTGCCGGGGCCGGGCGCGCAGGCGGTCGTGCGCCCGAAATCACCTGCTGGATTGCAATTGCGCCCGACGACACGGTGACCATCCGTATTGCGCGCTCCGAAATGGGGCAGGGCGTGCTGACCGGGCTCGCGATGCTTGTCGCCGAAGAGCTCGAATGCGACTGGAGCAAGGTGCGCACCGAGTTCGTCTCGCCGACGCTCAATCTCGCGAAAAACCGGATCTGGGGCGATACCTCGACTGGCGCGAGCCGCTCGATTGCGTCGTCCCAAGATTATCTGCGGCGCGCCGGCGCCACGGCGCGCGAAATGCTGATCGCTGCCGCGGCGGCGCAATGGCGGGTGCCGGTGGCGCAATGCGTCGCCGCCAACGGAGCGATTGTTCACCGCTCGAGCGGCCGCACGCTGTCCTTTGCCGCGATCGCTCCCGCCGCGGCGAAAGTCACGCCGCCGGCCGACGTGGCGCTCAAGCCGCCGTCGGCCTGGAAGCTCGCCGGCACCCCGCAAAGGCGGCTCGACGTGCCCAACAAGGTCACCGGGCAGCCGGTCTATGCCATCGACGTGCGGCTGCCCAATATGCTTTACGCCGCGATCCGGCACTGCCCGGTCTTCGGCGGCGCGCTCAAATCGGTCGATGCAAATTCGATCGCGGAGATGCCCGGCGTGCGCGGCGTGGTGCGCATGCCGGACGCGGTCGCGGTGGTTGCCGATTCCTGGTGGCGCGCCAAGCGCGCCGCCGATGCGCTCGCCGTCACCTGGGACGATTGCGGCAATGGCGGAGTCTCGACCGCGTCGATCGCCAAATTCGTGCGCGCCGGGCTTGCAGCGGATTTTGCCGCCGACGCGGTGCAGATCGGCCGCGCCGACGGCGACGCGGCGGCGGCGCTGGCAAGTGCGGCGGCGCGCATCGAAGCCGATTACGAAGTGCCGTTTCTTGCCCATGCCACCATGGAGCCGCAGACCTGCACCGCGCAAGTGCGCGCCGACGGCGTCGAGATCTGGGTGCCGACCCAGGATCCGGCGACCGCGCTCGCCACCGCCTCGCTCGCCGCCGACGTGGCGCATGACAAGGTCACCGTCCACCGCACCATGCTCGGCGGCGGTTTCGGCCGCCGCGCGCCGATCCAGGAATATGTCCGCCAGGCGGTGACCATTGCCAAGGAATTCGACACGCCGGTCAAACTCATCTGGTCACGCGAACAGGACATCGCGCATGATCGCTACCGGCCGTTCGGCATGGCGCGCCTCACCGCCGGCCTCGACGCCGACGGCATGCCGCTCGCCTGCACGATCCGGCTTGCCGGACCGTCCTTTGTCGCGTCGCTGTTGCCCGGCTTTGGCACCAACATTATCGACCGGACTTTTGTCTCAGGCCTCGCCGACGAAATGCCTTATGCGATTCCGAATTACCGGCTGGATTATGTGGTGCGGCCGACGCCGGTGCCGCTCGGGGTCTGGCGCGCGATCAACTACACCCAGAACGCGTTCTATAAAGAATGCTTCATCGACGAGATGGCGCACGCCGCCGGCATCGATCCCTATCTCTACCGGCGCAAGCTTTTGGCCAACAGTCCGCGCAATCTCGCGGTGCTCGATGCCGCGGCCCAGCACGCGGACTGGAATGCGCCACCGGCGGCCGGCGTATTCCGCGGCATCGCGCTCAACGAAGCCTGCGGCAGCTATTGCGCGCAAGTGGTCGAAGCCTCGGTGAAGAACGGGGAGGTGCGGGTGCACCGCGTGGTGGCGGCAATCGATCCGGGGCACGTCGTCAATCCGCTCTCGGTCGAAATGCAGGTGCAAGGCGCGATCGTCTACGCGTTGACCGCGGCGTTCTTTGGCGAAATCACTATCAAGAACGGCGCCGCCGAGCAGACGAATTTCGACTGTTACGAAATGCTGCGGCTTGCGGACGCGCCGAAGGTCGAGACCGTCATCGTGCCGAGCGGCGGTTTCTGGGGCGGCGTCGGCGAACCGCCGGTGCCGCCGCTCGCGCCGGCTTTGTGCAACGCGATCTTTGCCGCCACCGGCAAGCGCGTGCGCTCGCTGCCGTTGAAGAATCACGATCTGTGACGAAACTCCGAAACAAGCGAAAATCATTTCGCTTTAGCGGTGCGCGGCGGTATTCGATTGCCGCCGCTCTTTTGCTGCCGTTGATCGCCGCTTTGGCGGCGGCCGAAGACAATGCCGGCAACTGCCTCGGCATCGGCTTCGACGTGACGCATCCGGTCACGATCGCAAAAATCATTGCCGACCGGCCGCAAGTGCATTTCATCAAAAGCGCGCTCGACGATGCGGCGTGCCCGGCCGAGGGCGACACCTGCGCGCAGCCGAGTTATGTGATCCCGGGCGATCTCGTCCTGGTCGGCAAAACCCGCGGCGCCTATAGCTGCGTGTCCTATCAATCCGCCGCCGATCGCACGCAACGCTGGACGGTCGGCTGGCTGCCGTCGGCGAGCCTCACCCCGGTGCAGCCGACGCGCGCGCCGGTGACGGGTGACTGGATGGGCCGCTGGAGCCATGCCGGTGGCACCATCACCATCAGCCGGGGCCGCCGCGGCACGTTGCGGATCCGCGGCGAACACGTCTATCCGGCCGCGCAGGAGGTACATTCCGGCGTGATCAGCGCCGATGCCAAGCCGGCGCAGGGGCTTCTGCAATTCGCCGATGACGGCAGCGTCCGATTCGATCGGGACAGCGCCGAGTCCGGGAGCTGTCTCGTGCGCATGCAGCGGATCGCCGAGCTGCTCGTGGTCGAAGACAACGACCATTGCGGCTGGGTCGATGGTGACTTTCACCGGATTTTACCGGCGCAAGGGGCTGAACAAGAGTTGAGTGAAATTCAGCCTTCTGCCTCAAGCGACTTTGGCAGATTGAACGACTGGAGTTCATTCGGCCGCGGATCGAACTTCGCCGGCGCGCCTGAGCCGAAACATTTCATTTTCGCCGCATAATGCGCGCCGTAGCGCGAGCCTTCAT
>Ga0307477_10002133_pt1 | contig 15571 bp, 15 predicted proteins | sample atmos_gasesECM2C_FD_203316 | JGI IMG/M metagenome (GOLD analysis project Ga0307477, IMG submission 203316) | Hardwood forest soil microbial communities from Morgan-Monroe State Forest, Indiana, United States - atmos_gasesECM2C_515 | ecosystem: Environmental > Terrestrial > Soil > Temperate...
TGAGCTCCTCGGCCGGTGACTGCGCCGCACTTCGAGATCAACCGGGCCGGTCGAACGCGGCCAGGAAGCGCGCGAGAAACGTCTCCATGCCCGGGTGCGGCGGTGTCTGGGTCGGAAAGAAGCCGGAGACGTAACCCTCGGCGAGGAACGGCGCGACCAGCTCGGGATCCCGCGACAGCACATGGATCGGGACGGTCCAGGGCGGCCGGGGTTCACCGCCGACGAGTGCCGGGGGCTGGTGATCGCCGAGCAGGATCACCAGCCCGTCCCCGCCGATGCGGTGGGTGAGCCAGCCCGCGATCACGGCAAAATCATAGCGCAGGCTGTCGAGATAGTCGGGCGCGAGCCGGGTCCATTCGGGTTGACGCCAGACCTCCTCCAGCGCCGTCTTGGGAACGCTGGCAAAGGTACCGGAATCGTCCCAATCGGCCAGGTAGGGCGGCACCGGAGCGAACGGAATGTGGCTCGACACCAAAACCAGTTGGGTGAACACCGGTGGCGCGGCGCCGAGCGTCGAGCGTATCGTCGCGGCGCGATCGAGCGTGAACTGATCGGGGATCGCGAACCAGCCGAAGGATGGACCCTTATAATCGAGCTCGCGGGCGAAGATCTCCCGGTCGAAGCCCCAGGCCGCCGTCGCTCTTGCCGTTGGTGCTTTGATGCCGGGGGCGATATCGATGGTGCGCCATCCCGCTTCCTTGAAATAGGCGGGCAACAGCTTGCGGCCGGAATCGAGCAGCAACGCGTAGAGCACTGGGTCGTCGAGCCGGACCCCGCTTGCCAGGGTCGCATGGGCGAGCCACGAGCCGCCGCCAAAAGTCGGCGAAACCAGCCGGTTTGAGGCGATGGTGTATCCGGCGCGCCGCAGCGAGGTTTCGAATTGGCTGAACGACTCGCTGAGGCCGGCGCGAAACTCCGGCGTGTCGAAGACCGTAGTGCCGTAGGATTCGAGGTAGACCAGATAGACGTCACGCCGTTTGAGCCCGGCGAGATCGCTCGGCGGCGGCGCCCGGGCGGCGAGCGCTTCGGCATAGGGTCCGCTGCTCCCGCCCGGCGCGGGCCAGGCTCGCACCAACGCGACTGACTGACGAATGATATCGAGCCCGAGCCCGGTCGCGAGCGGCCGCTCTTCGGCCGGCATGAAAGCCGCCACGTCCAGCACCGCGCCGAGCAGAACAGCAAACCCGAGCGCGATACGCCGGTCGGCCAAGACCGGGAGCACTTGGCGCCAAATCCACGCGGTTCCGGCAATCAGCAGAAAGATCGCGCCGGCAAAAACGGCAATTGCACCTGCCATCCGCCAGGACCCGGCTGCCTCGCCGGCGAGCCCGAAGAGCGAGGGAAGATGCGCCAGATCCCAATAAAGGTTCAGGTCGCGGCCGAGCAAGGTCGGAGTGGCGGCATCGACCAGGTTGAAAAGCGCCATTGCGACGACGAGCACAGCGAGGATGCGGGCTGTGGAACGCGCCGCCACCATTTGCGGGCGCGCCACCGCCGCGACTGCGACGACAAAGAGCAAGAAGGCGAGCTCCGCCGCGGGGCGCCGCTCGACGGTCAGACCATGCGAAAGGGGATCTCGCGCCGGTAGAAACATCAGGGCGAGCAGCAAAACCCCGAGCACCGCCCCCAGAAGGCGATCGGTCGGTCGGCGAAATCGCCGGAGCTGTCGTCCGACTGGCGTCACGGCAAGGCTCGGGTTATGTGATTGCGCGCGTGACGGGAAATGCAATTTCTGGGGATAGGGCGAGCATGCGAAGTTTCGAAGGCACCGACACCTACGTCGCGACACAGGATCTTCAGGTCGCGGTCAACGCCGCGATCGCGCTCGAGCGTCCGCTGCTCGTCAAGGGTGAGCCCGGGACCGGCAAGACGATCCTTGCCCACGAGGTCGCTCGCGGCGTCGCCAAAGACCTGATCACCTGGCACATCAAATCGACGACAAAGGCGCAACAAGGCCTCTACGAATATGATGCGGTGTCTCGCCTGCGCGACGGCCAGCTCGGCGACGAGCGGGTACACGATATCGCCAACTACATCGTGCCGGGAAAACTCTGGGAAGCGTTCGAAGCGCCGGAAGCGCCGGTCCTGCTGATCGACGAGATCGACAAGGCCGATATCGAGTTCCCGAACGATCTCTTGCTCGAGCTCGATCGTATGGAGTTCTACGTCTATGAGACGCGCCGCACGATCCAGGCCCGGCATCGCCCGATCGTCATCATCACCTCCAACAACGAGAAGGAGCTGCCGGACGCCTTCCTGCGCCGCTGTTTTTTCCATTACATCCGATTTCCTGACCGTGAGACGATGCAGCGGATCATCGACGTACATTTTCCCGATTTGAAGCATGAGCTGGTGCACGAGGCGCTGACGATTTTTTATGATATCCGCCAGGCTCCGGGATTGAAGAAAAAACCCTCGACATCAGAGCTGCTCGACTGGATCAAGTTGTTGCTGGTTGAGGATATCTCCCCGGAGGTGCTGAGAATCCGGGATCCGGCGAAACTGATCCCGCCGTTGCACGGTGCCTTGCTAAAGAATGAAGAGGACGTGCATCTGTTCGAACGCCTGGCGTTCCTGCACCGGCGCGAGCGCGCCGGCTCATAGCCATGTTTTTCTCGTTCTTTGCCGAGCTGCGCGAAGCCAAGGTGCCGGTTTCGCTGCGCGAGTACCTGACCTTGATGGAGGCGATGCAAAAACGTGTCGCCGCCTTTAACATCGAGGATTTCTACTTCCTGGCACGCACAACGCTGGTCAAGGACGAGCGGCATCTCGACCGGTTCGACCGCGTCTTCGGCCACTGCTTCAACGGGATCGAAGCTCCGGTGGATCCGCAAACGGCGATCCCGGATCAGTGGCTGCGCAAACTCGCGGAACGGTTTTTGACGGAGGAGGAAAAACAGCAGATCGAAGCGCTCGGCGGTTGGGAAACGCTGATCGAGACATTACGCCGGCGTCTCGCCGAGCAACAGTCGCGCCACCAGGGCGGCAGCAAGTGGATCGGCACTGCCGGCACCTCGCCCTTCGGCGCCCATGGGTACAACCCCGAGGGCGTGCGCATCGGGCAACAGGAGGGGCGCAACCGCAGTGCGGTCAAGGTCTGGGACCGCCGCGAGTTTCGCAATCTCGACGACACCGTCGAGCTCGGCACCCGCAACATCAAGCTGGCGTTGCGCCGGCTGAGGCAGTTCGCGCGCGAGGGTGCGGCCGAAGAGCTCGATCTCGGCGGCACCGTGCAGTCTACCGCGCACAACGCCGGCTGGCTCGATCTCAAGCTCGTGCCCGAGCGGCACAACGCCGTGAAGCTGTTGCTGTTTCTCGATGTCGGCGGGTCGATGGAGGACCACATCCGCGTTTGCGAGGAGCTGTTTTCGGCCGCGCGCTCGGAGTTCAAGCACCTAATCCACTTCTACTTCCACAACTGCATCTATGATTCGGTCTGGCGCGATTCGCGACGGCGCCATGTCGAGCAGGTGCCGGTCATGGAGCTCATCCGCACTTACGATAGGAGCTACCGAATCGCTCTCGTCGGCGACGCGAGCATGAGCCCCTATGAGATCGAAAAGGAGGGCGGCAGCGTCGAGCGTTGGAACGACGAGCCGGGTGAGGTCTGGCTGCGCCGCCTGTTCGAGGTCTATCCGAGGGCAGTGTGGCTCAATCCGGTGCCGGAGAAATACTGGACCGGCACGACCAGCATCGGGATGATCCGCCGCATCGCCGAGAACCGCATGTTTCCGCTGACCCTCGACGGCCTCGACCGCGCAATGCGCCGCCTCAAGCGCCGCGGTTGACGCTGTCCGGGCTGGGCTTGCGACCCGGCAACCAGGCTGCTTTGGCCTTCTCCTCTTTTGGCTCCTTTGGCCGTACATAGGCGATCGCCGCGTGCTCGGCGCAGTAGGGCTTGCCGGGCAGCGGTCGGGCGCCGCAGAAGTGGAAATCCGCGTCGTCCGGATGGCCGTGGGGCCACAAGCAGCTTGGCCCGTTGAATTCGAAGAAGTTGCGCTGCGGCGGAGCGATCGCCGTACCACCGCGCGGCGCCAGCGCGATGCGGTGCAGCTTGCCGATGACGGCATTCTTCGTGAGGCCCAATCGGCGGCCAATTTCGGCGGTGGGCAGCCCCTCCTCAAACAGCTGCGTCAGTCGCTCTACGCGCTCCGGCGTCCAGGTGATGAGATCCATGATTTCCCCCGTATCCTGTGGACCCCCCAGTCCACATCCACAACATCCGGTACCACACTTGTGGCCGGATGCCAACCAATATCTATATCTTGATGTTTTCCTCCGTCAGGAATCGCGTCGGAAGCTCAGCACCTTCGAGAAATACGCCGGAACGCGTTGGTCCGGGGTAAAGCCCGAACTCCACAGGCGGTCGAGATCCTCGCGCAGGTAGCTGGCGTAGTAGGGTTCGTGAAAGGCGACCGGGAAATAGTCGAGCATCGCGTCGTAATCGGGCTCGTCGCCAGGCTGTAGCGAATCGACAAACACCAGCACGCCTCCCGGTTTGAGCACGCGGCGGATTTCTCCGACGACGGAGCGGCGCACGCCGGGGGGCAGCTCGTGGAACAAATATATGCAGGTAATCGCGTCGAATTGCCCGTCGGCAAAGGGCATCGCCTCCGCGGCGCCGACGACAAGCCGCGCGCGCGACCAGGGTCGCAGATCGTCTCGGGCAACGGCGAGGTAATGCGCCGAGAGGTCGAGCCCGGTCACGTCGAGGCGCGGGTAATTCGCTTTGACCTCGCGCAGAAAGCGCCCGGTGCCGCAGCCGACGTCGAGCAGCCGCGCCGCGGAGCGCGTCGCGAGAGCGGTTTTGAGCGGGACGAGCGCCTGACGCCGCATGGCGGCGGCGGCACCGCCGAACAGCACCTCGACCTGATGGTCGTAGCGTTTGGCGGAAGCGCCGCTTAAATAGCCGTCGCTCTGAAAGTGGAACTTCTGCAGGTAATAACTTGGGTAAGTGCCGGGCGGCACTTCGCTCAGAATTCGCTCCTCGCGTGCGCCGTGCCGCCGTCGCTCGACGGCGCTCAAGTCGGTAAAAAAATCGATAGCCCGACGCACCGCCTCCAAGGGGCTGCCGAGGCCATCCTTCGGGCGGGCGTAATACCCGGCTTCGATGTTGCGCCAATCTTGCTCGATCAGGGTCCAGAGATCGGCGAGGATGCGCCGCTTGTCGGGCATTGGGCGCCCGCGCAACGGCTCCGGCAACGGAACCGGGCGGCTGACCCGCGCGGCCAAGAGCTTTTGCCCAAAGAACCAGGAGACCCGTGCGGCTTGCGCGGCGTTGAACGCGAGCTTCTCAAGGGCAGATTGCATCGCGACACGGATTTACTGCGCGAGCGCGGGTTTGCAAGAGGCCCGCCGTCGATCTGTCGATCTTGCCCCGCCTTGGGGTGCTGCATATTATCGGCGCTCGGCGAACGAGATCCGCGATGTCGGACGATAACCACCTGCGCGGCCCATCGGTTCGAGGTGTTCCCGAAGGCGATAACCGGGAGCGCATGATCTGCGCCGAATGCGGCTACATCCTCTACGACAACCCAAAAATCGTTGTCGGCTCGGTCACCCGGTGGGGTGAGCGCATCTTGTTGGTCCGCCGTTCGATCAACCCACGCCACGGCTATTGGACCCTGCCCGCCGGCTACCTCGAGCTCAACGAGTCGGCGAGCGCCGGAGCCGAGCGCGAGGCGTGGGAGGAGGCGCGGGCTCGGATCGAGATCGAAGGATTGCTGGCGATTTACGACATCCCGCGGATCAGCCAGGTGCAGCTGATTTATCGTGCGCGCCTATTGGACGAGGCCATCGAGCCAGGACCGGAGAGCCTCGAGGTTAGGCTCTTCGACTGGGCTGAGATCCCGTGGGGCGAACTCGCTTTCCCGTCGATACGTTGGGCGCTCCAGCACGACCGCGAGGCGCGGGCAACACGCGATTTCACCGCCCGCATCAACCCGCCGGGCACTTGACGGCCGCCTACGGTTCGAGCCCGACCAAGGCGCGGGCATAGGCCCGCGCCTCGAACGGGCGCAGATCGCTGGTTGTTTCGCCGATTCCGATGGCGTGGATCGGGATGCCATATTTTTCGGCCAGCGATACGAGCACGCCGCCGCGTGCAGTACCGTCGAGCTTGGTCATCACGATCCCGGTGACGCCGACCATCTCGCGGAAGATTTCGGCCTGAGCGTGGGCGTTCTGGCCCGTCGTCGCATCGAGCACGAGAAGCACAGAATGCGGGGCCTGCGGGTCGACCTTTTTGAGGACGCGGACGATCTTCTGCAACTCGGCCATCAGATTGGCCTTGTTGTGCAGCCGCCCGGCCGTGTCGATCAGCAATATGTCGCAACTTTGGGCGCGCGCCTCGATCATCGCGTCATAGGCAAGGCCGGCGGCATCCGCACCTTCCGGCCGCGTCACTACAGGGCAGCCGGTTCGCTCGCCCCAAATCTGCAGCTGCTCGACCGCCGCCGCTCGGAACGTGTCGCCGGCCGCGAACATGACCTTATGCCCGTCGTCTCGGTACTGCTTGGCGAGCTTGGCGATGGTCGTGGTCTTGCCGCTGCCGTTGACGCCGACGACGAGAATGACAAAGGGTTTCTTGGTGAGGTCGAGACGCAGCGGTTTCATAACCGGTTCGACGAGCCGGATCACCTGATCGGCGAGTGCTGCGCGGACCTCCTCCGGCGAGACCTCCTGGTTGAAGCGGGTTTTGCGCAAAACCTCGGCGACCTCGCCGGCGACCCCGACCCCCATGTCGCTCGAGATCAGCAGCTCTTCGAGCTCGAACAGCGCCTCGTCGTCGAGCCGACGCCGGGTGAAGATCGTGTTGATGCCCTGGGTGAGGCGCGCCGAGCTGCGCGCCATCCCGGCCCTGAGCCGGCTGAACCAGCCGCGGCGTTCCTCACCTTCGGCTGGTTCCGGCGCGAGTTCCGGTTGTTGCCCTTCTACCGGTGATTCTTCGCTCGATGGCGGGCTCTCGGCGTCGTCCGCGAAAGCATCCGTCGGTTCCGCACCCTCTCGGCGTCGCCAAAACCTCATTGGACCGGCACTCCGACAAGGCTGCTTCCGCTGCTCTCGATCAAACGCATGCGCCTTATCGAACCTGTAGCGCCGGGCGCGGAAAAGCTCACTGCCGCGTAAAACTCGGCGCGACCCATCCCGGGGCGCTCGATCAGGACGTCGGTCTCGTCGCCGACCCGGCAGCAAAGCTCGGCCGCGAGGGCGGCATCTCTCACCGCCCGCAACCGCGCCGCGCGCTCCTTGACGACTGGATCCGGGAGCTGCGGCATGCGGGCCGCGGGGGTGCCGGGTCGCGCGCTGTAGGGAAAGACGTGCACAAAGGCCAGCCCGCATTCCGCGACGAGGTCGATGCTGCGGCGGAACATGGCCTCGGTCTCGGTCGGAAAGCCGGCGATTAGATCAGCGCCGAGCGCCACCTCCGGGCGCAGCGCACGGGCACGCCGGGCGACGGCGATCGCGTTGGCGCGCGAATGCCGCCGCTTCATCCGCTTGAGGATCAGGTCGTCGCCGGCCTGAATCGAGAGATGGAGATGCGGCATCAACCGCTTTTCTTCGGCCAACAATCGCCACAGCTCTTCGTCGATCTCGGCCGGATCGAGCGTAGAGAGGCGTAGGCGCTCGAGTTCGGGGACCGCAGCGAGTAACCGGCGCACCATCTGGCCAAGGCTCGGCGTCCCGGTGAGATCGGCGCCGTAAGCGGTGAGATCGACGCCGGTGAGGACGATCTCGCGATAGCCGGCGGCGACGAGATGGCGAGCCTGATCGGCGATGAGCCCCATCGGCACCGACCGGCTTGGGCCGCGCGCATACGGAATGACGCAGAAGGTGCAGCGATGATCGCACCCCTGCTGGACCTGAAGAAAGGCGCGGCTCTTGCCTTCGAAGCCGTCGACGAGATGGCAGGCGGTCTCGGCCAGATCCGCAGGTGTGGGATCTTCGGGAAGGTAGCTCTCCGCGCGGAGCTTCGCCCGGTTGCCGAGCACGCGGTCGACCTCGGGCAGCGTGGCATAGCGCTCCGGAGCGATTTCGGCGGCGCAGCCGGTGACGATGATCGTCGCCTCGGGATGCCGCCGACGGGCGCGGCGGATCGCCTGGCGCGCCTGGCGTTCGGCCTCGGCGGTGACGGCGCAAGTATTGACGATGACCGCGTCTTTGAGCCCGGCCGTCGCCGCAGCATGGCGGATGACTTCCGACTCGAACGCGTTCAGCCGGCAGCCGAATGTGATGATTTCGGTCTCTGGCATGGCCGCGATCAACGCCCCGCCACCAGGCTCGGGTCAAAGGTGCCTTTGAAGCTCAGCGCTACGGGCCCCGTCATGATCACGTGTCCGTCGTCGCGCCACGCAATGTCGAGCGTTCCGCCATCGAGCTCCACGGCTGCATGGCGCTCGCTGAGGCCACGACGATTTGCCGCGACGAGGGCTGCGCAGGCGCCGCTGCCACAGGCACGGGTGATCCCGGCGCCGCGCTCCCAAACCCGCAACCGAATGTTCCGTCGGTCACGGACCGCGGCGACGCCGATATTCGCACGTTGCGGAAACAACGGGTGATGTTCGAGAACCGGCCCGAGCGCGGCGAGATCGACCGCTTCGGGATTGGTGACAAAGAAGGTCGCGTGCGGGTTGCCGATATTGGTGCAGACCGGGGCTGAGAGCGGGCCGAGTGTCAACTCGACGCGCCCGGTGTCCATGGCCCGGCCAAGCGGGATCTCGCGCCAGCCGGTCCGCGCCGGCCCCATATCGACCGAAACACACCCATCCGGCATGACTTCGGCGTCGAGCAAACCGGCGGCGGTCTCGATCCGCACCCTGGTATCGCCGGTCTCGCGTCGCAGCAAGTCGGCGACGCAGCGGGTGGCGTTGCCACACGCCTCAGCCTCGCTGCCGTCGGAATTGCGAATCCGCATCAACACCTGGGCATCCGGATGCCGCGGCTGCTCGAGCAGGATCACCTGATCGCACCCGACGCCGGTCCGTCGGTCGGCCAGCACGCGCACAACCGCCGCGTCGACCGCAATCGCAGCCCGGCGTCCGTCGAGCACGACGAAATCGTTGCCGAGGCCGTGCATCTTGAGAAACGGAATTTTGCCCATTGCCGCCGCTTATATGGCGGAGCAGACGCTGCTGTCCAACGCTCCGCTAGTCGACGGCGACCGGCCACGCCTGGCACGCCATGCCTTGTACTACGGTGCGGCCCGTGGAACCATCTCGTTCCGACGACGAGAGGCGCGCAAGAGATGAAGCTCAGCACCGACCGCATCCTGACGACCCATGTCGGCAGCCTGCCGCGTCCACCCGATCTGTTGGCCTTTCTGGAGGCGCGGGAGGCCGGCCGCGAGATTGATCAGGCGGCGTTCGAAAGCCGCCTGGCCGACGCCGTCCGAGAGATTGTCGCAAAGCAGGCGGCGGCCGGCATCGACAGCATCTGCGACGGCGAGTTCGGCAAGATTTCCTACACCTTCTACGTCCGTCACCGCTTGTCGGGCATTGGTGCATTCCGCGGCGGTGACAACGAACAGCCGCCGCAGACTGCCGCGCATCGCGACCTTCTCGACCACCCCGATTACATGCAGCGTCTAAACCAGGCGCGCGGCGGCACCTCGTGGTTCAGCCGCGAAGCGGTTCCGTGCTGCACCGGGCCGGTCGCCTATCGCGACCGCCGGCCGCTGGAGACCGATCTGAAGAACCTCGCTGCTGCTTGTGCCGCAGTGAAGCCCGTCGAGGCCTTCATGAATGCGGCGTCGCCCGGGGTGCTGACCAAATTTGTCCCGGACCGCTATTACCGGGATGAAGACGCCTATGTCGAGGCGTTGGCCAATGCCCTCAAGGAAGAATACGAGGCGATCGTCGAGGCCGGCTTCATCCTGCAGATCGACGCGCCCGATCTCGGCTCGGCCCGACATAACCAATACCAGCACCTCTCCGACGACGCATTTCTGCGCATTGCCGAGCGCAATATTGCAGCGCTCAACTATGCCACCGCCAAGATTCCGCCCGAAAGAATGCGCATGCATCTTTGTTGGGGGAATTACGAGGGACCCCATACCTACGACATTCCGCTCGCCACGATCTTTGAGACGTGCATGCGGGCGCGCCCGGCGGGTCTGTCGTTCGAGGCGGCCAATCCACGACATGCGCACGAGTGGGAGGATTTGCGCGGTGCGAAAATTCCCGACGACAAGATCCTTATCCCCGGGGTCATCGACTCGACGACCAATTTCGTCGAGCATCCGCGGCTGATCGCGCAGCGGATCAGCCACTATGCCGACATCGTCGGGCGCGAGCGGGTGATCGCCGGCGCCGACTGCGGTTTTGCGACCTTCGCCTTTGTCAACAACGCCGTGGCGCCCTCCGTCGTCTGGGCCAAGCTCGCCGCACTCACCGAAGGCGCGCGCGTCGCCACAACGCGACTCTGGGGTTAAAGGGAGAAATCCAGATGCGCTGCAATACGATCCTGTTGGCAATGGCGCTCTGCTGCGCCGCGGCGAATGTGGCTGAGGTCGAGGCCGCCGAGGCGCGCCATTTCAGCTTTGCCTACGACCAGCCGCACACGACGGCCTATGGCATTGCCGCCGATACCTTTGCCAACAAGCTCGAAGAGCTGAGCCACGGGACCATGATCATCGATCAGTTCCCCGGCGCGCAGCTCGGTCAGGAGCCCCAGGTATTACAGAAACTGCGGACCGGCGATATCGACTTTGCGATCACCTCGACAGCGAATTCGGCAACCGTGCAGCCGGAATCGGGCGTCTTTTCGATCCATTTCGTCTTTCGCTCCGAAGACCATCTGAAAAAGGCCCTCGCCGATCCTGCGGTTGTGGCGGCGTTCCGGGAAATGATGAACTCGAAGGTCGAAGGCGCCCACACCCTGGCGCTCGGAACGATGGGTTTCCGCGACATCTACGCCAAGCGCGAAATCCATCGCCTGGACGACCTGAAAAACGTCAAGGTCCGCGTGCAGGCGACCGCGACCGAGGACGCGATGTTCCCGGCCTATGGCGCGCAAACCATTCACATGCCGTTCGGCGATGTTTACACCTCATTGCAGACAGGGGTCGTCGAAGCGGCGGAAAACGGCATCAACGTCTATCAGATGAACAAGCATTACGAGGTAGCGCCAATCATGTCATTGACCGAGCACGAGGCGAACAACAATGTCGTCTGGGTCAGCGACAAGGTATGGAACGGTCTCAGCGACGAGCAGAAAGGCTGGATTCAGAAGGCGGCCGACGAGGTCGGGCGCACGATGCCGGCAAAGGCCTTGGACCTCGAGCACGACTCGATGTCGCGGCTCGAAAAAATCGGCGTCAAATTCGTCAAGGACGTCGACAAATCGGGCTTTGTCAAGGAGGCGGAGCCGTTGCAGGACCAGCTGACCCAGCAGCTCGGGCCCGGTGCCGTGAAGGTCCTGCAGCTCGTCAGAAACGTGCAATAGCGATTGCCGCCACGGGCCGAATGAAGCAGCGCTACGCGCTGGTTCTGGAGAGGGACCGCCATCTAAAATGGCGGGTGCTCGACCCGGTCGAGCAGATATTGATGATCCTCTGCGGCGTCACGTTGACCGGGTTCAGCACGACCGTCTTCCTCGACGTCGTGACGCGGTCGCTCGGTCACCCGTGGCTGTGGCTGCAGGAAGTCACGATGACCTTCTTCGTTTACGGCATTTTCGCCGGCGCAGCGGCCGCAACGCGGCGCAACGACCATCTTTGTCTGTCCGCCATCACTGAGGCGATGACCGGGCGGACGCGGCTGGTCGTCGAGACCTTCAACCGTCTCGTGGTGCTCGGCGCGGCGCTATGCATGGTCTGGTTCGGCTACCTCAATTTCCTCGCGGGATTCGGCAATTTCCGCATGCCGTCGCTGACCCCCCTTGCCTCGCTCTATGCCGCAATCCCGCTTTCGGGAGCATTGATCGCTCTTTTCACCGTCGAGCAGCTGGTCAATGGCTGGCGCAACGGCTTTGCCGGTCGCGATCTCGAACCTGCGGCCGAACGTCTTGAACGGGAACCGTTCCCGATATGACGGCGAACGGGCTGATCGTTTCCATGATGGCCGGATTGTTCCTGGTGTTCGGCTACCTCGGCGTGCCGGTGGCGTTCTCGCTGATCGCCGGGGTCGTGATCGGCACCCTCTTCACCCCGGTCAGTCTGCCCTCGATCATCGCCCAGCTGTTCAACGGCATCGACGCCGAGCCATTGATGGCAGTGCCATTCTTTCTGCTCGTTGGCGAGCTGATGACCTCGGCCAATGTCGTGGTCCGCATCGCCAATCTGTCGCAGGCGCTGGTTGGACATGTGCGCGGCGGGCTTGCTCAGGTCGTCACGGTCTTCAGCATGTTCTTTTCCGGCATGTCCGGCTCGTCGTCGGCCGATGTCGCGGTCTTGAGCCGGACGATGGCGCGGCCGATGGCCGAGGAGGGCTATGACGCGGCGTTTGTCGCAGCACTGATCGCCGCGGCGGCGACGATCGCCAACCTGGTGCCGCCCAGCATCATGGCGGTGGTCTATGGCGCAATCGGCAACGTCTCGATCGCCGGGTTGTTTCTCGGCGGGATTGCCCCTGGGCTGATGATCGGCTTCGGGCTGATGATCTATTGCTATTTCTTCGGACCGGCAGGGTTTCGCCGGCCGCGCTCGTCGTTCTGGAATTTCACCGAGGCGACGAAGGCGGCGGCACTGCCGATGATGATCCCGATCATCCTGTTGGGCGGGATCATGACCGGGTGGTTCGCGCCGCGCGAAGCCGGGGTCGTTGCCATCGTCTATATCCTTGTGGTCGTGATCCCGCTGCTCAATTTCGGGCATTTGCGCAACCTGCCGCGCGATTTCGCCCATGCCGGACTGATTTACTCGCTGCCGCTGATCACGATCGGCGCCGCATCCGCCTTTGGCTGGATGCTCGCCTATCTGCGCGGCCCGATCGTGGTGTCCGGCTGGATCTCCGGCCTCGCCGGCAACGATCCCTACAAGATCATGTTCGCGCTCGTGGCACTCTTTACGATCGTCGGCGATTTCATCGAGCCGATCCCGTGCATCGTGATCTTCATGCCGATCGTCGCCACATTGACCGAAATCGGCGGGATCAATCCGGTGCATATGGGGGTCGTGTTGATCGTGACCTTGGCGTTCGGCCTGATCACCCCGCCCTATGGGCTGGCGCTCTTGATGGCGTCGAAATTCGTCGGCGTTCGCTTTTCTGCAGCGTTGCGCGCTTCGCTATCGATATATGTCGTGTTCTTCGCGACGATCGCGGCCTGCATTTTTCTGCCGGATGTCGTGCTGTGGTTGCCAAAACATCTCTTCCCAGAGTCGGTCGGCTGCTTCAAGAACCCGAGCGGCCCCGGCTATATCTGCCCTTAAAGGCCCCTCACCCGACCGAGCCGTCGGCGGCGCGCGGAGCACAACCCGGTACCAAGATCCCGCAGCTGGGGCTGCCGGCGCGCGTGAACCAGTCGAGCCGGCCACTGGGGAGGGCGATCAGCGCGTGCAGATAGGATGCCGCTCATTGGGCGGGATTTCCGATCACACGATCAGACGGATGAAACCGATGCTAAACATCAGCTTCGCGTGGAAGGTCCACCCTGCCCTGCTGCTTGTCGGACGGCGCCTGTGCGCCGTTTCCCGCTGTTCGCCGGACCGCAATGGGAACGCGATATTGGATCCGTAACTGCCGTTGAGAGCTCACGCGCGTCCCCAAGCGACTGCCTCTGATGACGCGGATGCCCATGGGAAACACCCGGACGGTCCTCGTGGCTGAGGACGATCCCGAAGTGTTCACCAGTGATCGACACATCACGTTCTCGGTCACTAGGCCTACTCTGCAGGTGCAGTGAACCCCTTAGCGCACCTAACGCGTTTCACGCCGTCGACGTCAAGCAGCGCCACGCCCCGCTCAACGTCATCTGGGAGGCGGCCGGGTGAACCGCCTCAGAACTGGAAGTAGATGAACGGTTTCTGTACGACCGGCATCGCCGCGAGCCCGAGGGCGAACAAGGCTCCGAGCCCGCTCCACGCGAGCGACCGGGCCCACCGGAGCGACAGCGACAACCTGAGGCGAGCGCTCCCAAGCGTGTGATCGATCCCGATAACCGCGAGGATCCATCCCTCGACCGGGAGCACCGCTGCGCCCGGGTGAGGCCGCAGGCCGAGAATCGCAGCGAGGACCTCGGTGGCCTGGGGGGCGCTGTCGCAGCGGAAGAACGCCCAGGCGAGCATGACCCAGAGCTGGGTCAGCACGACGGCCGCGACATACGAGCCACCGTGCATGTCGATTGGCACTGGAAAGCGCTTTCGCACCTCGCGCCACAGCTTGTTGGCGCACAGCCCGACGCCGTGCAGCGCGCCCCAGGCGACGTAATTCCAGGCGGCGCCGTGCCATAGCCCGCCGAGCAGCATCGTGATCATCAGATTGCGGCAGACGAACAGCGCACCGCCCCGGTTGCCGCCGAGCGGGATGTACAGGTAATCGCGTAACCAGAATGACAGCGACATATGCCAGCGGCGCCAGAACTCGGTGACCGACGCCGCGCGGTACGGGTAATTGAAGTTCGGCGGAAAGCGGTAACCGAACAGCCGCGCCGTGCCGATCGCCATGCTCGAATAGCCGGCGAAGTCGAAATAGATCTGGCCGTAGAAGGCGATCGTCGCAGTCAGCAGCGCGTGCGCATCGTACTGGTCGACATGCGCGAATACCGGGTCGGCGATCTGCGCCAGAATGTCAGCGATCGTCGCCTTGTAGATGAAGCCGCGCAGCAACAGGCGGACGCCGATCGCCTGCTGCGCCGGCGAAAACGAACGCGGGTGCCGGATCTGCGGCATGATGAAGTTCGCTCGCACGATTGGCCCGGCGATCAGCTGTGGGAAGAAGCTGATGTACAGGGCGATGTTGACGAAGGACGGCTCGGGCTCGACCTTGCCGCGATACACGTCGACGACGTAGCTGATGGCGTGAAACGTGTAGAAGCTGATGCCGACCGGGAGAATAATTCGCATCACCGGCAGACTGGCGGGGACGCCAAGATCGGCGAGCGCGCCGGCCACGTTCGACAGGAAGAAATCGTAGTACTTGAAGAAGCCTAGGATGGCGAGGTCGATGCCGATGCTCCCCGCCAGCATGGCTGTTCGCCGACGGCGCGTCGCGCGGGCCAGCATCTGGCCGGTGGCGAATGCGTTCACCGTGACGAACAGCATCAGAAAGCAGAAGCGCCAGTTCCAGACAGCATAGAAAACGTAACTCGCGATCGTCAGTAGCCACTTCCGGGTGCCGGCGTAGCGACAGCTCCAGTGCAGCACGTAGACGACGGCGAGAAACGCCGTGAACTCGAACGAGACAAAGTTCATGGCCACACGCCCATTTCGACCAGGCGGTCCCCGAGCCACCTCGTGAAGACTTCGCGTGCGGCGCCTTGCAGGTGGTCGAAATCGTACCAGTCGGCGCCGTGCCGCAAATCGGCAAGAAGCTCGGGGTCCTCGCCGATGATGCAGGCGAACTTGGTTATCGCGGCGCAGAAGCGGCGGGCATAGGCGACGTTGGCGCCCTGCATACTCGGGACCGAGTAGAAGCCA
>Ga0307477_10002134_pt1 | contig 15563 bp, 16 predicted proteins | sample atmos_gasesECM2C_FD_203316 | JGI IMG/M metagenome (GOLD analysis project Ga0307477, IMG submission 203316) | Hardwood forest soil microbial communities from Morgan-Monroe State Forest, Indiana, United States - atmos_gasesECM2C_515 | ecosystem: Environmental > Terrestrial > Soil > Temperate...
CGAATGCGGCGATATTGTCGTGCACCCACTGAAGGGCGGCGAGTTGATCGAGCAGGCCATAGTTGCCGGCGGAGTTATGGCCGGATTCTGCCGCGAGTTCGGGATGTACCAGGAAACCGAAGACCCCGAGGCGGTAATTCATCGACACCACCATGACGCCCTGCTGCGCGAGATTGTAACCGTTTTGGCGCGTCTCAGAGGTGGTGCCGGCGACGAAGCCTCCACCGTAAATCCAAACCATGACGGGGAGTTTCGGATCGACATGTTTATCGGCGACCCAGACATTCAAGGTCAAGCAATCTTCGCTGCCGCCAGGATCATGAAACACCATGTCGCCAAAAACATTTCCCTGCAGGCAGTGGGAACCGAATTCCGTCGTCTTCTTCACGCCGCTCCACTTCGCGGCGGGAGCCGGCGCCTTCCAGCGGAGATCGCCGACCGGTGGCGCGGCGAATGGGATGCCGAGGAAGGTTTTCACCTTGCCGTCGTCCTTGCCCTCCACGGTGCCCAAGCGGGTCTTCACCTGCGGGGCGGACGAACCTGCGAATAGGAATGAGGAGATTGCGAGTACTGTCCAAGCAGCCAAGCCTCTGCGGGCGATCAGGTGATGCATTGCATTGCTCCGGAGTGCGATGTGAGAACCTCGGATTGTAAAGGAAATTGAGCTTGGCTGCCCTCGCAAATCTCGAACCTGCCATCTACAATCGGAAATCATGAATGGAACTCATCCGCCGAATGCCTTTATCCGTCAGCTACCCAAGGCAGAGCTGCACTTACATCTGGAAGGAGCCATTGAGCCGCCGACACTGGTCGAACTGCGCAAGCAACATGGAGAGAACACAACACTGGCCGAGACCGAGGCACTTTATCGGTACAACGACTTTGCCACTTTCCTGATGGCATTCAAAGAAGTGAGTGCGCACCTGCGCGGGCCGGAGGAGTACGAGTTCGTGACGTACCGGCTCATGCAGCAATTGAAGGAAGAAACGGTACTGCACGCCGAAGTGTACGTTGCGGTTGGAGTTTGCCTGTATCGGAAGCAGGATTTTGCTGCGATCTTTGAAGGGCTGGAGCGCGGGCGGGTGCGCGGGGCGCGGGATTTCGGCATATCGCTGCTCTGGATTTTCGATGCCACGCGTCACTTTGGAGTGGAAGAAGCGCAGAAGGTATTCGAACTCGCGGCGCGTTACAAGGACCGGCATGTGGTCGGCGTGGGCATTGGCGGCGATGAAGTGAAGGCGCCGCCGGAATTGTTTCGCGGTGTGTATGCCTATGCCGAGGATCATGGGTTGCGGCTGACGGCGCATGCTGGCGAAACTGGGCCAGCGGAATCGATCTGGGGAGCGCTGAATCTGCATGCCGAGCGCATCGGGCACGGACTGAGCGCGGCACAGGATCCGGATTTGATCGAGGAGCTCGCGTACCGTCAGATTCCGGTGGAGATTTGCGTGACCAGCAATCTGCGCACAGGGTGCTGCAAGACGGCGGCGGAGCATCCGGTGAAAAACTACTTCGATCAGGGCATGATGGTCACGCTGAATTCAGATGACCCGGCATTGTTTGGAACATCACTGGCTCGGGAGTATCAGTTCGCTCAGGAAACCTACGGATTTACTGACGAGCATCTGCGTGAGCTGGCGCGGAATTCGTTTGAAGCGTCGTTCTTGCCGGCGGAGAAGAAGCTGGAGCTGCTGAGTTTGTTCGACGCGGCCGCCGCTCGGTAATTCCAATGGAGAATTTGTATGGCGGTTCAACCAATCCTGCAGCTTGGCAACCCGGTTCTGCGGCAACGGTGTGCGCCCGTCGCGGACCCGGCGTCGCCAGAAGTTCGGGATTTGGTTCGTGATCTGGCGGATACGCTCGCACACTGGCACGCGGAAACGGGCTATGGGCGCGGGATTGCGGCTCCGCAGATCGGCGTGTTGCGGCGCGTGATCTTCTTGAAGCTTCCCGGTTCTGAGCCTTGGCCGCTGATTAATCCGGAAATTGTCGAACGCAGTAAAGAGACAATTGTCATCTGGGACGCTTGCCTGAGTTTTCTTTCGATCTTCATGCAGGTGGAGCGGCATCGCGAGATCACGGTGCGGTATCAGGAGCTTGACGGACACGTTGTCGAGGTCGAGGCCAGCGAAGACAACAATCTTTCCGAGTTGCTGCAGCATGAGATCGATCACCTGGACGGGATTCTGGCGATTGATCGCGTCAGCGACGTCAAGACGATCGTGACCAGGGAAGAATTCGAGAAGAGGTATCGGGACGCGAGCCCGTATGCGGACACAACGCCAAGTCGTGCCGTGAAGACGTAGCTTGCTACGTCTCCCTCGACGAGCGAGACGTTGCAAGCAACGTCTCTACATCAAGCATGCTTCATATCGGCATTGTCGCTTGCAGTACCGAGGGGGCGGCCCTCTGCTATCGGACCATCTCGCTCGAAGGGGCGCGGATGATCGGGAGGCACGACCATCCCGAGATTTCACTGCATTCGTTCTCGCTTGCCGAGTATATGAAGTTCATTGACGCGAACGACTGGGCGGGAGTGGCTGAACTGATGCTCGGTTCCGCCGAGAAGCTGGCGAAGGCTGGGGCTGATTTTCTGATCTGCCCCGACAACACGATTCATCAGGCGTTTGATCTTGTCGAGCACCGGTCGCCGCGGCCTTGGCTGCACATTGCGCGTGAAGTTGCTGCCGAGGCCAAACGGCGCGGCCATCGGCGGTTGGCGGTGCTGGGGACGCGGTATCTGATGGAAGGGCCCGTGTATCGCGAGGCACTGAAGGCGGCGGGGATTGAGCATCGCGTGCCGGCCGCAGAGCAGCGCGAGCGCATCAATCACATCATTTTCGATGAGCTGGTGAATGGGCAGGTTCTGCCGCGGTCGCTTGCGTATCACATTGAAGTCATTCGAGAGTTGAAGGATGAGGGGTGCGATGCCGTCGTGCTCGGTTGTACGGAGATTCCTTTGCTGGTGATGCCGGAGGATTCGCCGCTGCCTCCGCTGGACTCGACGCGGTTGCTGGCGCGGGCGGCGGTGCGGAAGGCGGTTGAGGGGTGAGATTGTCTCAACCAGGCATAATTCAGTTGAGCAATTCTGGAAGTCAAAATCCCCACCCTGTCGCAAAGAACGCGACAAGGATGGGGCACCCGCTTGATGGAATTTGATGGGAGAACGTCAGAAGCTCACATTTCGGTGGCTCCCGCGGTCACTCTATGCAATCGTCCGGTTTGCGCCGGACACGGATGTCCCGGATTGGGCTACGAAAGGTGAGTTCACATCGATTACGCGGACCGCGGGCTAGCTTTCGATTGTGTGTCCGACTGAAAATCTTCCAAGCGATGTTTCTTCGCTGCATCGCTGGATTTGCTTGAAGCTGGAGGGGCCGTTTCCGTTTTCGCAGACTGGCGTGCTGCTGTCGTTCGTTGAGCCGCTGTCGTCGAATGGGATTCCGATCTTCGCGATCTCGACCTATGACACGGATTACGTTTTGATCCAGGAAGAATTCGCCGGCTTGGCGCTCGACAGTCTGCAGCAAGCGGGACATGAGCTTTTGGGTGCGACATAACGGGAGCCGGGATTTGGGTGGCAAGAATCAAAACCCTAAAACGCAGAGGGCGCGGAGATCGCGGAGAGAAACTTACGGCGCTCCGCTGACCGATTTGGCCACCCATCTTCCCATCCAACCCCTGAAATTGACCGAACGCTGTGACTACGCACGGCATCAGGCTCCGCTTATGATGTAATAACTGCTTAACCACTCCATGGCCTCTTTACTCACAACACTGCGCCGCAACGCCAAAGCTCTGCACCGCAATCTGCGGGGGGCGAGGATGGTGGCGCGGGCGCTGGCTTCGACCGATCATCCGCTGCTGGCGCACATCATTCCGATGCGGCGCTGCAACCTGGCGTGTACCTATTGCAACGAGTTCGACGATTTTTCGAAGCCGGTGCCGATCGAGGAGATGTACCGGCGCATCGACAAACTGGGCGCATTGGGAACATCCGTCGTGACGATTTCGGGTGGCGAGCCGTTGATGCATCCGGAACTCGATGACGTGATCCGGCGCATTCGCGCCAATGGCATAGTCGCCGGGCTGATCACAAATGGATATCTGCTGGTGGCCGAGCGCATACAGCGGCTGAATCGCGCGGGGCTCGAGTGGCTGCAGATTTCGATCGACAACGTGAATCCCGATGAGGTGTCGAAAAAGAGCTTGAAGGTGCTCGACAAGAAGCTGCAACTGTTGGCGGAGCACGCTGATTTTCACGTGAACATTAATTCGGTGGTGGGCAGCGGGATTTCGCATCCGCAAGACGCGCTGGTGATTGGAAAGCGGGCCGTGGAACTCGGGTTCACTTCGACCATCGGCATCATTCACGATGACAGTGGGCAGTTGCAGCCGCTGGGCGAAGAGGAACGCCGGATCTATCACGAGATGCAGGCGCTCGAAAAGAGCAGCTTCACACGCGTGAACAAGTTCCAGGACAACATCGCCAAGGGGCTGCCGAATGAGTGGCGATGCCGCGCAGGGGCCCGGTATCTCTATATCTGCGAAAACGGGCTGGTGCATTACTGCTCGCAGCAGCGCGGGTATCCGGGAATTCCGCTGGAAGAGTACGCGCTCGACGATCTGCGGCGCGAATATCTCACAGAAAAAAGTTGTGCGCCGCACTGCACGGTGTCGTGCGTGCATCAGGTGTCGATCTTCGATTCCTGGCGCGCGCCGCAAAGGCCGGCGACGACGGTTCCTGCGACAGATCCTGCAAGCGAGCTCGTTCAGATCAAGTAAGGGTCCCATCTCGGGGACTGAAAAAGCCCCACTTCTGGCAAAGTCGGCCAGAAGTGGGGCACCCTTTTCGTTCGCAATCGTTACAGCGCGGAAAGCCGCGCCCTTTCAAAACTACCTAGACATGAAGTCTCTAGTGCTTCTGCTGCGCTGAGGGTGGCAGGATGCCGTTCAGGCGCAGGTACATCGCGGCCGCGCCGTAGTGGTCGGCCCAACCGCTGGCTAAGCCGAAGGCGCCCATGGCGCGGGGGAAGTGGCGGCCTCCGAAGAGTTCCACGTCGTCGCCTAACTTCGAGTCGTCCATTTTTGCAAGAGCTTCGCTGCAGAACGCGAAAGACGCCTTCGTCGCGGCCACGAGTTGATCTTTGGAATCGGTTTCCTTGGGTTCGTCGACCTTTGGCGCGGGTACATCAGCGACTTTGGAACACACCGTGTTGTTGGAGTCTACGATGTGGACTACCAGGTGCGCGAAAGTCATCTGGTCCGGGGTGGGCTTGTAGGAGAACTTGTCGGCGGGCATGGCTTCCACTGCGCCCACGATGTTGTTTTGCGAGCGCTGCATCAGCATGCGCAGGGAACTGGAAACTGGATCTTTAGTTGGCGCGGCAGCGGGTGTCTTTGCGGCTGGGGCTGCGGTCTGGGCGGATGAGAAGGTCGCGACGACGAGAAGACAGACGACTAGAACTGGTTTCACGGAAAGCCTCCTGAGGGATTCAAGGATATAACGCGCGGGTTCCGGAGGTCATCTCACCTCCAAGAGGTCAACACGACGACGAGGTCACGCGGGGTCGTGTTAGCCCCGGACGCCTTCGTCCGGGGTTGCGCGCAACCGAGACGGCCGGCGCTAACGCAGGGTCTGTGACAGGTGACGCTGTGGCACGCTCCCCCTTCGCTTCGCTCAGGGTCGCGGAGCGGACGAAGGCGTCCGCCCCTACACAAGCTATTGAGGATTTCGCGCTCGTGGCACAATGTCGCGATGCCCGCCATAATGCCTTCGCCTGCTTTCCTCTACGGAACTGCCTGGAAAGAAGACCGCACTGCTAGCCTCACTGAGTTGGCTCTGCGCAACGGGTTTCGCGGGATTGATACGGCCAACCAGCGGCGACATTACTTTGAGGCTGGCGTTGGGCAAGGGTTGGCTGCGGCTTATCGGGCAGGCGTGGTGACGCGCGCGGAGTTGTTTCTTCAGACGAAATACACCTACCAGCGGGGGCAGGATCATCGGCTGCCTTACGATCCGGCGGCGTCGCTAGGCCTGCAGGTCGCGCAGTCGTTGACTAGTTCTCTGGAACATCTTGGAACAGATTACGTTGACAGCTTCGCGCTGCACGGGCCTGAGTCCGGGTATGGGTGGAGCGAGGCCGATGCCGAGGTATGGGACGCGATGCGGAGACAGCGAGATGCGGGAAGCGCGCGGCTGCTCGGTGTCAGTAACGTTTCGTTGAAGCACCTGGAGGAGATGGGCGCTTCGCATGTGGAGATGCCGGCATTCGTCCAAAACCGCTGCTTTGCCCGCTTCGGCTGGGATCGTGATGTGAGGGCTTTCTGCAAGGAGCGGAACATTGTCTATCAGGGATTCTCGCTGCTGACCGCGAACCAGGAAGTGTTGCAGCATCCGCCGTTTATAGAGCTTGCAAGAAAGGTCAACGCGAGTCCGGCGCAGGTAGTGTTCGGGTTCGCGCGAGCGCTGGGGATACTACCGCTGACGGGCACCTCCAACGCCGACCACATGAAGCAAGACCTTGGGAGTTTGCAGATCGGTCTTCCGGCAGAGGACGTGCGGGCTATTGAGTCGATGGCTGGGTAGTGAGTGCCAGGAGTAATGAGTTCGCACGCAGAAAGAAGGGTGGCGAGATCAGCCGGTTCTACGCGCCGACAGCAGATCGAGAATCTCTTTCAACCCCTGCCGGATATGCTGGATTTCCGGTGCAGACTGCGTGGGGAACGGAATTGCAGTCTGCGTCTTGTCGGACTTTGTCTCTGCGCGCAATTGCTGGCGGGCGCCGGAAATCGTGAATCCCTGCTCGTAGAGCAGCTGCTTGATGCGCAGCACGCTCTCGACATCACGCTTGCGGTACATGCGCTGGCCGGTGCTGCTTTTGACTGGCCTCAGTTGAGGAAACTCGGACTCCCAGAAGCGCAACACATACGCGGGCAGCCGGCACAGCGTAGCCACTTCGCCGATCCGGAAATACAGCTTGTCCGGAATAAGAATGGCATCCGCTGCGTGCTTGCCGTTGCTTTTCTTCCTCGCTGTCATGCCGGAGCGCACGAAAAAGCCGCGTCTTCCGCCTATTGTGACACAGGTCGGGCGAAGAGTCGCACAATTTCGCGGCACTTAAGGGCAGGTGAGCGTGGCGTATCCGGACACCTTGAACTGAGATCCGCCGTCCGGATTCATGGAAATCATCTGTGAGGCCCCGGCCAAGACGTACCCCGATCCATGCGTTGTGGCGTTGCATTGCGCCATCCCGTTCTGGTCGAGGGTGGCAAACGGCGCGACGTTGCCGACACACGTGGTTGGAGTCGCATTGGGCGCACTCGTCAACTCGCCCACGCACCACGTCACGTCTTTGCTGGTAAGCGTTACCGGCGAGGGCGGCTTGCTGAACGTGCCCGTAGCTGTGAATTGCACCTGGCTAGTCGCCGCGGGAGGATTGATCTTTACGCTCTGGAGTTGACGACTGCTGCCGCAACTTAAAGCCGCTAGAGAGAGAAGCAAGAGAGGCCCGACTGAGATCGAACGAAGTCCAATCACGATGCACCCCCGAACGAAGATTTATGCCAGTGGGATGAAGCCCTACAAAGGCAAGTTGCCCATGGTGATGTCAATTCTAGGTCCACGCGGTCGATGCTGCGGGCTTGTAGAGCCGGTGCCATCCACTGGCGCCATCAACGGAAAAGCCTCTTAAGAGGTGCTTCTCTCAAGAGGCCAGTGAAAAATCGTAGTGTAGGCGAGATATCGTCTCGCTTCCGGTTAGTGTTTCTTCTTTTTTGCCTTCTTCTTCGTTGCCATTGAAGGAGCCTCCGTGAGCGATTTTCCCTTGCAAGGGTTTACGACTTGGGCCCTTATCCTGAAAGACCAACCCTACTCATGGTATGGGAAGGTCCTATAACACAAGATATTGCGGCAGTATTAATAAAGTGTCAACAGAATTCTGCAGTTCTGGGCGGAATTGTTGTCGTTGGTCAAAGAGGTCGTTGGTCGTTCGTCGCCGGTCGTTGGCTAAAAACGGTTCGGATTGCCGACACGTAGCGAGTGATCATCGACCAACGACTGCTACTATCGCCTCATGCGGCGCGATCCGATCGAGCTGGAAATTTTCAAGAACCTGTATCACTCGATTGCTGAGGAGATGGGTGCGGCGTTGCGGCGAACCGCGTTCTCTCCCAACATCAAGGAGCGGCGCGACTATTCCTGTGCGGTATTTGACGGTGACGGACAAGTCATTGCGATGGGTGATCACATGCCGGTGCATCTCGGATCTATGCCGATGTCTGTGCAGGCTGCGATTGATGCAGGGCCGATGCTGCCGGGCGACGTGGTGATGCTGAACGATCCTTTCCGTGGCGGTACGCACCTGCCTGACATCACACTGGTCGCGCCAGTCTATGTGCAATCGCACGGGCGAAGCGCCCGTGGCCACACGAATCCTGATTTCTACGTTGCTTCGCGAGCGCATCACGCTGACGTGGGCGGAACCTATCCCGGATCGATGGGCCTGTGCCGCGAAATCTACCAGGAAGGAGTGCGCATTCCTCCGGTAAAACTGATGCGGGAAGGCGTCACCGACCGCGATGTTCTTGCGATGTTATTGAATAACGCACGCACACCGGAGGAACGTGAGGGCGACCTGGGCGCACAGATCGCAGCTTGCCACACCGGCGCCGAAAGGCTTCGCGAAGTCTGCGCGCGCTATGGCGTGAAACGGGCGAAGACGGCGGCAGAGGATCTCCTCGATTATGCCGAGGAGTTGATGCGTGCCTTCTTGCAACGGGTGCCGGCAGGGGAGTATCGGGCGGAGGATTACCTCGATGGTGATGGGATCGTGGAACGGCCGGTGAAGATTGCCGTGGCGATCAAGGTTCATGCACCCGGACGGGTGCGGCGGCAGGATGCCGCCGCCACAGCCGGCGGGGACGCCGGCGCTACTCTCGTCATGATCGACTTCACTGGCAGCGATCCGCAGGTTGAGGGCAGCGTGAATGCGGTCGAAGCCATTACCTATTCGGCATGCTTCTACGTTTTTCGTTGTTTACTTATGGAAGATGTGCCCGCGGCTGCCGGACTGATGCGGCCGATTCGCGTCATCGCGCCACAGGGGACGATTGTGAATGCGCGGCCGCCGGCGGCCGTCGCGGGCGGGAACGTCGAGACCTCGCAGCGCATCGTTGATGTGCTTCTTCGCGCGCTGGCACAGGCAGTTCCCGATCGGATACCCGCGGCCGCGTCGGGAACCATGAACAATCTCACCATCGGCGGGATCGATCCGCGCACGGGTGAACCGTTTACTTACTACGAGACGATTGCTGGAGGCATGGGTGCACGGCCTGGCAAGCCCGGCGTCTCGGGCGTGCATACGCATATGACGAATTCGCTCAACACTCCTGCCGAAGCGTTGGAGTACGCGTATCCGCTGCGCGTGCGCTCCTATTCCTTGCGGTCCGGCAGTGGTGGCGAGGGAGAGTTCCACGGTGGCGAGGGGATTATTCGTGAGATCGAGCTGCTGACGGACTGCGAGGTAACACTGCTGGCCGACCGGCGCTCGCGCGGTCCATGGGGGCTGAGCGGCGGCGCGGACGGCGCAGCGGGAAAAACTACTATTGTGCGGCGGGATGGGTCTCTGGAACTGATGCCTGGAAAGTTCAGTACTCGCTTGCACAAAGGCGAGCGCGTTCGGATTGAAACTCCGGGCGGCGGTGGATGGGGACAAAGCCAGAAGTGAGCGTATTATTTCGCCGAATGCTTCGAAAGGAAATCGATTATGCACGTACTGAAGTCCGTCGGTGTCATGTCGGTTGCGAAAATTATGGGTTTACTTTATGGCTGCATGGGTCTGATTTTCGCGCCAATCTTCCTGCTGGTCGGAGTATTGGGATCGATTGCCGGACAGGACAAAACGCCGTTCGCCGGCGTCGTTGGCATCGTGCTAGCCGTTTTGATGCCGGTCTTGTACGGTGTAACGGGATTCGTCTCGGGTGCTATCGGGGCATTACTCTACAACCTGCTCTCGAAGTGGGTCGGTGGGTTTGAGCTGGAATTGGGCTCGCTCCCTGCCGGGCCTGTTGCGCCTTATCCGATTATCCCTCCGGCGAGTCCAGGAATCTAATTGTGGAGAGGACAACGAATATGGCCACCGATGCAGCGACTCACTACCTGGAAGAAGCGCGCCGCCAGCTGCGCGGGCACAAGCGCATGGGCGAAGGGGCCATGAGCCAGCTTCGTGACGAAGACTTCTTCGTCACGATCGATCCCGAGGCGAACTCGGTCGCCATTCTCGTGAAGCATCTGGCTGGTAATATGCGGTCGCGCTTCACCGACTTTCTCACCAGCGACGGCGAGAAGCCGGACCGCTTCCGCGACCGCGAATTTGAAATCGGCCCGGCAGCGACGCGTGGCGAAGTCATGACCTGGTGGGAAGAAGGCTGGGGCTGCGTTCTTGGGGCACTCGATCCGCTCAAGCCGGAGGACGTGATGCGCACCGTTACGATTCGCGGCGAGCCGCATACGGTACTGCAGGCGGTCAACCGCCAGATCGCTCACTACGCACAGCACATCGGACAAATCGTACTGCTGGCCAAGCATCTGCGCTCGACCGAGTGGAAGACGCTGAGCATCCCCAAGGGTAAGTCCGAGGAATTCAAAAAGGTCATGCCGAGAGTCGACAAAGGCCTACCGACAAAGTAGCGGGCTTCGTGGAAGGGCACGGCTTCAGCCGTGCCGTTAAGCCGCAAAATGAATCAGGGCTAAAGAGTGTGCGTGAGAACTCCTCTTTCGCCCCGTTGGGGCTGGATCATTTCCCACTGGTACCCACGGCTTACGCCGTGGGCTTTATTCTTTCGCCGCTTCGCGGCTAGAAACCGCTGGCCTTGTTCTACCCTGAATCTGCAAAACTAGTTCTCACGCACACTCTTTAGCCCCTGGGGGCCATCGTGCGGTCCGTAGTAGCGATAATGCCCCGTGACCTTCCAATTGAAGAGCACATCCTCCATCTTCGGACCTTCGCCGATGTTGTGCACAATCATGTAGCGCCCGCTCCAGCGTGATTTCTGATCCACCACAATCCCGATGTGCGGCACTCCGCCGCCAAGATCCCAGGTCACGAGATCGCCGGGCGCGTAATCGGCGGCTTTGGTCGTAATCGGCAGGGATTCTCCCTTGCGCTGAAAGAACACCATCAGGTTTGGCACACGGCGGTGATCGATGTTCGAATCCGGATGCGCCAGCAGCCAGCGGCGCTTGTTCGGGTAAGCGCCGAAATTCTGGACCATGTCTTCATGAACTTCTTTTTGCAGATCCACTCCGACGGCCCGGTACGATCGGATGATTTCATCGGTGCAGACGCCGGTATCGCCGGGCACATCTCCGCCGGGATAAGGAATGCGAACGTAGGCCGAGACGTAGCGCACGGGATGATGAGTGCGCTCAATCGCTGCGGCGACCAGCCGCGCTGTAAATTCCTGACGAGAACCACGCACGGTCTGGGACATCGCATGCCCGGCACCGTAGGTCAGAAGCGCGAAACCTACGATCGACCGCAGATTCGCTGTGACGGATTTCACCCGGCCATTGTAACGGCAAGCCGCCGAAAATCAGCTCAGCCGAAAGTGTCACGGCTTTTGTGCGTCTCCATTCCTGGGCTCGGCCCGCTGGGACTTCGGCCAGACGGGAGAGGCCAGTTCCATTCGCCAGACTGGACCGCCCAGAAATGACAACGTCTCTGACTTGACGAAGGTCGGGGCTTCTCCGCCGATGATCCACACGTGCGAGTCGGGCGGCTGTTTGCCGAGCAATGGCGCCACGAGGCCGGCGAGTCCCCCGATCTCGATCTTGATCACATAGTGCAGCGCCTCGCGGCGCGATCCGGCAATGGTGAATGGATCCTTTTCTTGCGCGCTGATCGCGAGCTTCACAACGCGAGGCTTGGGAGAGGCTACCACCATCGACAACTGCGGAGGTCGATCCTCTGGGCCGAGGTTCTTCAGCGCCGTCAGGACCAGACCATTGGCAAGTTCCGGAGGCAGTTTGAGTCGTTCACTTTCAGTCTTTTCTTCCCCCTTGTCGTTCGTATATTGAACAGTGACCTGCCCGGTTGACGTCACGATCGACACCTCAGTTGGGTGCGGAAAGGCCGGTCCCTTCTGGACCAGGTGATAGGTAATCAAGTGAAAGTTCTGACGTTGTGAAAAGACGGTGGTTTCATCCTGCAGGGATCCATCGCTGAAATGGAATACAAGACGAGTCGTTACCTTGTTGCCGCGCGCGACCTCAGTGAGATCGCCGACTGCAATCTGTTTCCCGTCGAGGGTGCTGAGTACGAGAAAGCCGTGGGTCAGGCCTTCCCTGTAGAGAACCGGAACATTGGAGGCACCGGTCAGCACGCCGGTGAAAGCCGAGATTACCGCAATCAGGCTCGCAAGAAATCGAAGAGTCATCGAGACGTTCGCCTTCCCTGGACGAGGCTTCGATGCGCGCGCTGCCCGGAAGGCATACTTGGAGCGTTACGTTTTTGCAATTGGTTGACAATTTTCCGCGGATTGCAACGCCGTGAAACAAACCGCTCGGTCGGCTGGAGCAGTCGCTGCGGTGCTAAAATCATACGTTTTGTGTTATGGCGTTTTCGCATCGAAAGAACGCATCGAACAGAAATAGATAGGCGGCAATCATGGCTGGGGCAACAAGAGGCGGAACAATGCTGGCGGTGGTCAAGCCAGAGGCGGCGCCGGGGGCTGATGTTCGCGAGGTAAAGATCCCCGGTTTCGGCCGCACTGATGTGCTTGTCAAGGTCAAAGTCGCATCCATTTGCGGCACCGATCTTCATATCTATAACTGGGACCGATGGGCGCAGAACCGCATTCATCCTCCTCTGATTCCGGGACACGAATTCTGCGGCGAGGTCGTAGCCTTCGGCGACGAAGTCACCAGCGTGAAGGAAGGCGACTTCGTATCTGCGGAGATGCACGTTGCCTGCGGCAAGTGCCTGCAGTGCCGCACCGGTGAAGCTCACATCTGCCAGAACGTGAAGATCATCGGCGTCGATGGCAATGGAGCGTTCGCCGAGTACGTGGTGATTCCCGAGTCGAACATCTGGAAACTGGATCCCGCCATTCCGCTGGAGTACGCCTCGATTCTTGACCCGCTGGGCAATGCTGTGCACACCGTTCTTGCGGGGGAGATTGCGGCGAAGACGGTAGCGATCACTGGCTGCGGACCGATAGGACTCTTCTCGATTGCTGTTGCTAAGGCGGTGGGAGCGACCTCGGTCTTTGCGATTGAGGTCAATGAGCACCGTGCCAAGATTGCCCGCGAGATGCAGGCCGACTACGTGCTCAACCCGGCCAAAGAAGATGTTGAGGCCATCGTGATGGAAAAGACGGGCGGCCTCGGCGTTGATGTCGTGCTCGAGATGGCTGGGCATCCGGACTCCATTCGAACAGCCTTCGACATCGTGCGCCGCGGCGGGCGCATCTCACTTCTTGGCCTCACCTCCAAGCCGATTCAGCTGAACTTCTCCGAAGACATCATTTTCAAAGGCATCACCATCCAGGGCATCAATGGCCGCCGCATGTATCAGACGTGGTATCAGATGACGGCGCTGCTGAAGGCCGGGAAGCTGAATCTGCATCCGGCGATCACCGATCGCATCTCGATGAAAGACTTCGGCAAAGCGATGGAGCGGCTCAGGACCGGGGAGGCCAGCAAGATTCTGGTGTATCCGAATGGAGTGCGGTAACTTCTTTGCCGCGGATTCACGCGGATGAACGCGGATTTGGACAATTGGAAGTCACCGGATGTGAGGCCGCATTCTCCCCAGCGTTTGCAGTACTAGACTTGATGAGAAGATTCCATCCGCGTTGATCCGCGCAATCCGCGGCAAAGAAGTTCCAGAGGCGTCCATGACCACCGCAACCCGCACCAACCCGCTTTCTTACCTCACCGACCAGCTTAACGAACTCAAGGCCAAGGGCACGCATTTCAAGCTGCGTGTGCTTGACGACGAGCAGGCGCCGGTCTGCACGTTTGATGGGAAGAAAGTTATCAACCTTGCGTCGAACAATTACCTGGGGCTGACCACCCATCCCAAGCTGCGCGAAGCCGCTCTGGAAGCCACGCGCAGGTTTGGCGTGGGATCAGGGGCCGTGCGCACCATCGCTGGCACGATGAAGATTCACATGGAACTGGAGGAGAAGATCGCGCGCTTCAAGAACGTTGAGGCGTGCGTCGTCTTCCAATCCGGCTTCGCGGCCAACGCTGGAACGGTATCGGCGGTGCTTGGTAAAGACGACTTCATCATTTCCGACGCGCTGAACCACGCTTCCATCATTGACGGCGCGCGGCTCTCGAAGGCGAAGATTCTGGTCTTCCGCCACAAAGACATGGCGCACGCTGAAGAACAGCTCGCCAGCGTTAAGAACGAGCCCGGCAAAAAGCTGCTGATTACGGACGGTGTCTTCTCCATGGACGGCGACATTGGCCCGCTGCCCGCACTCTGCGACCTGGCCGAAAAGTACGGTGCCATCATGATGGTCGACGACGCGCACGCTTCCGGTGTGCTGGGCCGCAACGGGCGCGGCACCATCGATCATTTCAAGATGCATGGCCGCGTGGATATTCAGGTCGGCACGCTCTCAAAGGCAATCGGCGCGCTCGGAGGATATGTCTGTGGCACGCGCGACCTGATCGACTTCCTCTATCACCGCGCCCGTCCGTTCTTGTTCTCGACGTCGCATCCGCCGTCGGTGGCGGCGACCTGCATCGCTGCTTTTGATGTGCTGGAGCAAGAGCCCGAACGCATGGAAAAACTGTGGGAGAATACGCGCTTCTGGAAGAAAGAACTCGGCCTGCTGGGCTTCGACATCGGCGGTAAGACCACGCCCGCCAGCGAAACGCCGATCACTCCAATCATTATCGGCGACGGCAAGCTCACCATGGATTTCTCGCGTGAGCTGTTTAAAGAAGGAGTGCTGGGTACGGGCATCGCATTCCCAACTGTACCTGAGGGCAAAGCACGGAGCCGCACCATCATGACGGCAACTCATACCAAAGAGGAGTTAGAGAAGGCGCTGGAAGTGCTGAAGACGGTCGGGAGGCGGATGGGAATTCTGACGAACTGAGCGTCTCAGGTGGGCTGCGCTATCGCGCTAGCCTGACAGCCGAGGCGGCTGTCTCTACATCAGTTCCGACGTGGCTGGAGCTTACCTTTGCCCCTACTCTGGCACTACTTCGATCGCTGACACCGTTGCATAACGTGTTACCGGCACGAACTCCAGTAGCAGTTTGCCCTGGGCGTTGGGCTCCAAGCCCTTAATCTTCCGGACCAGAGGGTGGTTCTCTCCGGCCTCATCGAGAATATTCAGGTTTGCCAGCACCGTCTTCCCGTTACAGAAGACGTTAAACACGCGCTCTGGCGCAGAACCGGTTCCATCCGTCTGCGGAACTTCCGCGCTTCCGGGTGTGGCGTGGTGTTCGATGAAGTGCAGGGTCACCGCGTACTTGCCGGGCGCGAGCGGGATCGCGTACGAGAAGTGTCCCCAGCGCTCGGTCTCATAGAATTCAGGAT
>Ga0307477_10002135_pt1 | contig 15559 bp, 14 predicted proteins | sample atmos_gasesECM2C_FD_203316 | JGI IMG/M metagenome (GOLD analysis project Ga0307477, IMG submission 203316) | Hardwood forest soil microbial communities from Morgan-Monroe State Forest, Indiana, United States - atmos_gasesECM2C_515 | ecosystem: Environmental > Terrestrial > Soil > Temperate...
GGATGGTGCCTGGACGAAACGCTGTATCGTCGCGGTCTACTTCGCCTCGCTGAGGGCTTCGTCCTCGGTCGCGGCGAAGGCAACATGGCCATCGGCTGGCGGCATCAATTCGCGGACGGCGTGCTTGTTCTGATTGCCACGCTTGCTGAGCCACTGTTTCAGGTGCTTGCGGGCGGCCGGAGCCAGCTTCGAGAAGAAGAGCCCGGCGCGGCCCAGATCGCTGGCCCAGATCACGTCGGCGTAGCCGTTGAGGGTCACGTGGGTGCCCGGAAGCACGCAGCGGAAAGCGATGTCGGAAATCACGGGGACGGGTTCGCTGGCCTGTAACGCCAGGCCGTGCTCTCCAATGTCGATGCTTACGCCAGCTAGCGTGCCGTGTTCCAGCTCCAGATAGACCAGCGTCTTGACCTCATAACGCGCAGATTTGCGCTGGTTTGGGCGGGCGGTTTTCTTCCCCGCCTTGAGCGCGTCCTTGACGAGTTCCGGCTGGAGCGGCCGGTAAAGAATGCGGCTGGCGCCCGACTGGAAAGCCTGACCGGTTCCGGGCCACGCGCGGCTCGCGACGGCCAGCAGGCCTGGCTTCTGCTCGGCAGGCAGCAGAGCCGCCATGCGGATTGCCTCTTCAGCGCCGGGAAGATCGAAGTCGACAATCAACGTGGAGCACTCGCCGGCCATGACTAACTCCAGCGCTTCCTGATTGGATCGGCAGTTCCTGAGCTCGATTCCAAGCTGCTCGAGTGTGCTGGTAAGAGTTTGCAGAGATCGCTTGTCGTGACAAAGAACCGCAGCCGACTTGCCCATGAGCTCCAAAATACGGGGCTGGGCGTGGTGAGGAAATGTCACAGCGGTAATCCGCTGAGTGGTTACCGAGGCTATCTGTAAATTGCGGAAAGCATTGGCGCGATCCGAGGGAATTCGCCCGGTTTACTCTGCGCTCTCTGCGGAGGTTCTCAGCGAACTCCGCGGTAAAGGCTTAACCGCAGAGATCGCAGAGACTTATCGCTGAGGCCGCGGAGAAAAGCCTTGGCGCAGACCTCCGCCGGGCGACTGCTATAATCGAAGATTGCGCTCATGTCTACGAAACGACTGATTCGATCCACGACGGTTTTGTCGATTCGCCGCGGAGGGAAAGTGGTTCTCGCGGGCGATGGGCAGGTCACGCTGGGCGAGTCCGTGATTAAACACTCCGCGAAGAAGATCCGCCGGCTCTATAACGACAAGATTGTGGCGGGCTTTGCGGGATCGACTGCCGATGCATTCACGCTCTTTAGCAGGTTTGAAGCTAAGCTGGAGCAGTATCATGGCAACCTCGGGCGGGCCGCCGTCGAACTTGCGCGCGACTGGCGCACGGACAAGTTTCTTCGGCATCTCGAGGCGCTGTTGCTCGTAAGCGACAGGGAGCAGACGTTTCTGCTCAGCGGTCAGGGCGATGTGATCGAACCCGACAGCGGGATAGCGGCGATCGGCAGTGGCGGGCCATACGCGCAGGCCGCTGCCCAAGCGCTCGCGGAACATACCGAGCTCTCGGCCAAGCAGATCGCCGAGGAAGCCATGAAGATTGCAGGCAAGATGTGCATCTATACGAATGATCGGGTGACGATTGAAGAATTGTAGGCCTCGGACCTCAGGGAGGTTTTGCTGAAGTCCGAGGTCTGACGTCTGAGGGCGAGAGTGTTCTATGGCTATTTACCTCCCTTCCACCGCCGAAGAAGAACAGCTTGCGCTGGATGAACTGACTCCACGCGAGATTGTTGTCGAGCTCGACAAACACGTGATTGGCCAGAAAGAAGCCAAGCGCGCCGTCGCGATTGCACTCCGGAATCGCACCCGGCGGCAGAAGCTGCCGCCGGATCTCGCTGAAGAAATCATTCCCAAGAACATCATTATGATCGGGCCGACGGGCGTGGGAAAGACCGAGATCGCCCGCCGTCTGGCAAAGCTAGCGAATTCCCCGTTCCTGAAAGTGGAGGCTTCGAAGTTCACTGAGGTCGGCTACGTGGGACGCGACGTGGAATCGATGGTGCGTGATCTGGTGGAGATCGCCATCGACAACGTGAGGGAAGAGAAACTGGAAGACGTCGCCGACAAGGCTGAACAGAATGCCGAGGAACGGCTGCTTGATATTCTTCAGCCGCCTTCTCAGCCGCGGACGGAGCCTTCATCTACCGCCGGCGGTGTGGTGATCGATGGCAGTACAGGATTAACGGATTCTCCAAGCCGCTCGCGCGAAAAACTGAAGCAGCAGTTGCGCGAAGGCAAACTCGACGACCGCACCGTCGAGATTGACGTGCGCGAGCGCAACTTCCCTTCGTTCGAAATCCTGACCAATCAGGGTGTCGAGGAGATGGACGTCAACATCAAAGATATGTTGCCGAACATCTTCGGGCAGCGCACCAAGAAGCGGAAGATGAAGGTGAACGAGGCGTTCGAGTACCTCATCCAGGAAGAAGAGCAGCGGCTGATTGATATGGATCAGGTGACGCGCACGGCAATCGATCGGGTAGAGAATTCGGGGATCGTATTCCTTGACGAGATCGATAAGATCGCTGGCCGCGAGGGGGGGCATGGTCCCGACGTTTCGCGGGAAGGCGTGCAGCGCGATATTCTTCCGATCGTCGAAGGCACTACCGTCAATACGCGCTACGGGATGGTGCGCACGGATCACATCCTGTTCATCGCTGCTGGAGCATTCCACGTTTCCAAGCCGAGCGATTTGATTCCTGAACTGCAGGGGCGCTTTCCGATCCGCGTCGAACTGCACTCTTTGACGATGGAAGACTTCGTGCGCATTCTTACCGAGCCGAAGTCATCTCTGGTGAAGCAGTACACGGCGTTGCTTGAGACTGAGGGCGTGAAACTTGAGTTCACCCCGGAGTCGCTGGATGAGATTGCGCACTTCGCCTTCCGCGTGAATGAGAGTACGGAAAACATCGGAGCCCGGCGGCTGCACACGATCATGGAGCGCGTGCTCGACGAACTGAGCTTTGAAGCGCCCGAGAAAAAGGGACAGGCGGTCACCGTGGATGCCGACTACGTTCGCAAGATGCTGACTGACATCGTGAAAGATCAGGATTTGTCGCGCTACATTCTGTAACAAGAATCTTCACCACAGAGGACACAGGGGTACACAGAGGAATTCCTTTGTGGTTCTCTGTGTCCTGTGTGGTTTATCTTTTTGAACGATGAAAGCAATCGACCGCTCCCGCCTGCAGTCCCTGATGCAACTCGAACAGAAGAGGTTTGTGGATGAGCGCCCGAAGTCGAAGGCGTTGTTTGACCGCGCGCGCAAGTCGCTGCTCGCCGGCGTGCCCATGAACTGGATGGTGAAGTGGGTGGGAGCCTTTCCGCCGTTTGTACGGGAGGCGCAGGGCGCGGAGTTTTTCGATGTTGACGGTTTGCGATATATCGATTTTTGCCTGGGTGACACCGGAGCGATGACGGGGCACTCTCCATCCGCGACCGTGAAGGCGGCGGAAGAGCAGATACGGCGCGGCATCACGCTGATGCTGCCCGGCGAGGATGCGATTATCGTCGCCGAAGAGTTGCAGAAGCGATTCGACCTTCCTTACTGGCAATTCGCGCTGACCGCGACCGATGCGAACCGCTTCTCGATCCGACTGGCGCGGCAGATCACCGGACGCACAAAGATTCTGGTCTTCAACTGGTGCTACCACGGCACGGTCGACGAGACTTTCATCACGATTGGAGCCAATGGCGAGGCGGGGCCGCGGCCTGGAAACATTGGTCCGCCGGTCAATCCTGCGGTGACGACGAAAGTTGTCGAGTTTAACGATGTCGATGGTCTGGAGGCTGCACTCGTCGCGGGTGATGTGGCTTGCGTCCTGGCTGAGCCGGCGATGACGAACGTCGGCATCGTGCATCCCGAGCCCGGATACCATAAGGCGCTGCGCGAAATCACACGCGAACACGGGACGCTTCTTATCATCGACGAAACACATACGATCTGTGCCGGCCCGGGTGGATACACACGCGCTGAGAATCTTGATCCCGACGTGATCGTCTTCGGCAAGGCGATAGGTGCCGGTATTCCGGGCGCGGCCTACGGGTTTTCCCAGGAAGTCGCCGACCGCGTCGTCGCCAAGCAGGAGTTGGAGAATTGCGATGTCGGCGGCATTGGCGGCACGCTCGCGGGCAATGCCCTCTCTCTCGCGGCGATGCGCGCCACTCTCACGAAAGTTCTTACGAAAGAAGCCTTCGACCGCATGGTCCCGATGGCTGAGCGCTGGACCGCCGGAGTCGCCAAGTCGATCGCCGACGCACAATTGCCCTGGCACGTCACGCGCCTCGGTTGCCGCGCCGAATACATCTTCGGGGCCGAACCGAAAAATGGCCAGCAGGCGCACGATGCCATGGATTTCGAGCTCGAGCGATTCATGCATCTGTATGCGATGAATCGGGGAATCCTGCTGACTCCGTTTCACAATATGGCGCTGATGTCGCCCCAGACAGAGGCGGATCATGTGGACAGGCACACGAAGATCTTCCGCGACGCCCTGAAAGAACTTACTACTTAGCAGCCGAAGGCCGTATCTTGATACTCTTTTCCTGCTCATGACACGCATGGCCCTGAGGTTTGCCCTGGCAGTGAGTGCGACCTTGATGCTCGCGGCGTGCGCGACCATTGGTCCACCACAGCCACCCTCATTGGAACTGCCCAAGCCGCCTACGGACTTACGGGCCTCGCGCAAGGGAAACCGCGTCAACCTGACATGGACGATTCCGACAATGACGACCGATCGAGAGACCGTTCGCAGCCCTGGTCCAACGCTCATTTGCCGCGGACCCGGAGAATTGAGTGCTTGCGACACTCCGGCCGGTAAGATCACAACCGCGATCTCGCCACCAAAGGCTGGGGCCGCTGCTCCGAAGCCTCAAGCGTCATACACAGACGCGCTTTCTTCCCAATTGGAGAGCGACGACCCTTCAGCATTCATTACTTACGCGGTTCAGGTGCTGAATCGGGATGGGCGGGCGGCCGGGCTCTCCAATCGGGTGCATGTCCCGCTGGCTCGCACGCTTCCTCCGCCCCGTGATTTTCGGGTGCGCGTCGCCAAAGAGGGAGTGGTGCTCAACTGGTTGGGTGGGATTATTGCCGTGCCGCCGGCGGATGTGCAATATGCTTACCGAGTCTACCGACGCGGGGAAGGAAGTAGCGAACGAGTGATGGCAGGAGAAGCTCCGGCCGGGGTTGAAACCAGCTTTACCATGATCGATGCCAACATCGAATGGCAAAGGACGTACTACTACCACGCCGAAGCAGTTACGGTAATTCATCGAAACAGCTCTCAACTGGAAATAGAGGGCGATGACACGCAGGAGATCAAGGTCTTCGCTGACGATGTGTTCCCGCCCACGGTGCCGGCAGCACTGCAGGCTGTGTACTCGGGACCCGGTCAGAAACCCTTCATCGATCTGGTGTGGGCCCCAGTCACGGATGCAGATCTTGTCGGATATAACGTCTACCGTCGCGAAGAAGGAGTGACGAATCCTGTAAAGTTGAATGCGGAATTGATCAAGGCTCCGGCTTATCGAGACGAGAATGTAGCGCCGCAGAAGGTGTACTTTTATTCGGTTTCGGGCGTAGATGTTCGCGGGAACGAGAGCGCGAGATCGGAAGAGGCCAGCGAAGCGGTGCCGTGAGGAGCAATGAACGGTGAGCCATGAGGGATCCGAGGTGGCTCACTGGTCATTGCTCACAGCTCATTTGCGGGAAAGAGATTATGAAATATTGCAGATTTCAATGGAATGGCGAAGCTCACTACGGACTGGTCGAATCTGTTGCGGGGCACGATTCGATTGTGCGGCTCCTGCTCACCCCCCCGGAAGAAGCGGATGGCGATATGGAAAGCTTGCGTACCCGGCGGGTCGAAGCCATCCCCTTAGCCGAAGCGGCCCTGTTGCCACCCGTTCGCCCTTCGAAGATCGTGTGTGTAGGACGAAACTATCGTGAGCACGCGGCCGAATTGGGGCATGATGTTCCGAAAGAGCCGCTGATTTTCTTGAAGGCCACATCGGCGCTGCTGGCTCCCGGAGGAACCGTCCGCCGTCCGAAGCTCTCGCAGCGAGTCGATCACGAGGGCGAACTCGGCGTCGTTATCGGCAAGACTTGTTACCAGCCGGCTCCTGGCGCGGACATTCGCCAGTACATCCTGGGCTATACCTGCGTCAACGATGTCACGGCGCGCGATCTGCAGAATAAAGACGGCCAGTGGAGCCGCGCCAAAGGCTTCGACACCTTCTGCCCGGTTGGGCCGCTGGTGACCGACGAAATTGATCCGTGGGCGGGAATCGGCGTTGAAACGCGCGTCAATGGGGACATTCGGCAGCAGGGCAACACTCGCGATTTCATCTTCACGCTTGACGTGGTGATTCGCTACATTGCGCAGGCGATGACTTTATTTCCCGGAGACTTAATTCCCACCGGTACACCCGCAGGTGTGGGACCTCTGGTTGCAGGAGATGTCGTGGAGGTCTCGGTGGAGGGGGCAGGAGTATTGAGGAATTCTGTGGCAGATGAGTGATGTATCGTCGACTGCGTTCGAGACTCTTAGCGGAGGTGAAAGAAGAATGTCGATCTGGGGCAAGGCTCCTCTTCTAACAATCCTTATCTTCGTTGGGTATGCCGAAGTAACATCCGCAAGAGCAACCAATGCCACTGAAGCCAACAGAGCCCAGATCACGGTCCTCTACGACGCCTTTGGCAATTCACCTCTCCTGCAAAAGGATTGGGGTTATGCAGCCCTGGTCGAATATGGCGGGAAACGCATTCTGTTCGACACAGGGAACAACCCCGACATCTTGGCACAGAACGTGAAAGCTAAAGGAGTCGATCTTTCGAAGCTGGATTTTGTTGTAATGTCGCACCGCCACGGCGATCACATGGGAGGGCTTTCCTATGTCCTGAAGGTCAACCCCCAGGTCAAGATATACGCGCCAAAAGAGGGGTTTGGCGTCTACGGTGGTGATTTGCCTGGGATATTCTTCCGCAAGGACTCTTCACTCTCCACAGACCAGCGCTATTTCGGCGGCAACCCGCCGGAGACCATGCATTTCGGTTCGGCTTGGCCCGGTGCCAACTTTCAATTGATTGACAGGAATATTGAGGCCGCGCCGAATATCCACTTGATTTCACTCGTCTCAGACAAACCAGGCACGATGGAACTGCGAGAGTTATCGCTCGCCATCAACACGCCCGAGGGTATCGTGTTCATCGTCGGCTGTTCGCATCCGGGAATCGATAAGATTGTCGAGGCGGCCAGTTCCATCAACTCGCATGTCTTGTTCATTGCAGGAGGTTTGCACCTAGTTGTCGCTAGCGATCAGGACATAGAAAAGATCGTCACTGCGCTGCATGATAATTTCAAAGTGGGGTACATCGCTCCCGGGCATTGCACTGGCGAACCGGCATTCTCAGCCCTGAAACGAGCCTTCGGAGATCACTATATCTACGCGGGAGTCGGTTCAACGCTGATGATCTCTTCCTTGCCCCACTGAAGGCTACTGCAGCCTGAACCGCTCCCGGATTAGCCGCTGCAACCGCGGTTTGTAGAGCAGATCAAAGGCGAGTTCTTTGTCGGGGAACATGGCGAGCGCTGCTTTCTTCGCGCCGGCGGCTAGTCCGGAGGCTTCCGCCAGGGTGAGGTTCGGATCCTGACCAATCACCGACATGACCATGCTGATCATCAACTGCAGGCGGCGGATCTTTTTTGCTTCTTCCTCCAGTTCCCGGCGTGCTTCCTGCTCCGCCAACGGATATCCAGACTCTTTTCCGGCATGCCGAGAGACATTCATGTGATCCCCTTTAGCTACAACTTTGGATGACGCACCGCCTCGTGGCGTTGCGCCCGTGGTTAGGCCCATTCTGCCTCAATTCAGATAGAAAGCAACCGCCCGAAGGTGCCCTTCTGGGTTAGTCCCGCTGCCGCAACCCGTAGCCTGAAATCGGCATCCTTCCTGCGGCACTTCTGGAGAGTTCGAGCGCGTCTTAGGAGTAAAATCCTTAGCGGCACCGATTCGGCTTCGGGCCAAGATCCTGAACTGGAGACCCCCAATGCCAGAGCCACCGAATCCAGCGGCGAGTGTGACAGCGCGCCCCGATCCGAATGAAAAGCTTGTAAAAGTCTTCGACTCCGAACTGGAATCGGAAGCGATGATCGTCAAGGGATTGCTCGAATCAGCGGGAATCGACAGCGATCTTACGTCCGCGGCCATGATCCAGGACATGTTCCCGGGGCTGGGCGGAATGATCATTCTCGTACGCGAGCAAGACGCCGAGAGCGCGCGCCGCCTGATCGAGGATTATCGTCAATCAAACCCGCCCACCGACGACGATGAAACCGCCGAAATCGACATTATTGAAGACCCGCCAAAGTAGCCTTCACTGAATGACCATCGAGGTAGAAGGTCACGGCCCCATCCAGGTCGGTGCGGTAGACACGAGTTCCCGCCGCCGCGAGTCGCGCCAGAGTTTCAGCGCGCGGAAGGCCGAAGGAATTTCCTGATCCTACCGAGATAATCGCGAACTCGGGCCGGGCAGACTCAATCAACTCCTGGGTCGTGGCATTGGCGCTGCCGTGATGGCCGACCTTCAGCAGGTTCGCCTTGGGATGTTCGACGGCCGAGATGCGGCGCTCCGCGCGCTTTTCGGCGTCTCCTTCGAGCAGCAACGATGACTGTCCGTAGGTTAGGCTCAGCACCATGGAGTCGCTGTTCTGCGGCTTATCGCTGACGGGCCAGTCACGCGGGGGGAACAGTACCCGCAAGTTGGTTCCGCCGAATTCAAACTCGTCTCCTTCCCAGTGGCGCACGACATTGACTCCAGAAGCCTGCGCGTTCGAAATGACGTTTTCCAGAGCGTGACTCGGGGGAAGTAACCCTACCCACAATTCTTTTGGCCGGAAGTTTCTCAAGACCGAGATCATGCCGCCGATGTAATCGGAGTGCCCATGGGTAATCGCCACCGCATCGATGTGAGTGAAGCCTCGGTCCCACAGGTAGGGCGAGACCACGTCTTCGCCGAAGTCGAGTTGAGAGCCGCCGGGGCCAATGGGACCTCCGGCATCGACGAGAAGCGTCTTCCCGGCCGGAGTAATGACGAGGATCGAATCGCCCTCGCCGATATCGATCGCGGTGACTTCCATAACGCCTGAGTGTTTGTCGGGACGCGGCGCGACAAATGCCAAGGCGAGCGCCACGAGAAAGATTACGAACAGTCCCACGCTGGTCAGGACTATTCTGCGGCGCGCCGTCCACATGGCGAGGATGAGTGCCGCAACGGCGAGCGTGATCACGACGGCCGAAGGCATCCCGACCCGGAGGTCAGCCAGGTGCAGCCCGCCCAGACCTTGAATCGTTCCGGTAATTCCATTGAGCGCGACAGTCGCTACCAAGACAGGCAGTTTAGCCAACCACAGGGACACGTATCCCAACGCGAGCGCGAGGACGGCGGCAGGCATCATCCATTGAGTCAGCGGCACGACGATCAGGTTCGCAGGCAAGCCGATGGTCGTCGCGCGATGGAAGTAATATGCCATCGGCAGCGCGAGTCCCGCCTGCATCACGGCAGAGATAAAGAGTAGATCCCAGACGGCAAAAGAGAAACGAACCGCACTACGAATCAGCCTTGCAGCCCAGGTGTCTCCCACAAACAAAGCCAGTCTGGCCGAAATCAACTGCAGGTCCAGGCGAAACTGTGCTACCCGCGGCGGCAACAACACGGCATAGTCCTTTGAATCCCAATTCGTGAGCGCCTGGCGGTAAAGTTGCGAGGTGCGCTCCAGCATGGGATACCAATCGCGGCAACGATCAGCACGCATAAGAATGTCATTTGGAAGCTGGCGGTGAAGAGCTGCCGCGGATCGAAGACGAGCAGTCCGAACGCCGCCACGCCCAGCGCATTGGTCATCGCGCGGTCGCGATAGAGGAGCCGGGTGCCCAGATAAACAGCACACATCAGGGTGGCACGCCATACGGGCGCGCCGACTTCGGTGATGAATGCATAACCTGGGCAGGAGGCTACCGTGAGCAGCGTTGCGGGAACGTCCCCGACGCGCAGGCGGCGCGGCGTCCAGAAGACGACGAACGCGAGAATGCTGACGTTCATTCCAGACACCACCAGTATGTGATACGTGCCGGAGCGCTGAAAGTCGACGCGCGTATCGCGGTCGATGAATGCTTCCTCGCCGATGATCATGGCATCAATCAGCGCCGCTTCGCGCGGAGGCCAAAGTTCGTGAACTTTGGCAATGACGCTGGCATGCATTCGGCTGCGCAGACGTTCCACACGGCTGCCGGCGAATCCCGTGAGCAATTCGACATTCTCGATCTTCGCCGAGCCCAGAGCTGCAATGCCGCGATCCGCCAGGTATCCCTCATAGTCGAAGGCGCCGGAATTGTGGAAATTAGGCGGCGGCTTCAGCTTGGCCAGAAATCGAATTCGATCTCCGTAGTGAAACGTCTGCGTCAGTGGCGAGGTGAGGGCAAGGTCAGCGGGAACGTCTTTGTTCGCGCGCGGGCTATAAATGTTCACGCGAATGCCCGAATGTACGGGCACGGCCGGCCCATCGAGCGTCTGGACCTGCTCGCTTTCGAGGTCGAGGGTCTGCCGCAGTTCCCCAAATCCCCCGGGCTGGATCCGGCCTTCGCGGGTAACATGTGCGGTGACCTGAATTTCCCGGCGATCGGCGTAGGGCAGAATGCCCGTGTCGAGCCGGGGTGATGTGGATCGCATTTGAATATGCAGTGCACCGGCTAAGAAGAATGTCCCCAGAGCGAGAAGCCAGGCCACTCCGGAACGACGGCTGACAAAGTATGCGGCCGCCGCGCCAAAGACGGCCACGGCTACCACCCACCACACGGCCGGACGCCATGCGTACACTCCCGCAGCAATGCCAAGAGAATAGGCGCAAGCCGCCCACAACATCGGCTGCCGCGATGCCTTGAATTGGAAGGCAGGAGGGCCGGACGAGGTGGGAGACGCGATCATCAGAAGGACTCAGAAAGAGGCGGCCGATTCGCAGAAGAATCGGACCGAGCTTAGCGCGCGAGGTGAACGACGCTCTCCAAGTGATACGTCTGCGGGAACAGATCGACCAGGTGCGTCTGCTCGATCCGATATCCTGCCGCCACCAGGACTACGAGATCGCGCGCCAGAGTTACCGGGTCGCATGAAACATACACAACGCGTGGCGCGCCCATTGTCACCAACATGCGCGCCACGCGTTCTCCCAGGCCACTTCGAGGCGGGTCCACCACCGCCAGGTCGGGCTTATATGCAGGATGGGGGAGAAGTGCGCCCTTCCTCGCCCGCCTCGTATTATGGCTGCCGGATAAATACTCTTCGGTCGTGGCCCGGACAGCCTCTCCGTTCGAGCTCAGATTGTATGAAAGGTCGGCTGTGGATGTCTGTGACGACTCAACAGAAACGATGTGACGCATGTCACAAAGGGCTGTGGAAAACAGTCCGACGCCTGCGTAGAGATCAAGCGCATGCTCGCCGGATTGGCCTTCGGTGACAATTTTTACCAGTTCGTCCGTTAGATAACGGTTGGTCTGGAAGAATGACCCGGCACTCACCCGGAAAGCAGCACGCGCCGTCTGGTAGGTGAGATGATCGGCGCCTACGGTCAGCAGTTTCTCTTGCGTGGCCGGTGCTCCCTTCGGAGCCTCCCGGAAGACGACAACGCCAGCGATCTCGGGCATGGAACTCTGAAAATCTTCAGCCCAGGCTCGCAGGGCGGCGCGGCGGGAATCCGCTTTCGCCGAGACTTCAATCAGCAGTTGCGTGTCAACGGCATTTGCAAAGAACTCGACTTCGTCGACTCCTGACGGCAGCTTTCCCGCGCGGCCGGTCTGCCACAATGCGGCGATGCCCCGGTTGATCAGCAGCGAACTAATCGGGCACTCTTCCACCGGCAGCAGCTCGTGCGACGCCATCTTGAAATATCCCGCTTTGAATTCGGGCGTTGTTTGCACCTTGAGCCGCGAGCGATTTCGGTAATTCCAGGGTGGTGAGGGATGAACTTGAATGTCGACCGACAACTCCAGTTTGGCGGTGCGCTTCAGAGTCTCGCGCAGGATTTCCTTCTTGATCTCAAGTTGATGTTCGTAGCTTGAGTGCTGGTAATGGCAGCCGCCGCAGGGTCCGAAATACGGGCAGCCCGGTTGGATTCGATGAAGCGAAGGTTCGAGGATCGAATCCGGTCGCCCCCTCGCAAAGCCCGGCTTCTGCTCGGTAAGCGAGGCCTCGATCTTCTCTCCGCTCAGCACGAACGGAATGAGGACGGCTTTGCCACGGCCTTTCTCGTCGGGGGGCAGGTGGGCCAATCCATCGCCGCCGTAGATAATCTTTTCGATTGTGAGGAGCAAGAGGTGATTCTAACTGACGGGTCAGAGAGCCCGCCCCGCCGCAGCGCCGGAAGCCCACGCCCACTGAAAGTTAAAGCCGCCAAGATGTCCGGTCACATCGACAACTTCTCCGATGAAATACAGACCTGGAACTTTGCGGCACTCCATCGTCTTCGCGGAGAGTTCGTCGGTGTCGATTCCTCCGGTGGTGACTTCGGCTTTCTCGAATCCCTCTGTGCCCGACGGGCTAATGCTCCAACCATGAACTTGCCGCTCGAAATCGGCGAGTGCGGCATTGGTCCATGCGGCGGGCGCGTGATGTTCCAGCCAGCGGTCTGCGAACCGGGTCGGGAGGATCTTCCTCAATTCTGACCGGAGAGCGGTAATGTTTCGGGTCACTTTGGGATCGCCAAAGGAATCAATCACGGGACGCCCCGGCGCCAAATCGATGTTCACCGGAAGCGACTTCTCCCAGTACGAGGAGACCTGCAGGATCGCGGGGCCGCTCAGGCCGCGGTGAGTGATCAGCATCTTCTCGCGAAATTGCTGCCCATCGCACGACACGACGACGTCGGCGGAAACACCTGCCAAGTCGCAGTAACGCGAGCAATCGGACTGCGCGAGTACCAGGGGAACCAGTCCCGGGCGCGGCTCGCGAATCTTCAGCCTGAACTGCTGCGCCAGATCATAGCCAAACGGCGTTGCACCGATCTTCGGAATGGACACGCCGCCGGTGGCGACCACCACCAAGGGCGCGCTGAATTCGGCGGTCGCGGTTCTGACCTTGAACTCGGTTTCGCGGATCACTTCGCGAATCTTTGCGTTCAGGACGATGGTGACATTCGCCGCTCGACACTCCTCTTCCAGAAGGGTGACGATCTCTCGCGCCGAGCCGTCGCAAAACAACTGCCCAAGCTTTTTCTCGTGGTAACGGATGCGATGCTTCTCGACGAGCGCAACGAAGTCCGCGGGAGTGAATCGGGCCAGAGCGGATTTCGCGAAGTGCGGATTCGCGCTGATGAAGTTCTCGGACCGGCAGTGAATGTTGGTGAAATTGCAGCGGCCGCCGCCTGAAATCAGAATCTTCTTGCCGAGGCGGTCAGCATGTTCAAGCACCGCAACGCGGCGTCCCCGCTTGCCGGCCTCAATGGCGCACATCAGCCCGGCCGCTCCGCCTCCGAGAATCAACGCGTCAAATTTCTGGATCACTGGCGATCACATGTAGAACAGGCTGAGCCGGGGCAGCTTGTATTTCTCGAGAAGTCTTTTTTGCAGGTACTGCTTCTGCAGTTGATCGATCTGCGGCCCCGACATCTTCCGGCGATACGGCGCCAGGTCGCGATCCGCATCCGCGCGCACGCTGACGATCTCTTCATCTGGGGTCGAGGTCAGCAGTGCCGCGAAGAGTTTCTCCTCGAGCGCGGTCAGGCGCCGCTCCAGATCCTCCAGGCGTCCGCCTGATTTGCCAGCAGCTTGTGCAGCCAGTTCTCGCAAGGTCTTGGCTGCATCCGACACTATGACTCGCGCCACCTTAGCGCTCTCGTGAATTTTTGCGGCCTCAAGTTCATTGGCGTTACGTTCAAGGAACGCCGAGATGGTCTCCGGCTCAAATCCCTGATTCGCCCGAAGCCGCTCGGCGGCCGCTGCCACGCCGACCGCAGCTTCTTTCATCTCCTCCGCCGCCGCCAGCACCTCCTGCGAACAATATGCCAGGCTGTTGATCTTCTTGGTCTTGGATGGACGCTGATCGTACTTATCGAAAGCCGCATCGATGCCGCGCAGGACCGCCTGCAGCGGGATACCCGCGTCTTTCCAGGTTTCAATCAACGCCCAGTCGAGGGTGGAGAGCAGCAGTCCTCCGCCGCGGCGCTGCAGGTAGCGCGCCTCGATTTCGGTAAAGTAATTGAAGTAATTTTCCACGGCAGGTCAGCGAGCGGCGCGAGGCGCGGGAGCGCCCACCTTTCCATCGCCATTCGAGGATTTCTGCGTCGGATTTTTCGGGACTTTGCCAGCCGACTTTGCGCTCGTCTTCGTTACCGCGTCCTTCCGCCCCACGGCGTTCCGCTCCCAGATAATGCGCAGCCCTTCGAGCGTGAGGAAGTCGTCCACGTGCTTGATGTACTTCGAGCCCGTGCCAATCATCGGGCCCAGGCCGCCGGTCGCGAGCACGCGCGTCTCCGGCCCGAGTTCCGCCAGCAGCAATTCGAGAATGCCATCCACCAGTCCAAGATATCCGTAATACAGCCCTGATTGCAGGCTGCCGACGGTGTTCGATCCGATCACCCGCGCCGGTTTGCGAATCTCGACCCGCGGCAATCTCGCCGTACGTTCAAACAGTGCGTCCGCCGAAATGCCGATCCCCGGACAGATGACGCCGCCGAGGTATTCACCCTTGGCCGAAACGCAATCGAAGGTCGTGGCAGTTCCGAAGTCCACGATCACGCACGGACCACCGTACTTATCGAACGCAGCGACGGCGTTGACGATCCGGTCTGCTCCCACTTCCGCAGGATTGTCGTAGTGCACAGGCATTCCAGTCTTCACGCCCGGCTCGATTAACAGTGGCCGCAGATTGAAATACCGTTCGCAAACTTGCCGCAGCACAGGATCAAGTGGTGGAACCACCGACGAAACCACAATTCCGTAAATGCCTTTCGACTCCAGCCCGGCCATGGAAAACAAGTTACGGAAAAGCACTCCGTATTCGTCGACGGTGCTGGTGCGAGAGGTGGCCACACGCCAGTTCGCGACCAGGCGCTCGTAGCGGGGTGGATCCTCGGCGTCGCCTCCAGGCTGCACCTTGGCCACGCGGGCGAAGACGCCCAGCACGGTATTCGTGTTTCCCACATCAATGACAAGAAGCATGATTCGTAGCGCCCGCCGTCCCGGCGGCTGTCTCGCCCGCCAACTCTACTTTCTTCTCTGTGTTTCTCTGTGTCCTCTGTGGTGAACGCACTTGAACTCACCACAGAGGACACAGAGGGACACAGAGAGATAAATAACAACACTGCGCCTCCGGCACTACCTCTCCCTCACGGTCCCGCTCAAAACCGTCTGCAATCCATGCGGCGTCCGCACCTGCAGGAACCCGCGTGGATCGAGCCCTTCCGTCGTCCCTTCGAATGCCGAGCCGTTTTCTTCAATGCGAACGCGCTTTCCCAGCACCCACGAGGAATTCTCCGCAAAACGCTGC